>Ga0194063_10002854_pt1 | contig 10563 bp, 12 predicted proteins | sample SepL3720m_MetaG_FD_155459 | JGI IMG/M metagenome (GOLD analysis project Ga0194063, IMG submission 155459) | Anoxic zone freshwater microbial communities from boreal shield lake in IISD Experimental Lakes Area, Ontario, Canada - Sep2016-L373-20m | ecosystem: Environmental > Aquatic > Freshwater...
GTAAAGGGGGATCGAGCCTGGGTGTAACAGCTGCCCTGCATCAGTTCGCTCTGCCGGTAGGACTGCACCTCAGGAAGGGCGCCAGGCTTGGCGAAGCGGAAGACGAAGAGCTGATCGAAATCCTCGGGGCCGATCGGAATCATGCCCTGCCAGCCCAGCCCGCGCGCCAGCTCCGGGATGCGCCGATGTTCCCAGAACAGCACCAGCCTCTCGCTGGCGGGCCCCTTGTGCTGGCGCAGCTCGCGACCGATCTCGAAGGACTTTTCCGCGGAATTGGCGGCGATCTGGATCGGCACCCCTGTCACCACCGCCAGCGGCACGGCGCTCTGATAGCTGCGGGCGTTCTTGCTGGTCTGTGGATCCAGGACATAAGTGCGGATTCCGGTGGGTGCTCCCAGGCAAGCGGGAATCAGCCGGGCCAGCGCGATCGCACGGATGAAACCGGCGGGGGACAGGTTGTAGTCGCCGCGGCTGACGTCCTTGTCCGCATGGCGCATCAGAATCACCTCCAGGCCTGTCGCCGGCTCGGCCAGGGCAATCAGTGGCAGCAGGGCGACCCCGCTACCGATAAGAAGGCGGGGCAGGAAAGAATGGTCCACAATATTGTCTAACTGGTCTGGCATTAAGTGCCTGTGGAGGCGGTTTGCGGGCACCAGGACGAGGAAGGCCTGGATCACTGCCCAGCGAGAAATGGCAGCCAATGCGGGACCATGAGTCTCAGTTTGTCATCGGATCAGACGCCTGGTTTGTCCGGATCTTCTCGGACAGGCACCATCGTGGACCTCAGTAAAAAGCCCGGCGGAGCCGGGCAGGTTAACGGATGAAAGTCCGTGAAGAACTGAATCTGAGCTGTGCTGTAACTTACCGCAGGCAAAGGAACACGGAGAGCTGTTCAGTTGCCGCAGCTCTGCTGACGGCGCCCAGTGGCCAACTCCACCTTCAGGATCTTGCCACCCTGCTTCATGATGCGCTGCTGCTCTGCAAACCAGCTGGAATAGGGCACCCACTTGGTGAAGTAAGTGTTTTGCAGTTCACGCTGGGTTCTCGCCTTTTCAGGGCAGGGAATGCAGGCTGTGATCTTGAACAGACGCATGGGGGATCCTCGTTTGGGCTGACGCGATGTGATCAGGCGAGGCCCGAGCTGATGTAGTCGAAGTAGACGCCCATCTCACGACCGGCATCGGGGCCGACCAGGGAGGCGGTGGATTCCTTCATGGCCTGGATTGACTGAACGGTGGCGCCGATGGGCACGCCGAGGGAGTTGTAGGTCTCCTTGAGGCCGTTCAGCACGCGCTCGTCGAGGATCGAGGTGTCACCAGCCAGCATGGCGTAGGTGGCGTAGCGCAGGTAGTAATCCAGGTCGCGGATGCAAGCTGCATAGCGACGGGTGGTGTACATGTTGCCGCCCGGACGGGTGATGTCCGAGTACAGCAGCGCTTTGGCGACGGCTTCTTTGATGATGGCCGAAGCGTTGGCGCTGATGGTGGCGGCAGCACGGACGCGCAGCTCGCCACTGGCGAAGTACTGCTCAAGCCTGCCGATGGAGCCGCCGTCAAGGTAAAGACCTTGGACGTCGGACTGATTGATGACGTTGGTGATGGCGTCTTGCATGGATCCTGAGAGGAGTGGCGATGAACGGGGAGGGAAGAGACCTCAGGAGAGGGCGCCGACGACGTAGTCGAAGTAGAAACCGGCTTCCTCGGCATCGCTGCCGGTAAGGATGCCGGTGGCCACCGACTTCATTTCGCGCACGGCTTCCGCCATCGCTTCCAGGGGAGTACCAAGGGCGCGGTACATCTCCCGGGCGCCGATGATGCCGATCTCTTCGATCGGAGTCACATCGCCGGCAACGACGCCGTAGGTGACCAGGCGCAGGTAATAATCCATGTCCCGCAGGCAGCTCGCGGTCATCTCCTCGCCGTAGGCATTGCCCCCAGGAGAGATGACATCAGGGCGCTTCTGGAAAAGCTGGCCTCCGGCCTGCTTGACGATGCGCTCGCGGCTTTCGGCGAGGACCTGGGCGACGCGGAGGCGACGCTGACCACCAGCCACAAACGACTTGATCTGGTCGAGTTCGCCAGGGCTGAGGTAGCGGGCTTCGGCGTCCGCGTTGATGATCGAGTTGGAGACGATGCTCATGCAGTTCTGCCTCGAAGCAAGCGGCCACCTCGTTGAAGGAGACCGATATCCGGTGGGTAAGGGTTGAGGCCGACAGTGTCGACCGCCGAATCATTCTGTGGCAAGGCTCCTCTGGGTCCCCGCCGCCGGTAACAGATCTTCACGGCTAAAGCCTGGTGAAATCCCTTTGGCTGCAAAGGTTCTGCCGCCAGTTGCCGCCTGCCGCCTGCTGCAGCAATTGTTAATCACTTTCGGGCTTGCGCGCGGAGCGATTCAGCTGATCAACCGATCAATCTTTGTGCTGATTTAACTCTTGAGCACAGAAAAGCCATTCACAAGTCCAACCTCCCGAAGTCAATCGCCGGGAGGTTGGACTTGTTGAATTGTCGAGTCCGGCGCTGTTGTGAATTCACCCCTCCCTGGGCGAGGGGTCTCAGAGGGCTCCGCCCAAGGGTGGATTGAGGACGGCTTTGCCACCGTAGAGGTTGGCCGTGCGATTGGGCGTGCTCAATGGCAGGCTATCGGCGGTGTTCAACCCTTGCTGTCCGGCACGGTGTCGCGGCCGAAGCTGGCGGCATAGTCCGCACTGGAGAGCACGGCTTCAATCGCCGCCCTTTGCCCCTGGTTGGTGCGCTGGGAAGGAAGCGACTCATTTCTGCTGGCTGGGCCGCGCGACCGGCAAGGGCGAGATAGACCGCCGATTCACCCCGTAGGAGAGCCACGCTTTACACCCCATTGCGGATCTGGGACTCAGCATCGCCAAGCCGCTCCGCTGCCGAGGTGGTGTGATTGAGGAATTGGCGATAACTCGCTTCGCTCAGCTGACTCTCGCCAGCGGCGTTGGACAGCTGAAAGGAACGGTAGAGGCTCTGGCGGCGGCCTAAACCTTGGGGGGTGCCGGGGCGCAGAGCTTTTGCCATGGCAGCATCGGGTTGTTCGGCGATCGTCGCGGTGTAACCGCTGCCCAGACCCCCACGCTAGTTCCCAGAGCCAATCTCAGTAGCTGGCGCCAACGGTGCTGCGGCAGCTGGGGCAGCTGAGCGGCGGGGCAGAGGGGTGGCGACTCCGGGCTGCCAGCGCTGGGCGCTCCAGCTGCGGGTGGGCAGGGGCGGCTGCTTGATGCTTTGGGGACCGGTGATGCTATTGCTGACGGTGGATTCGCTCTCCGACTGGCCGCCGCTGATGGCGGCCGTCCAGTTACCACGGATAACCCGGTTGCGATCTGACAGGTTGCGGGCCGTGGTGTCGGCGACGGTACGCAACTGCTGGGGACGCTGGACATCCGGCCGCTTGCTCGGTGTGAGATCAGCCGCCGCCTGGGCGTTGATGGGGCGACACAGGGCCGGCACCTTCCGGGCGTTGCGGTCGTTGGCGGTGATGAACCGCTCGTAGGGGACGGTGTCCTCGCCGAAGGTTTCGTTGTATTCGGGGCTGTTGATCATGGCGTCGACGACGCCATAGAAACCGCTACGGGCTGCGGTGTCGAAGTAGCTGTCGATCTCCCAGCGGCCGAAGGTGGGGCGCCCCAGGATGCGGCGATGCATCACCTCGATCGCTTTGCAGATGTAGAGGCCACTCCAGTAGCGGCGCCGGAAGGCTTTGGAGCGGGCCACCTGGCGGATGAACTCCCGCAAGCTGATGTCACCGTTTTCGAGCTTGATCTCCTCGACGGTCTTCTGTTCACCGGCATAGCCGGTGGTGCCCAGGATCTGGACATAAACGCCACGGATCACCGCCTGGGTGGACGCTTCGGTACCCCGGATGCTGGGCTGACCGCCGCGCCTGGGCACGGAGTTGCCGCCGGTGGCGATCTGTTGCAGCCTCAGCACCTTGGGCCCGACCCGCCGGGGGGTGGACTTACGGAACTGGGCGCTGTCCATCTGGCCGGGCTGGCGCATGCCATTGCCAATCAGGATCCGGCGGCTGTCGTAGCTGAATGGCGCCGGCCGCGTGGACACCGAGGCGGTGCCGGACGGGAAGATGGCGCCGTAGTTGAGGCCGATCGGGTCGTTGCCGCCGCCGTAGGGGTGCTGGTCGGCGAAGGGCTGACGGTAGGAGGCGTACAGGGTGATGAACTGGGGAGCCCCTTCGAATGGAGCGCTGAAGCGGAACAGCTTCCGGTTCGAGCCCCAGCCGGCGCTCTCCTGAGCCTCTTCGCCCAGATCACGGAGATAGGGGACGGTTTCCTCGCCGAAGACCCTGGCGTATTCGAGCCCGTTGACCAGGGCATCCACCAGACCGCCGAGCCCCTTGCTGCTGACGATGGCGAAGTACTGGCGGAATTCCTCGATCGAGCTGACGCCGCGACCCAGGAAGTGGCGGAAGGCCAGCTCAACCACGCGGCTGTTGGAGAAGCGCCCGTAGAACTGACGCTGGTATTCCTTGCTGCGGCCGAGGGCGCGGATGAATTCGCGCATTGACAGCTGACCCTGGCGCAGCTGGGTGGCCTCAACGGGGCAGACCACCTGGGAGTAGGCCTTGGTGATGTCGCGCTCAAACACCTGGCGGTAGGCGGCTCTGATCACCTCGGCCTTTTCGCTGCCGGAAAGCCGCCGGCGCATGATGAAGCGCTGGGCCCCCTCGGCCGCCAAGGCGTAGATCGCGGGAAGTTGCAGACCCTGGTTCACTGGGCTGCCCAGCCGGGTGCGGCTGGAGGGAGTGGGCACCTCCAGCTCCTTGAGCAGCACGTTGAAGTAGTCGATGACCAGGTTTCGGGCCTGGGGCTCGCCCTGGAAGAGGCCGGCGCTGGCGGCCCGCATCTCCTGCAGGGCCACGTTGGTGGCAGCGAGGGAGCAGGCCTTCTCAAGCACATCCCGCAGGCCGCGGGTGTTGACGGCCAGGATGCTGGGGTCGCCGGCGACGATGGCGTAGCTGACGTAGCGCAGGAACCAGGCGAGGTCACGGATCGACTTCTTCATCCGCTCGGTGCCGTAGCGACCGACGCTGATGGGGGTGAAACCGGTGGGCAGGATCACGCGCACATCGGCGTCGCCACCGGCACCTTCGAGCAGGCGGCTCAACAGGTTGCCGCGGCTGGCGACGGCGCCGGTGAAGGTCTCCACCGAGCGCTGGAAGGCTGCCTGGTCAGCGGCGAGCGGTACCCCGGCGGCACCGATGCCGCCGGGGAGAGGGGAGTCGAGATAGGAGAGCGGTGTGCCGCCCGAGAAAATGCGATTGGCGGCCTTGGCCACGATCGCAGCGGCATTGGCCGACAGGCGCTGGGCCACCGTCACCCTGATCTGGCCACTCTGAAAAAAGGTGGTCAGGGCGTCGAGTTCGCCGCCGTCGGGGAAGCGGTCCTGCTGCTCCGCCTGACGGACGCTGGAAAGCGGCAGGGTGTCGTAGCGCTGGGGGGTGACTCTGGCGCTGCCGCTGCTGGCGGTCACGGTCATGAACGAGAGCGAGCCGGGCTTCGGAACGTTACGGCTGGCCCTCCTGCCCTCCGGCCGGCCATGAACAAATGTTTGCAGCCCTCGGCGCTCCGCACCCCGCCGCCGTGAAATGCTCGCCCAGCGGCCCACCTTTTTGCCGATGAGCTCCAGTCCCAGGGATGCCGCCACGCCGGTGGTGAGCGCTTTTTACGATCGTTTCCCCTATCCCGGAGATCCTCTCCAGGACGGTCCGCCACCTGGTTACAACTGGCGTTGGTGTGTGGACAGCGCCATGGCGGCGGCCCTCGGCAGCCTGCCGCCGGCGCCGCCCACCGGGAGCCGGACCTGGCGGATTCTCGATGCCGGCTGCGGCACGGGGGTGAGCACCGATTACCTCTGCCATCTCAATCCCGGTTCCACGGTTCTGGCGGTGGACATCAGCGCCGGCACGCTGGAGGTGGCCCGGGAGCGCACACGCCGTTCCGGGGCGGCCCGTCAGGTGCAGGAGCTGCGCATCGAGCAGCGCAGCCTGCTGAATCTGGAGGAGGAGGGCGAGTTCGACTACATCAACTCCGTGGGGGTGCTCCATCACCTGCGCGAGCCTGAGGAGGGACTGCGGGCCCTCTCCCGTCAGCTGCGACCCGGTGGGGTGCTTCATCTCTTCCTGTACGCCGATGGCGGTCGTTGGGAGATTCATCGCAGCCAGCGTGCCCTCTCCCTGCTGGACGTGGGAATGGGGGACGAGGGCCTGCGGTTGGGACGCCAGTTGCTGCGGGAGCTGCCGGAGGCCAATCGGCTGCGGCGCCATCACGAGCAGCGCTGGGCTCTGGATACGGCCGCCGATGCCAACTTCGCCGACATGTACCTGCATCCGCAGGAAACCAGCTACGACCTCGATCGCCTGCTGCGGTTTGTCGCAGAGGCAGATCTCAGCTTCGCCGGCTTCTCCAACCCCGAGGTGTGGGATCCGGCGCGGATGCTGCAGGGGGAGCTGCTGGAGCGGGCCCAGGCCCTGCCGAAGCGGCAGCAATGGGCCCTGGTCGAGGCCCTCGATCCCGACATCAGCCACTTCGAATTCTTTCTCAGCAAGGGGGTGATCGAGCCGCCGCAGTGGACGGATGGGGCGCTTCTGGCCCATGGCGGAGAGCGCAATCGCTGCCTCTGGGGCTGGCCGTCCACCAGCCTGATGGGCCCCGATCTCCAGCCGCTCTCGATCGCTGCGGCGGAGCTGGAGCTGTTGCAGGCTTTTGAGGCGGCCCCCGCCGGCACCCCCCTCGGCGCCCTGCCGCTCGCCATGGACCGGGACGAGCGGCTCGGCCGCGCCCGGCAACTGATCGCCGCCGGACTGCTGCTGCCGGTGAGGCCCTGACTGGCAGCAGCCAGGGCTTTCGACAACGGTGCCGTAACCCTGCGTGATAACCTCCGACCGCCCAGTCGGAACCACGACGGTTGCAGGCTGCCCTCACCACTCCGGTGCCCCCCTCCCCCAGCGGGGAGTCGATGCCCGAAGCGAGCGATGCGCCCGTGACCCGCGATTCCCCCAGCGATGCCAGCGCCGGTGACCTCCTCACCGACCTTCATCAACCGCATCCATCCCCCGCGTCCGAACCGGCTGACGGTTCAGGCAAGGGGCCAGCGTCCTCGAACGGCTCTGATCAGGGCCCGGAATCCGCTGATGGTCCGGAAAACGGCCCGGGACCTGTTCAAGGGTCCGTCACCGGGTCAGATAACGGCATGGATGGTTATCACCGACTTCAGCGCCGCCTGATCCTGGCGACGCTGGCGGCCACCGCCCTGGCGGTGCCGGTCACGGCTCTCTGCTTCGACCTTCCAACCGCCGGCAGCCTTCTGATCGGAGCCCTTGCGGGCCTCCTCTACATCAGGCTTCTGGCCCGTAGCGTCTCCCGCCTAGGCGGTGATCGCAAATCGGTAGGGAAGGTGCAGCTCCTGGTACCCGTCGTCCTCGTGCTCGCGGCCGCCAGGATTCCCCAGCTTGAGATCGTTCCAGCCCTGCTGGGATTCCTTCTCTACAAACCCGCTCTGATCGTTCAGGCCGTCATCGACTCCTGAGCCGTCGGAGCTGGGTCACCGGCCCAGCCCAGGCCATCCCGCTCCCCTGGTTCCACCAGGCCTCTCTCCCCCAGGACCTCCCGCGAGGACAGTCATTCCGATGGTTCCGTTGCCCTTAGCCCTTCCCTTTGCCGAACTGGAGGTTGGTCAGCACCTCTACTGGCAGCTCGGCAATCTCAAGATTCACGGCCAGGTCTTCATCAGTTCCTGGGTCGTCATCGGCGCCCTGCTCGCCGTCATCGTGATCGGCACCCGCAAGCTGGAGCGCGATCCTGGCGGTGTGCAAAACCTGCTGGAGTTTCTCTGGGATTACATCCGCGATCTCTCCCGCGAGCAGATCGGCGAGAAGGCCTATCGCGATTGGCTGCCGTTCATCGGCACCCTGTTTCTGTTCATCTTCGTTAGCAACTGGGGTGGGGCTCTGATCCCCTGGAAGTTGATCCATCTTCCCAGTGGCGAACTCGGTGCCCCCACCGCCGATATCAACACCACCATCGCCTTGGCCTTGCTGGTGTCGCTGGCTTATTTCTATGCAGGTCTGAGTCGCAAAGGCTTCCGGTACTTCGAGTACTACGTCGAGCCGACTCCGATCATGCTGCCCTTCAAGATCGTCGAGGATTTCACCAAGCCCCTGTCCCTCTCCTTCCGTCTTTTCGGCAACATCCTTGCCGATGAGCTGGTGGTGGCGGTGCTGGCCTTCCTCGTGCCCTTGGTGGTGCCCCTGCCGGCCATGTTCCTGGGGCTGTTCACCAGTGCCATTCAGGCGCTGATCTTCGCCACTCTCGCCGCCTATTACATCGGAGAGGCTGTCCACGAGGAGCACCACTAGGTCTGCTCGCCGGTCCGGTTCCGCCGGTCTGGCAAACTTCTTCGCGCGCAGGTCCGGCTTGATCCGGGCCCGTTCCCCAGCTACTGCCTGGGGGATGTCCCAGGCGCGGAGTTCAAACCCCGGTTCGTTTCGCGCTTCAATCGCGCCCCTCATCCCTTTCCCACCATGGATTCGCTTACTTCCGCCGCGTCTGTTGTGGCTGCTGGTCTTGCCGTCGGTCTCGGCGCCATCGGTCCTGGCATCGGCCAGGGCACCGCTGCCGGCGGCGCTGTCGAAGGTATTGCCCGTCAGCCCGAAGCTGAAGGCAAGATCCGCGGCACCCTGCTGCTCTCGCTGGCCTTCATGGAGGCCCTCACCATCTACGGCCTGGTGGTCGCTCTGGTGCTGCTGTTCGCCAACCCGTTCGCCTGAAGGCGTTGCGGGGCGCAGAAGCCGGATCCGATCTGAATCGGTCTGGTTTCTGCGCCTTTGCGGGCTTCGGCCCGCCTCAGCGCCCCAGTCGCCTTTGACCGCTTCACTCACTCCCGCACCACCGCACGCCAACCCGTCCCATGACCAGCTGGCTTCTGCTTGCCGAGGCAGGCGCTAAGGAGGGAGGTCTCTTTGACCTCGACGCCACCCTGCCGCTGATGGCGTTGCAGGTGGTGATCCTCACCTTCGTTCTCAACGCCCTGTTCTTCCGTCCCGTCGGTAAAGCCGTCGAGGATCGTGAGGGCTACATCGCCACTAGTCGCGCCGAGGCCAAGGCCAAGCTCGCCCAGGCTGAGCGGCTTGAAGCTGATCTGCGCGCCCAGCTCAAGGAGGCTCGTCAGCAGTCCCAGAAGCTGATCGTGGAGGCCGAGCAGGAATCCGAGCGTCTGTATCGGGAAGCCCTGGCTCTGGCCCAGGCTGACTCCAACAGCAGCCGGGAGCAGGCCCGCCGCGAGATCGATTCCCAGCGCACCGCAGCCCTTGGCCAACTCCAGGGTGATGCGAACCAACTTGCCGATCTGATCGTCGATCGCCTCCTTGCCGCTTCATGACCATGGCCATCCCCTTGCTTCTGGGCTCCCACGGTGGTGGGTTCGGCCTCAATCTCAATCTTTTCGACACCAACATCATCAATCTGGCGATCGTGATCGCCGGATTGGTGTGGTTTCTCAAGGGCTTTCTCGGCGGCATCCTTGAGCGCCGCAGAGCCACCATCCTCGCCGATCTCAAAGACGCCGAAGATCGGCTTGCCGCCGCTGCCACCTCCCTGGCCGAGGTGCAGCAGGGCCTGAGCCAATCCCAGGCCAGAGCTGAGCAGATCCGCGCCGATGGCGTCAGCCGCGCCCAGGCGATCCGGCTGGACAGCGAGCGCCGCAGCGTCGAAGAGATGGCCCGCATCAAACAGGATTCGGTTTCTAATCTTGATGCCGAGGCGGCTCGCGTCACCGCCCAGTTGCGGCGCGAGGCAGCCCGTCTTGCGATCGAGAAGGCCCTGGCGGCCCTGCCTGGAAAATTGGATCAGGCAACCCAGTCCCGGCTGATCGACCAGTCCATCCAATCCCTGGGGAACGCCTGATGCCGCTGCTCAATACCATCACCAATCCCTGGGCTGAAGCCTTTCTCCAGGTGAGCGAAGCCAACGGTGACACCGACCTGGTGATCGACCAGGCCAGGGATGTCCTGGCCATCTGGGAGCAATCTCCCGAACTGCGGGCGGCGATGGCCTCCCCGGTGCTTGAAGTTGTGGCCAAGAAGGCTGCATTGGTGAGCCTGTTCGGCGAGCAGGTATCACCTGCCTTTCTGAATCTGCTCAAACTGCTCGCCGATCGCCAGCGGATCGGCTATCTCGATGCCGTGCTTGAGCGGGTGCTGGAGCTCTTCCGCCAGCAGAACGGCATTGCCCTGGCCACGGTGACCTCCGCCACGGCCCTCAGCGAAGAGCAACAGGCTCTGATCACCGAGAAGCTCAAGACCGTCGCGGGCACCGACAAGGTGGAGATCAACCTCCTGGTGGATCCCGCCCTGATCGGCGGATTCGTGCTCAGCGTCGGTTCCCAGGTGATCGATGCCAGCCTTGCCGGACAGGTGCGTCGGCTCGGTCTGGAGCTGGCCAAGGTGAGTTAACGCTCTCGCCAGCGTCGGTAGCGGACTGCCCTGCGACGTCTTTTCCTTTTTTCTCCCCTCACCCCCTCCTTCATCGCCTCC
>Ga0194063_10002855_pt1 | contig 10563 bp, 9 predicted proteins | sample SepL3720m_MetaG_FD_155459 | JGI IMG/M metagenome (GOLD analysis project Ga0194063, IMG submission 155459) | Anoxic zone freshwater microbial communities from boreal shield lake in IISD Experimental Lakes Area, Ontario, Canada - Sep2016-L373-20m | ecosystem: Environmental > Aquatic > Freshwater >...
ATGCGCCGCCTGTTGATCTACATGAATCATTGCATCAAAGCCATCTCTCCGGAAACAGCAACGGCAGGAGCCAAGGAATGAAAAATCTCATGAACAGCATTGACAAAATCAACACGGTTGCTGGGCTAAGTGATCCCATCCTTTCAGGATGGAGCCCCGCGAACAATGTCCAAACTCCAGCGGCAGACTGGTGGTCTGCCCCACACCTGAACAGTTACTGGATTTCCGCCGCGTCCGGGACCTCAGGGTCAAGGACGTGGAAGTATTTTGGGGCTGGCACAGATCCCGTGCGAGGTGGACAAGAGCGTGGGCGCCGATGTGGTCTCTGGGGTGGAGGTCAAAACGGGGACGCCGTGAATCCCCGCAAGTCGCGTATCAGTCACCCAGCTCCCCTGGTGGCAGAATCGGGAAAGATATAGTCAACCTGCGGAAAGGCTCTCAGCCTGCGGCGGTCGTTGGTAAGGTGCCTGCAATTCAATGCCGCCGCCTGAGCGCGAATCAGAAAGTCCGGGAGCACCGGCTTACGGTCCTTGGCCGCCGGGTAGGTCCGCCCAAAGGCCTGGCCCGCCCGCCAGCCAGCCTCAAAGTCCAACTCCATCCGCTGGAAATCCTGGAGATCCTCATCCACCGCTTGCCGAGTGCGCCCGCCTGCAGCCAGTTCGGCGTAAGTAACCGAGCTGACCGCCAGTTGTTCTTGCCCGGCCCAGTGCTCCAGCGCTCCGGCGCACGCGCGATGATCCTCGTGCGTTCTATCCAGCCACGCGACAATGACGGAGGTATCTACCAGAATCATGGCCGCGTCCTCCGGAGCAGCTCTTCGCCGGAAATGTTGCCGTCCCACGAGCCAGCACGCTCCCGAATGCGCCTTTGCATCTCGTTCAGCACGCCGGGCTTCTTCCGAGCCTCGATCGCATCCCCACGCACCGACCACTGCAGGACCGTACCTGGCGCAATGCCCAGCGCCCGGCGGATTTCATTGGGAATGGTAGTTGTGCCCTTCTCAGTTACAATCGTATCAGCCATGTAAGAACCATACTTTATGGATTCTTACAGCGCAAGGTATGAAATCAGGAGGTCCGTAGCAAAGCCAGGGCAGCCGATGAGCGGGTCAGCCCCTGGATTGGGCTGCTTCCCGGCGCAGAAATGAACCGTGCTCTGGGGGCCCCTTTTCTGCCACACTTAAGATAACCCCAACGCCTGTGCAGCGGCGATCTGAAAAGCGCGGCGCACCTCGGAGGCATCAGAATTGGGGAAATCAGAATTCCGTATTCCGAGCATCGATCTACGAAATGCTGCCACCAGCAGGTGGCGTGGTCGGGCCAGCAGGTGGTATCGGGGGATTCTGTGGCGGTTGCTTGAAGCTCGGCGGGGGTTCGCTGGCCGACCAATGTTCCCGGGAACTCATCTTCCGATAGCTATGGCTCCGATACTTGCTGAGCTTGCGCTCACGCACGGACCAATTTCCCGAGGTGATGCGACCCAGAAGGTTCTCAAGCTGCTGAACCGCTTCGCTGACAGATGCCCCAGGCCCATAGCTCTTGAGAGAAGCAATCGCCTGGTTCAAAGCCTGGGCCGCTTCCTCCATCCTGTCTGCGTCCATGTGTCTGGTGGCTTCATCCATGACCTGTCCAGCCCGTTGCATGGCAACCCATGGAATGACCTCCACCTTTTGCCTCACCTCTTCGGGTTTCTGCGTGGCCTGAATTCTCACTACCTGCGAAACGGTTCGGGATGTGATTTCTGCCTCGCCAATTTCGTCATACACAATTTCCACCTCCAACAGACGCTCTCCCTCCAGGCTCACCACCGGGCGACCATCTATCCAAGGCAAAGGCAGCACGTTCAATTGGAAGCACGCCACCCGGGTCTCGCCGCTGACCAAATCCCCCAGAAAGTATTCGGTCCACTCCTCTGGCCGATCGACTTTGGGGTAATTGCCCAGAGGCTGCTGAGACTCGCAGAAATCCAGCCGGCGAAGACGAATTCGGAGATTCTGAGCGGTAAGCTTCTGCAAGCCATCAAGCTCTGACTCAAATATGGCCGGGAACCGCTCCGGGGCATCGGCATCGTAAAACTGGCCGCCGCTGACTTGCGCCATCGTCGTCATCAAATCCTCGTTGTAATTGGCCCCAAAGCCCAGGCAAGAAGTGCGGATACCATGCTGTTGCAGGCCGGCGGTGACCACCTGACGAACTGCACTAGCCTCAACTACCCCGCGATTCAACAGGCCGTCACTTAGCAAGAGCAACCGGCGAGAGACACCTGCAGTCGCCTTCTGTAACTCGTCCCGCCCCAGCATCCAGCCACCAGTCAGGTTCGTGTTTCCGCCAACCTCGATGCTCTCAATGATTCGCAAGAAACCCTCTTTCTTTGCCGCCGGTTGGAAGGGAATGATGACCTGGGCCTCATCATCGAAGATCACAAGACCAAAACTGTCCTCCGGCCGAAGATTGCGCACAGCCAACAGGGCGGCCTGTTTAGCTTTGGTCAAGGGTTGCCCGTTCATCGAGCCGCTGCGATCCAGAACCAGGCAGAACGCAATCGGCTTGGATCGCGCCTGACCGAGGACTGGTGCCTCGAAATGTACGGCGAAAAACACAGGACAGGCCCGGTTGGCGAGGATGACTTCGTAGTCGAGGTGCGTTGATATCTTCATAGTTCCTGACGCGCTCCAAATTCGCTGGCCGATTCTCCAAATCCCAGGCTGGGTTGGCAAGCAGCCAATCTCTGTACTGCAAGCTTCACCTATAGACCGCCGTCCGACCAGAGGAAAAATCGTGGCTCTGGACCAGGTTGAATATCCCGGCTGCAATCTTCCTGCCACCCGCAACTCCAGGCTCGATCTGGTTGGCGTAATCTACTGCGTCGTTGCAGATCAACCGGAGGTCCAACACCGGGAGCCCATGCGTGATTGCCTCTCGGAGAATGCAGTCGTTGAAGATATTCAGGGCCGTCGTCGTCAATCGCTGCATCAAGGCATCGGAGAAATGGGGATCATAAACGGTGCAAACGGCGAGTGGCTGTTTAAGGGCAAGCAAAGCACTCAACATCCGGCGGTAGTTCTGCTGAAACTCGGCCCGGATGGTCGCCAATTGATCGACGGCTGCGCCAACTGAGCCTGCCGGACGTTGAAGAACCTCCGCTCTCGAAAGGCCATCATTTCCACCGGCACTAACAATCGAATGGGTTGCTGAGGTGGGAACCTTGGAAATCTGTTCTGTAACGTCGGTGGTAAGGCTCCCATCCACGGCCACCAACGTCGCCTCCCAATCTCGTGGCAGAAGCGAACGGAGGTGCTTGATAACGTCGGGCCCGCCACTCACATAAGCCGCATTATCGAAAATGGAATCCCCCAGCAGAACGATATGTTTCATGGCTCAGACAATAGCAGGAATCCCCTCGGATCTCGCTACCGACATTCCTGCTCTGCTTGCAGCCATTCTTTGCCCGGATTTGCTGCCAGAGTACTCCGCCCCAGGCCAAACCGAATCAATTGGGCGCGTACAACAAAAAAGCCGGAATTTCATCCGGCTTCTTTGACACACGTTAAACTGAGAACAATCTGAAATCGTTCGGACAGCAACACGATACCAGATCCCCTGTCCCCCGCATGTCACCAGTTGTGGGGACACCAGAACCTCTTTGGAGTATGGGTTTTCATCGTTCTCCCTCCGCTGTGACCGCCCACCCTCACCCCAGAAGATTAGCCGCAGCCCAGTCTGTTTCATGGCAGCAACTGGATGGCCCTTAAAATATTTCCGCCAGGGCAAAGGCCAATAGCACGGTTACGGTCGAACCCGGAAGTCCGCTCTCCGGAAGTTCCTAATTCAACTCCCCCAACAACCAGTCCGTCAGGGTGAGATAGCTCCGGACCTTTCCGCAAAACTTCTCGGCGGGCGGCTTTTCCAGGGTGCCGGGATCAGACATCGACCCGCCCACCCCAAAGCCCTGGATGTTCAACACGACGCCGCAGCTCGGATCGTATTTGGCCAGTCCAGCCTCCGGCGGGGCGGGTGAAGATGTCTTCGGCGCCACCGCCGCCAGCAAATGGCTCGCCAAGTGGAGCACCCGCACCCGGGGCATCAACAAATAGCAGGGGGCTTCCATCTTTCATCGGCTTGCGAGGCATCTCGCGAGCAGTTGGGCCAGCACGCCGGGCAGTTCTTTGGCGGTCAGATTCACCCGGCTAACCTCGAAGAAGTCAGCCAATTGCTGCGTTTCCGGCCCCAGGCCCAGCCCTATCAAAACAATGCCTTCGCCAGCCAGTCGCATGATTTGGGTTTGGACGGATAGTGCGTCGTGCGGCACGCCATCGCTGAGGACAAACACGAAGCGGTCCCGGAAGGGCGATCCCGCGAGGTCAGCCGCGACCAGTTCCAGCGCCCCGGCGAGATTCGTGCCGCCATCAGCCGCCTCCGGCAGTGTGCCAAGCCTGGCCCGGACCGCGTCCGACAGCGGTTCATGGTGCTCCAACAATCGCTCCGCCTCGCCTGCGAAAGCATAAATATTGAGCGGCACACCCGCGCGCTGACATACCTCGCTCAACAGCACCACGCCGTGAAACGTCTCTTGAATGTTCTCCCCGTCCATCGAGCCGGATCGGTCCACCACAAGGCTGAAGTGCGCGCTAATCTTCTTGGGAATCAATGGCCGACGCCAGAGCCGGTCGTAAGCACGCGGATCGGCTTCAAATCGCATGGCGGCGCGCAGCAGCACCCGCGTTCCCCAGGGGCAGCCGTCGCGGAAGCGGGTTCGTTTGGTGGCCTGGAACCAGCGCAAGAGACTCTCGGCCACCTGCTCGATTGCTGCAAACTGGCGACGCCAGGCTTGGTTGTAAGAGCCCAGGCCGGTGGTGCCAAGTTCGCGGCCCGGCTCTTCCCCAGCGTATCGCGGCATGCAAATTTCCACGCCAGGAGGCAAAGAGCCCACCCTATGTTGTCCCGGCATGGTCTGGAGGAAACGGACGAAGAAAATCTTCAGCCACCGATCATTCAAAGCTCCAGGCGGCAGGAGTTGCTGAAAGACCGGCAGAATGTCCCGATGGACAATGGACCACATCCGGTATTGCGCAAGGCGGACGGCCTGTTCATGTGAATCCGGCGGGTGCTCGTGGTCACGCGCGGCGTAGCAATAGGAAACCGCGCTCGCGGTGTAGGCTTCCGAGACGCCTCCGAGGGCACGCGGCTGGGAGGGTAATGCCTGCAGTATTTCCTGGAATGCGGGCCAGACAGCGTCCACTGCCTGGCAGACTTTATCGTCCATTGGTTCAACATCCTTCTTGAACCACCACCGGCTTGCTATCCCCTTCAGGAACTGCGGCGCGAGCGGGATTTGCTCCTTGTCCGCCGCTAGCGGGCGGAACAAGCTGTCGTTATACTCTCGAACCCAGGGTGTGCAGCCTGGGAAACGAACCTGCATCCAAGTCTCGATCCGGCAATCTTCGAGCAAGTTTAACAGTGAAAAGAGCCGCCAATCCTCGATGATGGATTGAGGAGCGATTTCAGAAAGGCGAGTGATAGCCGCATGGGCGCTTTCGTGCAGGACAAGTCCGCGGGTAAAGTCGGCCGTCTCGATTCCAAGCCGTCCACCATCAACCGAAATGGTGTGGGTCCGCTGGTTCCAGGACCAACCGCTCCCCGCCTCCCCGACGACCAGGCGCAAGTCTGACCGGCCCGCCGTCATCCGCGCAAGCTGCTCCAATTCGTCCACAAAAGGTGAGCGAGGGAAGGATGGCTTCTGTTGAAAAGATAGCAAATGGTGAGCAGGGAGATTCCAAGCAGGGCGTGTGTGCAGCCGATGCTTGACCCTGCTTCCACGAAAAGGAGGTATTGGCTGGTTCATCGCTTGTCATCCCTCATCTTTCACTCAATCCGGCAGCACGCAGCAACGCAACTGCCGCATTTCGGTCCGTCCGATCACCAATGCGCCTCATGTAGGCATCTTCGATGACCTGGCGGATTTGCGCCCCTGCCGGGGCGTCCGGGTTTTCCACCCGCGCCCGTCCCAGTAGCTTGAGACAGTTCAGCAAAGTCCGCCGCGTAAAGACATACCGTTCACGCCGGGTTCGGCCAAGTGAAGGGGCAGCGCCACCCATGCCGGAGGCCTGGCACAACGAGGCATGGAACAGCGCCAGGCGCGGCAACACTTCTCGAATCCCATCAATGGCTGCCAGTTCCGGATGAACTGGCTTGGTCGGCGGCGAGTAATACAGGACTCCTTCAAAAGCGAACTCGGGTTGCTCACCAAAGACGAGGCAATTGAGCATCGCCGCGAACTCCGCCTCGCCGGGAACATCCGCATGTTGCCACACCGACCAACGGTCGCGAAAAGCCGGGCTCAAGACGGAGCGCCCCGCGTACTCGGCTGGGTTCATCGTCCCGAACAGATGAAAACCGCGGGCAACCGGCACCGTCCCGCCAGGGCCGAAAACCGTGCCGTCCCCTTCGGTTAAGGCCAGGGATGGTGGTTGCTCGATGACTGGATTCAAGCGTTCGAGAACCTGGGGCTCCGCAAGGTTGACTTCGTCCAGCAGAACCCACCAGCCATGGCGCATGGCTGTCGGAATACACCCTTCCTGAAAACGCCACGAGGGCGTCGCCGACGGTCCGGCGGCCGACGAAGGATTCCATTTCGACCAAAGGTCCGGGCAGTTGGCCCTGATGGGGGCCGACCTTGTGTCCTGCTCGCCACTTCGCCGCTTCCCGCTCACGAGCACTGTGTTGGGGCCGGGGTCCTGCCGTGCTCCCCCGGGCACATAGCGGCCCACCAATTCGCTGGTGTCGGACTGACCGTTAAGGTTGATGCGCAACACAGGGTGGCCGATCAAATGAGCGACCCACCTTATGGAGATGGTTTTGGACGCGCAGGTTTCCCCCTCCAGCATCACCGGCAGGCCGTTCCGAACTCCCATGGCCACCGCGCGCGCGTTCTGAAGAAAGCAACCGTCCAGGCACAGGTGGCGGAACCATTCCTCCGCAGGGACCAGCGGGCTGGCGACATCGGAGCGGCACAATTCCTGGTCGAGGATGCGAACTGAACCGGATTTGATCTCAATCGCTGCTCTTCTGGGCAGTCCCACAGCAGGAACAGGAGCAACGGCGTTCTCGAGTGCGGAGATGAACTCGCACCAGGGCGTCACTGGCAGCCGCGCCTTTCTTGCAGCTTCAAGGGCCAGCGAGGCGTCTTCCGGCCCAACCACCATGGCATCCGCGCAACTGATGGAGGGTGCCAGCTCAAACCCATGCTTCACGAGCCGGGCTTTGGCTTCAGTTTCCTGCTGCTGGCCAAAGCCACGCAGGCATATCTTTTTTCCTTTTACGGGTGTATTCATATCAAAAGCTTCGGTCAATTTCTGCGAGCAGTTCCTGCAACGCCGGATCGTTGGGCGGTTCTACGGTTTCCGGCGCGTTCCCGTTTTCATCGGACGGGAACGCAGAAGAAGGTTGAACTGGAACGATGTCCGCAACACCAAGACTTTGAGCGGCGCTGACCACCTCCGCCCTGGTTTCCTTGTCCGAGTCCTGTGCCAGATCCACCAGGCGCTGGATTATCCGGTCCCGAAAGGAAGTTTGCAGCAAACGCGCCCCAACGCCTGTGGCCAGCCGGAGGGCGTTCCGGCGCAAGTCGGAGTGTATCGACGAGGAGACGCGCAGGAAAGCAGCGGCAAGCTCCGCCGAGTCGGTTTCGAGAAACGCAGTCCGCACCACTTCTGGGTCGCTCCATTCAAGGGACTTTTCGGCCCACTCACCCTTCCGCCCGCCACCAAAGACCATCGTGTCAAGCAGCACTCGGGGAGGACACCCTTTGGCCCAACCCGTCGAGAACAGGGGCTGTAGCGGGAAGGGCAACAAACCTGCGTGATCCAAAGCCAGTGCTGGGACGCCGAGCCGGCGCAGGGGCGCGCCCTCCTTTCCAAATGGGTTCCGATTACGCGGCAGCCAGCGAACGGCAGCGCCAGCCACGATTCGATACTCGCGGGTCATTTGCAACAGAAGCGCCTCGGCCGATTCCCGCACATCACCTTCCTGGGTCAGCACCAGGCCAATCAAACGGCCAGCGTTCTCCGGTGATTCGGGCAGCGGCCCGCCAATCTTGTGGCCGAGGCAGCATCGCAACTCAGCCGGAGATGCCCCACAATCATCGGCAGCTCCAGCCAGCAAACCGCCCGTCAGTTTCAGCAGGTCGGTTTCGCTATTAAACGCAGCCTCGACCCAGAGCTGTTCCAGCACCTTGAGAAACGTGGGCCGCTTGATCAAATAGGCCGCGCAAAACATCGAGGCCAGGTCCGAATCCCCCGGATCTCGCAGCCACGAAGCCACTTGCGATTCCGAACAACGCTCCGGAAAATCGAACCAGTCCTGGACGGCAACAGGCAGGCGAAGAACACCCGTGTGTCTGAGCGCAGCAATTTCCGACGTGAGCCAATCAAAGATGCATCCGCACGGTTCCCCCAGGGCCAACATAACTCGATTTAGCGCGCGCGCTGCATCATGGCCCAGGGCAAGGGACTGCCCTCGCAACCCCTCGACGCGGATGGCTGCCGAGTTCGGCAGGCCGGCAATCAACAGCGCATTGAGAAGACTCTCGAACCGCCCTTCGTCGGTGAGTTGGCCAGCCACCTGAATTACCTGCTCCAGCGGCGGGTTGCTGCAACGCCCGAGAGCCAACCCAAGTGTCGTTGCCAGGCATCGCACTACATCCCGATCCTGGTCGGCTTGCAGCCGGGCCAGAAGAAGACCGGCCAAGCGGTGCAGCCATTCCTCGCCAAGCCGCTCCACCATCGGTCCGCAGCTCAGCACAGCCTCCGCAAGCCGCAACGCCTGCACCCTTTCGAGCCATCCTGCGGTTCCCAGCAACCCATCCAACCGATCAATATCACCGGACTCGACAAAAGCCAGGGCCCGCCAACCATGCTCCACCGTCTCCGCACGAAAACGGGTGAGCAGAGACTCCGCCGAAATCTCCCCGTCTGGCACACCCAGACGCGCAAGACAGGCAACGACCGACATGACAATCTCGCGATCCTCGCTTTGCAGAATGCGGCAGACCAACGGTCCGAGCGGGCGCAACCCACTTCTTCCGATGCACTCGATCAGCGCCACTGCATGGGTGCTATCGGGAACCCGGAACTGCCCACCACAGTCAAAAAATGCCTCCATCACTTGCATCCATGTCCCCAACCGGTCCCTGTCAGGACGCCCTTCTAGCAGGAACTCCAGCACCGCCGCTGGCCCAGCAGGTCCGCCAAACGAGGGGTCACAACCGGCGGCAATTGTGTATTTGGTCCACTGTGCCACCGCAGTTTCTTTCTGATGTATGGGCAGTAAAGCGGCAAAAACGGCCTGCGGCGCCGAGTGCCCCTGTTGGAGTGAGGCGATCCCCTCGGCAATGACAGGAAACATCGCCACCCCCGGGTGAACCAGATAATTGTGTTGGGGATCCCGCCCCCACAGCCGCCAGTAAGGCACCAATTGCGCCAGGGGGACACCGTCTGGGGGGAATGGCGGCGCGCAGGGCGCAAGCCCCATCTTGACCAGGCGTTGGGCAAGAACGGACGGCAATGGAGCCTGGGTGTTGCTATTGCCTTGTTGGAGGAGTTCCGCCGGTGCCGCGGAACGACTCCTCACCAGGTTGCCTGCCTCGGCTGCTGCGGCAGTCGCCTGGTGCGGTTCAGATGTGCTTTTGTTATTCATGTCGCCACTATAAATGAGGGGGTGTGACAATTGTAGTAGCTGGGCCCATCTTTGCGCATTTTCGCCACGCTTGCACCCACGCGCAGATTTGTTTTAGATGGAGTGCCGTTATGCAAAAAGAACAGAGCCGGTTGATCTATTCGCCGTCTGACCTGACAAAGTTCATGGAATCTCCATTTGCCAGTTGGATGGACCGGCTTTACAAGGAGCATCCCGACCGCGTCACGCCTGACGAGGACAGCGCCGAAATGAAACTGGTCGCCGAGGCCGGGAACAAGCACGAGCAGGATTACCTGGGCCAACTCAAGAAGGATGGCCGCGACGTTTGTGAAATTGCCAAGACCAGCGCCGCCGAGGCCAGGCGGCAAACGGTCGAGGCTCTTCGAGGCGGTCGCGAAGTGATCTATCAGGCTTGCCTGGAACTGGCCGAATTTCGCGGTTATGCAGACTTCCTTGTCCGAGTCCCAGGCAGAGCCACCCCCATCTACGAAGTCCATGACACCAAGCTGGCCCGCTCGGTGAAACCCTATTACCTGGTGCAGCTTTGCTGCTATTCAGAAATGCTCGCCGCGCTCCAGGGTGTCGTGCCGGAACGCATCCATGTGGTCCTGGGCAACGGCATGGTCGAGTCATTCCGGGTCGAAGATTTCTGCCATTACTATCGGCAACTAAAGGCGGGGTTCCTCGAACTGATGAAGCATTTTGACGCGGACCAACCGCCGCCCGCTCCCGACCCCCGAGCAGACCATGGCCGGTGGCAAGCATACGCCGACAAAATCCTGACCGACTGCGATCATCTTGCCCAGGTCGCCGGCATCAACGTCAGCCAGATCAAAAAACTGTCGGCAGCCGGCATCACCACCGTCGCAAC
>Ga0194063_10002856_pt1 | contig 10562 bp, 7 predicted proteins | sample SepL3720m_MetaG_FD_155459 | JGI IMG/M metagenome (GOLD analysis project Ga0194063, IMG submission 155459) | Anoxic zone freshwater microbial communities from boreal shield lake in IISD Experimental Lakes Area, Ontario, Canada - Sep2016-L373-20m | ecosystem: Environmental > Aquatic > Freshwater >...
CGATATCGTGGAACTGATCGCGCGCAATCCGGAGCTGGATCTGGACGAAGTCCGGAAACTTTGCGCGCGTTATCGGCTCAAGGGAATTGAGGAGCTGGTTCGGGAGGCAAGATAACTCCTCGCCTCCGCCCGCGACAACGGATTCCAAACGATTGACTCGAACGAGAAAACTCTCCTTGCCGCCGCCAAACACCTCGGCTTCCGGGGCGGGAACGTGATCCAATGAATGTCTGACATTGAGTTTTCGCATCGGAATTTGATAGTTTCCAAAACTCCATGAACCAGCTCATCGCATCCATCCAGCAGGCCGCTACGGACGGCAAACTTCTCGCCTCCTCTGCAGAGAACATCGCCGCTCTCCTCGAGGGCAGCACGTCGCCGGTTGACAGCGCATCCGTTGCCGAACTCGCAGCGGCGGCAAACTGGAAGGAGCTCGACAACCGGTTTTTCCGGACTCTCGCGTTCGGCACGGGCGGGCTCCGCGGGAAGACGATCGGCGCCGTGATCACAAAATCCGAGGCGGGTTCCCCCCAGCCGCTCGGCCGTCCGGAATTCCCCTGCGTCGGAACGAACGCGATGAACACCTACAATATCAGCCGCGCAACCCAGGGGCTCGCCGACTATGTCCTCGAACATTTTCAAAAAAGCGGACACCCCGGCCGCCCGGCGATCTGCATCTGCCACGACACGCGGTTTTTTTCGCGCGAATTCGCCGAGCTCGCCGCGCAGATCATCACCGGCCATGGGTGCGACGCCTACCTTTTCGAGGGGCCGCGCTCGACGCCGGAGCTTTCGTTCGCGGTTCGCCACGTCCGCGCCCAGGCGGGCATCAACCTCACGGCCAGCCACAACCCGCCGCAATACAATGGCTACAAAGTCTACTTCGAGGACGGATGCCAGGTCGTCGAGCCGCACGCGAGCGCGATCATCAACCGGGTCAACGCGGTCAAATCCGAGGCCTACACTCCGTCCGCCGCCCCGGGGCGCGTCATCCCGATGGGCGCGGACATCGACAACGCCTACATGGACCGCCTCGCCACGCTGCCGCTGGATCAGGAAATCATCCAGCGCGAAAATTCTCTGAAGATCGTCTACACCCCGCTGCACGGTGTCGGCGGCGTGATCATCAAACCAATGCTCAAACGGCTCGGCTTCCAGTGCGAGGGCGTCGCCGAACAGGAAATCCCGGACGGCAGGTTCCCAACCGTCCAATCCCCGAACCCGGAAAATGCCGAGGCACTCAGCATGGCGATCGCCCAGGCGGACGCGACCGGCGCCGACCTCGTCATCGCCACCGACCCGGATGACGACCGCATGGGGATCGCCTCCCGCGACGCGTCGGGCGCGATGCGCCTCCTCTCCGGCAACCAGATCGGCTCGCTCCTCGCCTGGTACCGCATCAGTCGGCACTTCGAGTTCGGCATCCTCAACGACTCGAATAAAAAGAACGCCGCGATCATCAAGACGTTTGTCACCACCGACCTCCAGAAAGCGATCGCCGACCATTTCGGCATCCGCTGCGTCGAAACCCTCACCGGATTCAAATACATCGGCGCTAAACTCGGAAAATACGAGGCGGCAATCCCCCCGGGTCTGCGAAAAAATTACCCCGAACTCCCGGAGTCGAAGACCCGCGACCTCCGGCTCGAATTCTCGACTCTCTACGTCTTCGGCGGCGAGGAAAGCTACGGATACAGCGCGTCCGATTTCGTGCGCGACAAGGACGGCAACAGCGCCGCCGTGCTCATCGCGGAAGTCGCCGCCTACGCGAAATTCCAGGGGCTCACGCTACCCGGCCTCCTCGACAGAATCTTTTCCGAATACGGCGTCTATCTCGAACGCGGCGAGTCGCTCACAATGGACGGCGCCGCCGGAGCCGCCCGGATCGCGAAACTCGTCGAATCCTACGCCACAAACCCACCGGCCGAGGTGAATGGCTCGCAGGTCGTCTCGATCCGCAACTTCGCGACGGATGCCATCCACGACGTCGAGGGCGACCGGATCCCCGCCGAGGCGATGCTCATGATCACCCTCGCGGACGAATGCCGGATCGCCGTACGCCCGTCGGGCACCGAACCGAAAATCAAATACTACATGTTCGTCGCAAAAAAACCGCCGGCCGGAAAACCCTTCCCCCCAGCCGCGCTCGCCGACGCAAAATCGGCCGCCGCAGCCAGTATCGCCAGCCTCTGGAATTGGCTCGAGGCCGACGCAAAATTCCGCCTCGCCACATAGGCATTCAACAAAATTTGTCCCAGGTGGGACATCTATTGTTGATGCGCCTGGCGCGCTCGCCGACGCAAAATCCACCGCCACAGCCAGCATCGCCAGCCACTAGAAGTGGCTCGAGGCCGACGCAAAATCCCGCCACGGCACATAGGCAATCAACAAATTCTGTCCCAGGTGGGACATCTATTGTTGATGGGCACGGAGGTTGTTTCGCCTGGAAATGCACTTGAGAGTCCCGTTTTCTGTTTTAGGCGGCTAGGCGCATGCCCTCGGCGCGATTAAGATCGAGGCGCTCGGAGAGGAATTTCGCGAGGGCAGAGGTATTTGAGGCACCGGCGAGAAATTCGGGGAGGCGGTGACGCAGGGCCATGGAGACGATCTGTTCGGAAGGGGGGATTCCGGGGCGTATGGTGCGGATCCAGGAGCCGAAATAGCTCCAGACGAGCTGAGGGTGAAGGACGGAAAGGATCTGGAGTAACCCCTGGGCGATGACGCCGGTTTGAAGATGGCAATGGTAGGCGCGGATTTTGCGTCGGACTTGCTCGCGGTAGCGGTCGCTTTTGCAGTGGAGGTGCTGGTTGCCGGAGCGCCGGGAAATCGGAGTCATGGGCATCATCCAAAAGTGATAGCTGTAAGTGCCCACGGTATGGACAGCTTGTTTGAATGAGACCTCGATTTTGAAGCGCACCCCATAAAGGGCGATGATCTCAAGCGGGGTGAGGGAGAGGTCGGTGGAGAGAAAAACCCTGCAGCCCCGGTGTGGGTGAATGACAGCGACAAAACGCACGAGGCAACCAACTGGTCGCCAGAGGAGATCAACGCTGCGATAGGCAAGGGCGACACCTTTTTCCCCATAGACGGGGCTGGGAGCCTCGGTGAACGCCGAAGCGTCCTCAAACAGGGTCTTGAGGCGAATCTTGGTGCCGTAGCAGCGCGGACGCCCACGCTTGCGCTTGCCCGGTGAAGGAGCCGGCTCGTAAGCGACGGCGTTGGATTTGAGGGCTGTGACAAGGTGGTTGCCGCCCTGCAGGAGCGGGAGGATGATTTTCGCGGTGGCGTAGTAGGAGTCGCCGACCCAGACGCATGGCAGCACGATGCGCCCGTTCACGGTGAGGAGGAAGGGTTTGAGGACGCGGAGAACCAGGCCCGTCCACAAGGCGGTGAGCTGAGTCACGTCAACGGCCGGACTGTGGAAGAAATCCAGAAGCCTGTCGTAGAACGCCTGGTGGAGGCCGAGCGCCCGCACGAAGCTTGTGACGCCGCGCAAATCCTCGCGCACACAGAAGGCGGCCAGCGCGGAGGAGAACCAAAGGAATGTGCGGTAGCGCCCGAAAGCGGGACGCAGAGAGAGGACGAGGTTCCACCAGGTGATCCAGAGAGACATAGAAATATTTTTGGTTGTAGTTTGCCGCGCAACAGGTAGCATGACAATGCTACCTTGACACCGCAAAAAACACAACAGAAAAAAGCACATGGCAAAAAATTCCAACCAACTCGCAGCGCGAATCGAACGAATCAAAGGAGAGTTGATGGGTCTCGGCCCCATGAGGCCGGGAAGTCTCAGTCGACAATTCCGGGATCCCGAAACGAAGAAGCGCCCATTCTACCAAATCAGCTACACGCACAAGGGGCGCGGACGCTCGGAATATGTCCGGCCGGAATGCCTCGCCCAGATCCGTCGCGAGACGGCCAACTTCAAGCGGTTCCGCAAACTGGCGGATCAGTGGGTGGACTTATCGCTGGAGGCGTCGCAACTGCGCATCAAAAATGGTGCCTCTCAAGCTTGAAGGCTGCCGGAGAAAACGGTTCTCTCAAGAAATGCACACGGGCTTGGAAAATGGGATCGCGTATTTCCGCCCGGACGGCAGGATGTGGTCATGAACGTCTTCCATGTTGAGCAGGCCTTGGTTTCCCGCCCGCTCTCGGGCATTGAGGACGAGGTGCGCCGCCAGCTGGACGGGCTCGGGATCCAGCCGCCGCGCGGTCGTGTGGCGATCACGGGCGGCAGCCGCGGGATTGCAAACATCGTCGAGATCACGAAGGCGGCGGCCGACTGGCTGCGCGCGAACGGGGCCGAACCGTTCCTCGTCCCCTGCATGGGCTCGCACAACGGCGCGACCGCCGCGGGCCAGCGCGAGATGATCGAATCGCTCGGCCTTACCGAAACCGCCACAGGCATGGAGATCCGCTCGGGCATGGACGTGGTGAAGATCGGGTCCGTGGCCACGGGCGATGTCTGGATGGACCGGCACTGCTACGAGTCCGACGGTGTCCTTGTCCTCAACCGCATCAAGCTCCACACCTGCTTTTCGGGGCCGGTGCAGAGCGGGCTCACGAAGATGATGGTCGTCGGCATGGGAAAAATCCGCTCGGCCGAGACGTTCCATTCCACGCCCACCCCGGAAATGAAAACGATGCTCCTCGAGATGGGGGCACTCCTCGTGGCGTCTGGAAAAATCTTCGCCGGCCTGGCGATTCTTGAGGACGGCCTGGACCAGACGGCCGAGCTGCACGCGGTGGCGGCCGGGGAGATCGTCTCGCGGGAGCCGGAACTACTCGCGCGTCACCGGGAATATTTTCCGTCCCTTCCCTGCGACGACCTCCGCGTGCTGGTTGTCGGCGAGATCGGAAAAACCATCAGCGGCACGGGCATGGACACCAATGTCATCGGACGCCGGGGGTTCAACCTGCACGAGGATCTCGACCGTCCGCGCATCGAAATCATCGCCGCCCTCTCGCTTTCCGATGCCTCGCGCGGAAATGCGATCGGCGTCGGCCTCGCCGATTTCATCACCCGTCGCCTGCGGGACGCGATCGACGAGAGGAAGACCTTCCTGAACGTTTTCACCACTGGAGAGATGCGCCGCATGGCGATCCCCTGCACGCTGCAGGACGACGAGGATGTCGTGCTCCGCATCCGCGAGCGCTTCGGGGATTCCGGCTGGATGTTCATCCCGAACACGCTCCATCTGGAATCGCTCTACTGTTCGGCCGACATCGCCGCAGAACTTCGCAACCACCCGCGCTGCCGCGTCTCCGATTCCTCCCGCCCGCTCGCGTTCCGCAATGGAAAACTTGCGCTGTTCGAAAAATCAGAATCCCGAGTCGAATAATTCATCCCGGCGGGAACTCATCGCGAAGGCAGCTTCCGGGAAAGCATGCACGAGCGACCGCCCGGCGTCCCGTCGGACATCTGCCAAACCCGAAAAAATGCAAGAATATGCACACTGACCCCCAGTTTTCCGAAAAAATGCAAGAATATGCACACTGACCCCCAGTTTTCAAACTTGCTTTCATGAGCCATGCTTTGTGCTCAGGCAGACCCGGAGGGCGGTGGCGAGTTTTTCGAGATATCCGAGGCGGATCTTCCGGGAGAAGTCCGGCGCGCTCTCGATCCTTGTGAGGATTTTCGCGTAGATGGCTTTCATGATCTCTGCGGGCACGAGGGCGCGGGCGTCGGGAGGGGAGGGGATCGCGGCATGGAATCTTGCACGGGCCCGTGTGGCTTCGAATCGCATCAGTTTGCGAAAACGTTCTTCACCCGGTCGCCCCTCGAGGATCTCCTGTTCTCCGACCCCGAAGCGCGCGAGGTCATCGAGCGGCAGGTAAATCCGGCCCATAGCCGCATCCTCGCGGACATCGCGGAGGATATTTGTGAGCTGGAGCGCGTGGCCGAGGTTCTCTGCATAGCCGGTGCTCCGCGGATCGCTGCATCCGAAAATCCGGATCGAGACGAGCCCGACCGCACATGCCACCCGCCAGCAATATTTTTCCAGATCTCCGAACGTCTGGTAGCGGGCGGGGCGGATATCCATCGCGCAGCCCCACACGATCTCGGCAAGAAGCGTCCGCTCGATGCCGCTCCGCCGCACCACGCCGGCGAGTTCATCCGGCAGCCGGTCCCCCGCGATCGCTTCGATCCACTCGTCCAGGAGCCGCCGCTTTTCGTCATCCGTCCGCCCCGGCTCGTCGGCGATGTCATCCACCGTCCGGCAGAAACGGAAGAACACGAGCGCATCCCGCCGACGCGGGGCCGGCAGCCAGAGCAGCGCGTACGCGAGGTGCGACTTGCGTGCGGAGGAGGCGGGCGCGAGCGCGATCATGCCCCGGTCGCGCGCCCTCCGCGCATTTCGATGATCCGGTCGGCATACGGTGCCACCGCCTCGTGCGCGCCTGCCCAAAGGACGGTGATCCCAAGGGTATCCGCCGCCGCCCTGGCGAGCGGAAGGAGTCTGTGATCCGGCGGCGAAATGGCGATGAGGACGCGCGGGTGGTGGACGAGTGCCCGCGCGAACGAGGCGCGCCAGCGCAGCGCGGGATCGAGTTCGCCTGCCCGCCGGGTTTCCAGCTCTTCGATGCCGGAAAACGCGAGCACCTGGCGCGTGCGGTCGCGCGCCTCGCGCGCCCCGCCACCGCAAATCCGGAAAAGAGGCATCGCCACGTTCTCGGCAACCGTGAACGAAGGAAGCAGATACGGATGCCCGAACAAAAATCCACACGCCTCGTTGCGGAATGTCGCCGCGTCCTCCCCGGAGAACTCCGCCGCGTCGTGCCCGAGCAGGACAAGCCGCCCGCTATCCGCCTTCTCCAGAAGCCCGATCACATTCAATAGAAGACCCTTCCCGCATCCGTCCTCGCCGCAAAACCCGACAAGCTCGCCCGGAAAAAACTTTCCGTTAAATTCCCGGACAGCCTGGTTCGGCCGCTTGCAGGACAGGTTCTCGCAGAGGATGGCAGGCACTGTCGGCATGGAACCCGAGCGACCAGCGGGATTCAAGCACAGACGTTCCACGGGGCGCATCTCTGATGGCATGAACGGTGCAACTCTACTCGAACCGTTCCGGCTGGCCGGTCGCGGCGAGCACCGATCTCCACCAGCCGCTCGCAGGGTCAAGTCGCTTGGTATGGCCGGACAGAAGCTCGATCGGGACATGGATGAAGCGTTCGTGCAGGAACCCGATGACAAGCCCGGTGCTGCCCGCCATGGCGGCGTGGACGGCGTTGCGGGCAAAGAGGTCGCAGAGGATCGCGTCCCCGCAATTTGCCCGGCAACTGCGGATCTCGTAGCTCGGATCGAAGTAGCGCAGGACAATCGGGATGCCCTCCGCTTGGAAATAGGCCGCCATGCGTTCGCGAAGAAACGGCCCGATGTCTCCGAGCTTGACGTTGCCGGAGGCATCGCGGCTGTTGGTGTCTGCGGCGAGCAGATCCTGCCCCGCCCCTTCCGCCACGGCGATGACGGCATGGGATTTTGTGACCATCCGCTGTTTCAGTGCGGCAAGGAACGGATCGAGCGCGAAGGGGACCTCGGGGATGAGGGCGAAGTTGACATCCTGGCTCGCGACCGTCGCGCCGGCGGTGATGAATCCGGCATGGCGGCCCATCAGCTTGACGAGCCCGATGCCGCCAGCCACGCTCCGCGCCTCGGTGTGCGCCCGGTCGAGCACGCGCACGGAATCTTCGACGGCACTGGAAAATCCGAACGTGCGCGAGACGAAGCCGACATCGTTGTCAATCGTCTTCGGCACGCCGACGACGGAGAGCGCATGGCCGCGACGGCGGGCTTCCTGGTAGAGATCGTTCGCGCCGCGCTGCGTGCCGTCCCCGCCGATGGTGAAGAGGATGTTCACGCCGCGCGCGATGAGGTTGTCCACCGCGGCGGCGACATCCACCGGTCCGCGGGAGGTGCCGAGGATCGTGCCGCCTTTTTGATGGATGTCATCCACAAGCTGCGGGGTGATCCTCACCGGTTCTTCCCCCTTCACGGGATCCAGTCCGCTGTAGCCGCCGCGAAATCCGATCACCTCCCCGACGCCATAGCCATAGTGCAGCTCCAGAAAGAGCGAGCGGATGACATTGTTGAGGCCGGGGCACAGGCCCCCGCAGGTTACGATTCCGGCGCGGGTTTTCTTCGCGTCAAAAAAGAGCTTTGCGCGCGGTCCGGCCAGCTCGAATTGGAGCCCGGGCTCCGCGCCGGTTTCGATCCGCTCGGGGATGCGGATGTCGTCGACGACCTTGTGGCTCCTGTGGGAGGTGAAGCGCGCTTCGCCGAGCGTGGGTGTGTTCATCGGAAGCTCACGGGTCTGTTCCCCCTTATTGCATCCAGACGGCGCGCGATGCGTTCATTCGTTCGTCGCGGGCCTGGATGCGGGTTGAGCGGTTTTCCAGCACGCCAGACTGCGCCGAGTTGATCGACTGCTGGCGGGCGGCAACGCCCGATGGCGAGCATGCGGTGAATGTGGCAGCGGTGAGACCGATGAGCAGAGCAAGGATTTTCATGTGGGAATAGATAGCTGATAAGGGATAGGAAAACAGCACCAATCTCGCGGGATTTTTTTGCAGGGCTGTTAAAGAATGACGAGCAGCTCGCGCAATTTCGTGGCAGAACTCCGCTCCCCGCGTTTTTCCGCGTTCGGCGTTGTTTCCAACGCATCCGCCGTGATACCGTCCGGTTCGCTGATGACGATCCCGGAATTTATCGCGAAGTGGCGCAAGGTGGAGTTGAAGGAACGCTCCGCCGCACAGGAGCACTTTCTCGACCTCTGCAACGTCTTCGAGCACCCCACGCCCGCCGCCGCCGATCCCACCGGCGAGTGCTTCTGCTTTGAAAAGGGCGCGGCCAAACACGAGGGCGGCGAAGGCTTCGCGGACGTGTGGAAGCGCGGGTTCTTCGGCTTCGAATACAAGGGGAAACACAAAGATCTTGCCGCCGCCTACGACCAGCTCCTGCGCTACCGCAATGCCCTGGAAAGCCCGCCCTTGCTCGTGGTTTGCGACCTCGACCGGATCATCGTCCACACGAATTTCACCGGCACCGTTTCCGCCACGCACGAGATCCCGCTGGAGGCTCTCGGCGATGAGCCCAACATCGGCATCCTTCACGCCGTCTTCCACTCGCCGGAGACGCTCCACCCTGTCCGCACCAGCACCGCCGTCACACGGGACGCCGCCCGCCAGTTCGCGGAGATCGCCGACGCCATGCGCGGACGCGGGCTCGATCCCGCCGCCGTCGCGCACTTCCTGGACCGGCTGGTCTTCTGCCTCTTCGCCGAAGACACTGGGCTTCTGCCCGAAATGGTGTTCAGCCGGATCGTGAAAAACTCCGGCAGCGACACGGCCCGCTTTTGCAAAATCCTCGGCCAGCTTTTCGAGACGATGGCCGCCGGCGGCGACTTCGGCCTCGAGCCGATCCGCCATTTCAACGGCAATCTCTTTGACGATTGCACGGTTCTCGACCTCACGGCGGACGAAATGCGGAGGGTCGCCACCGCCGCCAACCTCGATTGGAGCGCTGTCGATCCTTCGATCTTCGGCACCCTTTTTGAACGCGGCCTCGACCCCGCCAAGCGGGCGGAACTCGGGGCGCACTTCACCGGGCGCGAAGATATCGATCTTGTCGTGGACGCGGTGATGATGTCCGTGCTCCGCCGGGAGTGGGACGAATGCCGCGCGACGATCATCCGCCTGCTCGCCACCGGGCACAAGACGCCCGCCGCGCCGAAGGCCCCGGTCGGCCCGCCGAACCCTGCCCGCATGAGGAAGGCGAGGGGCGAAGCCGGAAGCATCCTCCACCGGTTCATCGACCGCCTGCAGAGGGTGCGGATCCTTGACCCCTCGTGCGGCTCCGGGAATTTCCTCTACGTCGCCCTGCTCCGCTTGAAGGACCTCGAAAAGGAAGCTATCCTCTTCGGCAACGACAACGGGCTCGGCTCGTTCCTTCCCATGGTCGGGCCGTGGCAGCTCCACGGCATCGAAATCAACTCCTACGCCCACGACCTCGCGCAAATGACCGTCTGGATCGGCTGGCTCCAGTGGATTCGCGCCAACGGCTTCGGCTTCCCCGCCGATCCCATCCTGCGCCCCCTCTCGCAGAACATCCGCCTCATGGACGCCATCCTCGGCCCTGGGTCCGTGGGCGTCCCGCCCGCTGATTCGGAAGATGCGGCCAAGATGGCCACGCTCCCGGAAGAACCCGAGTGGCCGGCGGTGGATTTCATCATCGGCAACCCGCCGTTCCTTGGCGACAAACTCATGCGCCGAGAAATGGGAGACGCCTACGTGGACCGCCTGCGCGCACACTACCAAGGCCGCATTCCCGGCCAATCCGATCTTTGCTGCTACTGGTTTGAAAAAGCCCGCGCCCACATCGCCGCCGGGAAATGCAAGCGCGCCGGGCTTCTTGCGACGCAAGGGATCCGCGGCGGCGCAAACCGTGAAGTCCTGAAACGCATCAAGGAAACCGGCGGAATCTTTTGGGCGGAAAGTGACCGCCCGTGGGTTCTCGCCGGAGCGAATGTGCATGTCAGCATGGTTGGATTCTGCGGCAGGGACGG
>Ga0194063_10002857_pt1 | contig 10562 bp, 6 predicted proteins | sample SepL3720m_MetaG_FD_155459 | JGI IMG/M metagenome (GOLD analysis project Ga0194063, IMG submission 155459) | Anoxic zone freshwater microbial communities from boreal shield lake in IISD Experimental Lakes Area, Ontario, Canada - Sep2016-L373-20m | ecosystem: Environmental > Aquatic > Freshwater >...
GCCCGCTGACACGCGCCAACGGCGCATCCTATCCCAGCCTGGGCCAACGGCCCAGGAACCAGCGTAAACAATGGCCAGGGCTGAAAGCCCGACCTATTCTCAGGCCGATGCCACAGTCCCTTTCATTTCTCCTCATTCATATGCCCACAATTAAACCACGACCAGATCGACGTCCGGCAGAGCCCTCAGGATCTGCTCATGCAGGGAGAGCTTCCAACGTTTCCAAATCGGATTGGGATGAGGACGGCCCAAGACGATGTGAGTGATCCCGTATTCCCTGGCAAAGCCGATCAGGGCTTGCGACACGACTTCATGCTTTAAGCAAATCACGAGGCCGCCCATTTTTTGCGCGGTTTCCAAGGTGTCTGAGACCCTGCGCTGCGCCTCCGCGTCGATGCGGACAGCGGATTCTTTTGGGGTTCGGACATAGACGGCGTACCACTGCGCATTGAGCTGGGTGGCGAGGCGAGCAGTTTTTCTCAAGAGGCGTCCGGGGTCCGGGCCCAGGCTGCTGATGGCGACCATCACCTGCCCGAGGGCGCTCACCTGTTTTTCGTGTTCCGGTCCGCGCCTCTGTTGCCGGTCGAGAAAGTTGGCGGTCTCGCTGAGCGTCATTTCCCTCAGCCGGGTGAGGTTTTTTTGTGTAAAGAAATTGGCGAGCGCAGCTTCGATGCGTTCCTTGGGATAGATTTTTCCTGCGTTGAGGCGTTCCTGCAGGTCCTCAGCGGGCAGGTCGATATTCAGGATTTGGTCAGCTTGGGCAATAATCTCGTCGGGCACGCGTTCCTTGACGCGCACGCCAGTTGCTTCCTCGACGAAATTGTAGAGCGACTCGAGGTGCTGGATGTTAACCGTGGTGACGACGCTGATTCCGGCCCGCAAGATATCGGTCACGTCCTCGTAGCGTTTGCTATTCTTGCTGCCGGGCGCATTGGTATGGGCGAGCTCATCGACGAGGGCAACCGTCGGCTTGTGGGCAATGACGGCATCCACATCCATTTCGCGAAGCTCGATCCCGTGGTAGCTCGTGAGGCGCGGGGGAACGATCTCCAAATCGCCGATCTGTTCGGTCGTCTCCAACCGGTCGTGGGGCTCGACATATCCGATCACAACGTCGACACCATTTTTTTTCAGGCGGTTCCCCTCCCGGAGCATGGTGTAGGTCTTGCCCACTCCGGGGCAGGGGCCGAGGTAGATCTTCAGCTTGCCAAGCTGCTGGCGACGGATGATCGAGAGGAAATCATCCGCGCTCGGACGTGAGCCAGTAGTCGGAGTGTTCATCGTTTACTGCCTCCTCATCATGAATCCGCTGTTATTCTGGGTGTTTTGCATTTCATACGTTGAGGACCATGTGCCGTTTCTTCGTGAGCAATAAAGCTCCTCAGACATCAATGCACGGGCAAATTGTCTAATGCGATGTTCAGCTTAAGCACATTTACGCAGGGATCACCGAGGATGCCGAATTGCGGCGAAGCTGTGTTTTTTAAGATCTCGGCCTTTACCTCCTCGAGACTGAGCCCTCGTTCCTTAGCGACGCGGACCGATTGAATCCAGGCGTTCTTCGGGCTGATATGCGGATCCAGCCCGCTTCCGGAGGCCGTCACGGCATCTCCTGGGATGAAGCTATTTGGCCTGATGGTTAAAGGCTTGGCCTCATCATTAAAGGCGGCGATCAGCTTCACCTGATCGTAGTCGCCTTTGTCCGTTTTAAACGGATTGGGATCTGCCGGACTGCCGCCCAGCAGCAACTGGTAAGGAATGCCATTCTGTTCGCAATACAAGAGAACGCGAAGCTTGATGCCATCGAAGTCCACAACATCTGGACCAGCCATCAGCGCCCCCCCCGCTTCCTTTGCCGGCAACGCTGTCGGCTTGATGGTTCCGTTGAGGAACTTTTTGCTGGTCGGCCCAAGATTGCTGCCGCTGGAATTGGCCGCGTCATAGCCCACGCCAGCTGAAGACGGGCGTGGTTGAAAATACTTCGCGCTTGTGAAGTTCTGTCCGATCCATTCCGACCCGACGATTTTGCGGCCGGCGCTTTCGATGAGGCTTCCGTTGGCCTGATACGGAAAGGCCAGCTGGCTGACGATCCAGACAACAACCGGATAGATTCCACACAGGACAATAGCGAAGAACAACGTCGCGGCAATGGACGTGAGGGTTTCTTTGGCGATGGTTTTCATAGAATTGAGTCAAGCTGCTGCATTAAGCGAGATGAAGAGCCCCCACGAGCATGTCGATGGCCTTGATGCCGATGAACGGTACGATGACGCCGCCCACTCCGTAGATGAGAAGGTTGCGCTGGAGGATCTTTGCCGCACCGAGCGGGCGAAATTTGACGCCGCGGAGCGCGAGCGGGATGAGCAGGATGATGATGATTGCGTTGAAGATCACAGCGCTCAGGATCGCGCTCTGCGGCGAGGCGAGGCGCATGATGTTAAGCGGCGCAATTTGCGGAAAGCTGACCAGGAGCATCGCAGGAATGATGGCAAAATACTTAGCCACGTCGTTTGCGATACTAAATGTGGTGAGCGCCCCACGGGTGATGAGGAGCTGCTTTCCGATCTCAACGATTTCGATGAGCTTGGTCGGATTTGAGTCGAGATCGACCATATTGCCGGCCTCTTTCGCAGCTTGAGTGCCGGTGTTCATCGCCACTCCGACATCAGCTTGGGCGAGCGCCGGAGCATCATTTGTTCCGTCGCCAGTCATGGCGACGAGGTGGCCTCCATCCTGCTCCTTGCGTATCAGGGCGAGCTTCTGCTCCGGCGTGGCCTCGGCGAGGAAGTCATCGACGCCCGCTTCCTTGGCGATGGCGGCGGCGGTGCGAGGGTTATCACCAGTGATCATGATCGTCCGGATCCCCATCGCACGAAATCGCTCGAAGCGGTCCGCGAGCCCGCCTTTGACGATATCCTTGAGGTAGATCGTGCCGAGGACTTTATCCGTTGCGGCGACGACGAGCGGCGTGCCGCCCAGCCCCGAGATCCTGTCCACATCCGCTTGGACGGATGCAGGCAGGTCTTTTCCTGTGAAGGCCTTCACTGCCTCTGCTGCACCTTTGCGATACCTCGTTCCGTCGATGTCGACTCCGCTCATGCGAGTCTGTGCTGTAAACGGGACGAACGTGGCATGGGGAAGCTCATGAAGCTCGCGACCGCGAAGGCTGAACTTTTCCTTGGCCAGCACGACAATGCTGCGCCCCTCCGGCGTTTCATCGGCGAGCGAGGATAGTTGGGCCGCCTCGGCAAGGACTTCCTTCGTGACGCCCGGCGCCGGAAAGAAATCCGCCGCCTGTCGGTTGCCGAGGGTGATAGTTCCGGTCTTATCGAGAAGAAGGACATCCACATCGCCAGCGGCTTCGACAGCCCGACCGCTCATCGCGAGAACGTTCTTTTGCACGAGACGGTCGATGCCCGCAATGCCGATGGCGCTGAGGAGCCCACCGATCGTTGTGGGAATCAAGCAGACGAGAAGCGCCACAAGAACGGTGATCGAGAACTCGACATTTTGATAACTGCCGAACGCCTTCAGCGAGATGAGCACGATCAGAAAAATGAGCGTAAGCGCAGAGAGAAGAATGGTCAGGGCGATTTCATTTGGCGTCTTTTGCCGTTTCGCGCCTTCGACGAGGCCGATCATCCGGTCGAGAAATGTCTCGCCGGGATTTGCCGTGATCCGGATTTTGATCACATCCGACAGCACGCGCGTGCCGCCGGTGACGGCGCTGCGATCGCCGCCGCTCTCGCGAACCACGGGGGCGGACTCTCCAGTGATGGCCGATTCGTCCACGGTCGCGGCCCCTTCGGTGATCTCGCCGTCTCCGGGGATGAATTCGCCGGCTTTCACGACGACGGTGTCACCTTTCTTCAGGCTGCTCGAGGCGACTTCCTCAATCCCGCCGCAGGGGCGCAGGCGGTTCGCCTTGGTTTCGGTCCTAGCTTTTCGCAGGGTATCAGCTTGGGCCTTGCCCCTGCCTTCCGCCATGGCCTCGGCAAAGTTCGCAAAGAGGACGGTGAACCACAGCCAAACGGTGATTTGCAGCAGGAAGCTGAACGACGCACCCTGTCCGCCGGTGAACAGCAGAACAGTGGTGATCGCTGCGCCGACCTCCGTGACGAACATCACAGGATTGCCAACCATGTGGCGGGGATTGAGCTTTTTTAAGGATTCCCCGATCGCTGGAACAATGATCGCAGGATCGAAGATGGAATGAGCTTTAGCAGCCATGGTAAGATTTATGTAAGACATTGGATTTTAAAACAATTTGCCGGCCAGCATGAGGAAATGCTCGACGACTGGCCCCAGCACAAGCGCAGGCACAAAGGTGAGCGCGCCCACGAGGAGCACCGTTCCGACAACCAAGCTGGTGAAAAGCGGCCCGGAGACCGGAAATGTTCCGGCGCTTTCCGCGACGAGCTTTTTGCGAGCGAGCGAGCCGGCCAGCGCGAGGATCGGCACGATCATCGCGAATCGTCCGAAGAGCGTCGCCAGGCCGAGCGTGAAGTCATACCAGGGAGCATTTGCAGTAAGTCCCGCGAAGGCGCTGCCATTATTTCCAGTGCAGGAGCTGTAAGCATAAAGGATTTCGCTAAAGCCATGCGGCCCGTTGTTGTTGGTTCCGTCGGTGAGTTGGTGGGTCGCAGGGTCCGGCAAGCCCATCTTGCTGACGCTAGCCCAAGCGGAGAATCCCAGGATGGAAAAGGCGAGGATCAGGATGACCAGCGAGGCCATCTTCATGTCGTAAGGCTCGATCTTTTTGCCGAGATATTCCGGCGTACGCCCGACCATGAGGCCGGCGATGAAGACAGCGATGATCACGTAGATCAGCATCCCGTACAGGCCTGCGCCGACACCCCCGAAGACGACTTCTCCGAGCTGGATGTTCAGCAACGGGACAAGTCCTCCGATCGGGGTGAAGGAATCGTGCATGGAGTTCACCGCGCCACACGAGGCATCGGTGGTGATCGCGGCGAAGAGCGCGGAGTTGAAAACCCCGAAACGGACCTCCTTTCCTTCCATGTTGCCATCGGCTGGATCAACCCCGAGGGCGGCAAGCTGAGGGTTGCCAGCGGCTTCGTAGTGGGCGCATACGAGTACTCCCGCGAAGAACAGGAAAAACATCGCGGCCCAGACTGCCCATCCGTGCCCCTGGTTCTTTACTCTGCGGCCCAGAAAATAGGTGAGCCCGCTGGGAATTGCGAAGATCGAGAGCATCTGGAGGAGGTTGGAGAGCGGCGTCGGGTTCTCGTAGGGATGCGCGGCATTCGCATTGGTGTAGCCGCCACCGTTGGTGCCGAGCATTTTGATTGCGACCTGCGAGGCCATCGGGCCTTGCACGATGCTTTGCGCCTCGACCTTTTGATCGACAAGCACCGGCTTGCCATCGGGAGTGGCGACAGCGTTCCCCTTGTCATCGACTTTCGACACCTGGGCAGTGAACGGGTCGCTCAAGCTGGCGGATGCATACGGGCTGAAGTTTTGTATCATCCCTTGCGACACAAGAACGATCGCGAAGACGACGCAAATCGGAAGCAGCAGGTAGTAGACCGAGCGGGTGACGTCGACCCAGAAGTTGCCGATCGTCTTCGCGCTGTGCCGTGCGATCCCACGGACCAAAGCTGCGGCGATGCCGATGCCAACTGCTGCCGAAACGAAGTTATGGATGGCCAGGGCGACCATCTGTGAGAAGTAGGACATCGTCACTTCTCCGGAGTAGCTCTGCCAGTTCGTATTCGTGGTGAAGCTGGCAGCGGTATTGAACGAGAGGTGATCGCTCACGGCGGAGAGCTTCTGCGGGTTGAGGAGCGCCTGAAAGGGGATCGCCGCCTGGAGGCGCAGGAGGGCATACGTGAAGAGCATCGAAACAAGGCTGAAAATCAGCATCGAGACCGCATATCCCTTCCAATCCTGCTCCTTCTGAGGATCGATGCCGGTTAGCGTGTAGGTCAGGCGCTCCAAGGGCTTGATGACCGGATCGAGGAACGTTTTGCCGTCCACATCCAACACCTTGCAAAGGTAAAGTCCGAGCGGCTTGGTAATTGCCAGCAAAATGCAGACGTAAAGACTCAGCTGAATCCAATCTGATGATTTCATGTGTGATTTAAGTTAAAACTTCTCCGGACGGATGATCGTGAAGATGAGGTAGGCGATCAGGACGAAAGCGATAATTCCGACAATGAGATTTTCCATGTGGGCAGCGGTTAGATTTTTTCGCAGGCTTTGATGAATGCGATCATCAGTCCGAAGAATGCGATGGAGACGAGGATGTACAGGGTGTCGGGCATGGCGGTGGTTTTTTTGTGGAGACAGCTAGGAAACTGCTACTGAGGTCGGGAGGTCGAAGTAGAATTCGCATCCCTCGCCAGGCCTGCTATTGAGACCGATGTGGCCACCGTGCGCGTGGATGATTTCTTTTGCGATCGCGAGCCCGAGGCCTGCGCCGCCTGTGCTTTCCCCCGGCACACGGAAAAACCGCTCAAAGATCCGTGACTGGAACTCCAGAGGAATTCCCGGCCCCTGATCTATGACAGAAAACCGGATCATGCCGTCCTGGTTTCGCACGGCAAGCGTGACGGTTTCTCCTCGCTGGCTGTGCTTCACGGCATTCGTAACCAGATTGGTGAACACGTAGGAAATCTGGCGCAAATCGACGTGGATGTTGGCGAGTTCGGGTTCGATGGCCATTGCAATCTTTGAGCCGTGTGATTCCGCAAATGCCGCAAGCTCGGCGGACACCATTTGAACAAGGCCCGCGGCACCGATATCCTCTCGGTTCAGCTGAAGCTTGCCCGATTCCAGCTTGGCCAGATCGAGAAGGTCGTTGATCATTTCGAGAAGGCGTTCGGAGTCCTCGCGTGCGGCCAGAAGGAGCTCGGTCTGCTTCGGATTCAATGAGCCAATCCGTTCCTCAAGCAGAAGATAAAGACTCATTCGCACGCTGGTGAGAGGGGTCTTTAATTCATGGCTGACCGTGGAGACAAGATTGGTTTTTACTTCGTCAAGCAAGCGCAGGCGGGTGACGTCCTGGAGGATCACGGCTGCTCCATAAACTGAGCCAGCCTCATCGCGCATGCCGACGATACGTGGCATCAGCGCAACTTCTTTGTCCTCCACTCTGAGCACCACGATGTTTTCGAAGCTGGTGGGCAAATAATCCGGGCCGCCAGTGAGAATTGCCTCTGCGCGCCTTTGCACGGCCTCGGGAAGGCACCCTTCCGAGCCAATTTTATGGAAGAGGGTGATTGCTGCCGGGTTTGCGAAGTCGATCACTCCCTCGGGAGAGAGTGCGACAATGGGGTCGGGAAATGCAGAGAACGTCGTTTCTGTCATCTGGCGCGCCTGAAGAATCTGGTCGCTGGTCACCTGGCGGTAGGCCCTGAGTTTCCCAGCTAGCTTATTGAACGCATCCGCGAGGGCTCCGAGCTCATCCCTCGTGCCAACCGGAACGACCTGATCGAGCTTTCCATCGCCGAGCTCTTTTGACAGGGCGATCAATGTCTGAATCGGCTGGAGAATGGCCTTTTGCAGCCGTACAGCCAAATAGCAGGCCGCCGCAATTCCGAGAATGCTGGCGAGCGCCATGTAACGTGTTGATCTCCCGCTCAGCTCCCGGGCCTCGCGGTCCGCTTTGAGCATGTTATCCTGATTCAGGGTAATGATGGCCTGGGCGGTGTCTTTGATGTCGGTAAAAATCGGAAGCATCTCGTGAAAATAAATTTCACGCCGCATCGGGAGGTCGGAGGTCTTCCAAAAGGAATCGGCTTTCTGGGCGAACTGGGAATGCAGGGTTTGGATCGAGTGGGCGAGGCGGCCCTCACCTGGCAAGGTGATATTTTGCAGCTCAGTCGAGAGACCGTCTTGGAATTTTGGCAGGTAATCAGCGTAGAGGTGCCGGCCTCGCTGCTCCTCGCCGACAAGAGAGAAGAAGAGCGCCGAATCCATGCGCTCGGCAGCCTCCTTCATCTGCTGGCCGGCAATCACGCTCCGGTAGTTTTCGCGCAAGACGACATCCACCTGCGAACCGAGCTTGGCAAAGAGCAAGATGGCATAGGCGCCCATCCCCACAATCAATACGAAGATCGGGGCCAGTCCGAAAAAGATTCTTCGCTTCATTTGTTATCGTCTCCTTGGTTCGGCACATATGCCAGCCACCCATTAAGAGGGACAACCAGCCTAGGGCATTCCTTCTTGTATTTCAGGCATATGGGCATACTTCTCTTATAGCGTTCTCTATGCCAAAAGTTCTTTTTATTCATATTATAATGACCTAGAGCATGTTACTACAGCAGTGAAGCGCCACCTTCAAATGTGTGTCGTGCAGAAATGCACGAAACCTCAGTTACACTCATGCAAATCTGCAAGAGGCATCCTGCCTCGAACCCCAGATTAATCAGATGGGGTGTTCACCTGATTCCGGCCTACTCAACTTTCTGGGAACAATTATTATCCATTGAGAAAAGGTCGGAGCAGAGAAACAGGACGAGTAAGATTATCGGAGCCGAATTATTATAACCTGAACCGTCTTGGGCTGCTAAACCCGCTTGCGTTTCCTATAGAGCGTTGCGGGATCGACTCCGAGGATCTTGGCGGCGGCTTCGAGCGTGCTGGTGCTGGCGATCAGGCGCCGGATGTGTTCGGCCTCGATCTCCTCGAAAGTAAAACGTCCGCCGAGCCGGATTTCCGTTGCTGGTTGAACCCCCTCCGACAGATCGCTGGCCTGAATGATTTCCCCCTCGGAAAGAATGACCGCACGCTCGACGACGTTACGAAGCTCGCGCAGGTTTCCGGGCCAGCCATACGATTGCATGGCTGCTAGCGCCTCCGGAGAAAATGATCGCGCCTTTTTCCCGGCATGGGAGACGATGAAGTTGAGGTGAAGCAGGGCGAGACGGTCAAGATCCTGCACCCGTTCACGCAGAGGCGGAAGCTGCAGCGAAATGACGTTAAGCCGGTAGTAAAGATCTTCTCGAAATGTTCCCAGCCGAACGGCTTCGGAGAGGTTTCGGTTTGTGGCGGAGATGACTCGGACGTTGGCTCGACGCGGCTTGTGTTCGCCGACCCGCTCGTATTCGCGTTCTTGCAGAAGCCTGAGAAGCTTGGACTGGATCTCCAGCGGAAGCTCTCCGATTTCATCCAGAAACAGAGTGCCGCCATCGGCTGTCGCCACCTTACCTTTGGTGTCGGCATGGGCGCCGGTGAACGCGCCTTTGACGTGGCCGAAGAGCTCGCTCTCCAAGAGTTCGCGGGAGAGGCTTGGGCAGCTCACGGTGACAAAGGGCTCGTTATGGCGCGGGCTGCGCTGGTGAATCGCCCTGGCGAGAAGGCTCTTTCCTGTGCCGCTCTCCCCCAGAAGGATGATGGTCGAGTCGCTGTCTGCTGCTTTGAATGCAATTTCAAAAATGGCCCGCACCGTCTCGCTATCAGACTCGAGGTCGATGTCTGGGCCATCAGCCGCGACCCGGGATTCCAGCTCGACCACGCGTTTTTCAAGCCTGCGTGTGCGCTCCACGTGCGACAGGACTTGGCGGATCTGATCGGGGGTAAAAGGTTTGGAAAGGTAGTCGAAAGCCCCGCGGCGCATGGCCTCGACAGCGGTATCGATCGAAGCGAATGCGGTAAAAATAATCACGGCGGTCCGGGAAGAGACCCTCAAAATGTCCTGTAGAACATCGAGCCCGTTTTCCTGCCCAAGCTTCAGATCGAGAAAAACAACGTCAAATTTTTCTGCGTTCAGCGCTTCGATGGCAAGAGATCCGTTTTTAGCAGAAGTGGCATCATGCCCCATCGATTCGAGCGCGAGCAGCATTGTTCGCTGGATATTTTTTTCGTCGTCAACAACAAGGATGCGCATGGGATAGTCCAGGCGGGAGCGGGCACTGTCGTTCGTTCACGCCAATTTGTTCGCCGGAGGATACCACTGGGAATCGTTTATTCAATGAGTTTGCCGATTGAGCCCCCCGCTGAGCAACAAGCAGGCGCTTGTTCCCAGTGTTGAGGAATGAGAAAGATGCTTTAGAAGCGTTCCGACCAATTCACGCGAGCGGTTGCAACCATAAGGATCGCGAGCGTGGCAATGGCACCGATAGCGATCGCGAGCCCGCTGATCCCGTCGAAGAAAAAGCTGTAGCTGAAGAGGACCATGTAGGCAAACTGCGCCAGCGCGGCTAGGCGGGCAAAACGGATTCCTCTGGCCAGCAGGAGGTAACCTGAGACGAGAGCAAGTGAAACGGAGGAAGAGATCACGAAGGCGACCTCAATTGGGATCAGGTCGACCAAATAGGCGAAAAGCAGCTGAAACGCAAAGCAGCCCGCCCCCAGAAAAAAGAAGTTCATCGGATGGAGTGCAACTTTCTGCAGCAGGCAAATCAGAAGCAGGACCGAAAAGAAAAACAGGAGCGAGACCGGTGCAAAGAACGTGATGCGGGCGGCGGTCGGACCCGGGTTGAGCACATTCGGCATGTCCATCCCGATCGCCCGTGCGCCGATTTCGTCGGGATACGACCAGACGAGCCGATAGCCTTCCCCTTCGCGAATCCGGGGCTCTCCGGCCGATCCAGTGC
>Ga0194063_10002858_pt1 | contig 10561 bp, 11 predicted proteins | sample SepL3720m_MetaG_FD_155459 | JGI IMG/M metagenome (GOLD analysis project Ga0194063, IMG submission 155459) | Anoxic zone freshwater microbial communities from boreal shield lake in IISD Experimental Lakes Area, Ontario, Canada - Sep2016-L373-20m | ecosystem: Environmental > Aquatic > Freshwater...
CGTTATTAGTGGTGGGGGGGGCGTGAGTGTGAGTGCAAGCTAAGGCATTTCTCTCCGCTGTTCAGTAATGTCTTCCAAAAGAGCTATTCGTGCATTTACGAGTTGCTCAATCCCAGCTTTTTGTGTGCCATCTTCGAAAAGATTGAGGACGGTACAGAGAGAAGTTAGCTGAACGACCTCTGTGAGTTCCCGCGTAAGCTCTTTTAAGCAGCTCGCCATCTCCATGCTCATAACTACTTTATACAACATAAATATTCTCGTGGTAAATACTTTACTTTGCCAAAAACATCTTCTCACTCTATACCTATTTTGTCAACATTTTTTGCAAATAAAAACCCCGCATCGAAACGCAGGGTTTCGTGCGGGGGGGGTCAGCCGAGGCTGAGGATAGTGAATGTGCTCTTACTTTGTCGGGGCCGGTCCGGGCCGAAGTTCTGGAATGCCGGTCGGGGCCAAATGCCAATTCGCTGGGCTCAGCCTTTGTGTCTGCGCTTGAAGTCGCTTTCCGAGTGAGTCCATGTTTTTATTCAGGATTTCCGCGAAGCCGAGCTCTTCTTTAAGCTCGAGGATGGCGCCGAGGTTTGTTCCTGGGATGGTCCCTCCGACTTTTTTCGGCTCGCCGGCATTGGAGGTCTGCTTCAATTTCAATTCTTTTTCCTCGACCAATCCCTCGAATTTACTCTGCATGGTCGTGAGGAATGAACTGAAACGCCCAAGCATACCCTTTACATCGTCCCTCATCTTTCCTTCGAACTCCTCCACGGACACGGAGTCCACGACCCGGACCATGCTTTTCACGGCGAGGTCATATTCTGCTGTCGAGGACGAATCCAGTGCCTTCACGACCTGGCCTTTTGTATGCTCCACCACATTACTGATGGTGGTGGGGCTGAAGCGAATTTCCATCGCCTTAATCTGCCAACCCGCCGTGCCCATGGACACGGCTTGCGCGACGAGGTTAAGGGGAAGGATTAGGAACGCTACGATCCCGACAACTGACGTAAACAATTTCTTCATAGTGTAAACGAACTTTTGGTTATTGTTGACCGATATTTACTAACCCTCAAAGAATAGCATTATATACACTATTTGTCAACACATGAAAAACGGCCTAAGATAAGGTATCTAGTCCGCCTGAGTGAAGAGCCCCTTTGCCCCAGCCTTTAGCTTTGTCCTATAAAAGAATATGAAAATAATGCTTGCTAAGACCATTAGACTTCCTGATATGAAAAGCGGGGATTCTGCGGTCAGTCCAGCGGCTATGAAGCCTGAAAGAATCGGAGGAATAGCCTGAGCCACTGCCTGAACGCTAGCGCCGATTCCTAGAATTTCGCCCTGAACATCTTTCGAAGCGGATTTACTGATAAGGCTCGTGATATTGACCATTGTTATTCCATTTGCCATAGCGAAAATAGGGATTATTATGCAAAGAGAAAAAGTAGAATGGACGGCAAAGAGAGAAAAAACGCCAATACCAGCGAGAAGAAAAGAAAATGGCAAAACATATTTTTCATCAGCATCTCTTAAGAAGTAGCGGATAATTATGACCTGTGTGATGATAAACCATATTCCGACATAGGCAAAAAATGCGCCGATGTCACCCTGATTAAACTGTAAGCGATTAATTAAGAAAATACTAAAGAATGTAGTGAAGAAAGAGAAACCTGAATAGTACATAAACGAACTTGTAAAAACTGAGCGAAGGGAAGGTGTGGCATATGCTTTTTCTATGTGACCGAGAGACTGATTCCATTCCACTTCTAAATTCTCATCCTGAGATTTATGAGTTTCGTCAAAGAAAAAGACTACTAAGAAAAAGGCCGCCATGCTTAAAATAACGGAAAACCAGAAAGGCGTAGCTGCATTAAACCAGAACACCGCTGTCGGATCTGAAAGCTGTCCGCCTATAAATGGACCGATAATAAAGCCGAGCCCAAATGCCGCACCCATTAATGCGAAGTTTTTCGTTCTATTTGCTCTCGATGATATATCAGCTACTGCTGCCTGAGCCACTGAAATATTTCCGCCTGTCACTCCATCTAGAATTCTAGATATAAAAAGAAGTGGAATATTTTTCGTCATTATTCCGATGGCAAAGATTACATATGAAAGAGCGGTTCCAGCGAGTGAGACTAAAAGCACCTTTTTTCTACCGTATTTATCTGAAAGCTGGCCGAGTATAGGTGCTGCGAAAAACTGGACGAGGGACTGTGAGCCTAGAAGAATTCCGAGCATTATATATCCCTGATTTAAAGTAAAATATGCGGGGAGTATGAAATCTTTAGAAGTAGGATCGCCTAGTAAAACTGGAATGATAGGTATGAGGATTCCGTAACCGAGCATGTCTAGGAAAATGGTCACGAGTACTACTAAAAGTGGCCTCTTTTTTGTTAAATCCATATTCTACTATTCTAGCCTATTTGTCACATTGCCGCAAAACGTTTACAATTCATACATATGTCAAAAGATAAATTCTTAATACGCGGTTTAGCAGGGGCAAAGAAGCTAAAAGGCGAGATTATTATAAACGGTGCAAAGAACGCAGCTTTAAAAGCTATTCCGGCCTGTATTCTATTCGAGGATGACGTGACTTTAGACAGCGTGCCGTATACAGAAGATGTGAAAAAACTTTGCCATCTTTTAACTTTAGCGGGAGCGACTATAGAAAATGGAATTCCTGGAAAAATTAAGATTTCTTCTAAGGGTTTGAAAAATACGGATTTAGATGTGGAGACAGCGAAGAGTATGAGGGCGTCACTTGTCGTTACGGGACCTATCTTAGCGCGCTATGGTAGGGTGACTTTTCCAGCACCGGGCGGATGTGTTATAGGTGCACGGCCTACAGATTTACTTTTCATGGGCCTAGAGAAGCTGGGGGCAAAGATTACGGTGGAAAATGGACAATATGTTTTCACATCAGCCGGGCCTTTGGTCGGCGCGGAAATTTTCTTTCCTGTGCAGACTGTTACCGGAACCGAGACGCTTATGATGGCAGCAGTTTTAGCGCGTGGTAAAACTATTATGAAAAACTGCGCGATGGAGCCTGAAATTAAGCATTTAGCAGATTTCTTAAATTCTTGCGGGGCAAAGATAGTGGGAGCTGGTACGCCGACTATAGAGATAACTGGTGGTCCGCTTCTTCATAGCGATGGAAAAATTTATTATACTGTACCAGACAGAGTGGAAGCCGGAAGTTACCTAATACTCGGCGCCCTTTGTGCAGACGATTTGAAAATTTCTAACTGCATCCCTGAACATTTAGAGTCTACAGTTAATTTGCTACAGAGTTCAGGCGTACCGATTATAGTCGGCAAAGATTTTTTGCATATAAAAGGGAATGCGAAAATTCCTTACGGGAAATTTAAGAATTTTAATGTGAAAACTCATGAATATCCGGGATTTCCGACAGACCTTCAGGCGCAGATGGCTACTTTTCTTACTCAGACGGAGGGTCAGTCTATAGTATTCGAAACTATTTATGAAGGGCGTCTAAAATATGTGGAGGAGTTAATAAAGCTTGGCGCAGACATCACGACTATGAGCGGTAGGGAAATCTTAATAAAGGGTCCGACGCCTTTTCATGCTGTCGAAGAACTATTCGCACATGATATTAGAGCAGGATTTGCTACCGTTATAGCAGCTCTTCTTTCAGATGGAAATTCTATACTTCAGGGCGTTCATTATATAGACCGCGGTTATGAAAAATTAGAAGAAAGGCTCCGCTCTATCGGTGCTGATATTCAAAGGGTTATTTAAACAACAGAAAAATACTTTTGAACATAAATGTTTGCAATGTCCGAGTTCATTTGAAAAGTGATTCTGCACTGGTCTCCAAACTGCACAATCCTTTTGCACTAATACACATATCCTGTCAAGTACCCTAAACCCAAATTATAGGCCATAATAGCCTTATAAAACCATGTCATTCTTTTCTCCGAAACTCGGTATAGATTTAGGAACCACTAATACATTAGTCTTTTTCCCCGGAAAAGGCGTCATTCTTAATGAACCGTCTGTGGTCGCTGTATCTGAACAGGAGAATAAAATACTTGCAGTAGGAAATGAAGCGAAAGCAATGATCGGCCGAACGCCTGAAAGCATAATCGCCTATAGACCGATGCGTGACGGAGTGATAGCTGATTACCGTGTGACTGAAGCCATGCTCCGATACTTTATAGATAAAGCCCTCGGTAAATGGAATATCTTTCGACCAGACGTTTTAATATCAGTGCCAGCCGGAATTACTTCTACCGAACGCAGAGCTGTTATAGAAGCCGCCACTAAAGCGGGGGCAAAGAATGCTTATGTCGTTAAGGAGCCTATTCTAGCCGCCATCGGCGCCGGAATTCCTATTCATGAAGCGGTGGGGCATATGATAGTGGATATAGGGGGCGGGACGACGGATGTGGCTGTGATTTCCCTCGGCGGAATCGTGGCCTGTACTTCTGTAAAATGCGCGGGAAATAAAATAGACGCCGCCATAACTGACTATATTAAAAAAACTTTTAACTTAGCTATAGGTGATAAGACAGCAGAGGATATTAAAGTGCAAATAGGGTCCGCGGTTCCGCTAGACGAAGAGCTGTCAATGATAGTAAAAGGCCGTGACTTTATCTCCGGTTTGCCCCGCTCTACTGAAGTGAAGACGAATGAAATCGTTAAAGCTATTTCCCGCGAACTTCGGGATATGATTAAGGCTATAAAAGACGTCCTTCAGGAAACTCCTCCGGAACTATCTGCGGACATTATCGATCAGGGAATTACGCTCACAGGTGGTTCATCTCAGCTACGTAATTTGCCAGAACTAGTTTTCCGCCGAACAGGCGTTAAAGCCCGCATGGCCGACGACGCCTACTTCTGTGTGGCAAAAGGCACCGGCCTCGCCCTCGAGCATTTAGATGTTTACAAGCGCACTATCATTTCTAAAAAATAAAGTAAAAACACAGACAAAATGCAATACCATCACGCCTACGTCATAGAGGGAAATAAGGAAAATTCTTTGCCTTTCGTGCTTTCGGAAATAAAGCGCATGTTCGGCGTGACTGAGGAGGGAAATGCTGATTTCGCTGAATTAGATTTTCAGACTATGACCATAGACGATGCCCGTGATTTAAAAGGAAGGCATGCCAACCGTCCAATTAGAGAAGACTCTTACAGAATTTTCGTCATTTTAGCAAATAGTATTACGAATGAAGCGCAGAATTCACTTCTTAAAGTTTTCGAAGAGCCGTATCCTCGCACTCACTTTTTCCTCATCATTCCATCCCTCGGAAATCTTTTGCTGACTTTAAAATCCCGCCTTATGAAGCTCGCGAGGGCGGACGCAGGCGGAAGAGCCGGCGCGGGCGGAGAAAAAGGCGAAACGAAGTCTCCTGCCGAAAACGCCATAGACGCCGAGGCAAAAGCCTTCCTAAATGCCGGCCCGAAAGAGCGACTTTCACAAATAGAAAAGCTGACGAAAAAACTTTCTGATGAAAAAATCACGAAGCAGGACATCATCACATTTTTACAGGCATTAGAGGCCACGGCTCGGCACAGTAAAAAGCCCGCTGAATTTACGGAGAAGGACATTCGCTTTTTTAAGGCTCTCAGCACCTGCCTCGACTATATGCGCGACCGTTCGCCCTCAGTAAAACAGCTTTTGGAATACTTAGCCTTAATCTGATATAATAGGCACATTATCATATAAATAAAATACGATGGTCTACGACTTTACAAAATTTAAAAATAAGGCAAAAGAAATAGAAGAATGGCTAAAAAAGGAATTCGGTAACCTTCGCACTAACCGTGCTACACCGACTATCCTAGACGGCGTAAAGGTGGAATCCTACGGAGCTTTTCTATCTTTGCAGGAAGTGGCAAATATTTCGACAGAGGATGCTAGATGCATTCGCATTTCACCATGGGATCATTCACAGACTAAGGGAATTGAGAAGGCAATAGTCTCCGCGAATCTCGGCGTCTCAGTCACAGTTGACGATAAAGGAGTGCGTGTAATTTTCCCAGAATTAACAGGAGAGCGCAGAACTGAGATCGTAAAGATGGCAAAGGCCAGACTAGAGGAGGGAAAAATTAATGTAAGAAAGCACCGTGATGAAGTAATGAAAGATTTACAGGCAAAGGAAAAGGCGGGCGGATACGGAAAGGATGATATAAATAGATTTAAAAATGATCTTCAGAAGCTTGTAGATGAAGTAAATAAAAAGCTCGAAGACGCCTTTGCAAAGAAAGAAAAGGAAATCACAAATTAGTCTTTCATGATTACAGCCATTATTTTCATTATAGTTTTAGCCGTACTAATACTGGTCCATGAATTTGGGCATTTTATTATAGCAAAAAAGTCAGGCATTAGAGTGGATGAATTCGGCCTCGGTTTCCCGCCTAAAATAGTCGGTAAAAAATTCGGTGAGACGGAGTACACTTTAAACTGGATTCCTTTCGGCGGATTCGTAAAGATTTTCGGAGAAACTCCGGATGATGAGGCAGAGAAGGGTGCGGATAGTTCTCGAAGCTTAATAAATAAAAATAGATGGATTCAGGCAGCTGTACTCGTCGGTGGAGTCCTTTTTAACTTTCTCTTCGCCTGGCTTTTAATTTCCATATCTTTCTTTTCTGGTGTTAATGCATCATCTGAGGATTATGCGAAGTATAGTGATAAGTTTACAGATACAGGAGTTATACTAGCTTCTGTCGTAGCAGGAACACCGGCTGCGGACGCTGGGCTTAAATTAGATGATATTATAAAAGACGTCAGATTTGCTACAGAAAGCACTTCCACAAAAGCATTAAGTGACGGTCCTTTAAATTCGAAAAAAATAATGGCAATGACCGTAAAGGGTCAGCCTCTCTTATTTACAGTCGTTCGTGCCGGACAGTCTACGACGACTCTCGTCACACCGAAAAAGGGAATTATAGAAAATGATAGTGGAAAGTATGCGGTCGGAATTTTAATGGCGGATTACGGCAGACTTTCATTACCTTTGCACTTAGCTATTTATGAGGGTGGTATGTCCACTGTGCACTATATTAAACTAGTGGCTCTCGGATTAGTCGAATTTATCGGTCAGGCTATAGTCGGAAAGGCAAATTATTCTGCAGTTTCAGGACCCGTCGGAATAGCGGGATATGTGGGTGATGCCGCGCGCGCTGGATTCTCTAATCTACTCATGTTTACAGCCATAATTTCCATTAACCTCGGCGTCATTAACTTCTTCCCGATTCCAGCATTAGACGGAGGCAGACTACTCTTTGTACTAATAGAAGGCATTTCCAGAAAGAAAATTCCTTTTAAAGTGGCGAATACTCTAAACACAGTTTTCTTCGTCTTACTCCTCCTCCTAATGGCTGTCGTGACTTATAAAGACATTCTAAAATTATTCTAAGTATTGTAATATTTGCATATGAAACAATTACAACTATTCACAAAGACCCGTAAAGATGCGCCAAAAGATGAAGTGGCAAAGAATGCCCAGCTTTTAATTCGCGCAGGATATATTCATAAAGAAATGGCGGGCGTCTACTCTCTCATGCCGTTCGGCCTTCGTGTGATGAATAAAATCGCCGGAATCATTCGTGAAGAGATGGACTCTATCGGCGGAAAAGAACTCCAGATGACGGCACTTCAGGATAAAAAGCCATGGGAAGTGAGCGGAAGATGGAATGATGAGGTGGTGGATAACTGGTTTAAGACAGCGCTTAAAAATGGAACGGACATAGGACTCGGCTTCACGCATGAAGAGCCTTTGACGAACCTTATGAAAGAATACATTCGTTCTTTTAGAGATTTGCCGGTATATATCTATCAGCTACAGACGAAATTCAGAAATGAAGCCCGCGCTAAAAGCGGAGTAATGCGAACTCGCGAATTTCTCATGAAGGATCTTTATTCTTTTACAAAGGACGTAGCTTCACATGATGCATTTTATGAAAAGGCAAAGCAGGCTTATGTAAATATCTTTGAAAGAGTCGGCCTCGGTGACCGAACATATATCACTTTTGCCTCCGGTGGCTCATTTTCTAAGTATTCTCATGAATTTCAGACAGTGACTGATGCCGGAGAAGATAATATTTATGTGGATGAGAAGAAGAAAATCGCCGTGAATGAAGAAGTGAATAATCCGGAAGTTTTAAAAGATCTCGGTATAAAGAAAGAAGATTTAGTGCAAAAGAAAGCGGTGGAGGTGGGAAATATTTTCTCACTCGGCACGCGTTTTTCAGATGCTTTTGATTTGAAATATATAGATTCGGAAGGCAAAGCACTGCCTGTAATAATGGGAAGTTACGGAATCGGTTTGCAAAGACTCATGGGCACTATCGCAGAGGTTATGTCAGATGAAAACGGACTGGTCTGGCCGAAAAACATCTCTCCATTTCAAATTCATTTAATAGCGCTACTGGACAAAGAGGGAAAAGAAGGGAAGGTCGGCGTGGCAGGGGAGAAGTTATATAAAACGCTAACAGAAAAAGGCATAGAAGTTCTATATGATGACCGCGACGCTCGCCCAGGAGAAAAATTCGCTGATTCAGACCTCATCGGTATTCCACTTCGCGTCGTCATTAGTGAAAAAACTATGGCTGAAGGAATAGTAGAGACTAAAGACAGAAAAACTGGAGAAGTAAAAAAGATCACTGAAGGAGAACTGTCAAGTACTTTTTAGCTTGATTTTGCTGTATTATTGGCTTAATGCCTAAAAATCTGAAAGAAAAAATATACGGAATGCTTTCGAACGATGTCGGTATAGACCTCGGAACGGCTAACACTTTAGTCTATGTCCGCGGTCGTGGAATAGTTGTAAATGAGCCATCGGTTGTGGCTGTGAATCAGAAAACTGGAAGGGTGGTGGCTATCGGCACTGAGGCAAAGAATATGCTCGGCCGAACGCCGGGACACATAGTAGCCGTCCGACCACTCGTAGATGGCGTGATTTCTGATTTCGAGGTGACTGAAGAAATGCTCGCACACCTTATAAGAAAAGCAGAAAACTTTGGCAAAAAGATGCTGGGGCCAAGGGTCGTCGTCGGCGTTCCGTCAGGCGTGACGAATGTGGAGATTCGCGCGGTAAGGGATGCGACGAAAAATGCTGGCGCTCGAGAAGTGCACATAGTCGAACAGCCAATGGCAGGTGCTATCGGTATCAGGCTCCCTGTGAATGAACCAGTCGGAAATATGGTAATAGACATCGGTGGCGGAACGACAGATATAGCCGTTATCTCTATGGGTGGCATAGTCAGATCAAAAAACCTTCGCATAGCAGGAGATAAATTAAACAATGACATCATTTCATATATACGAAATGAATTTAAAATTTTAATAGGGGAGAAGACTGCGGAGACTATTAAGATAGAAGTGGGCGCGGCGTATCCGGAGGATACGCCGCGCGAAACCACTATCCGTGGCCGAGATTTAATCACCGGCCTTCCTCGCGAAGTAGTAATAACTGACTCAGATATTCGCGAAGCTATGTCTCAGTCTATAGATGCACTCATAGAATCCACTAAAGAAGTGCTCGAAACCACACCCCCAGAAATTCTTTCAGATGTTATGCATCGCGGAATTCACGTTTTCGGAGGCGGGGCGCTTATAAGAGGCATAGACAAACTCCTTCAGGAAGCCATTCAAATTCCTATTTACATAGCCGAAGACCCACTCACAGCTGTCGCCCGTGGCGCTGGAATAGTATTAGAAAACCTCGAAATGTATCACGAGGCACTCATAGAAAACGAAGATGAATTACCTCCTAAAAAGTAGAGAAAAAAAAGATAGTGTCAGGAAATCCATCTCTGTAGCAGTTATTATCACTGTTATACTAATTCTTTTTTCCTTGATTTTTAGAAATATCACATCCCGAATTTTATTTGCCATCGGCGACCCTCTCTGGAATGGAAATAATTTTATTTCAAAGCTAATCAGATCCAGTTTTGAAGGTTTTTTTAATTCAGTCGAATTATCTAACAGAATAATGACATATGAAGTGAAGGAAGCGGAATGGAATGTAAAAGATCAGGAAATTTCAGTATTGCAAAACCGAATTAGTGAAATGGAAAATATTATGAATCGCGCTAGCACTTCTAAAGTAGTAATCGCCGGAGTTTTAAAAATCCCGCCAGCCATTCCATTCGACACGTTATTAATAGATGCCGGTTCGAAAAACGGCATAGCTCTCGGCCAAAAAGTCTATGCTAGTCAGGCATTCCTCATGGGTGAGATAAGCGAAACTTTCCCAGATACTGCAAAGGTAAAACTTTATTCTACCTCAGGTGAAAAATTTCAAGTGAGACTAGGTGCTAGCTCTACTACATATGAAGCTGTAGGGCGAGGTGGCGGGGAATTTTCAGTATCAGCACCCAGAGATGCAAAGATAAAAGTGGGAGATTTAGCTTTATTCCCTGGATTAGGAGGAGATACGGCAGGAGTTGTGGCATATGTAGAAGAAGATCCAGCGAAGATCTTTGAAGAAGTCTATGTCAGATTTCCTATACCATTTTCTTTATTAGATACTGTCGTCATTAAGATAGGCTATTAATGATAATTCAATCCACTAAAATACGAATAGTCGTGGAC
>Ga0194063_10002859_pt1 | contig 10558 bp, 9 predicted proteins | sample SepL3720m_MetaG_FD_155459 | JGI IMG/M metagenome (GOLD analysis project Ga0194063, IMG submission 155459) | Anoxic zone freshwater microbial communities from boreal shield lake in IISD Experimental Lakes Area, Ontario, Canada - Sep2016-L373-20m | ecosystem: Environmental > Aquatic > Freshwater >...
GCACCCCCTGCGTATCGTGCAGTTCCTGCGCCAGACGGTCGTCCTGCTGGCGGATCAAGTTGAGCAGCATCGCCAGCGCGGCGCGACCCCACCAGCGCGGCAGTTCACGCTCCACTTCCATTTGCAGCGGGCGCAGGGAGAGAACCAAAGAGAGTAAATCCGCAGATGATTCCATCAATAACGTTCTTTACGGGCACGGTCACGGATTTGCTGCAGGTTGAGGATCTCCGCCGCTTCGAAGCGCGGTGGCAGGCTGCCTTCCAGCGGGCGGATGCGCAGGATGGCGGGGAAGTAGCCCAGCCGTCCGTGCAGTTCCGCCAGCAGCATGGCGGTGATGTAGTTTAATGAAGGCGGGTTGACCAGGATGGGCGTGGATTGGATCTGCTCGGCAGTCAGCGGCAGTTGCTCGACCAGCGCCTGCAATTGGGGCAGGAAAGGCTGCTGGTGATCGAATTGCACCGCCAGGTTAACCACCTGCTGGATGGGCTGACCCGCCAACTGCTCGATCTGCGCCGTCTGTTCGGCGGTGATGGGGTGGGAGAAGTTTAAGAGGATCATAGGTTATATTCTTTTTCTAGCATTGGGAATCAATTTGTCACGGATTTTTTGGATGAGCATCTTTGACCAATCTCTATTGTAATCTGGATTTTTCACCTCTATCAGACTGATATTGTGTGCAAGCGCTAGCTCGTGTATTTCCTTGCTCTGAGGGCGGGCAACGATTAAAAAGCGGCTGGTGTACGTCCCCAGATATTCTCGCTGGGTCGCCAATGCCAGTTGATCAATCCCTTTTTTGGGACCTTCACCTTTCTCATCACCCAGTTTCACTTCTGCGATGCCCACCTGGTTGCCCATACGGATAACCAGGTCGATCTCGATCTGATTACCTTCACCCGTTGGGCGCACCCCGGCGAGGGTCTCAAAGCCTTCTCTTCGCAGAGCATCATCAACATCCTTCTCGAATTGTCCCCCCGAATCCAGATTGCCGTCCGTTCCTCTGTGATAGCCATCTATCCGATAGCCAGGCAGATAAGCATGGAGAAAATCTTGAATGTTGATTTGTTCCGGGCAGATTTCCTCCGAGAGCACCTGCACCTCTCCTTCTTTGAGGAGATAACGGAACAATTTGCTGGTCTGCCCCTCACTTTGAAAATAGACAATCGGGCTTTGAGTCTCCTGTGCCAACATATAGGCAGCAATTGACATCACTTTCGTTCCGCCGGTAACGTTGTAAACCATATCTTCGTGTCCCCGCAATTTATCGCGCAGGAGATCCAAAATGGAAGATAGATGGTAGGGGGCGACCGAAAGAATCCCGACTTCAGGATGGTAGGCTTCATTCAAAATGAGAGTTTTCAACCTGCCAGCAGTTTCTTCCGTTTTATTCGTGTAAACCAGTAAGACTTCGGCTGGTTTAAGGTAACGGATGGGTAAAAGGTTGGGAATCGGCTGTTCACCGACGAGGGAAATAAGCAGCATACAACAATAATCCTATTCCAGAGGGAGATTATCCAGGCTTGCGACGCAGTTCTTGATTCGTTCAATCAGGGACTCGGCTTCGCCGGGGGCTTCTCGCATACCGGCGTGGTCGATGTCGTTGCGCACATTGGTCAAGTCCAACCATAAAGGTAAAAGCTCGTTTATCTCGGTCAATTCATTTAAGAAAACGGGGGTAAATGGAGTCCTGCTTTCTTTCGCTATCCGATAGTCATTTGCATCTGCTCCTATGTCATTTTCTATTCGCTGGCGAGCCCCAAGCTGGGTAATTTTGAAAATACCGCGGCGGAACATCACCCAACTCAACAGCCATTCGCGCGCCAGAGAAACAGCCTGCACCCACTGCTCGCGATCCTTAAACCAGTGAATCATCTTGCGCTCGACTTCAAGCGTTTGGGAAAGGTTTTGTTCGTTCAACGGATCAGCCTGTGCCAACTGCGCATAGGCATCATTGACGTTTTCCAGCAGCAGGGCAAATGGATGGGCGGCGATCGCTTTTTCCAACCCAGGTCTGGCGCTTTCGATGCGTTCATGCAGTCCGGCTATCTGCTGCATGGCAAGGTGCGGGCGAATGAGGCGCAGAGATTGCGAAATGGTAGTCAGCGCACCGGCGAGATTATTGAGGTGTCCAGCCAGGGTCTGATCTCCCAGCTTCGCCAGGCCTTTCTTTTGGGCTTTAATTAAACTTGCCAGATCGCGCGCATCGCCCGAGCGTTTAAAACGATCGGCAGCCGTTGTCCAATCCAGGAGCGTAACGAAAGGCGTGAGATCGAAAACGGGTGACTCATTTGCTTCAGTGCGAGCCTCATAAGCCCCATACAATATCTTTTCCACGCTGACCGCTTTGGCGGTATTGAGATAAGCGACCGCCAGGAATGCCAGGAACGGCAAGGAACGGAAGGAATGGGTTACGTCAAAAACGACGTGCTCGCCGCGCAGGACGACATTATCCGCCGTGAGCTGGTCGAAGATCGTCCAAAGATCCGCCTCACTATGCCCATCCGGGATGGGGATGACCTCCAGCGGGATTGACAGCCGGTCTAATTCCTCTTGGACTTTGCGAAGATTATCATGCCGCTGGACGAGCGGGGTGGCGCAAAGGTACAACTTCTCCGGCTGGATAAACTGTGCCAGAGCAACCGGAAAAAAAGACGTGCGAACCTGCTTTCCATCATAAGTATAAGTCGTTTCTGCGTAAGCGGAGGGTCCCAAAAAACTGATCGCTTTCATTTTTTACACTTTCTCCATTTCCAACAATACCCACCCCAGCGGCGCAGCGGGATTCGCCACACCTTCCTTAACAATCATCGCCGCCCGTTTTGACCTTGGGAAAGGGTCGCCGGGTTTGCGCGGTGGTGAGCCGGGTTGGGCTCTGTGCATGCGGAAATCCCGCACGATTTGCTCAAAGAGCTGGGGGTCTTTCTGAAGATGGCTGCCAAAGGTCGTTCCATCCCAACCGGTGCCCCACCCTAACTGGATGAGGGCATGGTTTTTGTCGAGTTTGAGGCTCAACAACTGGCGGTAAAACTCGACGATGCGATTGCCATTTTGCGCTTTTTCGAACCAGGGGATCAGCTCAGTCAGGCGCGCCTGCGTGCGTTTCTGCACGCGCAGCATCAATTCATTCAGCCAGTGCTGGCGGTTGCTGAAATGCAGCTCTCTTTCCGCCATCTGGGAAAACAAGAAATCGTCGATATGGATCGAACCCGTAAAGGTTTTATCGCCCACAATGGCTTCCAATTCCACCGGCGAACCGGCGCTTTTCATAGTCAGCACCTGGGCATTGACGATCATCAGACCCCCGCCCGGTTTTTGCACCCCGCTGCAATCGCTGACCTGCAGCGCACGCAGCAAGTCATGGTTGGGATTATCGCCAAAGATTCGGCGTTCCAGCGTCTGCCCTGCCCCGAAACGGTTTCTGCCAATCGCAGAACGGTCAAGCTGAGGATTCACCTCCTGCCAGCCTGTCCATGCCAGAGCCGTGCGCAGCGCGCCTTTGAGCGAAGACCCCGGGATATACGGGCGGTCATATACATCCTTAGTGCAGGTTTTTAAACGTGCGTCGGCTCTCCTTGAACGCGGAATCCCGGGCAGGATATAGCGGAAAAATTCCGGGTTGCTATAGTCCTGCTCGACCAATAGGTTACCCGGCAGCGGATACACACCCTGCGGACTGGGTTTTAATTTATCATGTTTCTTTTCCAGAACGGCGTTCTCATTCAGGCGGTAAGTCTTATTGCCCTGCACCATAAAATCAAACCCCTGTCGCAGTTCGTTGCCGTCTCCGATGTGCAGGGGAGAAAGGGTCGTAATCTTCAACGAATAAACAGCCATCATGCCTCCTCTTTTCCTGTATTTAGCCCGACGGCAAATGCCTGACCATTACGCCAGACCGGATGTCCCAACGGCTTCAGCCCTTCATAAACAGGCTGAACATCCACCAACTGCCCGGGCACATCTTTCTCCAGACTGCCAAACACCGATCCTTCCGCCAGCATGCGCACGCTGATGCGGCGCTGGTTTTTACTGGCTGGAGAATAAATCCAACCGCCGACGGTCTCCAAACTATACGCAGCCTGTTTATCCAGCAGGGCATTATTTTCATCCTGCGCCGGTAAGTAATGGCTCAAGGTCACCCATCGGGAAGCGGCGGCATCCGGCAGCATACAGCCAGCAGCTTGTTTTTCAAAGAGCGCATCTCCAAAACCACTGCTGCGGTCGCCTCCGATGCCCGCTGTGCCCAGGTCTGCCAGCAAGGTCGCCAGCGTCTTTTTTGCTTCGTCCGATTCTCGCAGCCAGCGCACGCCAAACCATAAACCGCAATCCTGGTTAAAGGCAGTCCATCCGGTAAAAAAGATATTCGAGGTCGAATCGACTCTGCCGATTGTAACCCGTGGGCGGGTGTTCACCTGCCAGATGGGCTGCTCCTCGGCGGCGATCTTTTTCGGTAAGAGCGGCATTTCCTCTTTGACGAGCAGCACCTGCCCGCCTTGCAACAGGCAGCCGGATTGGATCAGGCTGTTGAGCGATTCGCCCGCGATGATTTTTTGAAACGTTTTTTCAGATACGTACCGCACCCGTTTTAACGTCTTCATATGGACTTCTTCTTTTCCGCCGTCATTCTTTTTTTCCAATCTGCCCAGCGGCACCGGGAAAAAGCGCACCTCTCCGGCGCGCGGGAAGGCTGAGGAAAGCACAAAGAGCGGCGGGGATTGAATAAATTGGTCCATCCAGGGCTGCACAGCCGCGCTGCCCTGCACTTCCGCCAGGCGGGAAACCAGCGCGGCGAACAGGGTATCCGAAGTCAAATGGATACCGCTTTCCTCCTGCCCCAGCCCATGCCTGCCGAAGTGAAATCCCTTTCCAATGATATGCCAGATCTCGGCTTTCATTGTGGTTAATCCGCCTGGATCTTTTCGCGGAGCCAATTCAAGAAGCTCTTGTCCTGGGCGAGTTGTTGGACGGTGATCGTCTCCTCCGCTTTGGCATATTCTATTTCGTTGATGTAATCCTTACTGGAGCGGACTGCGACCTTGGTGATGGAAAATTGGACTTTGCCGCTGCCGCGTGAGCCGGAGCCGCCCAGATAATCATCTTCGACAAGCTGCAACCCATCCAGAATGTACTTAAAGCGCTCGACATCGGCTGCGCCGTAAATGTTGAAGACCAGCTCGACCGGACCGAATTTTGCTCCGGCGGGCACGCGTTCCAGGTTGCGCGGTGAGGCGGCGGAGGTAACCCGGTCAATCGCCACTTCGGTTTTGAGTTCGGTGTAAGAAAAGTCAGTATGCGCTTTGTCGAGTTTTTCGGCGCTCTCCTCGGTCAGGATAGCATCCCGCACCAGGAGCAGCGTGGAACCGGAGGCTTCCACCTCACCGGGAACGCCGAAGATATGGCAAACCGGACAGCCGCCTTTGGCGTCGTACTCGGCGGCGGTTTTGCAGGTGTGAATGTTCACCCTGCCGATGCGGTTATTTTGCGGCAGACCGAGATATTTTTCCAACTGCGAACGCATCTTGCCCCGCAGACTGGAGCCCGGAATATAGGGGTAATTCGTCAGAGGATCGCGAATGACGGCTTTATCAATTCCGCCAATTTCCAACCCACCGCCAGAACCGCCAATGTGCAAACCAGTTTTGGCTTCGATAATAGCCTTGATGATTATTCTTCCCGAAAGTTTAATGTCACCCATTTTTTACTCCTTTCATTCCTCTAATTTCTACCACCCTCAGCGCGGTGGTAAGCCAGAATCGCTTCGAATAGTTCCATGAAGCGCTTAAAAGTTTGATCGCGCTTCTCCGCCTGGGATTTGGTAACCTCATCGATGGCATCCGATAAAGTCCTTTGCAGCAACTCCATACTGGAAGTGCGCGCGGTCTGGTAAGCCAGCTTCGGTTTGAGCATGTTGAGCCGCCGCAGGGCTGCTTCCTTAGCGGTGGAATCGGCTTTTTCCCAAACAGCTTCGATCTGGCGCACTTCGGAGAAGATATTGCGTATCTGGCTGCGGGTTAAATTATTGGTCACCAGGCTTTTCGCTGTATTCCTGGCAAACGTAACCATCCCTTCGCCGCTTTCATCGGCGGTCATGATCGAGTGAATATTAATATCCATGTATTACCTCCTGATAAAATAACTTAGAAACCTTTCTGTTTTTCATCTGTTTTTTTATTTTCTTACGTACAACTGCGCCCAGCGCGCCGCCGTACCCCACTGGTCAATTTCCAGATACATATCCTTACGCAGGTCTTCTAAAATAGCATCAAATTCCCGCGCCAGCGCTTCATTTTTCTCATTCTGCTTCTTCATCCGGAAAAGCATATAGTCTCCCAGCCACATCCACGGACCCCAAACGCGGCGACTCTTTAAGCTGCGTTTCTTTTCCCCTTCAAGGCGTGCCAGGTTCTGTAATAGTTGCAGGATCGACTGTGAACCTCCCAAGCCTGCCTCTTCGCCGTCGCCTTTCTTTTGAACGATCTTCAGCAGGCGTTCAAATTTCCCATCCAGCTTTTCAAACACATCCCATTTCCAGGCATGACCCAGGAAATGAAAGGCGTTCTTGCCTTCAAAGAGGAGCGCGTCTTTGTCGATATGCTTGGCATCGTCCAGGGCATCCCCGGCGTCATCGGCTGCCTGGTAGATCGGGTATTTCCCGCCGATAAATGCCATCCCGCCGCTGAGGTGAATGGCTGAATTTCCGGCGACATATTCGCGGAAGTCCCTACGGATCTGCAGCGCCAGTTTGGGAACGAGATCCCAGGGCGCAATCAGGAAGAGGTCGTCTCCGCCCGCATAGACCGCGTAGACTTCATTTTTATAATCGCCCGTCTCGCAGAGTTGCTTTACCCAACCCTCAAAGAACAGAGAAGTCTGAAAGCTCAGGGTGGACAGGCGCGCCAGAGTGGCGATGTTTTCTTCCTTGTCTTTCTTCTTGATCGTCAGACCGGTCTTAAATAAATCACCCAGGTAATCCACATCCATGCGCAGGACGCCTAATTGCTTGAAGCCGCCGCGCACCTCTTTCTGAAGATCGTCGAAGGTTTTTGTCTCTCTCCCTTTTTCGTCATACGGAATCTGGTTCACCGTATAACGATATAAGGGAGACACAGGCAACTCCAACCCATGCGCAGGCGGTTGGATGTCATCCAGAATCCACTGCACAGCCCGCTGAATATTGGGAACCTTACTGCGGGAAAAATTATCTTTCTCATCAAAAGAGACCGCCATGCCGAAGGCTGCCAAAACGTCCATTGCCGTGCCCGCTTTTATCTTTCCGGCATCCCCCAAGCCCAGTTTAATCGCATGTACGTGCGGCAGTTCTTTGCCGATTTGCTCAAAGAAGGAAAAACATAATCCGCAAATCTTATTATCTTGCGCTTCTTCATCTTTGAATTTTTCTACATGATCCTTTTCTTCCCCGCACACCGAGCAGGTTTTTTCGGCATTGCCGCCGTGTCCTTGCGGTTTGAAAACCTGTTCGTAGAGTTCATTTCCCAATTCGGTATAACGGTGCTGTTTTGCCATGGCAAGCTGAGCGTGCATCTCCGCCCAATAGGTGGGGAATTTACCGGCTTTGAAACCACCCACCGGCACTTCGGCGCTGCCGACCGCCAGATATAAATCGCTGCCGTGATGCTCGAGCAGGGTGTGGGTGATATAGCGCTGGATATCCTTCAGTTTGTCAGCCGCGCTCAGCGGCGCCAGCAGGAAGAAATGCCCTCCGCCGGAATAGATCACGTTCGTGTAAGGCAAATCCAACTGGCGCAGCACGTAGCGCAGCACGGCTTCGGTCAACAACTGCAGGTAGAAAGAACGCCCGCGCAGCGTTTGGGCAGCCCGCTTTGAAGAAAGCGTATAAATAAAATTCTGGATGCCCGAAATATCCCCGCCCACCAGCAGCGCCACCGGTTCGCCGAGAACCTGTTCATCCTTCGCCTGTTGCGCCTTGTCCTGGAAGGCACGCGTAACGACATCCCGCATAGTTTTGATCTTGCCTGCCTCGAAATCCAACAGACAGACTGCCAGCGCGGCTGTCATGCGCGCATGATCGTATAAAGACACATCCGGCAAGTCATAATAGTAAGACGAGGGTACACACCAGGTGCAGCGTTGTAGAATCGAGAGGCATGTTTCCAGATAGGTTTGCGGGTTCTGCGAGTCGTTTTCTTTGAAAGAGGAGACAAGCAGGTCTTTCAAATTCTCATATCGATCGCCCTGCTTTTTACCTTCCAGACGCCTATCCGGGAAAAGGCTGGATTTCTGCAGCGCCAGCGGTTGTAAAGGCAGGTAATGATATTCTTTTTGCCCAGCATCTTTAATCCGGTCAAAGATGGTGATTAACTGCTGAGGTTTATCCTGCTTATCTTCAGGCTCATCTCGCTCGCGTTCACCGGCGCTGAGTCTATCTGCCAGCGAGACCAGCATACTCAACGAAGGGTCTTGCGCATGCGATTTCTCGGGGTGATGGTGGTACGTTCCCGCCAGGGCAGCCGACTGGTATGCTTGGGGCACATAGTTTTGCACAAACTGGATGGAATAGCTGGCATGCACCGGTTGACCTTCCCCTTCCGTCCCTTCCGCAGCTTTCCAGGGGTCCACCCGGGCACGTTGGATCACCTTCCCAATATCATGCAGTAGTCCCGCCAGCGCGGCGTTAAATACTTGATCTTTCATGAAACCTCCTCTTGCTATCGCTTGCTTTCAACCTAATGATTTTTACCATATTCATCCTTTCTACACCTGCGTAAAACTACTCATTTCCTCCCGACACGGCATAATACACCCCCAGCAGGGTGATCAACTGCATGCGGTTCACCGAGGGCATGTCCCAATGCACCGCTGCTTTCTGGCAGACCGCCCGCAGGTGGTTCTCCACCGTGCGGTGTGAGTTGCACAGTCGGCTGGCGATCTCGGCGCTGGACAAGCCTTCTTTGACCAGCATGGCGGTAACGTGCGCCTCGGCCGGGGTCAGATGGCGTGTCACAAAGTCGTGCCCGCGTTCGGATTTCTGCTCCAGTTCCAGGCTGCGGATGTGTTCCAGGGCTTCGTAAGGATCGGAGATGTCGTGCAGATGGGTCAGCGCCGGGGTGATGTACGAGCGCAGCAGCACCGGGATGGGGATGAGATGCACATCATCCGCCGCCGCAGGAAACAGGCGTTTGCTGTTGAGAAAGTCGCCGCCGGAATACAGATGCCACAGGCAATCGCCTTCATCGAAGAGCAGTTGGGCGGTGACCATGGCAAAGACGCTGAGCGTCTTGCGCCCGCCCGCCAGTGAGAGGTGGATGTGCCGGTTGCGCTTCTTCTCCTGCCAGACACAGCGGTACAACAGACGGAAAGCGCGCTCGACCGCCTGCGGTGTTTCCACATCCGCAAACGGGTTGCCTTGCTCATCGATGATGGGGATCAATTCGCTCTGCATGTCGGCGGCATAGGGCGGCTCTTTGAATGCCCGCTGCAATGTCTCCACGGCGGCGGCGATCGGTGTGTGCGGGGCGACCGTGTGCAGGACGATCACTTTTTCGATGTTTTGCTGTTGCTGGCGCAGCAGTTCCAGAGCAGCCGTGACCACCTGCGGCTCACTGCCCAGGGTGGCGACCAGGATGGCGGGATGTTTATCACGGACAAGAGTCAAGAATTATCTCCTGAAGGCTGCCCATACGGCAACAGCGCGCGCAAACAAAATCAATAAAAAACAAGGGCAAAATAACTTGCCCTCTCCTATTCTTGGGTATAGCTTGTTCCTTTGCCTGGCTGAGCCGTCGTTTTTCCCCATGCTGTGACGAACCTGGTTAATTGGAACCGATGCCAAAATTATACCATCAGAAACATTCTTATGCAAGCATTTTCTATTTATCCACTGTGTCCATCGTTTGTTTCACATCCTTTGAAGCCAATTTCCTGTTTTCTTTTCGGACACAGGATATCGTTTGCAGAGAATGCGTCTCTCGGAGGGGCACGGGGATTCTTGCCAAATCTCAATCCCTGACGTAAACCGCGTTCTCCTACGAACGGATGAGCCGACCAGCGTTTATTCTCGACCGGCACATAAAAAAAAGACCGGCATAACCGGTCTCATATAGTGATTTACTTGATTACCTTGTCTTAACCATGATTAGAAGGATCGAAGGATTACCTTGATTTACCACAGTCTTAATTTGTTTTGTAGTAAGGTAATTCATTCCCTTTCATTGGTCTTAATGCCCTTACGGGCGTTTGATGATTCTGACCATAAAAGGAGAATATTATGAGTGACATGACAGTTTGTCTTAATGCCCTTACGGGCGTTTGATGATTCTGACCATTGGGACGCTGGGCTTGACTATCACGGCGGAGTTAGTCTTAATGCCCTTACGGGCGTTTGATGATTCTGACTTATTGTAGGCTCATTCTTATGGATGTTTTTCTCTGAAGGGTCTTAATGCCCTTACGGGCGTTTGATGATTCTGACATATTGGATGCGGCTTGCATCATAGGTGCCGAAAACGGTCTTAATGCCCTTACGGGCGTTTGATGATTCTGACCGACATTCTTGTAAAAGACCTTAAGAAGGCAATTGCGTCTT
>Ga0194063_10002860_pt1 | contig 10556 bp, 14 predicted proteins | sample SepL3720m_MetaG_FD_155459 | JGI IMG/M metagenome (GOLD analysis project Ga0194063, IMG submission 155459) | Anoxic zone freshwater microbial communities from boreal shield lake in IISD Experimental Lakes Area, Ontario, Canada - Sep2016-L373-20m | ecosystem: Environmental > Aquatic > Freshwater...
CCAGTTTTATAATTGGGAAAGACCCCACCAATCTCTCGATTACAAAACACCAGCCGACATCTATCTGAGCGGAAGGAATGGATCTTAAACCAGTCGGTTGAGTGTGTTGACAAAGGGGTACACTTTATTAAGCCATATACTACGCGACCATTAAGAGAGGGAGAGACTGATAAAATCTCGGTAAGTATTGAACAATATTGTGATATGGAAGAACGCGGAATGTTTGCTTATGATAATCCATTGTATGGAGTTAGATATGGAACTCCAATAGAGCCAATACGCAATGCATACACTGAAGGTAAAATTCCACTATTGGATTTTCCTTTAAAAGATTTAAACAAACTACAATTGCCAGGTGATATTGCATTGGTTGGAATTTACTGTTTCCCCCCAAGCATTAAGACGTGGATGAACCGAATTACGCGAGATGCGCGCGCGAATATGTCGAGAGTATTTGCAGCTAGAGAATTGTGGAGATTGCAGGATACGCAATATTTGAATTCAAATATTCATTTTGCAATCATTAATAGCGAGGGTGAATCATTGCGAGCTAGTAATGAAATCCATGATTTTTTACAGAAAAAGTATAGTTAACGGTTTGTAAATTAGTCTTTAGAATTTGGATATTTCTTTTTGATGAATTGTCCTGGAAACATTCTTACGGCAAATCTTTTCTCTTTTTCATAAATCATTGGGGCTCCGACCATCACCTGACAATGTGGGCATTTGAGAGATTTTTTATGTAGTGCATTTACTTGTTCGCCGATGTCTTTGCCAGAATTTATTTCTAAAGGCATCCAGGCGATTCTGTCCAGATAGCAACGTTTTAGCTGACCTGGCCCATCTTTTTGATAAACTAGTAGTGGGGTATCACAATTCTGGCAATCGATCGCCAACATTTGTGCAGGGCCTCTAGTTTTTTGATATCTGTCTGTTTTTATGCGATATATCGATCCATCTGGCATAACAACGTTATTTTTCCCTAGATTTTCAACCATACTCCCTCCCTGATGTTGTATTTCTGACTTTATCATGTGAATATTTTATCATGTTTATGAAGTCTTAACCTATTCTTAACCTTCTAAATGATACATTGAGAATATATATTTAGCGGAGATAACAATATGTCAAACCAACTTGTCAAAACAATCTTTACTGGAGCTCTGACCTTGGGCATGATAGTGCCTACTAGTGTTGCTGGATTTAAAGTTTTAGCCGCCAAAATGAGTGAAAACTCAGAAGTGCCTTTGGTTACCGCTCCTGCTGCTTCTGTGGATGCAGAAATACTTGAAACTCAAAATGTTGATCGTGACCCGGTGATTGATAATGAAGTAACTGAGACAGCGGTCGTTATACCTGAACCAACAATTGCGCCCGCACTGCCAGTGGCGCCGATTCTGCCAGCAAGTAGTGTTTTGCCCATTGCTAGTCCAACTCCAAGTACCTCAAGTTTCCCCGTGGCCAGCATTATCCCTGGAAATATTAAAGAGATTGAGATCGAGGATAACCATACTAATGAAATCAAATTTGAGAAGCATGACACTTCTAAAAACGAGATTGATGACTAAATGGCACAAGTTAGCAATTATTGTTCTACTCATATTTAATGGATTAATACTGAAATTTATTTTGTCTAAAATGAGACCAGTAGAAGCTACGCAACTCACCAACGAGTTGCCATATTTTACGTTAGATCAGCTAGCAAAGTATGATGGTACAGATTCAAATCTACCTGTGCTTTTGGGAATGAACGGTTATATATATGACGTATCGCCAGGTAGAGTCGACTTCTATAACCCTGGGCAACCCTACAATTATATTGTTGGCAAGGATAGCAGCACCGAACTCAACTTGGTTGGTGGAGACATAATTAAACGTAAGTACAAAATAGTAGGAAAGATTGCTAAATGATAGGTACAATTTTGATTTGGTTGACCATTTTGTTTACTATGACTTTATTTGGAGTAGCCAAAATCCAATTTTTCTCTCTTTCCCCCAGTATTTGGCAGATATTTGCTCAAATTTCTGGATTAATGGGACTATTGCTATTGTCTTGGAGTTTTGTTCTTTCAATTCGTAATTTAATACTGGAGAAAATGTTTGGTGGACTAGATAAAGTATACAAAATTCATCATATTGTTGGTGGTGCCTCATTCTTGTTTTTGATTAACCATCCATTGTTTCTGATCATTAATTCACTTCCTTCGAATCTTCTCAAGCTTTACCTAATACCTGGCACAATGTTAGATTATAATTCTGGTATTTTGGCGCTTTATCTAATGCTTTTACTATTACTATTAACCTTGTTTGTGGATCTTCCATATTATCTTTGGAAACAAACGCATGAATGGATGGGAATGGTGATATTCTTGGGTGGTATGCATGGGCTATTGATTAGTTCGGATATGTCTCGCTTTATGCCACTTCGGATTTGGATGTTGGGATTTTCGCTTGTTGCAATCTTGTCGTTTTTGTACAAAAGATACTTATATTACTTTTTACTTCCAAACAATAACTATCGATTGATAGAGACGCGTCAAGACGGCGACGTAATTATTATTAGTATGTCCTCCACTGATCCAAAAAAGTCACTTATATTTGCCCCTGGTCAGTTTGCATTCTTAAGCGTTGTTGGGTCAAAAAGAGATCGTGATGAACATCCCTTCTCCGTACTTCTGCAAGATGGGGATGTTGTACAGTTTGGGATTAAAGCATTTGGACAGTTTACGTCCTCATTGTTGCGCTTGCCGACCAACGCATCGCTGACATTGCGAGGACCATTTGGTAGGTTCGGCGAGGCAATGGGGCATACAGAGGAACTAGTATTTATTGCTGGTGGCATTGGAATTACTCCGTTTATCTCAATGGCAAAATCTTTGCAGTCAAATCAAAAAGCTACGTTATTTCACATTAGCAAAGGGACATGCTCCCCATATATTTCTGAGATGTTGAATTTGATCGTTAGTCATTTTCCAAATTTTCAATTTATTGAGTATGACTCTAGACTTGGCAGAATTACTGGAAATAACATAATTGAACATACTAAATATGGAGACAAAGCCAAGTATTTGATTTGTGGTCCAGTACCTATGATGGAAAGTTTGAGCGATCAACTCGTGTCTCTAGGTATTGCCAAGAATAAAATTGTATATGAGGACTTTAACTTCAAATGAAAATAATTAAGTTCTTGATAACCATATCAATTATTAATGCGATCGCGTTGATTGGCCTAATATCTTTTGGCACCAAACCAATTGCCAACCCGAAAAGCTCGACAGAAATAGTGGCCTCACCGAAGCCTAGTGTAAATATTGTGGCTACAACAACAGCCCCAGTTGCTACTAAGGCGCCAATTCGTAAACCTATGGCGACAAAAACACCAGTTTCTGCTACACCAAAACCATCTACCCCGATAGGCAATTCTGCCCCAGCACCACTTGTTGTTGCGACTCCTATCCCAAAAGTAATTGTTGCGACACCTACTCCTACACCTACGTCTACGCCGGTAGCTAATCCTGGTTGTGTAATTTTGATTGATGGTGTCAAATATGACGTGACCCAGTTTCGTAATAAACACTCTGGTGGTAATGTATTCCAGTGTGGCACAGATATGAGTGCTGTTTTCTGGAGTAGGCATAATGCGTCAATCTTAGGTATGATGGCGCAATACAAGATATAATACATATATGCGCCTGTTGTATCTCGAAGATGATCCACAAATTGCGGAAAATATTGCGATTGTTTTACGCAATCATACTTTTTCTGTAGATGTAGTTAGTACGATCGACGATGCTTATGAACTGGCAACTGAAGTGGAATATGACGTACTTATCTTTGATCGTAAAATTGGTAACCAAGATAGTGCCCAACTAATAGCCAAGTTGCGCAATGAGGATATCGGAATACCAATTTTACTTTTGACTGCGTTGTCACAAAAATTGGAAGTGATTGCGGGGCTTAACCTTGGAGCTGATGATTACCTAGCCAAGCCATTTGATAGTGAAGAACTACTCGCGAGAATTAGAGCCTTAACCCGACGAAGTCGTCAACAACCAGCACTCCCAATTCTAATTATTGGTGACTTACAAATCGATACTAATCGCCACGTAGTAACACGAGGCGGTTGTGAAATTGAACTTTCACCAAGAGAATATTCAATTCTGGAGTATTTAGGACAAAATCAAGGCAAGGCGGTAGAGCGATTAGATTTGCTTGCTCATGCGTGGGATTCTTCTGTAGACATTTTCTCTAATACACTTGATGTTCATATTGCATATTTGCGAAAAAAGATAGATGTTGGACATCAGAATAGACTAATTAAGACCGTTAAAGGCAAGGGCTACATGCTATGCGCCAGTTAAAATTGGTTACAAAACTAAAACTAATCGTTGGAGGATTGTCTACATTAGTTACAACATTCTCTGTCCTAGCGTTAGCTGGTTTAGTTTATATTAGTGCCGAAGTGCAAATTAAATCTCGGCTGATTGAGCAGGCCAATACCCTTCTTTTGGACAATATTAAAATTGTTGATGGTAATCTAAAACTTGAGGATGCACCAGATGGAACCACACTTGCAACAAGATTGCGTGAATTTAATCTTTCGTTGTACCTTTATGACAATAAACAAGCTAGTTTTGCCCAGTATGGGTTTTACCAAGATTTAACTCCAGACTTAATTAAAATTTTGTTGTCAGAGAACTTGATTGAGAATGTTGAACAGTCGAACAAGGGTATCTATAAAGATTTTACAGTAACAAAGTATGGACTCTATGATACCTATACATTACCACTACGTACCGAGAACGAAGTGTTGGGGTTTATGCAACTTTCGAGCCAAAATACTGTGTGGCAAATACTTTTATCTTCGGTGGCATGGGCAATCGTATTTTTATTCCCGTTAATTTGGTTGGTTTCGTACTTTGCGGCGACAAGAAGTGCTGCAATTGCACTTGCTCCACTACTTGCGTTGGTTACTCATCTTAACAAATTTGATCCGGAGCATTTGCCAAAGGAAATTACGATTGATTCAAAGCTAGATTCAGAGGTTGCAATTTTGACAAAGTCATTTAATCTACTTTTGACACGTATTTCTGAAACTCTAGCGAAGCAACGTGAGGTTGTTGAAAATATTTCGCATGAGCTTAAAACACCTCTTACGCGAATTAGTAGTAGTCTTGATGTTTTGTCGAGCATTGTTAATCAATCGGAAAAATCGCGATTTGATAAGATTCGACATGAAATTATTGCGCTTGGTGGAAATGTCGATGCAATACTCTCGATGGCCACAGAATCACCTAGTAATAATGTACATACTTTTATTGTTTCTCCCATTGTTGCTTCAGTTGTAAGAGCACTGCCGGAGACGCAAAGAGTGATAATCAATCTGCCGCCACATTTTGCAATTCGTTTTGACCCTTCTGTGTTACGAATCGTACTGCGTAATCTAATTGATAATGCTGTTAAATATGGGGAAATTGGTAGTGAGATTACGCTTACTGGTAATAATACGAATGATGGATGGCAAATTGAGATCGCTAATATGAAAAAAAGTGAGGACGTGATAGATAAGAATTTGCTGTTACGGAAAGTACGCGGTAGAGGCCATGTTGAGGGTTATGGAATTGGACTAGATCTAGTTAGAGAGCTTTGTCAACAAAATGCGGTTGAGCTTCGCCTGTTCCAAGATTTGAAAGGGAAAGTCGTCGTGATAATTAGTGGCCGAAACTGAATTGCTTAAATGGAGCTTAGTTCTGGTGCATTTGGAGTGATGAGTGGCACAATGATAGATGCCTACTTTGGATTAGTCCCTATATTTCGGATTGTATTTTGCATTTACTATTTCTTTGCTCCCATCTACTATTAGTCTTAGTCCTCCAATTCCTCCTATTATCCCACCCAAACATCCTACTCCTGAGCTAATTAGCAGAATACTAGCAGTTAGTATAATTGCTCCAGTTGCAACTTCGGCAGTGCCTATTAACTCGTGGATTTCTTTAGGTTCCATTCCCCAAATTTCTTTGTTGCTCATAATATTCTCCTATCGGCATATACTAAAAAACCAGCCGTGTGGTTTGATATTTCGCCATCCATTTATGGATCCAAGAAACATCAAATCCTCTGGCCGGTTATAAATCTCGATAAATCGAGCAAGGCGTTGTTGAGTAATTTAATCTTATAGTATTTAGCAGCAATTGTCAATTTTTTGGGTAGATTGAGGGAAAGAGTAAGAAGCCTGGCATCGACCATCGCGAGTGCGTAATACTCACCAAATTTACTATATAATATACGTTTAGATTCAATTAACTACATATAGTGAAGAATAATATGACAGAAAAAGATGATCTACGTCAAGAAGTGCGTGAATTTGAAGCTGCTTTGGAATTGCGACGGGGAGAAAAAGCTATGCGCCCTTATTTGGCAATCCATGAAGAGATTCGCCAAGCCATCGATCAAAATAAACCTGAAGAATATGTGACTGGGCTTTCCAGGTTGCTAGTGGCAATACAGAATGAGGCGAGATCCTTGTTTGGTGATCGAGGGTAGGTTGGCATTTCATATAGTAATTGGCGCTCTGCCACAAACTGTTTTGCAGAGGAAGAGCGTTCTAATATTATTGATGGTAAACACCAATTTGTATTATCAGACACGTCCGATAATAATGGAAGAATGCATTTTGCATATGCCAAAAACTCACCTGTGTTAGATGATCAGGCGATACATTACTCCATTGCTGTTTCAGATAATATTGCAAGCTTTGTAAACTCTAGAGGTGGTGTGGTCGTGATGGCAAGATCTTTGGGCTGCACGAATAACGGATCTTCCTACGAATCAAAAGCAAAAGAGTCAGGATACTTCGCGCACAGCGCTTTTGTCGTCAGTACTAAGCTTTTGAGTTTTAAAACTAAAGTTGCTTAGTGAGCTTTCGGCAGATGAAGTGACCTACTTTGATATATTGGGGTACATTGAGAAAATTAGTGAGAAACCTTATTTGCTAATTATTTCGCTTCTAAGTTTTCCCGTTTCATTTTCGAAGTATTCAAAAATCTGTCTGGTGTCTTTGCCCTTTGTAAGTATCGGGTCATCCAAAAACTTTGATGCTTTGTCTAGCTGGGAAGCTAGCATGAGTGGGTCGATGTGCCAATCAAACTTTTGCTTGGCAAGCATGCGAAGTTTGGGGATCGTATACCCGTATTTAGTGATTAGGAAATATAGGTCGTAATAATCGCGCCCGCGAGGAGTTTGGACAATAGTAAATAGTTTGTTGGTGGCGATATCGATGGCGCTATCAACCTTTAATCCATCGATGATTTTTGGAGATTCAACTTGTTCGAATGGGTAGTAGGTGAACTCGAGCTTGAGGATAGTCTTGTCTGGGAAGTGCAGGAAGAAGAGGTTTCGATTCATGCTGCTCTGGAAATCAACCTTATCGTACCCTACCTTTGACTTAAGTAACTTCAGTGCAACATATACGGACTGTACGTCGAACTCTTCTGTCCGAAAGAAATCAAGATCCTCTGAGAGCCGATGTTGCAGGTAATAATGCGATAACGCTGTACCACCAGAAAAGTAGAATTCTTTCGCTAGATTGGACGTTGCGATTGCGCTTAAAGTTTTGACTTGATTGGGGGTTAGGATTGTGGCCATACAAGTTTCTTTAGAAAATTTTTCTTACCTGGATCTATTGTGAGCGTGTCCCAATGTCTCTTTAGTAATGTAAGGGAGAGCTTGCCATTATCCAGGCCAAAGTTGATCATGCTTTCAAGTCGAAACTTTTCGTAGGCATGCGTGTCTTTGGCTAATTTTGATGTATCTGTCGACCAATTGTACATCTGTATATTATAGCATTTTGACTGCTATCTAGTGGCCAAATATGGTAAAGGTCAAATTTTGGAGCTATACCATATTTGTGGTTGGTAAATACTGCTCTACGTCTGGTAATAGTGACGAACGATATACTTTAAGACGCTTGAAACACCAACTCTATGCCATATTAGTGATGTATTTTGATCTATTGGGGGGTAGATTGAGGGAAAGAGGAAAAAACCTCATGGCTTGTGTCTATTCGTTTTCTTTTAGTAGTTGTGTATGATGTATCTATATGGCAAAAGACCCAGAAAAACCACCAGTTAAAGGTATAGGTGATGGTGGTGACGATGAGCTACGAAAATTGTTAGCAGCATTTTCGGCTATGGGGAATGGCCTGTATGACACCACAATCAATCGTAAGGATGCTGAAGAAGGAATCGCTGGGTTGCAAAGTAATACTGGTATTCAGATTATTAATCTCGGACGTAAATATCAATATAGAGACGAGCCGCGATTGTTTGCCGACGAAACCGGACAACTTTCTGACTGGAGAGATAGGTTTGACAAACCAGGTCACATTTTTGGCTCTGGAGAAAGAGTCGTTGTGCCTGCGTATGTCGAAGTTAGTCAGGATGGCGATTTGTCCATGGTGGCAGATGATCAAGACGGTAGGATGGCGGATGTTTTCCACCTGTCTGACTTGGATCCTGATGTTAGGAAAACACTTTTGGATAATAGAGGTCTTGCGCTTGGTTGTATTGTAAATATTAATGGTCTTCGTCAAACTACTAGCCAACTAAGTGATATTCATGAATATGATGCTAAGATTGAAAATCGGATTCTAATCCCACCGATAAACCCTACCCCAGAGCAAATCGCTAATTTACCTAAAGGATACAGGGTAATTGTGGAAGGATTGGTTGAAGAAACAGGATTCGATAAATCTTTGCATTATGGACACTTCATTGATGAAGCATATTTGGTTGTTGTTGCGCCAGATGGTAGAAAGATTAAACTTCCTTCTTGGAAACGAGAAAAGATAAACTATAACGGCGGGACTATCGGAAATATTAAGGGTAAGCAAGTAGGGGTTGGGGAGCGAATTAGAGTTACTGGCTATATAGACCAAACCCCTTTGGGTAACACACTCCACGGACACTATAGTGAGCCATATATGGTCGAAGGTACCCAAGATCGATTGGAAAAGTACTCTGAACTCAGAGAGTCCATTTCTAGAAGAGCTAGGAGACTGTCCGAGATGGTTGACGGTGGTGATTACCGCTCGGCTAGATTACTCTTTGCTCAATTACGAACTGAAGAACTTCTCGAAGGCGAAGGGTTGCAAATTATTGCCATAAGAGATGGTATTCCAGAGGAAGATCGACCGATTTATGACGAGTATGTAAATGGAAGACAGTATTGGGCAAGAAGTGTAGATGAGGCATATGGTGTCATGACAGAGAGTATGACGAAATCTGAATATATTGATTTTGTGCGATCTGTTGTGAGTGGTGGATTGGTACAATCTGGTCCAGAATGTGATGCCTCATACCTATACTTAATTATGGCTCATAACGAATATGATACCGATACCTGGACTAGTGTTTTGTCTGGGGCGATTGATACTCAGTTCGCAAGTCTTGAAGAAGCTCCTGACGAGATTGACGACTATCATACACAAAAATTTTTATTAGAACAATCAATTTCTTACCTAAGCTCAGTCAAAAACGTAAAGGCCACTGGTAAAATACTCGACTTTGTTAGAAATGTGATGGCACATAAATACTATGATAAAAGGCAAAATCGGGATGATGATCATCAGTTGCCATACAAGTACTTTCACCTCCTTTACAAAGGAACCGAAGGCCTTGCTAGATCAGTTAAAGTTGATGCAGGTAACCTAGATGCTATAGCTGATTTAGACGAGATCATGAGCTGGAAAGATGAACTATCGGCTTTCCCTTTTAATTATACGATGGTCGATCATTTAAGCGAGGTGATTGATAAGTTTAGTATTGCTTAGGTGGAACCTATAATTTCGTTGAGCGTTGGTTTAATAACATGCAATCTGATATAGATTGATATATTGGGGTGGGATCAGGGAGTATGTTCGAACCTTATTTGTTAGCGATACCAATTTTCCAGATACCTTTTTCACGAAAAGCGGGAATCAGTTGACGTCTAGCGGAGTTTAATAATACAGGGGAAGGTTTGCCTAGAGAACTAGCATATTCTGTGACTTTGATGATTTGCTGACCTCGCAAATATGTAAGTCTTTTGTGAAGTGACTCAGTGAGCGCACGATACAAAACAACCAAGAATGGTTGAATATCGCCAGTAGATCTAAAAGTGCCAAAGGTATCATAATACTTTTGCTTACCTTTATTACGGATGATAATCTGGGGGAATCCTAACCGTAATAGTTGCCAGTTGATTAAAATACGACCAATTCTACCGTTACCATCATTGAATGGATGGATAGTCTCAAACTGTAGGTGAAAACGGGCAATTTTTTCAAGAAAGTATTCTAGATGGTTACTATCATATGTGACGAGAGTATTTTCGATCATTCGTCCTATATGCTCTGGAGCTGGTGCAATGTGGGTGCCCACTCTGACATATTGAGTAATGTGACATAGCGTGTTGGTTTTTTGTGTTGATTTGCTTGATAATATCGCCTATTCCCAAACAATCATGCCTCTGGTAGCATATCCGAATGAAAAAAACGCTGTTTAAACTGCGGTTTGTCC
>Ga0194063_10002861_pt1 | contig 10556 bp, 18 predicted proteins | sample SepL3720m_MetaG_FD_155459 | JGI IMG/M metagenome (GOLD analysis project Ga0194063, IMG submission 155459) | Anoxic zone freshwater microbial communities from boreal shield lake in IISD Experimental Lakes Area, Ontario, Canada - Sep2016-L373-20m | ecosystem: Environmental > Aquatic > Freshwater...
CGACATTCCGGCGGCATCGGATCCGATGCCGCCGGAATGTCGTTGGTCTGGATCTGGTCGTTGGTTTCGGTCATGGTGAGAGCAGGATCAGAATTGAAGGCCCGCTTCCCGGGCGGCATCGGCGAGGGCCTTGACCCGGCCGTGATACAGGTTGCCGCCGCGATCGAAGACCACCTGCTGGATGCCCTTGGCAAGGGCACGTTGTGCGACTAACTGGCCCACAGCGATCGAAGCATCGCAGGTGGCACCGGCCTTGAGGCTGGTGCGCAGGTCCTTGTCGAGGGTTGACGCCGCACAGAGCGTGCTCTGGGCGGCGTCGTCGATGACCTGGGCGTAGATGTGGTTGTTGGAGCGGAACACCGCCAGCCTGGGCCGGGCGGCGGTGCCGGAGAGCAGACGACGCAGGCGACGATGGCGCTTCTGGGTCTGCTGTTTGCGGGAGATGGAAGACATGGGAATCAGGCTAACGGTGCTCGTGCAGACCTCTATTTCTTGCCGGTCTTGCCGGCCTTGCGCAGGATCCGCTCACCTTCGTACTTGATGCCCTTGCCCTTGTAGGGCTCGGGGGGACGAATGGCGCGCACCTTGGCGGCTTCGTTGCCGACCAGCTCCTTGTCGGCGCCTGAGACCAGCACGTTGGTGTTGTTCTCAACGGCAAAGGTGACGCCTGCGGGGGGCACCATCTCGACCGGGTGGCTGTAGCCGGCCAGGACGACCAGCTTCGTGCCCTGGACCGAAGCGCGGTAGCCCACGCCGACGATCTCAAGTTTGCGGGTGAAGCCCTGGCTGACGCCCTCGACCATGTTGGCGACGAGGGTGCGGCTGAGGCCGTGGCGCTCGCGGGAGCGGCGGTTGCCGCTGGTGGGCGCGACCACCAGGGTGTCGCCGTCCTGGCTGATGGAGACACCATCGGGCAGGGTGCGACTGAGTTCACCCTTGGGGCCTTTGACGATGACGTCGAGCCCGTTGAGGCTGACGCTCACCTTCTCAGGAATGAGAATCGGAGCTTTACCGATACGTGACATGGCTGTTTCCTCCCGGGATCAGTAGACGTAGCAGAGCACTTCGCCGCCGACGCCCTGCTTGCGGGCATCGCGGTCGCTCATCACACCCCTGGAGGTGGAGATGATCGCCACTCCGAGGCCGCCGAGCACCTTGGGCAGCTGGCGGGTGTTCTTGTAGATACGCAGGCCTGGCTTGCTCACCCGCTGCACGCGGCGGATGGTGGGCTGGCGGTGCTTGCCGCTGTATTTAAGCTCCAGCACCAGTTGCTTCGTGACGCCTTCTCCTTCTTCGGAAATGGCGGCGATGAAGCCCTCATGCTGCAGCACATTGGCGATGCTCCGGGACATGCGGGATGCAGGAATCCTGGTGCTCTCGTGACGCTTCTCACTCGCATTGCGGATGCGGGTGAGCATGTCGGAAATCGGGTCGTGGTTGGCCATGGTCGTGTCCGGAAGAGCCTCAGTTACTGCGGAACGGCATCCCCATCTCGCGGAGGAGGGCCCGGCCCTCTTCATCGCTGCGGGCGCTGGTCACGATCGTGACGTCCATTCCCCGGATGGCGTCGATCTTGTCGAAGGAGATCTCGGGGAAGATGATCTGCTCACGGATGCCCAGGGTGTAGTTGCCCCGGCCGTCGAAGCTCCTGGGACTCACACCGCGGAAGTCGCGGATGCGAGGCAGGGCCAGGTTGATCAGACGCTCCAGGAAGGCGTACATCCGTTCACCCCGGAGGGTGACGGTGACGCCGATCGGCATGCCCTGGCGAATTTTGAAGGCGGCGATGGCCTTCTTCGCGCGGGTCACCACCACTTTCTGACCGGTGATGGTGGCCAGTTCGGTGATTGAGGCCTCGAGCGCCTTGGCGTTCTGGGCGGCTTCACCGAGGCCCCGGTTGATGGTGACCTTGAGCACCTTGGGAACCTCGTGGACATTGGAGAGACTCAGATCCTTCAGCAACTTGGGCTGGATCGACTCCCGGTAGCGCTGTTTCAGTGACATGACGGAGGGTTTGCGCTTCTGGACGTGGTCAGAAGGCGGAGAGGTGGGGGGAAAGGGAAAAGGAGATGGAGAACAAAGCTATAGGGGAGAGCGGTCGTGCTCTCACCGGTTGGGCGCTAGCGGGAGCGGCCACCGGCGGCGGCGATCAATCGAGCACCTCACCGGTTTTCTTGAGGCGACGTTTCTTGGTGCCGTCCTTGTCCACGACGACCTCAACGCGGCTGGCGACGTTCTTGGTGGTGGAGTAGAGCATCACGTTGGAGGCATGCAGGGACGCTTCCTCGGTGACAATGCGGCCGGTCTCGCCTTCCTGGGTGGGTTTGAGGTGGCGGGTGCGCAGGTTGATGCCCTGAACGATCAGGCGGTTCTCGTAGGGAAGGGTGCGCAGGACCTCACCGGTCTTGCCCTTGTCCTTGCCGGTGATCACCTGCACGGTGTCGCCCTTCTTGATGCGCATCTTGGTGCGCACCGGGGTCTTCGCCTTGGGAGTTGCGGTGGCCATGGTTCAGATCACCTCCGGAGCGAGGGACACGATCTTGGTGAAGTTGCGCTCGCGCAGCTCCCGGGCGACCGGTCCGAAAACACGCGTCCCTTTGGGGTTGTTGTCGTTGCCCAGGATCACGGCGGCGTTGTCGTCGAAGCGGATCGAGTTGCCGGTGTCGCGGCGCAGGGTGGCCCTGGTGCGGACGACGACGGCTTTGACCACGTCCGATTTCTTGACCCCCATGTTGGGCATGGCGTCCTTGACGGCCGCCACGATCACATCACCCACGTGGGCATAGCGACGGTTGGTGCCGAGCACCCGGATGCATTGGATGCGCTTGGCGCCGCTGTTGTCAGCGACGTTGAGGAAGGTTTCCTGCTGAATCATCGGGAGGTCCTCCTCAGGTGGCAGCCGTCGGGGTTGAGCCCGCGGCCGTGGAAATCACTTCAGCCACCATCCAGCGCTTGGTTCGGCTGAGGGGGCGGGTTTCGGTGATGCGAACCCGGTCGCCGACGCGGCAGTTGTTGGCTTCGTCGTGGGCTTTGTAGCGGGTGGTGCGGCTGACGGTCTTCAGATAGATGGGGTGAGGGAAGCGGTTTTCCACCGCCACCACCACCGTTTTGTCCATCTTGTCGCTGACGACGGTGCCGACCCTTTCCTTGAGTGCCATGGGAATCGAGGGGATCAGGAGGCGGTGGAGCGCTGACGCTCCTTCTGCACCGAGAGAAGGTGGGCCAGCTTGATGCGGGCTTGCTTGAACCGGTGCGGATGCTCCAGGCGGCGAGTGGCCTGCTGGAAGCGGAGATCGAAGAGTTCGCGGCGAGTGCCGTCGATCTGTTCAGTGAGTTCGCTGTCGGTGAGGGTGCGCACCTCGGCGATGACGGGACGGGCCATGGTCAGGACTCCACAAGGGTGGGCTCAGGCGCGGCCTGGATGGCTGCGGCTGCGGCGGGCGCCTTGTCGGTGCCAGCCGTCGCGCTTGGCTGATTGGCCAGGGAGATGAACTTCGTCTTGATGGGCAGTTTGAACTGCGCCAGACGCATGGCCTCCTTGGCAATCTCAGGGGTGATTTCCGGGCCACCCATTTCGAACAGGATGCGACCCGGCTTGATCACGGCGACCCAGAACTCAGGGTTGCCCTTACCGGAACCCATGCGGGTTTCGGCCGCCCGCATCGTGACCGGCTTGTCCGGGAAGATCCGGATCCAGATCTGGCCGCCCCGCTTGACGTGGCGGGTCATCGCCCGGCGGCTGGCCTCGATCTGGCGGGAGGTGATCCAGCCACATTCCTGGGCCTGGAGAGCGAACTCTCCGAAGGCGATGGTGTTACCGCGGGTAGCGACACCGCGCATGCGGCCGCGCTGCTGTTTGCGGAATTTGACGCGTCTTGGACTCAGCATGGTTCAGGCCTCCCTCACTCCTCGTTTGAGCGATCTTCGAACTGTTGCGGCCGGCGATTGGCACGGCGCTTCGGTGCTCCACCCACGGGCAGCTTGTCCTGCTGGCCGGGGAGCACTTCCCCTTTGAACACCCAGACCTTGATGCCGAGAACGCCGTAGGTGGTGGTGGCAACCTTGGTGGCGTAATCGATATCGGCCCGCAGGGTGTGCAGGGGGACGCGACCTTCTCGCGTCCATTCGGTACGGGCGATCTCGGCACCGTTGAGACGGCCGGCGACCATCAGTTTCAGACCGAGCACTCCGGCGCGCTGGGCGCGCTGCACCGCCATGCGCATGACACGGCGGAAGGCGACCCGCTTCTCCAGTTGCTGGGCGATGTATTCGGCCAGCAGAAAGGCGTCGGCGTCGACCCGCTCCACTTCGACCACGTTGATGCGGACCTGACGGTTCGGATCGCCGAGGGTTTTCTGGATGCCGGCACGCAGATCTTCGATGCCGCTGCCCTGGCGACCCACCAGGATGCCGGGTCGTGCCGTCTTGAGCTCGACTTCGAGCTGGTCGGCCTTGCGGGCGATCAGCACATCGCTGATGCCGGCGGCGGCGTACTTCTTGTGAATGAACTTGCGGATCCGGTCATCCTCCTGAAGGAGGGTCGGATAGGTCTTGCTGGGGGCGTACCAACGCGAGCGGTGTTCCTGGGTGATCCCCAGGCGCAGGCCGGTTGGATGGATCTTGTGTCCCATCGGTCGGTGTCCTCGGGGTTCAGGCGGAAGGAGCCGCCACACCAATGCTGATGTGGCAGGTCTGTTTTTTGATCGCGTAGGCACGACCCTGGGCGCGGGGCCGGAAGCGCTTCAGGGAGGGACCCATATCGGCGCTGGCTTCGCTGATGACCAGGTTCGCCGGGTCAAGGCCGAGGTTGTGTTCGGCATTGGCCACGGCCGACCGCAGCACCTTGGTGATGGGGCCGGTGGAGCGGTAGGGCATGAACTCGAGCATGATCAGGGCGTCGCGGTAGCTGCGCCCCCGGATCTGATCGAGCACCCGACGCACCTTTGAGACGGAGCCACGGATGTAGCGGCCGTAGGCGACAGCCTGGGCCGGATTGGACTTGACGGGGTTGGTTTTTGCCATTGGTTCAGCGGCCTCCCTTCTTGTCTTTGATGTGGCCCCGGAAGGTACGGGTGGGGGCGAATTCCCCCAGCTTGTGGCCCACCATCTGCTCCGTCACGTAGACGGGCACGTGGGCCTTGCCGTTGTGAACGGCAATGGTGTGGCCGATCATCATCGGCAGGATGGTGGAAGCCCGTGACCAGGTCTTGATCACGGTCTTGTCGTCGGCGGCGTTCTGCCTTTCAACCTTGCGAAGCAGGCTGTCGGCAACAAACGGACCTTTTTTGAGTGAGCGTCCCATGGCGGATCAGGCGTACAGCAGTGCGGTGTGAGTCATCAGGAGTCGCGTCCGCCACGGCTCCGTTTGGAGGTGCGACGACGTTTCCGAAGCACGAACCGGTTGCTGGGCTTGTTGCGCTTGCGGGTCTTGTAGCCCAGGGCCGGTTTGCCCCAGGGGGTGACCGGACCGGAGCGGCCGATCGGGGCCCGGCCTTCGCCACCACCGTGGGGGTGGTCGCAGGGGTTCATGACACTGCCGCGGACCTGGGGTCGGCGACCCAGCCAGCGCTTGCGGCCGGCTTTACCCAGGCTGGTGTTGCGCTGTTCGCTGTTACCCACTTCACCGAGGGTGGCGTAGCACTCGCGGCGAACCAGGCGGACTTCAGTGGAGGGCAGCTTGAGGGCGACGTAGTCGCCTTCCTTGGCCATCACCTGGGCGCTGCCGCCAGCGGTGCGGACCATCTGGCCGCCCCGACCGGCGTAGAGCTCAACGTTGTGAACGCTGGAGCCCAGCGGGATCGACGACAGGGGCAGGGCGTTGCCGTTTTCGATCGGTGCATCCGGGCCGGAGACCAGGGTCTGGCCGACCTCAATGCCTGCTGGAGCCAGGATGTAGCGCTTCTCGCCATCGCTGTAATAGAGAAGCGCCAGCCGAGCGTTGCGGTGCGGGTCGTAGTGGATCGCTGCCACCCGCGCCTCGACGCCGTGCTTGTCGCGACGGAAGTCGATGAGCCGGTAGAGCCGCTTGTGGCCGCCGCCGCGATGGCGGCAGGTGATCACACCGCGGTTGTTGCGCCCCTTGCGGCGGTGCTTGGCGATGACCAGCCCGCGCTCCCTTTTCTTGCCGGTGATCTCGCTGAAGTCGGTGACGACCAGAGTGCGAGTGCCGGGGGTGTTGGGCCTGTAATTACGGATTGCCATGACGTTTCAGACCCCTCAGGACTCAGGGAACAGCTGGATGGCGTTGCCTTCGGCGAGGCGCACCACGGCCTTCTTCACTTGGGCACGTTTGCCGGCGAAGCGTCCCACCCGGCGGGAGCGACGGGGGGGATTCATGGTGCTGACACCGACGACTTTGACGCCGAACAGGGATTCGACGGCCGCCTTGATGTCGGGCTTGGCAGCCCGATGGTCCACCTCAAAGGTGTACTGGTTGAGTTCGAGGGCACGGGTGGCCTTCTCGGTGATCAGCGGGCGACGGATCACATCCGCCAGCCGGCCTGAAAAACGTTCAGCCATCTCCGTAGACCTCCTGAATCTTCGCGAGTGCTTCCTCGTTCAACACCAGCTTGTTGGCATGGAGCAGATCGAAGACGTTGAGCTGATCGGCGGCGATCAGTTTGACCTTCTTGAGATTGCGTGCCGAGAGTTTGACGGCATCGGAAGCACCATCAATCACCAGGAGCACCTTGGCATCGGCGGCGATGTCAAAGCGAGCCAGAGCTGCGATGAGCTCCTTGGTGCTGGGGCTTTCCAGGTCTTTGCCGAAATCCTTCACCACGGTGATGTCACCGCTGCGGCTCATCAGGGCGGTGCGCAGGGCCAGACGCCGTTCCTTGCGGTTCATGCCCAGCTCGTAGCTGCGGGGCTTGGGACCGAAGATGACGCCACCACCTGGACGCAGCGGCGTGCGGATCGAACCCTGGCGGGCCCGGCCGGTGCCTTTCTGCTTGTAGGGCTTGCGGCCACCACCAGCCACTTCGGCGCGGGTGAGCGTGCTGGCCGTGCCCTGGCGGGCGTTGGCCAGCTGACGCACAACGGCGCGGTGCAGCAGATTGGCGGCGGTTGTTTCCTTGGCGACCTTGAGGTTCAAGGAGGCTTTGCCAGCCTCCTTGCCCTGCCAGTCACGAATTACACAGTCAGTCATGGTTCTCCTCCTCAGTTCGCGGCTTTGCTGCCCACCCGCTTGGCCGGGCGGATGTCGAGCAGGGCGCCGGGCTTGCCGGGGACCGAACCCTTGACCACCAACAGGTTGCGCTCGGTGTCCACCTTGAGGATGACGAGCCCGCGGGTGGTGATCTGCTTGCCGCCGTAGCGACCCGCCATGCGCTTGCCGGGGTAGACGCGGCCCGGCGTGGTGCCGGCGCCGATCGAGCCGGGTTCGCGGTGATTCTTTGAGCCGTGGCTCATCGGACCGCGGCTGAAGCCGTGGCGCTTCTGCAGGCCGGAGAAGCCGCGGCCCATCGTGTCGCCGCTGACGTCGACTTTCTGGCCGGCTTCGAAGGCCGCCACAGTGATGGCGCTGCCGAGTTCGAGACCATCGACGCCGTCGACGCGGTATTCGCGCAGATGGCGCAGCGGATCGCTGCCGGACTTGTTCAGGTGGCCCCGGGCCGGCTTGTTCACGAGTTTTTCGCGAACTTCACCGAAACCGATCTGAACGGCACTGTAGCCGTCCGTGGCCTGGTTTTTGAGTTGGGTGATGCGGCAGGGGCCCGCCTCGATCAAGGTGACCGGGATGGATCTGCCCTCGGGGTCGAAGAACTGGGACATGCCCAGTTTCTTCCCAAGAATGCCGATGGACATGGGAGGGAGAACAACGCCAGCTGGACTGCCGCTGCCACTGCCTCCAACGGGGGAGGACGGCGGCGCCGCTCGGAGGCCTGGGGCAACCAATCGGACGGCGGGGGGCTGAATTCGTGGAATCGCAATGATGACGATCGAGCCGGAGATCCAGGGGATCGGATTCGATCGTCAGGGGCTAGCGAAGGCGAATCAGCGGGCTGGGACTTCTCCGATGACACCGCTGGGAGCGAACTCCTGACGGGCACGGGCAGTTTCCCGACGGTGCCGGCATTGACAAGGAATGAATCCCTTGCTGCTGACATCCGTACTGGCCTGGAGAGATCGTCACCAATGACGACCCCTGTGCTGCGCTCTGGAGGCCCGGCTAGCGGACGGGCACAGATCAACAGCACAAGCCAACAATGTACCCCATGGCCGATCACACCTCCCTAAGGGCCGCTGGGACTGCCAGACTCCTGCGCAGTCTCGATTGACGCTCCGATGCCCCTGCTGCTGACCGGCCGCGGTTTTCGCCAGGATCTCGAGCGCTCCGGAGCTCTGGCGCTGTATGTGCCGCTGGAGGGTGGCGCCGAGACCAGGCTGATGCGCCGGCTCCGGGCCGCCGGCTACCGGGCCCAGATGACCTCGGCCCGGGGTCTGGGTGATCCGGAGGCTTTTCTGTTTCAGCTCCATGGGGTGCGGCCGCCTCACCTTGGCCATCAGTGCGTCGGCCGTGGCGCCGCAGTGGGTGAAGTCCAGCGGGTGATGCCCCTGCTCGGCTCCCAATTCGATGGTGACGGGCCCGTTCTGCTCTGGCTCCTGGAGGGTCAGGTTCTTTCCAGTGCCGAGTTGGCCGCGCTCTGTGGCCTCTGCCGCCGCGAGTCGCGGCTCAAGATCGTTGTGGAGATGGGTGGGTCCCGCGCCCTGCGCTGGCAGCCCCTGGAGCAGCTGGTTGGCTGCTGATCTGCAAGGACGACTGGCCCTGATCTGGGGTGTTTCCTTCTTCTCCGGTTCCCTTGCCCAGTTGGCGGCTCGCCTCAGCGGGCTACCAGCTGTGGTCCTGTTGCTGGCCACCGGTCTGTTGCTCGGTCACGCCGGTTTCGCCTGGATTCAGCCCGACCAGCTGGGCCGTGGTCTCGAGCCCCTGGTGGGCCTGTTGGTGAGCCTGGTGCTCTTCGATGGTGGCCTCAATCTGCGCTTGGCGGGGCGCGATCTGCAGCGCTCGGTGCTGCAGTTGGTGCTGGTGCGCTCGGTGCTCGGCCTGGCCGGTGGCGCCGCCCTGGCTCACTGGGTCGCCGGTCTGCCCTGGCCGCTGGCACTGGTGTTCGGTGCCATTGCCCTGGCCACCGGCCCCACCGTGGTCAATCCCCTGGTGCGCCAGATCCGTCTCAGCCCCTTTCTGGGCCGGGTGCTGGAAGCGGAGGGTCTGATCCTGGAGCCGGTGAGTGCGGTGTTGGCCCTGCTGTTGCTGCAGCTTGCCCTTGGTGATCTGGGCGGTTGGCAGGATGTGGCCTGGCGGCTGTTGATGCGGCTCGGCGTCGGCGTCGGCCTCGGCGCCCTGGCCGGCCTGGTGTTGGCTCTGGTGCTGGAGCGGCTTGAACCGGCTGAGCCGCTGGCCGGGTCCGTCAGCCCCGATCCGGCCAGTGGCGGACTCTCCCTGCAGCTGACCCTGGGCACCCTGTTTCTGCTGTTCAGTGGCTGCGAGGCCCTGTTGCCCGAGGCGGGCCTGCCGGCGGCGGTGACGGCCGGGGTTGTGGTGGGGCTGCGCCTCGATACCGCCGCCAGTTCTCTGGATGCCCTGATTTCCCAGCTGGCGATGCTGGCGATCACGGTGTTGTTTCCCCTGCTGGCGGCCGATGTGTCCTGGGCGGAACTGAGCCCGCTGGGGCTCGGAGGCGTGCTGTGTGTCTTTGGGCTGATGCTGCTGCGCTTCCTGGTGGTGATGTCGGCGGGGGTGGGGTTACCGCTGAACGCCCGCGAGAAGTTGCTGGTCAGCTGGATCGCTCCCCGCGGCATCGTCACGGCAGCGGTGGCCAGCCTGTTCGCCCTGCAGCTGGACCAGGCGGGTGTGGCCGCCGCTGGCGCTCTCAAGGGCCTGGTGTTCCTGACCATCCTGATCACGGTGGGCCTGGGGGGCGTCACGGCCCCCTGGCTCGCCGGCAGGCTGGGGCTCAGGGACGTGGAGCCGCCTCCGGAAGGTTCCGATCCCCTGGGGGCCGACCAGGGGGGCGAGGCCTTGCCCAGCAGCAGCGGCTGAAGCCCCGCCATCTGTCGGCTCCGGCCAACTGCGGTGGCTGGTATCCGGTGGTTGCAGGCTTCGACTGGATCAACCCGAAGTCTGTGCCTCGGAGGTTTGGCCGCGCCTTCGCCCAGGCGGACCATCCGACCCCATCAAGGCAGGGAAGGGGCCAACACAACCAGCCCGGAGATCGCCGGGTCGTCAGGGGTCTCGTTGAGCGCTTGGGATGATGGCCGCGCGCGCCCACCCTTGCCATCGATCATTCCCCCCTCGCCGCTGAACAGGCTCTGGCCCGGGGGCGCTGGGTGAAGTGGATCGGCGGCGCCAGCAATCAGGACCTCGCTGCCATCGAGGATCTGGCGGGCCTCTACAGCCTGGCGGGGGTTCACTGTCTCGATCTGGCGGCCGACCCGGCCGTGGTGGCCGCTGCCCGCCGTGGCATCACCTGGGCCGAAAATCAGGGGGCGGCCCGGCCCTGGCTGATGCTGAGCCTCAGCGACGGGGCCGATCCTCACTTCCGCAAGGCCTGGTT
>Ga0194063_10002862_pt1 | contig 10549 bp, 14 predicted proteins | sample SepL3720m_MetaG_FD_155459 | JGI IMG/M metagenome (GOLD analysis project Ga0194063, IMG submission 155459) | Anoxic zone freshwater microbial communities from boreal shield lake in IISD Experimental Lakes Area, Ontario, Canada - Sep2016-L373-20m | ecosystem: Environmental > Aquatic > Freshwater...
AGTGTCACTTATGTTCTGGCAACTAGCGCTATCGCGCTGTGCCACACCACAACTCCGAAGGCAATTATGGGATATTTGGAAACAGGTAGTTTCTGCCGGACAATCAACGCAAAATGCTACTTAAGCTGAAGGTCGCGTAAAAAGTTGGCAAACTCTGTTTCACTATTGAGGGTTGATAGTGCGCGTGTGAGACTATACATATCTTTATGCTAACACACAAACTTACTGAATAATCATCAATACTGTTGCGGTTGTGGATTGAGAATTTTTCTCGGCAGTATAGATCACTCGGCTGTTGAGAGTAAGATCTTTGATTGTTAAGCTTGATTTATCTTTGGATTTGATAATAACGTCTTCATTGAGCGTTAGAAGAATATCTTCACCAGATGAGTTGAGTGTGATGGTTTTGTTTTTGATTTCAATAATTTGGCCATAACCACTAACTTTGGAGCTAGTACTAAGTGGAGAAACACTTGCGATTAGACGCCTACCTTCGAGTACATTATCTTCTTTGAATGTTCCCATTGCTATTAGATAGTCGTCGATACGAACATTTTCGAGTTTGATGGGTATGTTTCCTGGACTTCGGAGTAAAGTTGTGTTGTCGCTTATTACTACTTGTTTCTTACCGTCTTTCGTCTCGACAATGAGAGTTTTTTGGATTACATCCTTGATAACACCGACTATTGCTCTATACGAAGATATCGGAACTGCTGAAGGAGAAGCTGTTTGCTCTACATTGTTTAATGTAACCTTGAGACGTTCTTTAAGAGTTTCGGTAATTTGATTGTCGGTTGGAGTGACTATTGGAGAAGGAGATGTAGTAACTACAGCAAGCGTGTGAAAGATGAACGAGGGGGATAGAACAACTAATAGAAGTAGTGCGAAAATGACGGATGATATAAGGAGAAGTAGATTTTTCTGCATAGACGAGGATTTACTCTATCACAAATCGGCGGCGGTGTATACCAGATTAAGCGTTTTTTCAGTCTTGTCACCTTGAGGTGTATAAGAAGTTACAACAATGATGTTGACACCTTTTACTAGGCTAATTTCTTGAGTAAAATTACCCAACTCATTGGGAACAATAATATATTCGTTTTTTTCAGTAAGAATAGTAATATAAGTATTAAGTTGAGTTGCGCCAGTAAGCTCGAGCTTGGATGTTGTGACGACACTATTATCTATAGGCGAAGTAATCTTGAGAAGAAGATTATTGTTGGCAATTACCGTTTTTGCTGATGTGATGAGTGGGGTGGGAGTGGGGGTACGATGAGCTTCTAGAGCTGATTTGGCGCGATAAATCCCACCAATGATAACGGCCCCAATAAGGAGACCTATAAAAACTGCTACGGAGATTTCTTTTTTCACTTGCATGTCTTCCACAGTCTAACTTCCAGGCTAAATTATGTCAATATGCAGAAGGTGTGATAACATATAGTTCATGGAAATACTTAGACTTTCACCTTCGACTTTTCGTTTAAAAACTAAAACAATCGTTGTTTCTCTGGATAATAACGTTTCGATTAATGCTAAAGCAAAATCATTTGAAATTATAGAACCAGGTGAATATGAAGTTGAAGGGGTATCTGTATTTGGATTTGGGATTGCGCTAGATAAGGTTGCTTACTTAATCCAAACAGAAGGTCTTCGCATTGTGTACCTGAACAAGGTACAACAAGAACTAACTGAATCGCAGATTGAAGAATTTGGTAGGGTAGATGTGCTTATGGTTTCTGCGGGAAGCAGCGCTGTAAAAATGGTGGAAGCATTGGAACCTACCTATGTCTTGCCGTTTGAACTAGATGTGCCAGTTACTAGTTTTGTAGCGGCATATGAGAGGGGAAGTCGAGAAGCAAGTAGTCTAAGTGTAAGCATTGCAACTCTCCCTCAAGATCTTACAGAAGTTGTAGTGTTAAGTCAGAGCTAAGATGATAGAATCACTCAATGAGTACTGTTAAAGTCCCTCCACACAGTGATGATGCAGAAACTTCTGTTTTGGGTTCGATTCTGATCGATACTAATGCAATAGTACAAGTATCGGAATTTTTGCGACCAGAACATTTTTATCAAGCCAAACATACTGATATATATGACGCAATGCTACTCTTGTACGAATTGAGAGAGCCAATTGATTTGGTTACTTTACCTGAAAAATTGCGAAGTCTAAAAAAATTAGCAGGTGTTGGTGGAGTTGCGTACCTTTCATCTTTGGTTGAAGAAGTGCCAAGCGCGGCTAATGTGAGGCATTATGGTGAAATTATTCGAGATTATGCTAGTAGACGATCTTTGATATCTGGTGGAAGCGAAATGATAGAGATGGGCTACGACGAAGCCCAGCCGATTATCCAGATTTTGGATGCTGCTGAGCAGAAAGTTTTCTCCTTGTCGCAATCGAATGTAAAACAGGGGTTTGTACAACTAAAAAGTGTACTTTCTGAATCATTTGACAGACTCGATGAATTGCACAAAAGATCTGATAGCCTAAGAGGTGTCGCTACGGGATTGGCTGATCTTGATAACTGTTTGGCAGGACTGCAAGATTCTAACCTTATTATATTAGCTGCACGACCTGGCATGGGTAAAACTGCACTTGCTCTTAATACTATTGCATTAAATGCGGCGGTTAATAGCAAAGTGCCTGTTGGGTTTTTCTCACTTGAAATGAGTAAAGAAGAGCTTGTAGATCGTTTATTGGTTGCACAAGCAGAAATTGATGCATGGAAGCTAAAGACAGGCAAGCTTGGACCTTCAGAATTTGAAAAAATCTCAGAAGCGATGGGAATACTTGCAGAGGCACCATTGTTTATCGATGATACCCCTGGCATTTCGGTTCTTGAAATGCGAACTAAAGCTAGGCGACTGAAGGCAGAGCACAATCTAGGATTGGTTATTGTTGACTATTTACAACTTGTAAAAGGTCGCAATCTCGAGAATAGAGTACAAGAAGTTGCTGAGATTTCGCAAGGACTCAAAAATCTAGCTCGAGAGCTAAAAATACCCGTAATTGCGCTTTCGCAATTATCTCGTGCGATTGAGAATCGAGGGGCGGGGAGCTCGCCACAACTTTCGGATCTGCGCGAGTCGGGATCGATCGAGCAAGATGCCGACGTGGTGATGTTCTTGTACCGCGAAGATGCAGAAGATCTTGAAAATGTGAAACTTAATATTGCCAAACATCGTAATGGAGCGTTGCGTACAATTGATCTACGTTTCCGTGGCGATCGAGTGCGATTTTATGGAGTAGACAAACAACACGGATAATTTAATGTGGTGCCTGGGGAGGGACTCGGACCCTCAAGGTTGTTAAGACCACAAGTTTTTGAGACTTGCGCGTATACCAATTCCGCCACCCAGGCTTGCAAGTTATTATACCTTCGATTAACGAAAATACCAAAGTAGGATTACCAATAGAATCTGAGGTATAAGACCATCTAGAGGACGTGGAATTGAGTGATGAAAAATGTGATGAAAGTAATTAATGGGTTTGAGCAAACAAGGTTCTTTTTTAAGAAAATTGCGAGGAGCCTCTAGAAAATCTGGAAGTAAGCCAATAAAGGCGCCCCAAATGGGGGAGAGACTTAGAATCTGAAATTTGGCATCATGAATTTGGGGGATTGATGAGGGATACATTGCAAGAACAAGGATGCCAGCTAGTAATAAATCAGGAACTTCACCTATTAATGCGGAGCGAGCCGATTTGCTGCCGCTAGTTAGCCCAGTGCCTACATCCCAGTGAGGGATGGCATCTTCAACGTAGTGACTTAACAGAATAAGGGGTATTGCTAAATATGGATTGCCAAGTTTGACTGCGATAAAGGCACCGGTTGCGGCGTGACTGATTGAAAGCATAAAAAGAAGTGTATAGGGGAAAGTGTGAAGTGTAAAGTAAGGTCTGTTACAATCTGTATTAGTTATGCTACCAATACTTGTTACCATCGGATCTTTTAAACTTTATTCATTTGGAGTATTTTTTGCCACTGCGCTTTTTTTCGGATTGTATTGGTGGTGGAAACTAGGGAGAGATGAACATCTAGAGGAAGTTGCATTGTTCGATACATATTTTTTGAGTGTTTTTGCTTTTTTAATTATTGGAAGAATTGGATATGTGTTGACTCATTTGAGTGATTTTGAAAATATATATCGAATGTTAGGTATTATTGCTTTTCCAGGTTTATCATTTTTGAGTGGAGTAATGGGAGCTATGCTCGTAATGATCGTATCTTCATACTATCAAGAGTGGGAAATTTGGAAGATTCTGGATAATCTCGCAGTGAGCTTTGGAATCATATTTTTGATTGCAAGTGTCGGTGGGCTATTAAATGGAAGTACTCCTGGAATACCAGTTGCTTGGGGATTGCAATATCCTGGATTTGCCGAGCCTAGATTGCCACTCGACATAGTTCAAATACTCTGGGCAGGTATCTATTTTGTTGTTGTATCACATGTTAGGAAAAATTTTCGGTTTTTTGCATGGTATCGTAATGATCGTACTGTAGCTGCCGATGGGTTACCAACACTGGTTGCCATGGCAATGGGTGGAATGCTCTACATTATTAGAGGGTTATTAGAGAATAGCTGGAAAGTGGGAGGGGTTTCTTACTACCTACTTGGAGGAGTTATGGTAGTCTTAATATCGAGCGTGTTAATCTACTTTAGTTCGGGTCGAACATTATTTAAAAAATAAGATCTCCTAAGTTAAAGCTATGGGGATTTAAGGAGGAAGTAATATGCAGTATCCAAAGAATTTGCTGACTCCTATATTGGTAGCGCTAAAAAAATTGGAAACAGATTTGTTGTCGCGTCGTGCCAAACTGAAGGCTGAAGATCCATTTGCCGATATCTCAAGACTTGATGACAATGCTGATGATGGCACGGAGGCAGCTGAGCAATTTGGACATGACCAATCGGAAGCCATGAATAGCCAAACAACTAGTATGCTCTCAAGAGTGAGGGGAGCGATGACTAGAATTGAAGCTGGGTCTTATGGCCAATGTGTAAAATGTGGCAATATGATAGATACCGATCGGCTGGGAATTGATCCTACTGCAGAACTTTGTATCGCGTGTGCCAAAAAGCAAAAATAAGGAGTTTGGTGAATAGTGGAGTGAGCTTTGGGTTGTTTCAGGGAATACCAATTGCGTGGATTGGTGTCGTGTGGGTATTGGTTGTGGTGTTGCTTGTGAAGGAGAAGACTAATCTTGCAAGACTGGGACTACTAATGATTGCTATTGGCGGACTCATGAATTTTTGGCAGAGATTGATTATGGGATCGGTAGTTGATCCTTGGTTATTTTTGGGTTTGATTTATAATAACCTGGCAGATTATATTATTGTTGTAGGTTTGCTCATATATGGATATACCAATTTTGTTCGAAGATGAGTCGATTGTAATTGTTGATAAGCCATCTGGGCTTGTGGTAAATAGATCCGAAACAACTAAGGGTGATACGCTGCAAGATTGGATTGGCCCAAAACTTGGTATTGCTTGTAATATATCTTATCCCAATTTGGAAGAGTTGAAGCAGCGACCAAGCAAATATCGTGGAACATCTGAAGAGCTTACGGATGAAGACACTAGATACTTTGAGGAAAGACTAGGAATGGTACATCGACTCGACAAAGAAACATCTGGCGTTATGGTGTTTGCCAAGAGCCCCAAAGCCTTTGTAGAGCTGCTTTCGCAGTTTCGCGACCGGTTGATCCACAAAGAATATATGGCACTAACGCATGGGATCTGGGATGTTTTGGAAGGTGAGATTAACCTGCCGATAGGTAGACGATATGATGATCGCAAAAAAATGGGAATAAGAGAAGATGGGAGAGAAAGTGTGACAAAATATGTGGTGGTTAACCAATATAGAAATTGTGTATTCCCTAAAGAGCTAAAGGTTGAAACAAAAGGATATCAAGGATTTGCACTTGTACGATTCATTCCACTAACTGGGAGAACGCATCAGATAAGAGTCCACGCGCGAGCACTAATGCACCCGCTCGTTGGTGATCTTCAATATGGAGGTAGGAAAAGAAGTAGGGAAGATCGCAAATGGTGCGATCGGCTGATGCTGCAGGCACAAACGCTGTCGCTTTTGCATCCTGTGACAAATGAAAGAATGATCTTTGAATGTAAACAATCTATGGGTGGGTGGGAAGAGTGGTTGAGCTAAATAATTAACATTGCGTCACCGAATGAGAAAAAGCGATATCGTTCTTTGATAGCTTCTTGGTAGGCACGTCCTAATATTGAGTTTTTAAATGTTGTGAAGTCATATGGTGTATTAGGTGAACATGTAAAAGCCGAAACAAGCATAAGTAGGGTGCTTTGTGGGAGATGAAAATTGGTAATAAGTGCGTCTACGTATTGAAACTGATGAGGAGGGTATATATAGATGCTAGTATCTCGACTTTGTGGTTGTAGAACTTGAGCTTTTGTCGAAGACTCCAGAGTGCGCATAGTGGTTGTTCCGATTGCCAATATTTTACTGCCTTGTATTTTGGCACTATTAAGCTTGTCGGCAACTGTTTGAGTAATAGTAAAATGCTCGGAATGCATAGGATGAGTGGTAATATCGTCGACTTTGACTGGCAAAAATGTGCCAAGACCAACATCCAAAGTAACCTCTGCCCACTCATGTGTCTTTTGTAACTTGTGCATCAACTCTTGGGTAAAGTGGAGTCCGGCCGTGGGAGCTGCTGCGGAGAATCCATACTTGGCATAAATTGTTTGGTAGTCTGATTGATTTGATAACATTTTCTTGATGTATGGTGGAGTTGGCATCTCTCCAAGCTGCGAAAGAAGTGTGCGTAGCGTTGCCTCTTTCTGATCAAACTGTATGGTCCGCTCGATCTCTTTGCTTGGATCTTTGCCGATAACTGTGCCATGAAGATGCGAAGAAAAGGTAACTTGCGCACCGATTGATAAACCAGGCCGCGTAAGGCAGTGGTAGCGAGAATTGCCAAGAGATGAGGTAAGGAGTACTTCGACCTTGCCCCCGGTTGATTTGGTGCCACGTAAGCGGGCAGGGAAGACTTTGGTGTTGTTGACAACTATTGTGGTGCTAGGAGGGAGAAGCTTGGGCAAATCATAAAAATAGTGATGAGATATCTTACCGCTTTGTCTATTTAGGACTAGCAGGCGCGCATGATCGCGAGGAGAAATTGCCTCTTGTGCAATAAGTTCTTCTGGGAGCTCGTAAGTAAAATCATTTAGGTGTAGCATGACTTGATATTTTACATGTATGATGAGAGATATGCGACAAAAAAGAAAGATTATCGAAAAACGTGAGCCATTGGAAATTGGACCTAGAATTATCGCTAAAACAGTTGGAATTGGATTGGTGCTAATATTGTTAATATCCTCGTGTTTGCAAGAATATCGTAAATCGATAATTGTGGGGAGCGGAATTAGAAGCAACTTGGTGATGGCAGAGCCAACGGGAGAGGTGGCAGTTGTGTCTTTTGACCCTAGCGAAAAAAGAATTACGGAACTAACTCTAGAAGATGTTGCAATCAAATCGCGATCGATTGGAGAATATAAATTATCTCAACTTTACCGACTCGGTAGTTATGATGGGAGCGGTGGGGAGTTTGTCAGAAGAAAAATGCAAGGGTTTTTGCGATTACCACTTGTTGACTATATTGTTGTAGATGATATGGGGCCAAATGGATTGAGAAAGGCTCTACTTTTGCAAATTGTGTTTGCAAATCGTGCTAGTATGTCGCGTATTGATGCTTTAACTCTATGGTTTTCTAGTTGGTCGATGATGTGGAGAAATGTACCATTTGACACTCTAATCAAAGATGGTGTGTTTGTAAAAAATACGGAAGGCTTTGAAGTAAGTAATAGTCGATTGCAACAATTTGTTGGTTTGCGTTTGTTTGACTGGACAGTTGGTGGTGAAGGGGTGACTGTTGCAATAATTAATGAAACAGAAATTGAGGGACTAGGAAATGATATTGCCAAATTTTTGACTAATGTAGGAATGGATGTAGTGTCGGTTCGCTCTGGCGATGGGCAGCAATCTGATAAAACCTCTGTTTTGTTTTCTCACAAACCAAAAGATATGCTGGCAACTGATAGAGTATTGCATTTTATTTTTGGACGTAAGGAAATTTTTCAATATGAGCAAAATCTTTCAGAGTATCGCAGCGATGTCGTGATCAAAATTGGCAAGGATGTAATGGAGATGTTTTAATTATTTTTTGAGTTTGGAATAGGTGAGTGCCTTACTGAAAGTTGGCGAATAGCTTGCTCGATTGGGACGTTTTATTTCGCGAATAAATATCGTCACGGCATTTTCTGAAATTGATTTAATACAACACGCATATTCATAATTCTTTTCGATTAATTTTGTTAATTTAAAAGACAAATCATCTGGTAAACAGCCAATAGATAGCTTGTCAACAGTGGTGACTCCCAGGAGCCTTCCCTTGCTTGTGAGAAGACTCTTTTGTTTGGTGCAAAGAGTTGCAAGAGTTTCGCGACTACCAATTTTTACAAGAGAAACTGAACGGGTTAGCCCTGGAGTTTCGATGAAATCTTCTTGAATCAGTTCTTGATGATATGCTTTTTGATGAGGTAACAAACGAAGGTTTTTGTTTGCAATTGCATTGTATTTATCGAGCTTAAGAACAATTTCGTAGGTAGTCTTGGCTTTGGATTTTTCACCAAGTTCACTATATGCTCTGGCGAGTCTATTGAGAGTTGCAATGTCTTTGGGATTGTCTTCGAGAATTTGCAAATTGATTACAATTGCATCATCCCAGTTGCCAATGAGTGCTAGTTGTATGGCTTGGTCAATAAGTTCGTGCATGTTTTTTCCTTCACTGCATTATCAGTATCAAGCATGGGTTTGTCAACTAGATCAACTTATGGTGTAAAATTGTGACATGTCCGGACACAGTAAATGGAGTACTATCAAACACAAGAAGGCAGCGCGCGACCATGTGAAGGGTAATGTCTTTACGAAAATGGCCAATAACATAACCGTCGCAGTCAAGAAAGGTGGTGGAATCGGCGACCCGGATATGAACTTTTCTTTGCGGCTGGCAATAGAAAAAGCAAGAGCTGTAAATATGCCTGCTGAAAATATCAAGCGGGCAATAGAGCATGGACTCGGTAATGGTGATGGTAGGCAATTGTCGGAAATGACAATAGAAGGATTTGGTCCTGGGGGATATTGCGTGATTGTCGAGGCGGTTACTGACAACACTAATCGTACGGTTGGAGAGGTAAGGCTCGTCATGGAAAAACATGGCGGAACGATGGGAGTGCCAGGTAGTGTCATGTATCAATTTGACAGAGTTGCAGCGGTTGAGTATGAAGGTATTTTGAATGATGATTTGCAATTGAATTTGATTGATTTGGGGGCAAATGATTTTGATGTTTTTGAAAATGGGGGAGTTGTATATGGGATTGTGGAATCTACAAAATTGCTAAGTGATAAGCTTGCATCGAGTGGATTAACTGTTGTCGATGCCAACTTAATTTACCGACCCAAAGTTACTGTTGAAGCTAATACGGAAGAAGTGGAAGAATATTTGGATATTATCAGAGAACTAGATGATGTGCAGGAGATTTATACAAATGTGGTTTAGTAACAGTGAGAATAAACAGAAAGTAATTAAATCTAAGAGACAAGCTATTGGAAATCGCTTTTCTTTTACCAAAAGGAGACGTTTTTTACTGGTTTCTTTAGCATTAACAGTTGGACTGTTTGTTGTGCAAAGATTTCCAGTAGAATCACGAATTTATGTTTTTGGCATATATGGTCTTATTTCATATCTATTGTGTGCGTGGAGTTTGTTCCGTGATTTACGAGGAGTCTCCTGGGTGTCCAATCTAATTTTACCTACACTATATCCCGTTGCCGTGGGACTTTTCTATTTTTTGCTGCCCCAATATGAAGTGACGAAAATAATGGTTGCGGTAATATTTTTGATTTCCATGTATGCGCTTCTTTTGACCTCGAATATTTTTGCCGTTGCGTCCATCCGTACAATACAACTATTGCGAGCGGCGAGAGCTGTTGGATTCTTGTTAACTGTTTTGACTGCTGCCTTTTTGTTTCATTTTATTTTTTCGTTGAGGGTAGGGGTATTGTATATATTTGGTATGAGTAGCTTGGTAACATACCCACTATTTCTATTTGGTATCTGGTCTTATACCTTGGGTGATAAACTTCTAGGCCGAGATCTAATGCGTGCACTGGTTGGAACTTTGGTGGTAGTGGAGGTTGCTGTTGCGATATCTTTTTGGCAAATTGATGTTTCGTTGATCTCAATATATTTGTCGATGATAGTGTACGTCGTGTTGGGTATACTCCAACATGAGCTAGAAGATAGATTATTTGCACGAACAATTCAGGAGTATGTAGGGTTTGGAATGTTGGTATTTGGGATTATTGTTGCAATGGTAATGACCCGATGGATCGGGTAAATTTTGCCATCAGCATAAAGGGCAGGGGAGTGATAGTCCTATAATATTATATCCTATAATTATTATATTGTTTCACGTATAGTCCTATAAGTTTTCACGCATATACAGTAT
>Ga0194063_10002863_pt1 | contig 10545 bp, 12 predicted proteins | sample SepL3720m_MetaG_FD_155459 | JGI IMG/M metagenome (GOLD analysis project Ga0194063, IMG submission 155459) | Anoxic zone freshwater microbial communities from boreal shield lake in IISD Experimental Lakes Area, Ontario, Canada - Sep2016-L373-20m | ecosystem: Environmental > Aquatic > Freshwater...
CGCCAGCATAGAGTCCACGCCCAAACTCGGTCTGCAAGAACAGTTCCTGCTCGTCGCGGTAGCTCCAGCGGTAGTGCATGGCGACCTGCAACATGCCTTCGAGGCCAAAGCCATCGACCAGTCTTGCCACCGCCAGTTGCACCGGTGTGGCCGGCGTCATCGACCTGGCGGGCGCGCCGTTGTCGAGCGCGTCCAGGTAAGTGACGATGTCGGTGGAGTCCTGGATGAATTGACCCTCCGGCGTTTCGAGCACCGGAAAAGTCACCAGCCCGACTGCCGGGCGCACGCGCGCTTTGTAGTCCGGGTGCGAAGGACAGCGCTCCAGGAAGGCCAGCCCTTTCTTGATCAGGCAGGAACGCGCTTTGCCTGTGTAGAGCGAGTGCGGCGTGCCCCACAGGATGTGAGGATGCGTCGCCTCTGCAGAGCGATGAGCTGCAGTGTTCATGCGCGCGGCGCCATGCCCCGCACCATCGTCAAAAACTCCAGCGGAGCACCGGCACGGCGGTGCACCGACAGGGCCTGGTACTCGGGGTCGGCATACCATTGCCGCGCCTGCTCTTCGGATGGAAACTTGAAAATGATGACGCGCCCGGGACGCGGCGTGGAGCCTTCAAAAGTGTGCGGCTTGTCGTCGTAGGTGACGAACTCGCCGCCATGGCGTTTGAGTATCGGGAAGAATCCCTTTTCGTACTTGCGGTACTCGGCGGCATCCTGCACAACCAGATTGGCCAGGACGAAGACAGGAACATCGGACATAGTTGCTTCTTTCATGTAAGTGTTGAAAACAAGGCCAGCGCTGCGTGCCATTGAGATGCAGACGGCTACCCGCGCCGCAACATCCCGGTCACATCGACCTTGCGCAGCGCGGCAAGTTCTGTCTCGCTGGGCTCCGCAATCAGGGCTGCGTGCTCGGCCGTGCGCAACTCCCAGCCGGTGTGGTCGCGGATTTCCTGCGGGCTGGAAAAGGCAAACCAGCCATCGAGCAGGAATTCCTTGCTCTGCGGGTCCGGCCGCAGGATGCCCAGCGTAGTGACGATGGCGCAAGGCCCGCCACCGACAAAGCCGTAGCGCTCGCGCGCTGCGCCGCCTTCCAGGTAGCCGGGGGAAGAGATGTAATCGACGCGCTGGGCAAAGCGCTTCTTCTCGTGCGTGGCCATGATCACGACACGCTTGGCGCCGCAGGCAATGTCGTTGGCGCCGCCGCTGCCGGTCAGGCGCGTCTTGGGTGGTTCCAGGTGCTTTTCGTCGGGGTGGCTCCAGATGCCGGTGGTGTTGACGTTGCCGAATTTGTCGACCTGCGCGGCGCCGATGATGCCGACGTCGCAACGTCCCGAGGCAACCATGAAGCCGAGTGCGTCCAGCCCGTTGGTGAAGCTGGTGGCGTTGGCCGAGATGCGGTTGCACTCGATGCCCCAGGGCAGACCACCGATCGGCGTTGAGCCGTAAATACCTCCCTCGGTCATGGCGCGCACGCGCGGCGCGTGGCAGGCCTGGGCAAAGTAGCCGGCCAGCATCGACAGGCCCACGCCGAAGATCGCCAGCTCGCCGTCTCGGATTTCGCGTCCGGTGGCTATCGCCATCATTTCCTGGCGCGTGTAGTTCATGCGCCGGCTCCGGCGGTCAGGGCGTCAATAGTGGCGTCGGGCAGGATCCACTGGCGATAGGGGTCGAGCAGGAAAGAGGTCGGGCCGCAGCGGAGCTGTTCGATCAAATCACGGCCAATCAGGTCCAGGTAGTCGTCACGACTGTGCCAGGAATGGACAAACTCGTCCAGGTAACGCGCCGTGCCCTCGGCCGTGGCCAGCGCCTCGTTCATGGCCTTCATGTGCGCGTCGTCGCTGTCATGCACGCCGCACGAGGCCTGCGGCCATGCGGTGAACGGCCAGTACACAACCGCCTCCACCAGCAGGCCCGGGATGCGAACCAGGTTCGGATACTGGTGGATGCAGGCGCCGTCCACAATGTGATCGGCCAGCAGCACCACTTGTTTGGCAGCACGCGAGAGCTCAAAACGGCTCCATTCGGTGCCCAGCATGATGGCATTGCCCTCGACATCGGCCATGGTGACGTGGATCGCGGCCAGGTCCGGGCGCAATGGCGAGAGGGCACCGACGATGCGCCCGCTGAAAGGGTCCACCACCTCGGGAATCTTGCGCTGCGTCGGGTATTCGCCCGGCGTCTGAGCGCTAAAGTGCTGCAGGTCGGAGCCGATGTTGGAAGTGACCGGCACAAAAGGCCAGTTAAAGGCACCGCCGAGCAGGCGCAGCGGCAGCGACAGATTGGAGTAGTCCTCCAGCAGCATCGCTCCACTTTCCACAGCACGACGCAGGCCGTTGGCAAAGCCAAAGCCTTCCAGCCCGGTGAAGCCGCACTCGGCCACGCTCACCGCGCCGGCAGCGGCCAGCAGATTGAGTTGCTGCGTGTTGCAGTGAAAAATCGCATGCAGTTGCCGCCGGTGCTGGCGCAGCAACTCACGGCCAAAGACAACGGCGTCAGACCCCACCGGCAACGCTGCGCCACTGGCGTACTGCATGCCGTCGCGCGTGTAGCGCTGTACGGCGGCTTCCAGGGTGATCAGTTTGTGTGTCATGGATGCCGGGATTTATAACAGACTGTTCTTTAGACTGGTTTGGTTATTTAAAACCAAGAAATAAGTTGTTGGAAATTTCAGTGATGGCCTATAAAGTCGGGATCCAGGACAACACCCAAGAGGATTCCCATGTCACACGTTTACGCCGACAACTCACTCACCATTGGCCGCACGCCGCTGGTCAAGCTCAACCGCATTACCGATGGCGCTGGCGCCACGGTGCTGGCCAAGATCGAGGGTCGCAACCCGGCCTACTCGGTGAAGTGCCGCATTGGCGCGGCGCTGATCTGGGATGCCGAAAAGCGTGGCGTGCTCGGCGCGGGCAAGGAACTGGTCGAGCCCACCAGCGGCAACACCGGTATTGCGCTGGCCTTTGTGGCAGCTGCGCGCGGCATCCCGATCACACTAACGATGCCCGAGACCATGAGCATTGAGCGGCGCAAGCTGCTGCTGGCCTACGGCGCCAAACTGGTGCTGACCGAAGGCGCCAAGGGCATGAAGGGCGCGATTGCCAAGGCGGAAGAAATTGCCGCCAGCGACCCCAAGTACGTGCTGCTGCAGCAGTTCAAGAACCCGGCAAATCCGGCGATTCACGAGGCCACCACCGGACCCGAAATCTGGGACGATACCGAGGGCAAGATCGACATTCTGGTCTCTGGCGTTGGCACCGGCGGCACCATCACCGGTATCTCGCGCTACATCAAGAAGACCAAGGGCAGGGCCATCACTTCGGTGGCGGTGGAGCCGACCGCCAGCCCGGTGTTGACGCAGACGCGCGCTGGCGAAGAAGTGAAACCCGGACCGCACAAGATCCAGGGCATAGGCGCCGGCTTTGTGCCTGATGTGCTGGACCTCTCGCTGGTCGATCAGATTGAGCAGGTCACGAACGAAGAGGCGGTGGAGTTTGCGCGCCGACTGGCACGTGAAGAAGGCATTCTGTCGGGCATCTCATGCGGCGCTGCGGCGGCGGTTGCCGTGCGTCTGGCCAAGCGGCCTGAAAACGCCGGCAAGACCATCGTCGTGGTCCTGCCTGATTCCGGCGAGCGTTATCTCAGCTCGGTGCTGTTTGAGGGCGTCTTCGACGCCAGTGGCGCAGTCGTCGCGGCGACTTGACGGACCGCAGCGTTTGACCTCTGAGCTTTCCATAAATCATGACACGCACGAAGGAACACACTGTCATCCCGGACTCAGTAACTGTCATCCCGGACTTGATCCGGGATCCAGTGCTGCGCCACCACTGGATTGCGGGTCGTGGCCCGCAATGACAAGGGCACGCGCAATGACAATGCGGTATCCCGTTCTTGTTGGGCGGTGTCATGAATTTCGGAAACATCAATAGTTACCAAATTCAAGAACATCACGCCAGACGGTGGTGTGATTGAACTGGTGATCTGGAGAGTGCCGGAACCAGTGCCTCCCACAGAACACGGCTACAAATACCGCGCCGTGTACGCCCGGAGAACACCATGACCGATCGTTACCTCACCATCACGATGCAAGCCGACTGGCAGGGCGCCTTGCGCGCAGCGGGCCGTGCGGCCAAAGCTGGCAGCTACCAGGGTGAAGTTTTGAACTTTGAAAGCCCTGGTGATTTCTTTGGCCAGTTGTCCGAAAAGCGCTGGGAAGTTGTACGGGCCTGCCAGGGCAGGGGTGAAGTGTCTGTGCGAGAACTGGCTCGATTGGTCGAGCGCGACGTAAAACGCGTGCACGAAGATGTGACAACGCTGGCCGAGTTGGGCCTGCTTGAACGCACCGAGAGCGGCGGTGTGGCGTGCCCCTTTTCAACAATGCACATCGATATGTACCTGAAAGCGGCCTGAGTAGGCGAGCCTTTTCACTTGGGTGTAGGGGCGCCCAGAAACCGGTTAAGCGCCAGCGCCCATGCCGCCAGGGTCCAGACAATCACGGCACCCGAAGGCAGGTCAAACAGGGCTGACAGCGTCAGGCCACTGGCATAGCCCAGGGCACCGATGGCGTAGGCGGTGAAGTGGCGGCGTCGGCCTTGCAGCTGGCGCGTCGCCAGCGCCGGAATGATCAGGCTGGAAAACACCAGGTAAACCCCGACCAGTTGGACTGATGCGGTGACGGCGAGCGCGAAGGCGGCGTAAAAACCGAAACGCCCGAGGCGCTGCACCCAGCCCTTCCAGAGTGCCAGCAAGAGCAAAGCTGTGGCGCCTGCGAGCCACAGCAACTGCGTGGTGTTGACCCACAGAATCTGACCGACCAGAAGCTCTTTCAGGTGCTCGCCGCCATGCGGGTTACCAGAGAGCAGCAGAATGCCGGCACAGGCTGCCAGAATGAACATGACGCCAATCAGCGCCTCCTGTTGCTGTGGCGCGCGCCGTTCGGTCCAGGTCAGCAGCCAGGCGCCCAGCAGGGCCGCTGTCACCGCGGCCACCTGCACGGCAACACCACCTTCGGGCAGGCCCAACGCGTCTGCGCCAATGACGCCAAGCCCGGCGATCTGGGCAATCGCCAGGTCAATGAAAACAATGCCACGCGCCAGCACCTGGCTGCCCAGGGGCACGTGCGTGGCCAGCACCAGCAGCCCGGCAATCAGCGCCGGGCCAAGAATGCCCCAGTCCAGCGCGTGCCAGTTCATCGCCTGGCTCCCGCTGCCAGCAGCCTGGCCAGCGTGTCGTCGAACAGGCTGAACAGGTCTTTTGCATCGTCCGTGCCACCTACCGTGAACGGGATCTTGACGGCTGGCACACCGGCGTTGGTGCTAAGCCACTCGGCCGGTTTCGGGCTTTGGTAAGCGGAGTACAGCGTCATGCGCGCCGGCGTGTTCTTCAGCGAGGCCAGCACTTCCTGCAGGTGCGAGGCACTGGGCTCCACACCGGGCTTGGGCTCCAGCACCGCCACTTCTTTCAGACCCAGCCATTCGTACAGATAGACAAAAGCCTTGTGCTGCGATACCACAGCAACGCCCTTGAGCGGCGCCGCCTGCGCACTCCAGCGCACGATCGCCTGCTGCCAGCGCTGCGAAAAATCCGTCAGGCGCTGTGCGTACTGGCTGGCGTTGGCCGGATCCAGCTGCGCCAGGCGCGCGCCCAGCGCCGTTGCCACCAGCGCGATATTGCGCGGGTCGGTTTGAATATGCGGGTTGCCGGCGGCATGCACGTCGCCTTGCGAGCGGTCCAGCTGGCGTGGCACATCGAGTTTGCGGACAAAGTCTGCCGCCGCAAAGTTGCCACTCTGCCCGGCTTGAACCTTGGCGTTACCGGCCTGCTGCAACAACAGCGGCAGCCAGCCAATCTCCAGCTCGGCACCGGTGCAAAGCACCAGATCAGCGTTGCGCGCGCGCGCGATCAGACTGGGCTTGGCCTGGATTTGATGCGGGTCCTGCAAGGCGCTGGTGGCAACCGAGACCTCGACCAGTTTGCCGCCGAGCTCCTGCGCCAAGGCGCCCCATTCTGGCTCGCAGGCAAAGATTCGCAGCGCGGCTTGCGCCGGCAGCGTCAACCCGAGCAGGCTTGCAAGCAGTACGCGGGAGACTGTTTTCTGATTCATCATGGATGTGTTCCTCGAATTCATGGACTTCAATAGCTGTGGCCACCGTGCGCACCCAGGCTCATCTGGTATTGCAGGAAGACTTGCTTGTCGGTCACACCTTCTCTGGACCTGTCCTGCGCCAGTTGCAGGCGCAGACGCGAGAATTCGCTCGGAGTGAAATCAAGCATCAGCGTGGTCTTGCCCGGCTGGTAGGCAGTGCCCGAAAGCCAGGCTGCGTTGCTGGCGTAGTCCGGCGTTCCCGGGTTCAGGCGCTCTCTGCGCAGCCCGACGCGCCAGCCCGGCATGAACTGGTAAATGCCTTGCAGATACCAGCCCGACTGCGCGGCGCGATGCGCGTCCGTCAGATTCAGGCCATTGAGGTCATAGGTCAGACTCCCACTGCGCGTGCTGTGCAGGTACTCGCCCTGCAATTTGAAGCTGGTGTGCGTGGCGTTGCCGCTGGGCGCCCACTTCCAGACGCCATCAAGCACCCAGACCCGCGTGGTGCCGCTAAAGGCGTTGCTCACCATCTTGCCTGCGGTGTCCATGGCCGTCAGCGCCTGATCGCTCGCCTTGGCGGAGAGCCAGGACAGGCCGGCGCGCCAGTTGTGGCTGTCACCCAGATCACCGCCGGTATGCAGCGTCAATGCCCTCATGCCGGCGCCATTGGCGTCGCTATCGCTGCCCGGAAAGCTGCGCCCGCGCCCCAGTTCAGCGCCCAGCTCAAGGTACTGATCGGTCGGCGCCAGCCAGCGCAGTTGCAAACCATCGTCGCTGTACTGCGTGCCCAGCAGAGCCTGGTAGGCCAGCGGGTTGTCAACGAAGTCCCAGGCGTGGGCGTGGTGCGAGTTCAGGTAGCCGATACCAGAGAAGAAGCGACCCGCCTTCAATGCCAGGCCATTCCCAAGCGAAGTGGTCTGGACAAAGCCTTCTTCGACGGACACGGTATTGTCCGGATGCAACGCCAGGTTGATCGCACCGCGCCACCAGGGGTCGATGCTGGCGGACAGTCCGAGCTCGGATTCGCCCAGCGCAAAGCCGCGTTGGCCAGGGCCAATCTCGGATCCCGCAGGCAGCTGAAACCCGCTCAGGTGGTAGCTGGCCGGGTCGCTGGAGAGCTGGCTGTAGCCGCCCGTGAGAATCAGCGAAATTGCCGGATTGAAGGCGTTGGCGCTGCCACCGGTCGCAACGGGTAGCGGCGCCGGAGCCGGCACAGAGTCCGCGGGTGCCGGCGTTTGCGGCGGTGCGCTCGAAGCAAGCTGCTGCACTTGCAGCAAACGCTGCTCCATGGCCTGCAAGCGGGCCTCGTACTGGGCGCGCATGGCCTGCATTTCACTACGCAGCAATTGAATTTCGGCTGCGGTACTTGATGGTGTATCTGCAAAGGCGCCAAACGGGGCGACCAAGGCGAGCGCGAGGCTCGCGGAAAACAGTTTGTGCATGGGTGAGTTCTCCCGACAATGCATTGAACAAGGCCCGCTCGCGCATGGCGCGGCGCAGACGCCAGGGGTTCAAGTCAATGATCGAGGAACGGCGGCGCCCGGCTTTCGTAGGCGCGTGCTGCGGGCATGCTGGCGACGCTGCGCACATTGGCCGCGAGCACCTCTGCCATGGCCCGGGGATGGAACAAGCTGGGGAGCGAGGCAAGCGGCGCGCCACCGATCAGGGAGGCAGCACTCAGGCACAGCTCGCAGTGCGCCTGATGCACGGCCTGCTGGTCATCCAGGGCATTGGCCGGCTCCGAATTCGCGTGCGAGAGAATGTGCCAGCTGGCGGCGGTCTGAGCCAAGGGCAGCAACAGGGCAAGCCACAACAGCCACGCCATGTGGCGCTGCATGAAGGGCTTGGATTGCGCTGCTTGCATAGGGGGCCGATAGTAGCCCAATCCGGACTCAGGCGCCGGTTTTGGCGCGAATGCGCAGGACCAGGTCAGAGATTGACTTGTCGGCCAGCGCCGGCGCTGCCGGATCCTGAAGTTGAGAGCGGATCAGGCGCTCCAGCATTTCCGCTTGTGGCGTGACCGGACCCAGGAAGCGCGGCACATTGCCGGATGCCAACAACAGGGTGGGGAAATCCTCAATATCCAGCGGATGCAGCAGGTCGGCCTCGTCCTCGACATCGATCCAGAGAAACTCGATTTGTGGAAACCTGGCCTGCACCTGCGCAAAGCGGCTCTGGTAGTCGCGACAGACACCACACCACGCTGCGCAAAGGCAAACAACGAGTGCGGAAGCAGGAGCAGGTGGCATATCCAGGTTCATGAGGCAATGATCGCAAAAGACGTTATGCGGATTTTGCAATAAACAAATGCCGAATAAGTAGTTTGTGTTTTAACGGGCCGCATTCACAATCCGCAACTCCCGGCCCGCTCCCCATTTTTCCCCGGTTGGCGCGACCCCGGCGGCTCTGGCCATTCTTTCAATATCGCAACTGGAATCCGCATGAACCTGAAAAGAACAATGACACTGGCCCTGGCCGGCCTGGCGCTGGGCGTCGGCAACCTGGCACTGGCCCAGACTACGTTGCTGAACGCTTCCTACGACGTGGCGCGCGAGTTCTACAAGGACTACAACGCCGCCTTCGTCGCGCACTACAAGAAGAGCACCGGCAAGGACGTCAAGATCGACCAGGCACACGGCGGCTCCAGCGCCCAGGCGCGCGCCGTCAACGATGGGCTGGAGGCCGACGTCGTAACCATGAACACGACCACCGACATCGAGTTCCTGGCCGGCACTGGCATCGTGGCCAAAGACTGGGCCAAACGGTTTCCGGGCAATGCCTCGCCCACCAGTTCGACCATGCTTTTTCTGACGCGTGAGGGCAACCCGAAACACATCAAGGACTGGGACGATCTGGTCAAGCCCGGCATCCAGGTCATCATCGTCAACCCCAAGACCGGCGGCAACGGTCGCATGGCCTACCTCGCCGCCTGGGGCTATGTGCGCAAGAAGGGCGGCACGGATGCGCAAGCCGCCGAGTTTGTCGGCAAGCTGTTCAAGAACGTGCCTGTGCTGGCCAAGGGCGGGCGCGATGCCACAACCATCTTCCTGCAACGCAATATCGGCGACGTGTTGGTGACCTTTGAGTCTGAAGTGGTTTCGGTGGACCGTGAATTTGGCGCCGGCAAGGTGGACGCAGTGCACCCTTCGGTCAGCATCGTGGCAGAGAACCCGGTGGCCGTCGTCGAGCGCACGGTGGCCAAGAAGGGAACGGCGGAAGTCGCCAAAGCCTATCTGGACTATCTGTATTCAGACGAAGCACAGGAAATTGCTGCCAAACACGCGCTGCGTCCGCGCTCTGCCGCGATCCTGAAGAAATACGCCAGCACCTTCAAACCGATCCAGTTGTTCACAGTGGCTGAATACTTTGGCTCCCTTTCGGAAGCGCAGAAGGTTCACTTCAATGACGGCGGCCAGTTCGACAAGCTCTACACCGTCAAGTAAATGACGGTTGCGACTTTGACCGCACGCCCGACGCGACGGGTGTTACCGGGCTTTGGCCTGACGCTGGGCTACACCGTCCTGTACCTCAGCCTGATTGTGCTGATACCACTTTCGGCGCTGGTGTTCAAGACTTTCACACTGAGCTGGGAGCAGTTCTGGACAGCAGTGGCCAGTCCGCGTGTGCTGGCCTCGTACCAGCTGACTTTTGGTGCCTCCTTCATCGCCGCTGTGGTCAATGTCTTCTTCGGCCTGCTGGTGGCCTGGGTGCTGGTGCGCTACTCGTTTCCGGGCAAGAAGATCATCGACGCCTTGGTCGATTTGCCGTTTGCGCTGCCCACGGCCGTGGCCGGCATTGCCCTGACCGCCCTGCTGGCGGGCAATGGCTGGGTTGGCCAACTGCTGGAGCCGCAAGGCATCAAGCTGGCCTTTAACCGCAATGGCATAGTGATTGCGCTCATTTTCATTGGGTTGCCGTTTGTCGTGCGCACCGTGCAACCGGTGCTGGAAGATGCCGAGAAGGAACTGGAAGAAGCCGCAACCTGCCTGGGTGCGACACGCTGGCAAACCTTTCGCTACGTCATCTTTCCGACCATCGCGCCAGCTCTGCTGACCGGTTTTGCCATGGCCTTTGCACGCGCCATTGGCGAGTACGGGTCGGTCATCTTCATCGCCGGCAACATGCCCATGATTTCGGAGATCACGCCGCTGATCATTATTGGCAAACTGGAGCAATACGACTATGCCGGCGCCACAGCGGTGGCGGTGGTGATGCTGGGCATCTCGTTCATCCTGCTGCTGGTCATCAACGCGCTGCAAGCGTGGCAACGCCGGCGATCCGGAGCGGCATCATGAGCAGTACAACCGAGCCAGTCTGGGTGCGCCGGACGCTGATTTCCATCGCCCTGGGCTTCATCTTTCTGTTTCTCATCCTGCCGCTGGCCGCCGTGTTCACAGAGGCGCTGCGCAAGGGCTTTGGCGCGTACCTGGAAGCACTCAAGGAGCCCGACGCTTGGACGG
>Ga0194063_10002864_pt1 | contig 10542 bp, 6 predicted proteins | sample SepL3720m_MetaG_FD_155459 | JGI IMG/M metagenome (GOLD analysis project Ga0194063, IMG submission 155459) | Anoxic zone freshwater microbial communities from boreal shield lake in IISD Experimental Lakes Area, Ontario, Canada - Sep2016-L373-20m | ecosystem: Environmental > Aquatic > Freshwater >...
TGTTCAGGGCGTTCGCCCCCAGAACCGCAAGCCCCCCGTCGGAGAACAGCAGGCATTGCACCCCGAGGACCAGGGCGATCGCCAGCACGCCGAACGGCGTCCCCAGCACGGCGGCGGCAAGCACCCCGCCGAGCAAATGGCCGGAGGTCCCGCCGCTGATTGGAAAATTCATCATCTGCCCGGCAAAAACCAAGGCGCTCACCGACGCGAATTTCATCGCGTCCGGTTTGTGCCCGCTCTTGGACGCAGCCCATGCGGCTCCCGCGATTCCTGTGGCGGCCACGGCAGCGGTCACCGGACACACCTCCCCGTTCATCATTCCAGATGGGATATGCATACGGGCGAAAATAGAACCTCCCCGGTTTTCTGTCGATAAAGAACTGGATTTGCGACGCACGCGTCAACGCGGACGCCGGGTCTCTCTGGTTTTTGCAATTTTCAGGCAAGCGCTCGGTGAATGGTCTGTTGATCTGCAAACACTCAGTCAGTTAGTGACTTTTAGTGCAGATTAGTGGTTAAACATCGAGCGAAGCCTCAGATGAACACGAAGTACTTTCAATTCCTCGGGAGCGTCACCGCCGTCCGGCGCACGGATCGCGGGATGGAGTTGGAGGTGGACCCGCAGGTCCGCGAGTTGCTGCGCGTTGATGTCATCCGCGTTGATGTCATCCGGCTCAAGATTTCGCGCAACCGGCGCTTCGATGAGACGCCGACATTTGCCGTATGCGCCGACCTCGCGGCGCGGGCGCCGGAGTTTACGTTCGAGGAGACAGACGGGTTCGCGCGGGTGAGCACGGCGACGATGTCGGTGACGGTCCATAAGAATCCATTCCGGATCGAGGCCCACCGTGCCGACGGCAGCGTGATCCTGAGCGGTTGGCAGGATGAAAGCCGGCACGGATGGGACTACGCCACTCTGAACGATGAGTTCGTGGTGCGCCGCAAATGCCGCCGCGAGGACGCGTTCTTCGGCTTGGGCGAGAAGACCGGCCGGTTCAACCGGCGGGGCTGCGGCTACACGCTCTGGAACACCGACGTCCTGTCGCCCGGCGTCAGCGGGAGCTACAGCGATGGCTCGGACGGAAGTTCGGCCGTCGATCCCACGAGCACGAAGTTCGATCCCTACTACATTTCGATCCCGTTTTTTTATCACATGCCGGACCACTCCGCGGAGGTGGCCGGGTTCTTTCTCGACAACGGTTATCGCGGGCGCTTCGAGTTCGTGAGCCCGGAGGAATACCTGATCCATTTCGAGGGCGGGCAATACACCGAGTATCTTTTCGCGGGGCCGGCGATGCGGGACATCCTGTCCGCCTACACGTGGCTGACGGGAAGGATGTCCCCTCCCCCGCTCTGGGCGCTCGGCTACCATCAGTGCCGGTGGTTCGCCTACACGCAGCCGAAGGTCGTCGAACTCGCCGGGAAACTCCGGGACAATGAACTGCCGTGCGACGTGATCTGGCTGGATATTGACCACATGGACGGCTACCGGGTTTTCACCTGGGACCGTGAGCGCTTTCCCGACCCCGAGGGGATGCTCGCCGGCCTGCGCGACGATGGGTTCCGGGTGGTAACGATCGTGGACCCGGGCGTGAAATTCGAGCCCGGCTATCCGGTCTTTGACGAGGCGGTGCGGCGCGACGTGCTGTGCCGGACCGAGGGCGGCGCGATTTATCTCGGGCAGGTCTGGCCGGGCAGAACGGCTTTCCCGGATTTTGTGACCGCCGAGGCGCGGAGGTGGTGGGGCGAGCTCAACGCCGCGCATGTGCGTTCCGGGCTGGCCGGGATCTGGAACGACATGAACGAGCCTGCCACCGGCGACATTCCCGACCGCGCGATGCGGTTCGGTCGCGGGGAGTTCCCGCACGAGCGCTACCACAACCAGTATGCCCTGCTCATGGCGATGGGCACGGTGGATGGCCTTCTCGCCGCCATGCCGGACAAACGCACGTTCGTGCTCTCGCGGGCGGGGTCCCCCGGCATCCAGCGCTACGCCGCGAACTGGCTCGGAGACAACATCTCGCGGTGGGACCATCTGTGGATGGGAATCCCGATGGCGCTCGGGCTCGGGATTTCCGGCCAGCCCTTCGTCGGTTCGGACATCGGGGGGTTCGGCGGAGACTGCACCGCCGAGCTGCTGGTGCGCTGGTTCCAATACGGGGCGCTCACGCCGTTTTGCCGGAACCACAACAGCACGAACCAGGCCGACCAGTATCCGTGGGTTTTCGGCGAAACCGTCGAGGGGCTCTGCCGCGCCGCGCTCGACTTGAGATACCGGCTGATGCCGTATATCTACTCCGGATTTTTTGCGGCCTCGGAAACCGGCGAGCCCGTGCAGAAGCCGCTGGTTTTCGAATTCCAGGGCGACCCGGCGACGCGCGACATTGACGACGAGTATCTCTTCGGGGACCATCTGCTCGTGGCACCGATTTTCGAGGAGGGTCGCACCGCCCGCCAGGTGTATCTGCCCGAAGGCACATGGTATCACTGGCACACGGGGGAAAAATTCGCCGGGCGCGGATATGTCATCGCGCAAGCGCCCATGGACTTCATCCCGCTCTACGCCCGCGGCGGCGCGGTGATTCCGGCCTGGCCCGAAGTGCCTCGATCCACGATGGGTTACCATCCGGAAGAGGTCGAGCTGCACGTCTTCGTTCCCGATGCGGACGGGGAGACGCCCTCGATGCTGCACGAGGACGACGGGCTGACGTTCGCCTCGCGCGACGGGGCGTTTTATCGGACGGAGTTCGTGCTCGGAAAAATGGGGCGGCATCTCACGTTGACCGCGTCGGTGTCCGGCAACGGCTATCCGGAATTTGCGCGCAAGCGGTTCCTGGTGCGGCTTCACGGGGCGGATGTCCGGGCGATAACTGTTGACGGCGCGCCGGTTTCGGTTGCCGATGGCGTTGTCGTTTTAGAGAACGCCGGCCGAAACTTTTGTTTGGAAGCGGAGATCGCTTAACGAGGGGCGATGAAAACCTACACTTTCCGCCTCGGATGCTGGATGCTCGCCGTTCTCGCGGCCGTCCACTGCTCCTGCAGCGATGCCGGTTCCGGAAAGGAGGCCGGGCGGGTCACCATCAAATACTGGGAAAAATGGACCGGGTTCGAGGCCGACGCGATGCGGGCGGTTGTGGACGATTTTAACGCAAGCCAGAACCGGATTTTTGTCGAGTTCAGCAGCGTGAGCCAGATCGACCGCCGGCTCATGCTGGCGACCGCTGGAGGCGTGCCGCCGGACGTGGCTGGAATCTGGGGCAAGTCGCTCCCGGTCTATGCGGAGAACAACGCGCTGACCCCGCTCGACAGGCTTGCAGCCGAAGGCGGCGTGAGACGCGACCAGTATATCGATATCTTCTGCCAAATCTGCTCGTATCGCGGCCACCTTTGGGCGTTGCCGACCACCCCGAGCTCGCTGGCTCTTGTCTGGAACAAGAAGCTCTTCCGCGAGGCGGGGCTCGATCCGGAGCACCCGCCGCAATCGCTCGCGGAGCTCGATCAATTCAACGAGAAACTGGTGAAGCGCCGTCCGGATGGAAGCCTGGCTGCGGTCGGGTTTTTGCCTGCCGAGCCCGGGTGGTGGAACGAGATCTGGGGGTGGTGGTTTGGCGGAGAGCTTTGGGACGGACGGAATGCCATCACAGCGAATTCCCCGGAAAACGTCGCGGCCTTCCAATGGATCGAGTCGTATCCGCGCCGGTTCGGGGTGCACGATCTGCTCGCGTTCCGCGATGGCTTCGGCAATTTTGCTTCGCCGCAGAACCCGTTTTTCACCGGGCGGGTGGCTATGGTGCTGCAGGGGCCGTGGATTTACAACTTCATCAAGAACTTTGCTCCGCCGGATTTCGAGTGGGGCGTCGCCCCGTTTCCGAGCGTTGACCCCGCGCGGTTCCAGAACATCACCCAGGTGGAGGCCGATGTGCTGGTCATCCCGGCGGGAGCGAAGCACCCGAAGGAGGCGTTCGAGTTCATCAAATACGTCAACTCGCAGAAGCCGATGGAAAAGCTCTGCCTCGGCCAGCGGAAGTTCAGCCCGCTGCGCGAGTGCTCGGCCGAATTTTTCCAAAAGCATCCGAACCCGCACATCGGCGAATTCCTCGCGCTCGCCAAGAGCCCGAACGCGCGGTTCGTCCCGCAACTGACGGTCTGGTCGCTCTACAGCAACGACATGACTCAGGCCTTCGGACGGGTCTGGACGGAAAAGGCGAACGCCGGAGAATCCCTGGACGAAGTGCAGCAGCATGTCCAGCAGGCCTTCGACCACCAGCAGAAGCGGTGGGAGCGGATTTCGGAAAAACTGACAAAGGAGTGGGACGAACCATGACCAACGGCGACAAACACAACCTTCGTCTCGGGCTGCTGTTCATCAGCCCGTGGGCCCTCGGATTCCTCGCGCTCTGCGTCTACCCGCTTTTGAGCAGCCTGTTCTATTCGATGTGCGATTACTCGGTGCTCTCGCCGGCCGTATTTGTCGGCGCGCAAAACTACCGGGACATGTTCACGGACGCGATTTTCTGGAAGTCGGTTTACAACACGATCTTCTTCGCGGCCTTCGCGATCCCGCTCGGGCTCGTCATGTCGCTCTCCCTCGCGATCCTGCTGAATTTCGACCTGCCCGGAAAGGGGATCTTCCGGACGGTTTTCTTTTTGCCGTCGCTGGTGCCGATGGTCTGCCTGGCCGTGCTCTGGCAGTGGATGCTCAACGGGGATCTCGGCCTGGTCAACAACACGCTCAATCCCGCGTTCGGCGCCGTCAACGCCCTGTTCGGCACGCATCTTGCGCCGCCGAACTGGCTGCAGGAGGCGGCCTATGCCAAGTGGGGGATCATCTTCACCGGGCTCTGGGGGGTCGGCCACGCGGTCGTGATCTACCTGGCCGGACTGCAGGGCGTCCCGCGCCACCTTTACGAATCGGCCGAAATCGACGGCGCGAACTTCTGGCACAAGACCTGGCACATCACCCTGCCGGTACTCTCGCCCGTGATCTATTTCAACACGATCATGGGGCTGATCGGCTCGTTCCAGGTGTTTGCCGTGCCTTATGTTATGACCGGGGGCGGGGATGGTCCGGAGCGCTCGCTGCTGTTCATGGCGACCTACCTTTACCAGAATGCCTTCGACTATTGGAACATGGGCTACGCCTGCGCGATCGGCGTGGCTCTCTTTCTCCTGATCCTCGCGCTCACCTACGCCGCCACGAAGCTCTCCGAGCACCACATTCACTACGAGGGGAAATAACGATGCCAACACGCAACAACCGGTTTTTGAACCTCCTGGTCTTCGCGGTCCTGGTCCTTGCGGGCATCGCGTTTCTGGCCCCGTTCGCGTGGATGATCTCGACCTCGCTCAAGCCGCTGGGCGAAACGATGACTCTGCCGCCGCGGTGGATCCCGAGCGACATCCAGTGGCGGAACTATCCGGACGCGATCGCCGCGATGGGCGATTTCTGGCGTTACACCGGCAACACGGTTTTTCTGTGCGTGATGACGGTGACCGGCACCGTGGCGAGCAGCGCGCTCGCCGCGTATGGGTTTTCGCGCATCGAATGGCGCGGACGCGACACCGTCTTCCTCGTCCTGCTCGCGACGATGATGATCCCGTTTCCGGTCATCATGGTCCCGATCTACAGCCTGTTCAAATCCCTCGGCTGGATCGGCGGGTTCAAGCCGCTCTGGGTCCCGTCGTTCCTCGCGGGCGCGTTCAACGTTTTTCTGCTCAGGCAATTTTTCCTGACCCTTCCGAAGGACATGTCCGAGGCGGCACGGATCGACGGCTGCAGCGAATTCCAGATCTTCTTCCGGATCATCCTGCCGCTTTCCAAGTCCGCCCTGCTCGTCGTCGCGCTGTTCCAGTTCATGGCGACATGGAACGACTTCCTCGGCCCGCTGATTTTCCTCACCGAGCAAAAGCACTTCACGCTCGCGCTCGGACTGCAAAGCTTCCAAAGCCAGAACGGCGGCACCGCGTGGCACCAGCTCATGGCCGCCTCGACGCTGGTCGTGCTGCCGGTGATGGTGGTCTTCTTCTTCACCCAGCGCGCATTCGTCGAAGGGATCGCCTCCACGGGAGGCAAAAACTGACGAACTGCAACGCATTAGCATGAAATCCATAAATATCCCCACCGGTGGAAGTGGCGCGGCAGCGCCCGGTAGGGGCACATCGCCGAGGCGCCCGACTTTTGGGCGCGGCAGCGCCCGATCTATCATCAGCGGACGGCTCGGCGATCCGTCCCTACCAATGATCGTCTCCCCCGCATTTTTCTGCACCTCCAGTATAGCAATATGAAATCCGTCTTCCTTCTCATCGCCGCTACCGCCGTGGCGGTCTCCCTGAATCTGTGCGCGAAGCCGCCGCGGGAAACCGTGCCAAACGCGACGCCGCCACCGAAAGCGGCGGAGCGCAAGGAAAGTGGAAGCTCCTGGGACAAAGTCTGGTCCGCATTGCAGACCGAATCCATTCCCGACGCCGCCAGGGAAGAGGGGCCGCCGGTCCGTGTCGGAGATCGAGTGCTGTTCCGGTTCCGGGCGCCCGATGCGAAGAAAGTTTATCTGGCGGGAAGTTTCAACGGCTTCGCCCAGAACCACGCCGGCCACGTTTCCAGCGACCGGTTCGCGATGCAGCCCCTGCCTGACGGGATGTGGTATCGCTGGGCGAGCCTCGGCCCCGGAACTTACACCTACAAATATGTCGCGGAATCGGAGAATGGCGGCCAGTCCTGGCTGACCGACCCTCATGGCCAGGCGACCGGCAACGATGGAAACTCGGTCCTGCAGCTGCCTGTCGCTGACCCTGCGGCCGCTCCTCAAAATGAAAAGGGCAGGGCTTTGAAGACATTTTCTCCCTGCGCGGATCCCAGCGATGCCGCCCCGCTCGATGTCCGGCCCGGGAAAGTGTGGGTCCAACCGGACGAGGTCAACGCACTGGTGGTCACCTCCAACGCGACCGGAAACGCGGGCCGTCTGGATTTGCAGATTGTGACGCCGCTCGGGGAAGTGGTTCACACTTCCTCGCACGAATGGAAGGACGGCGAAAACCGTCTTCCGGTTCCAGCGCTTTCCGGCGAGGGAGGCTATATCGCGCGGGTCACCCTTTCCGGATCCAGTGGCGTCGTGGCCCGGGGCGATGCGATCGTCTCTGTGGTCCGCAATGTGGCGGACGATCTGCGATACGGGTTTTATGCGACTTACGGAGAGACAGCAGACAACTACGATGCCAAGGCCGTGCTGCTGGCCCGCGCGCACATCAACGCCGTCGAGTTTTACGATTACTTTCCCGGGCACGGCAATTACGCGCCGACGGAGCCCAGGTATCGCTTCGAGCCCTTCGGCATCGCGATCAATGCTGTTGATATCCAGCGCAAGATCGCCGCGGGCCACGAGCGCAACATCCTTTCCGTCGCCTACATCGCCGCCTACGCCGCCTCGGAAAGCGTCTATCGGAAATTCCCCTTCCCCATGACCGATGAAAATGGCTCGCCCAATATTTTCAACGGCGAAATCATGTCCGAGGAAAAAGCCGACCGCCTAGGCAAGCCGAAGTGGTTTTGGCTGATGAACGTCGCCGGGGATTCGCCCTGGCACGGCCACATGATGGGCGAGTTGCGCCGGACGCTCGATGACAGTCCGTCCGATCTGGTTTCGTTCGACGGTTTTGAAATCGACACCTACGGCGACAGCCCGGACACGAAATTCTACGCGCAGGGCAGCCGTCGGAACGGGGATCTGCTCCGCGATGTGCTGCACGATTTTGTCGGCGATGTCCGGTCGCTGACGCACGAGGTCAAGCCCCGCGGCCTGGTGTCGTTCAACAGCGTCAACGAGTTCGGCGTCGAGCAGATGTATGACGTCACCGACTTCCTCTTCCTGGAAATCTGGCGCTTCCACACCGACCAGCTCGGCGCGCTCGTGGATGTCTGCGTCCAAAACCGCGCGGCGCAACGACAGCGAGTGGTCCTGAAACTTTACCCGTCCGACATGGAGCCCAAACAAAATGCCTGGCCGGAAACCGCCCTGCGCCGCGTCCTCGGTGCCGCGATGACCGGCGGCGGATCTCTCATGGTTGTCGGCGAGCCGGACGAAAAGACCGGGACGATGCACGGCCTGAACACGATGTTTTATCCCGACCATCAGCCGTTGCGTGACGGAAACGAGGCGATCCTGCGCGCCTACAACCGCCACGATGCGATGCTGCTCGGATACACCCACGGACACGACGTTTTCAACACCGGCCTCCAGATCTCCCTGCCCGGCTGCATCGCCCGCACCTTCGCCGCGCCGAAGAACCGCGCGCTGGTCGTGCAGCTTCTGCATTTCGGCGAAAACAGCCGGTGGTCGTCGGACGTGCCGCCGCCAACGTCGATGGTCAACCAGGAAGTCTCGATTCCGCTTCCGGGCGGGATCGCGCCGAAAGCCGTCTATTACGCGAGCCCCGACGTGCCTGCCCTCCAGACCCCCGTGCCGCTTGATTTCGATGCCGCCGGAGGCATCCTGCGGACATCGCTTCCCGAGCTTCAAGTCCACGGGACGCTCATCTTGCGATACGAGTAAAGCCCCGCTCGCGAGCCGGACGCGATTTACAAAACTTTGATGCGGCCGCACAAATGTTTTGCAAAACCTGCTACGCGGAAATCGGATGGCATCGGACGGGGAATCTGGCATTGTTCGCGGGGTGCAGCTGGATTTTAATTTGAAAGGTGGACCCCGTGCATCTGCGGCCCCGGCGGCGGCTGCCGAGCCTGTGGTCTTGAGCGTGGGCGCCCTCACCCGCAAGGTCCGGGAGTTGCTCGAGAACGGCCTGGGAGAGGTCTGGGTCGAGGGCGAGGTTTCCAACCTCAGGAGGCAGTCTTCCGGGCATGTCTATTTCACGCTCAAGGACGCCTCTTCGCAACTGGCCTGCGTGCTCTTTGCCGGGCAGGCGGCCCAGCTGCGCGGGATCAAATTTTCCGATGGCGTCCAGGTCCAGATCTTCGGCCAGATCACCGTCTATGAGGCGCGGGGAAATTATCAGATTATCGTCCGGAAGGTCCAGGAGCGTGGCGCGGGTGCCCTGCAGGCGAAATTCGAAGAGCTCAAGCGGCGGCTGGCGGAGGAGGGTTTGTTCGGCGCGGAACGCAAGCGGGCGCTGCCGAAATTTCCGAGGAGGATCGGAGTGGTGACGTCGCCGACCGGTGCGGCGATCCGGGATTTTCTCCATGTCCTCGCGCGGCGCCAGCGGGGGATTGCGGTCGTTATTTATCCGGTGAGGGTCCAGGGCAAAGGCGCGGCAGCGGAAATCGCTGCGGCGGTCAGGGAGCTTGGAGATCCGGCCGGTCTGGGGATCGAGCCGGTTGACGTGATCGTCGTGACGCGCGGCGGCGGCAGCCTGGAGGATCTCTGGGAATTCAACGAGGAGGCGGTCGCGAGGGCGATCGCCGCCAGCCCGGTGCCGGTGGTCAGCGCCGTCGGCCACGAAATCGATTTCACCATCGCGGATTTCGCCGCCGATGTCCGCGCCCCGACCCCCAGCGCCGCAGCGGAAATTCTCTCTGCGGATTCCGCCGAGATGCTCGAGCATCTCGCGCAGGTTTCCTCCCGGCTGAGCCGTTCCATCGGGGCTAGGCTGGAGACTGTCCGGCAGCACATCGGGAGCTTCCGCCGCACGGCCTTGTTCTCTGAGCCCGCGCGGTCGGTCCGCGAACACCAGCAAACCCTCGACCGGCTCTCCGACGATCTGGAGAGGGAGGCCGCCGGGTGGGTGCATGGCCGCCGCCTGACTCTCGAACGGGCGGGCGGCGTCCTTGGGGCCTACAGTCCTAACAAGCGGATTTCCGAAGCGATTCACCTCTTGGGAAATTCCCGGGTCGCGATGAAGCGGTTTTGCGATGACGGGCTGCAAGGCATTCGCTCACGCCTCGAAAAAAACGCTGCGGTCCTGGGTGCGCTGAGCCCGTCGGCCGCGCTGGCGCGAGGATTCACCCTCACGCTGGGAAGCGACGGAAAGCTCATCCGCAGCGCAGCGTCCCTCGCGGACGGAGACTCGCTGGTGACAAAATTTGCGGACGGGTCCATCCGCTCCGTCGTGACGCCGGCTCCGCTGCGCGATCCCACCTGATCCTTGACGGGCAGGCTCCAGCGGAGAAACTCTCCCCCGATGAATTCCTTTCCAATCGGCAAACTTTTCTCCTCGCGCATCTGGGAAGACCCCGCTCTCACCGCCATCAACCGCCTGCCGATGCGCTCGACCCTGTATCCGTTCCCGGATGCCGGAAGCGCCAAAACCCTCGATCGCGCCAGATCCCCCTGGTTTCAGCTGCTCAATGGCGACTGGAATTTTCGCATCCATCAAAAACCCGAAGATGCCAATACCGCCGACGTGGCGGCGGAGACGGACCGTTCCGCGTGGGATCGGGTCGGTGTCCCGGGCAACTGGACGCTCCAAGGCTACGGGAGCCCGCATTACACGAATGTGAATATGCCGTTCGCGGAGGAGCCTCCCTCCGTGCCGAAGCTCAACCCGACCGGCATCTATTCCCGGGAGGTTGATATCCCGAAAGACTGGAAGGGG
>Ga0194063_10002865_pt1 | contig 10539 bp, 11 predicted proteins | sample SepL3720m_MetaG_FD_155459 | JGI IMG/M metagenome (GOLD analysis project Ga0194063, IMG submission 155459) | Anoxic zone freshwater microbial communities from boreal shield lake in IISD Experimental Lakes Area, Ontario, Canada - Sep2016-L373-20m | ecosystem: Environmental > Aquatic > Freshwater...
ATGAACACTAGTGGAGATGTTTCAATCATCTCCTCTTTTTTAACAGAACTTAGAAAAAACAAAATAAAATTACATGTTTCCGCATCAGGAAACCTGTCCGGGGCAGGTATTATACTGCTAACCGCAGGCAGACGCGGCAAAAGGGAATGTTCATTAGGAACAACCATATCTTTAAAGGGGCACAATACAGACACAAATACATATGGGGTGATAGACATTCTGAAAAATATTTATAAAATAGATACAGTTAAACTTCTAGGGTCATTGGACTCAGAAGAAAATTTAACTGTTAATAACATAAACTTATTTAAATTATGCGATAGAATCGCATATGGGGGAAGAAGGATGAAAAATCCTTTGTTACCGAAAAAAACTACATCAAAAACTAAAACTTCGAACAAGAACAAAGATAAGAAAGAACAAACTGAGGCATAGTTGCATCAAGGGGGTAAGCATTTTGCTTGCCCCTAATTTTAATAATTAGTGATGTTTAAAATCAATAAAATCGACAAAAAGTGCTATTATAAGATTATAGCTGCATTTGATAATCATATAGCCAATGGAAACAATGGTGAATTTGAAATTCATCTTGATTCCGCTAGTGGCGACCCTGTAATGTCATATTATATTATAGGACAAGCTTTACGAAAAGGTATCAATTTAAAAATTTACTGCACAGGAAATATAATAGACGGAGGTGTAGCATTGATATTAGGAAGCACTTATAATGTTTGTTACAGTTGTACCTCATTATATGTAAGAAAACCACAAAAGAAATCAAACCATTATATACGGTGGACCAGATACGGCAAACACATTTATAGGCAATTATTACGCGATTCCGAATACGATGAACTTAATGTTGATAAACTAATATCAGGCGGCCAACTGTTCGCCTTTGGTTTATTTGTTGAATATCGTCACGAATATAGAAGGCAAATATCTGTTCCCGGAGGGCAAGACAACTACAATATTAATCCAAAGATTTATGAAGGACATATTTGCAATTGCAAAACATGTAAAGGGTTTTTCTACCCGGCAGTTTTTCTTCCATACCAATTATGTGCCTGTGGTAAACACTCACCCGTCTCTGGTATGTGTGACTGCGTCATGTTCTCAGATCCTTATGCTGTAATTAAGGGTGTAAGCGTTAGAGATGTCAAGAAATAACGCGGTTTTAGTTTAAATTATTTTTCGGAAAAAGTAAAAGGAGCAGTAAATGTGGTAAAGTAATAATTAGTTTCGGTACCGGAACATGCATTTATTAAGCATGGCACATAAAAACATATATCTGAACAAGGGCAGGTAATTTCGCCTGCCCTTAAAATTAAAGAAAATTTAAAATGTATAAATTAAATTTCATAGATGTAAGTAGTTATGATTACTTAATCAAAAAACTTAATAGCCACATTGCAAACGGTAATAAAGGTGAATTTGAAATTCATCTAGACAGCGCATATGGTTCACCATATTATGCAATGAAAATACTGGAATTTGCAATTTCAAAAAACATAAAACTAAAAACATATTCAACCGGTAAAATATTAGACGGCGGTGTGCTGTTAATTTTCGGATGCCATAACAATATTGCTTATACCTGCACTGAACTGTACATAAGCAATAAACCTTTAGACATTTGGGTGCGAGATTTTTATTTCAAACACTGTAAATATCATTCGGAGTTATGCTATGTAATGAGTGAAGAATCTGATCATATTATATTTGATGAAGAATGGCAAGAAAAGGATAGATTTATTAATGCTTCAGAACTATTAGAATATGGTGTTTTCGAAGAGATAAGGCATATTTATAAATCATCTCAACATTCTATTTCTGGGATTAAGGTTATCAAACTTGATTCAAAAGTCAATAACGGACACATTTGTAAGTGTAAAAAATGTAAAGGTAAATACCACCCTGTTCAACCTAGTGAATGGTGCCAATGTGGCATGCACGACCCATTTACATTTCCAAGAAGTGAATGTTGTGATGATATGGAAAGAGTAATTGAAGAAGGCGAACTTGAAGATGATAGTTATATAAATGACAATTTCTAATTAACACTTTCATATACCAACCAAACTCAAAGCAGGGGCAGCAACGCTCCTGCTTTTTTTTATTAATTAAATTATGAATCCTATTAATTTTAAACTAAACATACACCCTAAAATATGCGGTTCAATTGCCAAAGAATACGTTGACAACATCTACAAAGTCTTTTTAGAGTACATTGATAACTCTATTGACAGCGCAGAAGAATATTATGATGATAGTAAAAATGAATATAGCCAAGACATCAAGATAACAGTCACTTTTGAAGGCAAAGACATTAATGTTTTTAGGGTATTTATAGATGACAATAACAAAGGTATCTCGAACCCTGAGAATATCTTTATGAACATAGGTAACTCTTCTAAGGCCCAAACAAGTAATTTGAATGGTCAATTTGGTTATGGAATAAACTCCTTTCTTGCAGTATGCAACAAACTGAGTGTTAGTTCAAAAGTATCAGATAATGTAAATTCAAAGAAAGTAACGGTCACAAAAAGCAATTATGATGACCCTGATCAGGATTTGGTATTAGAAGAAACCGCTGGTTTTGTGTTTACATCTACTGCAGGTAATTCCTGGACTAGATTTACATTAGAAGAGTTTATAACTGATAAGTATAGCAACCTTTCAGAGAATACACTCAAAGATGAGATAGAAAAACACTTTGAATCAATACTTAGAAGAAAGAAGCTTGAGATTAAGGTCGTAACCAGAGCCAAAAGAGATCTCATATGTAAACCCTTTGATTACTCAAAATTCAGTAAACACTCTTATGAAATCGATATAAATAAGGTCATTTATACTTCAAACAAAAAGTATAAAAAGACTTCCTCTATAGATATCAGTAAAAAGCCGATATTATTAAGAATATACGTTAGCACGGATAAAGCGCTTAACAGAAAACCATTTCTAATAGTAAACGGCAGAAGAATCCAGGACATTTCAGATATCACCGGGTACAGAACATACTCTAAAAGTCAGATATGGTCTCATCCTAATGTAACAGGATACATAGATACTAACGATCATCTTATTCCACGAATGGGAAGATCTGATGTTGTTGCAGATAGTAAACTTACCAAGGCAATATTTAACACTATACTATCTAACGAAAGTGAAATCAAAAAGGTGGTTTACGATGCACTTAAGGTGAATATAAACGGTAAATTCAAAAAGCTTGAATCAATTCTCTCCAAAGCAACAACAGACATCATTAATACAAAAATCAGCGGTCTGTTTAAAGGCAGTGAAATGCTTCTGATTGGTGATTTTATTGGCAACACTTTCTCAAAAGACAAATTTGTGGTATTTGAAAGCAGTATCTCTGAAACCAAATCTGCCGCAGTGTTTACAAAGAAAGCTCAAAAAAACATTAACAAAGTTAAAAACCAAAACGAAGAAGAAACAAAGGAAATTGGATTCAACGTAAACCCTGATGATTTTGAAATTACGAAGTCAGGGAAGTTGGAGAATCCAACAGCCAGAAAGAACGATCTATCGATAACTTTAGATAATGATAGTGATCCTCCAAAGGATAATAACAATAAGCCACAAAGATCCGCATATTATGATGGTGTAATAATAATATATGGCAAACATGAAGAATTCCAAAAACGACAATCAATCTCCAGAGATACTACTCCAAAGATAACAAGCTCTATATTATCCTACATAAGCCATGAAATCTTATATCAGGTTTTTAGTCTAATAGAAAGCAAAAACAAATCAAACACAGAATTTCTTAAACTATTTGTCGACTCTTTCAATGATCTTGAAGATGCATTGATAGAATACGTTGACAAAGATCTAAACGAACTAATCTAACCAATTTAAAAAAGGTATAATATCTATGAAGCAAAATCCAATTGATTTATGGTAAGCTCCTCTGAGCTTACCAACCAAACAGGCATTCAAACAATGGAGAGTGATTTAAGATTGCTCTCCATTAATGAAGCCAGAAAAACTTTAGGGATAAGATATGAAACGATGCGGAAGCTTATTGAGGACGGTAGAATAGGGTACATAGAAATTGAAGGTAAAAAGAAAATATCATTACTCTCATTGCGCCAGTATATAGAGACCAATACAGTCCAAAACCCCCCAAAAACTAAAACCAATATCGATAATGATATTGACAAACTATTTGAAAATTTAAAAAGGAGAAAATAATATGGCATCTATTCAAATAAAACGTGACAAATACATAGTTCAATATTATTTGAACGGTATGAAAAAATCAAAGAGTACCGGATTACCTGTAAATGATAAGAATCTCAAGATAGTGAAACAGTTGAAAAAAGAACTTGAAGATAAAATCATCATTTCAAAACACAACAAGGTTAATTCATTACTTAATAAACATACTATTAACCTCTCAGAGGCAATCGATAAGTTTAATAAGGTACACTTGTCTTTGAAATCAGTTTCACACCAGAGGAACTTTACGTGGTCAATGAGATATTTAACAAGTGTAGTTGAAGAAGACAGACCAGTTACAGATATTACTACCGAGGACATATCAGAATACATAAGTGTTTTGAAGCCGAAAGTCAGTAATTCCACACTGCATACTTACATCACATATGTAAAAATGTTGTTTAATTATCTTGCTGAAGAGAATTATATAATCAAAACACCATTCAGAAAAAGACAAACTCCACGTAAAGAAGATACTAATATTGAAATATTTTCATTGGAGGATCTTAACAGCTTGTTCAATCATTCTCAGGGAGTTGATTATAAAATGTATAAATTTATGAATATGCTTCTGCTTATCGGAACACGTCCTATTGATCTGGTCAACTTGAAATATGGAGATCTGAAATTTGATCAGAATCAAATAATCATCAGGATGGCAAAGACAGGTAATGTTATTAACTTTCCATTGTATCAGGAGTTATTGGACTATATAATAAACCAGTTCCCTGAAGCATTAAATGAATCACCTGAAAAATTGTTATTCCCGGATTATACAGTGTCCCACGTTGGAAAGAAATATAGAAAGTTTCTAAGATATCTGAAAATTTCGAAATCAAAAAGGTATACATTAAAGACTTTCAGAAAAACTTTTGGAACAAATATGGCGGCATTAAATATGCCGGTAAAAGATTTAATGTATCTGATGGGGCACCGCGAAGTTGAAACTACTATGAAATATTATGTCAAAGCTAATTCAGCAGAAATCGGAAAACGTATCAACTTAGAACAAAAACTTCAACTAAAATGACGGACAAATGACGGACAGAATTTAAAAAAAATAGGCAGGGTTTTGCATAGAGCAAAATCCTGCAATTCTGTCTTGAATTTCAAGGATAATTGCACTAAATTGTCCTGCATTCGTAGCTCAGTTGGTAGAGCAGCTGACTCTTAATCAGCGGGTCAGGGGTTCGAGTCCCCTCGAGTGTACCAGATTTTAAACCCTTTAGACTTAAATGTTTAAAGGGTTTTTTGTTTAGATAATGTATTGTTTTGCAATCATTAATAACTGATGGCTCTCAATACAATGAAGGAATGATGATTCCCGTTTAAATTCAATCTGCTGTCGTCGGGTCAATGATTGATGATACTTTTGATACAGCATTTGCAGGAAAGCCTCCCTGTTTAGCATGTTCGAGTATCATTTCTTCGTTTGGTGCTAAGTAAACACAGTATATCTTGTTCGCTGTTACATAGCTCTGCACCCATTGTATTTGTGGTCCCATATTTTTTAAAACCCCGCAGGATGTTTGCGAAATAGATTTTAACTGTTCTGCATTTAATTCCCCTGCATTAGGTATTTCTCTTTCGATAATAAATTTAGGCATTTGTTGTTTTTGTTTTTCTCCATAACGACTTTCTTTCCTTTTAAGCCCCGTTTTTGAAGTGGGTTCTGGCCTCCACTTAGTGATACTTCTTTTGTAAAAACTGCTATTCACAACGAATAGTATTATTCTAATCGCTTAATTATACATTTAAAACAGTATTAAAACTTAATAATTCCTTTTCAATATTATGAATGTGAAGTACAACGCGTGGCCTTGTAAAATATAACTTGCTATTGTTAATCGTATATATCAACTTACAATAACTAAACAGGGGAGAAAAATGGACGTCAAAATAGAAAACGGAAAGTTAACCATCGCTATTGATTTACAGGAACCAACACCAAGTGCTTCGGGAAAAACTTTAGTCGTCGCTACCACTCATGGAAATGTAGTTACTGAATGTGTGGTTGATGGAAAACCCGTGGTGATTGGATTGAATGCTTATATTAAGAAATGACTGCCTAATTGTCTTTAAGCGCGAAACTTTTTGGTATGAACAAAAACTTCAATAACAGCACATAGTTTTTGCTGTTTCGAAGTGAAAATTATAGACATAATCAGTTGTCTAGGGGTCTAAAAGGCGGTAATTGAGTCATCGGATTATTAGCCCTTTAAATATCTGAATACTTAAAGGGCTTTTTGTTTAATCCTACTACGTTATAACGATTTAGTAGCCAAACCCAATACTGAAATCAAAATTCAAACTGTTGTAATTGCCTGAATTGGCAATGGTTAAAGGTGATTTTCTGTTTAGCGACATCGGTACAAATCTGTAGTTTGCGTTAAACCCTAACAATAAAGCGCTGTTGTATGAATAAGTGTAACCCAGACCAATTACTGCATCTGGCGCCCAGGTACTGCTGCTGATGTTAAATGGCTGATTAAGACTGCTGCCCGTTGGTCCGCCCGTGCCTGTGAAACTCTCATATATGTACATTGCACCGAGGCTAAGGTTAAGATTTAAACCGCTGCCATAAAGAGTGTTTGATGAATTTAACGGAAAGTATTTTACTCTTAAATTTAAAGGTATCGCAAACAGGCTTGCGTTGGTTAAATTGTATGTGTTGCTTGACTGGTTGGCCGTTGGACTGTCGTCATACCACCAGTATGGATCGTCGTCCCAGTAATCAAAAGATCCGCCGCCATAAACAGAGGATGGTGTGAATATAAGAGACGGTGCAAATTCAACTGCGAAATGTTTGTTAAGATTTCTACCAAGAGTAAAAGTTATATCTGTAACATACAGGGCATTGTTTGACGGAGCCCCGTTGTAATAATTGCTGACTTCGGGATTTGTGAAGACATCAAAAGATAATCCGAACCCTGCATAGTTCTTGCCTCCGCCATAGTACACCTGAGAATAAGATGTGGCGTAACAAAAGAGAACAAACAAAACTGTAAAAATTTTTGTTTTCATGACATTTGTGTTAAGTTATTTAAAAAGTGTTTCAATATAATTTATTTCTTACTCCTTACTTCCTACTTCCTACTTCTTACTTCCTACTTCATACTCCCTACTTCTTACTCTCTAACTCACCAATCCCAGTTTAACCGCTATCCCCTTAACTGCCAGCAGTGCTGCATTATCAGCAGGCAATTCCCAGAGTGGCACTCCTTCACGGTCATACTTCTTTAATTCCTCATCCTCTGGGACTATGCCGTATAACTCTGCTTTGCCGGGAAGTGTTAATTTAATATCAGCAGGGACACGGTTTGCAATAACGGCAATCTTTTCTGCACCTACCATTTTCTCAATCATCAAAAGTGTATCCATACTTCTCTGCGAAGCATCTATAACTACTATTACACGGTTAACACGAACTGTTACGTCTCTGTTTATCTGTTCAATTCCTGCTTCTGCATCAATGAGAACACCCTTAAAAGATGAAATCAAAACTTCAATAGCAGAGCGTAATAATTTGTTGGCAGGACAAAAGCAACCTTTGTCGTTAGTGTGTCCCATCGCAAGCAAAGAAAACCCGTCACGCTCAACCAGTGCATTCAGTATAAAATAATCAAGCTGGTCTGCCGCCTGCTCGAGGTCAGATTTAACACCTTTGCGTGCCTCTTCAATAAATTTGTTTCTGACACCTGCCAGTGTATCAACAACCTTTACACCAACGGCAGAAGTCAACCCGCCTACAGGGTCCGCATCAACAAGCAGCACAGGTTTATTCTTAGTCTCTATCAGTGTCCGCGATAAAAGTGCGGATATTACTGTCTTACCAACACCACCTTTTCCACAAACCGAAATAATCGGTATTTCATTTAATATAGTATTATTATCTGTCGCCATTTTCCTTTTAAGTTTTATTTAACAAGCCCCTTTTTTCTTTCTGCTTTTCAGAACATCTCTTATGTCGTCGCATACTGATTTATCGCCGCAGGACGAGCAGTCGAGTTCACAGTCTATATCATATCCTTTAATCTTCCAGTTCTCTTTTGTTATCTCTTTTGATATTTTTCTTACCTGTTCTGAAATATTGTCAAGTAGTCTCACGTCATCCTTTGCCGAAGTAATAAATATAATCTCCATTGATTCAATTTTGGGATTCTCAGATTTGTATAAATAAATAAGTGCTTTTCCAAGACATTCAAAATTAAATCCTTTAGCAGCGCCGTCTTTGCTTATTCTGCTCCATATATTTTGCGGTAAACTTCTGATCATATAACCTTCAATCTTATCACCTACAAACCCGGGTTGCTGAAGTGTCTCATGTTCCTTGTCATCAAGAGAGGCTCCTCCTATAAGAATTACCTGTCCGAAAGGAAGGCTTTTATCTGCCGATTCAGGAATGTCAAGTCCGATTAAAGTGATTCTGCCGTCATTAATTAAACCTGTTTCATTCGTTGAAATCATAATAGCGGCCGAACCTGCTTCAGGATTCCCAAGTTCAACATACGTGTCCTGCCGCAGTATTATTCCCGGGTTAGCATTCCCGCCAATATTAACGGGAATAGTACGTGGCAATTCAGAACAGGAAGACGAAACATTGAATACATTTATCCGTCTTCCCGAATTCTTCAGTTCTTCTAAAACATCGTTTATACTTTTTATATATATATCAAATGAAGACATACGTAGTCGTTAAATTGTTTAAAGTAATCCCGAGATTTCAAAAAAAGTCTTCATCCTGTCAAATGCCACATCAGGAGTCATATACCTCTTATCCCATATATCAATCCCAAGTACAAGACACGGAATTCCTTTTTCATGACACATATCCCTAACAACTTTAATTCTGGAATTTGTATCGCGGTGTGAAATATGAGCCGGCATTACAACTGCATCGCAGCTGAAATCTTTTACAATCTGTAATATATCATTGCAGAATAAATCTGTTGTATGAAGTGCCTGCCTGTTCATCGGGTCTTCAAGCAAAAAGCGTTTTCCAAACGATGTAAACATTGCTTCTTCACTCGATAAATCTACAGGAGTCCATGTGCCAAACGATACATAATCCATCACACACACCGCACCTAACTCTTTTTGCAATCTCGCAAGTACAGTTCCCGATGCCCAGCTTCCTGCTAAATCCTGCCATAAGAATCTTATCTTTTCATCAACTCCATCAATTCCTTTCTTTTCTTTTACCTGTTGTTCGGTTTCTTTTACAAGTATTTCAAGCCACTCGGTTACTTGCGGAGATATTCTGTCCTTTGACCAGTTTTTAAATTCCGCTCCCTCACGTGCAAGGTCGGGGTCAGCCGGACAGGGCTTTGCTTTTTTCAATTCCTGAAATTCCAGTAAAAGCTGACACTGTTTATTGGATTCTATGCAAACTTCCCTCAGTCTGTCCATATCCATTTTTCTGCCCGTAACATCTTCCATAAATGTTACCGCCTGCCTTAACTGTTTACCCATATATTCATAACTTGCATCGTCATAACTATGCGGTGCGTGCATAATAAACCTCGGGATATGAGCCCATGGTTTATATCCGTTCATCAGATTACCGAGTGTATCCATTGCATCACAGCAGGAGTTTGTTGTAATTATCATATCAGGAGTTTTTAGCAGTCCTGCTTCGAGATAATAAGTTGCGACTTTTATTGCATTGCAAAGTCTGCTCTCAACACCCACATCTGTTCCCTTATCTATAAGTTCCGCCGCATCCGGCAGCCCTGTACCCATTGCTCCTGTGAGCGTCAGGTCTGAAAATGAGCACCCAAACGCAACAGGTATTTCAATGAAGAAATCTCCGTTGCCAGTTACTAACGGACCATCTGACTCATTTTGTGGACCAAGCGTAAGCCCAAAAAGACTTTTATTCGCCGCCGACATCAACTGTGAATATATGTTAATCATTGTGTGCCTCCTGTTATTGTTTCAAGAAATGCCTGAACCCTTGTTTGTATCTGTCCGATTGAATCGGGTATGTATTCCCTTTCTATTCTCAGCATTGGAATGCCTGCTTCCTTAAGTTCTTTGTTTAGTATGTAAAGTTCTCCGCCCCATGTATCACAGCATAACATATTCTGACCGATTATTCCGTCAACTTTGTAATCCTTAATATTTTCAAATACTGTTTTTGATATAATCGGATGCGCTCCGAGGTTTTTCGGACAGAACGGACGGTCCTGTACCTGATACTCTGCAATTGCCTGCAAAGGGTCTGCACCGCTGTCTTTAACTCTGCCGTAAATTATCTTGGCTCCAAAACAGGTAAGGTCTGTTACTGTA
>Ga0194063_10002866_pt1 | contig 10537 bp, 7 predicted proteins | sample SepL3720m_MetaG_FD_155459 | JGI IMG/M metagenome (GOLD analysis project Ga0194063, IMG submission 155459) | Anoxic zone freshwater microbial communities from boreal shield lake in IISD Experimental Lakes Area, Ontario, Canada - Sep2016-L373-20m | ecosystem: Environmental > Aquatic > Freshwater >...
GCTACGAAACGTAACAATGATAACGGATGTTCCTTATTTAAAAATTGAGAGCTACTTTTCTGATGCAAAACTATTCATTAACACCTCTGTCTTTGAAGGTTTCCCCAACACGTTTCTACAGGCGGCGAAGTATGGGGTTCCCGTCGTAGCTACGGATGTGGACCCGAACGGTATGCTCTCTCAGTATGGCTGCGGCATTACTTGTGGCGGCGATTTTGAGCGATTTGTGCATGGTGTGAAGCATTTGATCACAGATGAACCATTATATAATCGGATGAGCGCTGCGGCATTGCATTATGTGCGCATTTATCATGATAAAGATATCATCATTCCCCAGTATGAAAAAGCGTTCCAAGATTTGTTGCGTGCTTGAGTATTCCATGTTACAGTTCTGTAAAATTGATAATTTTGGTGCTTCCCCTGTAAATATAAATTAATCATGCATAGAGGCAACATTTTATGAAAAAAAAGATTTACTACAATCCCCTGATTGTGATTATTATAGGAGTTTGGATTTTATCCGTTGTGGCTTTGCTCCTGTTGATTTTCCAATCAAAAGGTTATATCTTTTTGTTCTCTAAACAATTACCTGTCGCAGCACAAGCTGCTTTACTCAGTGGGCATGGACCTAATAGTTATAGCATCTCGATGGGGACAGATTTATGGAGCCAGAACGAAAATTTTCTATCCCCTGCCCAACTGCTGGAGGATAACCGCATTATTGGACCAGGTAACACTTTACACACAGAGATAGGTACGCAAGGCGCTGGGCGTTTCTCGTTTTGGAAAGGAACACTTATTTTTTCTACTTCTGACAACAGTGACCCGCGCACGAACGGGAGACAATATGTGCTGTTGCTGCCGTTCAGCTTGGGATCAAGGGGATTGGCAATTGCCTATAGCTGGGTTGGTTTATCGATGCTGTGCTTCTTCGTAATTTTATGGCAAACCTTACCACGTATTCGCCGCAGATTAATATTTATTGGCTTGGGTGTGAGCGTGATGGTAATTTTGGGAGTATCTTTTCGATTTATTTATCCTCAAATCAAGGCAGTCTACGCTTCTTTTCGAACTCAGATCTATATCATGAGCTTTGACCCAGCGTATTACGAAAGGATGGGCAGTGACTATTGTAATCCACGCTTCAATCCCGAGCGGATTGGCAAACCAAGGAATAAAATTAGCACAAGGGAATATGATTATACTCGTTTGGCTCTAACGCAGGCTTATCTGTGGGACATTGACCGCCGGACCGCTTTGAAGTATATTTTTGATACAGTTACGAGGAATGCACATACAGATAAGGAGAAACATATAGCTGTGTTGCGCTTCTTACAAAAAGCAAGTTACCATAATATATTTCCTCCAATTGACCCCAGTGGAAGCAGTGTCAATGATCCGCTCGTTGTTCTTGAATTAGGGGAAATGTGGTGTGCGGATGTCGCGCGTGTAGCGGTAGATCTTTTTTCTTCTGCTGGTTATAAGGGGAGAATTGTACAGTTAAGTGAGCATCAAGTTGCTGAGATATTTTATGATAACGATTGGCATTATTTTGACGCGGATGTTTTTAGCGGTGGGGATATCTTATTCATGCCAGATGGTACCATTCCTTCTGTGGACGAATTGAGTCGATACGATAATAAAATAAAGTTAGACAGTATGCCTACTTATTATGAAGCTAACATCATCAACAGTTGTTTCATGGGTGGAGGGGGAAGTGGTAAATATGGCGCGTCCTACGCCTATTTTTCATCGTTGTCTTATAGAGAAGATAATATAGCCCCTGGATATTACATTAAGAAGAATGCCTTATCACGAAATCAAGAAGAGATGGATAAAATCTATTTTGGCTGGCATATTATTAATACAGTACCGGACCCAGATCGAGTGCTTGCGCCCATGCCACTGCGTTATGCGCCTTCGATTGTCAAAATGGATGCAATTGTTCTAAACCCAGAAACGCGGCAGGTTCACTTATCTTTCCATGCTTCAGATATGGATAACGATATAATAGGATATCGTATCTTTATTTCTAAAAAACAAAGAGGCTGGGATTACGCAATGTTTTATGGTGCTAAGGAGATAAAAAAATATTGGAGCAATCCCTATGGTTGGAAGCCGGAAATGTATGATGCCTATCACCGCCTACCGCCAGTGGATGTTAAATTTTTGACCACTTCATCGAGAGAATTGGATATTTCCATCCCCGAAGGGGATACTTATTATGTTACAATCATGGCTTATGACGCATATGGAGAGAAAGTTGGGCGCAAATTATATCCTGCTTCAAATGAGATTAAACTGAGTATCGATAATTAGGGAATCGAGTATGAGAATTACATTGCAAATAATCATGAACTCAAAATATATTAAAATAGCCTTATTGGTCATTTGGTTATTTTCCTTAGGCTTGGCGCTTTTGTTAACTATTCAGCCCTACCCTTTCTTCTGGAAGACCGTCTCGCTTGCTTCCCAGTCTGTCCAAATCGGTAAACAGGGTGCGCATATCTATGTGATATCACCAGGAAAATATGAAGAGGCGTCCTCAGCAAAGTTATTTGAAGATGGAAAAGCGATGGGACCGGAGAATGCTCTTCGAATCGATATTGGCGCGGCGGGTGGTGGACGATATTGCTTCGAGAAAGGTCGCCTTTTTTTCTCAAGCTCGGACAATAGCGACCCACGCATAAATGGGCGGATCTATACGTTGGCACTGCCGCGCCCTATTGCGCCCCGCTGGGTGTTCCTTATTTGGGGTTGGGTTATTGCACTGGCAATCGTTCCGTTTGGGATAATAGCAAGGCGATTGGGGTTAATAGCGGGGCGATATTTCAAAAAAGAAAAATTAGTAATACACGCGATGGAAAATCAGATAAAATTATGGGTAGCCACCCATCCACACAGCTTTTTGGGTATCCTCGCCTACGGGATGTTAGCGATTATGTTTCTCAGCGCTGTCCAGAAATGGGCAATATTTTGGGTGGCACTTGTGGTTTCTTGTTTGTTTTGGCTGATCGTAGAGTTGTATGGGCAGATTTTTGCCCAATATGAAGCAGGGTGGTTGTCTGGATGGTTACGCCGCCGTGAAGAGATCTATTGGAAGGTAACTTTAATAATATTCAACGGCTTATTATTTCTTGCCTTTGTGTTCCTCCTGGGCTTTCCCAAAACAAATGATATAAATTTCCATAACTTTATATTCATTATGCTAGTCCTCAATACAGCAATCCTGGAAGGATTATTCCTCCGCAAAATTTCTAATGCTCAGATTAAAAAACTAACCCACTCAATACGATGGAGGTTGTGGGGTGGATGGATAGGCGGAGGAATGGTAATTACACTATCCTTAGGAACAGTGATTGCAAGTCAACGTTTATCTGGAGATCCGAAGCTCATATGGCTTGTGCTTTTCGGTCTTGGAGGCTATCTTTATCTTCTATATATAACGTTTGAAGGGTTACGAAATTCAATTACAGCATTAATAAAATCAATAAGTAAACGAATCTCTCCAATTCTAGTTTTCAATGATATCGGAAAATCCGTTCTCCATAAGTTATCGTGGCTTCATCCATTTGCTTTTTGGGGAATACCTATTCTTCTATATCTGATCCTGTATTATTCACATATAGATGGCATGAAATTAATTGTTGTCTTTTTTAATTCCAATCCCTCACTCATCTGTATCTTGATGATACCACTATTCTATGTGTCTCTGCGGATTAACAACTGGTATGGCAGCATCCTGAATCTTATTCTGATCAGTTTTCTGTTTGCATCATCGTTGATCGTAATTTGGATGCAAGGTGGTTCCGGTGGTACCTATTTAGGAGGATTCCTTCCTTTTAGCGATGCTAATGGGTATTATTCCTCTGCAGAGACATTAAATAGGGGTTATTTGCTCAATAGTTGGAGTACCCGCCGTCCCATATTCCATGCTTTTCTAAGCAGTCTCTTTTTTTTGGCTGGTAAAAAATGGGTGGCGACGTTGATTCTTTTATCAATTTTAATCATATATTCCTCCTATTTTTCTCTCAAAGAAATCCGCAAATATTTTGGCGCTGAAGCAGCATCTGTTTATATCGTTATCATATATATGTTTTTTAGACAGTACATCGGTTCGACACTGAGTGAAAATCTGGGTATTATTCTCGGTTTATTAAGTATGGCTGTAATAATCAGAGGCATTTTTACAAAAAAAATATTTATTGTGTCATTTGGCGTATTTTTACTTTCGCTCGGGTTAAATGCTCGCGCCGGTGCTTTTTTTGTATTGCCGCTTATCTTGCTTTGGTCTTGGTTTTTCTTTACAAGTGGGGAGAAGTACAAGGTGAAAACTGGTAAGACCTTTCTTCTCCTGGTTGCGATTATTGGGGGATTTTTGATCAACAGTCTACTAATAAATTGGATAGGTTCACCGGATAAAGGAATACCATTCGGCAACTTTGCTGCTGTGTTATATGGGTTGGTTTTTGGAGGGGATTGGACATTATATCAGAACAATCCGGCTCTTCAAGGTTTGGTGTCAGAAAGGGAACTTTGGAATAAGACCTATTCCATTGTATTTTTGGCAATAAAAGACAATCCCACGCTTCTCCTGAGTGGAGCGTTGAGGGCTTGGATGTATTTTCTCGCTAATGGTTTCCCGTTTATATATTTTTATGACAGGACTGTAAGAATGACATTGTTAATATTCAGCGGTTACTCTCTGATCTTGATGATATTCACACGTAGTCATATTGCGCGATTTCTGTTGGCTTGTGCGATAGGTATTTGGTTCTCAGTTCCTTTTGCGCCGCCTTGGGATTCTGGTGGAATGAGAGTATATGCCACAACTATTCCTCTCCTTGCTATGTTTCCCGCTTTTGGCATCTATAAATCACTGGAGCTTATTAATCGACTTATGTCGGGAGATAAACAAAGACTGTCGATCCCACCCTTGTCGTCTGAAAGGAAAACATGGCGTTCCAATCTACTTATCTTTTCGATCGTTATTGTATTGCTTTGTTTTCCATTTCCTATCATTCTTCAACGTGTCAATGCAGCGCGCAACACAAATCTCATGGACATCCAATTGGGTATCAAACAATCCGGTGACCTGATGAGTGTGCAACTACATGATCCAAATAATTTCCTAAATATTGTGCCTGACAATGTGAAATACAGCATGGTTCCAAATGTACGTAAGAAAGACTTTTTTGAAAATTCAAATCCCATATTTAAAATGTACCCTGAAACCTTAGAAGTATTAAAGACAAACCTCAATGAAAATATGTCTTTGAAGTTTGATCCGTTTATTTATAGGTGGATTATTATTGATACTCGTCTGCTCCAAAAAGGAAGGGGTATCTTTGAAACAGAAAATATAAGGGTAAAAAATTTTGAGGTAACTCTCATCCGGAGTGAAAATAACCATGATGAATCAAACCATTGAAAACCGCAATAAAGTGAATTATAAAGAAAACCGCATAGCACAATGGGATAAGGCAGCCCGATGGAATTATTCTGAGAACCCGCTTAGTCATTCTTACCACCGTAGGCTAAAGGAAGTGTATCAGTTTTTGGTATCCCCAGAACAGAGGGTTCTCGAATTAGGTTGTGGGGCTGGAGATTTATTGGCTTCTTTACAGCCGTCCTATGGCGTTGGCATCGATTTTTCATCTGAAATGTTAGAACTTGCTCGCCAACACAATCCTAATCTTCATTTTATTCAAAATGATGTTCATGATCTAAATTTAGACGAAACTTTTGATATCATTATCCTTTCTGATCTATTGAACGATTTATGGGATGTACAAACGGTCTTTGATAGTGTTGCCCGGCACTGTGAAGCACACACGAGAGTGTTAATTAATACACATAGCCGTTTATGGGGAGGTCCATTGAATATTGCCCAGATGTTGGGGTTATCAAAGCCGCGTCTGGAGCAAAATTGGCTTCAGGTGGAAGATGTAGCTAATTTGCTTTACCTGTCAGATTTTGAAGTGATTCGCACTTGGCAGGAATTCATTCTCCCGCTATCCCTGCCTTGGGTATATTCTTTCTTCAATCGTTTCATGGTTCGTTTTCTTCCTTTTTCTTGGTTTGCGCTTGCTAATTTTATTCTTGCCCGCCCACAGTCAATGAAGGTGATAGATATTGAAAAGCCTTTGGTTTCTGTGGTGGTGCCGGCGCGGAATGAGGAAGGGAACATTGCCGACATTTTTTGCCTCACGCCAGAAATGGGAAGCGGTACAGAATTGATCTTTGTTGAAGGTCATTCACGGGACGGTACCTATGTTGAGATCGAACGCCAGATGGCAGCCCATCCTGAAAAGCGTTGCCAACTTATCCGCCAGAGCGGGATCGGAAAGGGCGATGCAGTGCGGTCCGGGTTTGAACATGCGCAAGGCGATATTTTGATGATCCTGGATGCAGATTTAACCGTTCCACCATATGACCTGCCTCGTTTTTATGAAGCTCTCATTTCAGGGAAAGGTGAGTTTATTAATGGAGTGCGTTTGGTGTATCCTATGGAAAAAGAAGCCATGCAATTTATAAATTTTTTGGGCAATAAATTCTTTAGTAGGGCGTTTTCCTGGTTGTTGGGACAGTCTGTTGAAGATACTTTGTGTGGGACAAAGGTTTTATGGAAAAAGGATTATGATCTGATTGCCCAGAACCGCTCTTACTTTGGTGATTTTGATCCCTTCGGGGATTATGATTTGTTATTTGGTGCAGCAAAACTAAATCGAAAAATCATTGATATACCTATCCGGTATCGTGAGCGTATTTATGGATCAACCAATATCCAGCGTTGGAAACATGGCTGGTTATTGTTGAAAATGGTATTTTTTGCCGCTAGTAGGATAAAATTCGTATAGAATAAAAGCAGGAGTATGGAATGAATAATGTACATCAGAATCGTGGTGAGCATGAGATTAACCATGGAAAGAAACTTGCCCAGAATGATCCTGAACTGATTTGGGGTTGGGGAACGCTAGCAGGTAAGATACGCGCCAATCGTAGAGCAGATTGGATAACTCAAAGCGCAAAATTGACTCCAGATAAACGTGTTTTGGAAATTGGTTGCGGCACAGGTTTGTTTACAGAATTGTTTGCTCGATCAGGCGCCCAGATTATTGCTGTGGATATATCTGAAGATTTGCTTAGTATAGCGCGTGCAAAAAATTTACCTGAAGATAGGGTTATGTTTATGCGGAAACGGTTTGAAGAATGTGATATAGATGGGCCATTTGACGCGGTTATTGGTTCATCTATATTACATCATCTGGATATCAAACCCGCATTAGCCAAGATTAAAGAACTACTTAAACCTGGTGGAATTATGAGCTTTGCAGAGCCGAATATGCTCAACCCAATCATTATGTTTCAAAGCCACGTACCAGCAATGAGACGTGCTTTCGGGTACTCACCTGATGAAATGGCGTTTACACGCTGGAAACTAAAGCAATACCTTGAAGAAACAGGATTTTCGAGAATAAAAATAATTCCACGAGATTGGTTGTATCCATCGACACCGTCAGGGATGATCAAGATAATTCAAATTATTGAAACCTATTTTGAACAGATACCGGTATTACGAGAAATAGCCGGATCGGTTTATATACAAGCAACAGCATAAGAAATTTCTGAGAACTTTAAATGATTGAATTATTCAAAAGTTGGCTGGCTCATCCTGATATCCGTAATCTAGATATTGACGATCCCCGTATGACAGTCATGCGCCGCAAGATACTCAAAGAAAAACAATTTTTGCGTCATATTTATCTGGAATGGTACACAACAATTCTTGACGTTATTCCACTCAAAGTAAAACCTGTACTCGAGATAGGTTCTGGTGCCGGTTTTATGAATGAAATTTATCCTGATTTAATTGCAAGTGAAATCTTCTATTGTCCAGAAATTTCAGTGGTACTTGATGGTCAACGTTTGCCATTTTCTTCTTCATCAATTGGTTCCATCGTAATGACAGATGTCTTGCACCATATCCCTCATGTGAGGAGCTTTTTTCTGGAGGCAGTACGATGTCTTGAACCATCTGGAAAAGTGGTTATGATTGAGCCCTATGTCAGTACATGGTCCAGAATAATCTATACTTATTTTCACCATGAACCGTTTAATCCACAAGCTGAAAATTGGGAATTTCCTTCCATCGGACCTTTATCCAGCGCTAATGGTGCATTACCATGGATTATCTTCGAGAGAGATATAAAGCAATTTGAAAAAGAATTTCCGGAACTGCGTCTTAAATCTATACAACCCATGATGCCGTTTTGTTACATACTATCTGGTGGTGTGAGTTTGCGCACCCTGATGCCCGATTGGACTTATTCATTTTGGCGTTTATTTGAGAACTATTTTCCAAAAAAAATGTTTGGAATGTTCGCTTTGATTGAACTAGAAAGAATATGAGATTTAGTAATATGAGAAAATTGAAGCTTTTACCTTTGAGAGAATATGCTGGAAAAAAAGTCTTGATCCTTTTTTTTATATTATTATCCGATTCTTGGAAATCTTTATCGAAAACGAGTCGAGCTTTGTCTGTATGAACTAAAAGGTGAAAAAAATATTTTGGAAATAGGTTTTGGTGCTGGCTTAACCTTCCTCAACTTACAAGAGGAGTATGAAGAAATTTATGGGCTTGATTTGACGGCAAATGTTGGCATAATAACGGAATTGTTCCATAAAAGACATATTGAGACCCATTTACAAAATGGCAGCGTATTAGAGATGCCTTATGCAAATGATTATTTTGACAGCGTTTTATTGATCTCCATTCTTGAACATCTTCATCCTGAAGAGCAGGAAACGGCCTTTCGTGAAATTCGTCGCGTATTGAAACCTGGCGGTCAGGTTGTATATGGGGTTCCTATTGAACGCCCATTAATGGTATTTGCATTTCACATGTTGGGATATAATATTCGAGATCATCACTTTTCAACCGAAAAAGACGTCATTGGAGCAGCACAAAAAATAGAAAAGCTCAAAAAGACAGTTGATTTGAAAGGCTTGGGTGGGTTAAGCGGTCCGATTTATCAAGTTTGCCATCTTATAAAATCATAGAAATCCAGATGAATAATAATCAAAAATACAGACTATAAGAATCATCATCATGTGAGGAGACCTTTAGATCCAGTTTTTTTGGAACCTACCTGATTGAAAAATATCAACCAATAATGATGGCGGTCATATCGTAAGCACCACGATATTACTTAAGTGGTTCCCTTTCAATGGTTCCAGGGTACTGTTAAACGCCTCATCAGTCTGTTTCATTTACTCATTAGATTAAGAAAAGCAAGAACAGATATACTCTTGCCTCACGCGCTCATTCCAAATACGGCTTGTGGATTTGGAATGCGATGGAGCAGCGTAAAAAAAGTGTATCGCTTATGAAGGCTGACATGAATTTGGCTTGGCAGGCCGAAATTGGGAAACCCTGGCTGTAAAATTAACGCCAGGGTTTTTTTGTAACATTTCGCACCTTGTTGGTGAGATGGTTTGATGTTATTATTTATATCGAGTTAGGTTACTTGCAAATTTGGGTAAAGCGAAACAATTGTTGGGTAAAGATTAACAATGTTTCCATATGTGAGTGAACATTATGATGAATACCATCTCCGAGACGCCATGATAAAAGGTATGAGAAATAAAATAATAAATAACCGTTTGATCGCGTACGTGTTCGTTGCGATCATCACCTTGATTGCGATTGGTATATTTGCGTATCGTCCATTAAGGACTTGGGTATATATCATAACCTTTAACCCTGAGCGATATGAGAGACAGGGCAGTGACTATTGTAACCCCTGGTTCAATCCTGAACGGATAGGTAAGACAAGAAAACAAATAGACTCAGACAAAGATTACGATTTCATCCGGTTGGCGATAGTGAGAGCTTATTTATTCGGCGTTGATCGAAGAGCAGCTCTAAAATATATTTTCGATACGGTGACTAAAGGCGCTGTAACAAATACGGAAAAACATCTAGCGGTGCTGCGTTTCTTGCAAAATTCCAGTTATCACAATTTAATTCATCCGATGGGACGTAGCGGGAGTGTGGTTATAGATCCACTGGTTAATCTAGAACTTGGCGAGATTTGGTGTGGTGAGGTTTCCTACCTGGCTGTAGACTTATTTGCTGCGGCTGGATATAATGGTAGAGTTGTGGTGTTAAGCAGGCACGGGATTGCTGAAATGTATTACGATAACGATTGGCATTATACTTCGATGCGGATTTGTTCAGCGGTGGAAATGCTTTATTGTTGCCAGATGGGACGATCCCTTCGGTAGCAGAATTAAGTCGATCGGATAATAAATACTTACTCGATCGTATGCCGACTTATTATGAACAATTAATCATTAATAGTTGTTATCAACAATTTAGTGGCAGTAGTACATATGGCGCATCGTATGCTTATTATTCGACTTTGTCCTATGAGGAAAGCGGTTCTCCGGTGGTATTTAAACGTAAGAACGCAACAATGGAGCAGGAGCGTCAGGATAATCTTACTTATGGTTGGTACAAAGATGAAACCAT
>Ga0194063_10002867_pt1 | contig 10536 bp, 11 predicted proteins | sample SepL3720m_MetaG_FD_155459 | JGI IMG/M metagenome (GOLD analysis project Ga0194063, IMG submission 155459) | Anoxic zone freshwater microbial communities from boreal shield lake in IISD Experimental Lakes Area, Ontario, Canada - Sep2016-L373-20m | ecosystem: Environmental > Aquatic > Freshwater...
GGGATAGGGCTGGCCATCGTCAAGGCGCTGACCGAGGCCCACGGCGGCCACATCAGCTGGCCAGCCGCGGCCCTGGGCACGGCAGCACTTTCACCGTGGTGATTCCGATCCTCGGTCAGCTCGAAGGCGTCCCGACCAGTTCGTGACCGACTCCCTACAAACCGACTCCCTACAAACCGACTCTCTACAGAGAGGTGAGGATCTGGTTCATGGTGTCGATCTCCTTCTGCTGGCTGGCCAGGATCGACTTGGCGACGGCGACGGCGTCTGGGAACTCGCCGTTCTTGATCTCATTCTGCGCCATGGTGATTGCACCCTGGTGGTGCTTGATCATCCCGGTCAGGAACAGCTTGCCGGCCTCGGCGCCTTCGGCGTTCTCCAACGCATCCATGTCGGCCCGCGACATCATGCCGTCCATGCCCGCCATGTCACCCATGTCGCCCATTCCCGGCATCATCGTTCCGCTGGGCATCATCGATCCACCGGGCATCATCGATCCACTGGGCATGGTCGTGGTGGTCGGGGAATCGCTGGGTCCCGAACCGTGCATCCCGCCGTGATCCATCCCGGGCATTCCACTCATCCCGGGCATTCCGCTCATCGGCATACCCCACTGCTTCATCCAGCCCTGCATCTGGTCGATCTCCGGGCCCTGAGCGGCCTTGATCTGCGTGGCCAGATCGACCACCCGCGGGTCGATGCCCTGCTTGGCCAGGATGATGTCGCTCATCTGGACGGCCTGCTGATGGTGCGGGATCATCGCGTGGGCGAAGTTCATGTCGGCCTGGTTGTGCGCCGCCGCTTCCGCGGAGGCCGCGGTCGAGGTCTGGGTCGACGACAGCGCCGACGACGACGTCGCCTCCTTGGTGGCCGAGTTGCTACACGCGCCGAGCACGGCCATCGTGGCCAGCGCAGCCACCCCGGTCACCACCGTCCTTGTCTTCCTCACAACACATCCCTTTCGTCGTTTCGATTCGTCGTTTCGATTCATGTCCACTCTTCCGCGGCTCGATAGGGCTCTCCTAGCGGTTCTGTGAAGATCCGATAAAGAACATCTCTCCCACCTGCGCCTATCGAACCCGGCTTGCGCCGCCGGACGCCGCTAGATAACCTCATTTTTAGGTTAGGCAACCATAACTTGAGGGCGGCGAGGATGACGGGACTGCTGGGCGGGCACTGGGCCGCCGACATCGCGCTGTCGACGCCGAAAATCTCCGCCCAACTGGTGGGCAGCGGTCTGATCGGACTGCGCGAGGGCCTGGAAGCCAGCATCGTCGTGATGATCCTGGTCGCCTTCCTGGTGAAGTCCGGTCGCCGGGATGCGTTGCGCTGGGTCTGGCTCGGGGTCGGAGCGGCCGTCGCGATGACCATCGCCGTATTCCTGGGCATCCGCTACGGCACTTACGGAATCACCGGTCTGACCGCCGAAGCGATCGCCGGCATCGCATCCCTGGTCGCCGTCGCGATCGTCACCTCCATGGTGTTGTGGATGCGGCGCGCCTCGGCCGGACTGTCCGGCGAACTGCGGGCCGGCATGTCCCAGGCCCTGGAGACCGGCGCACCGGCCGTGGTGCTGCTGTCCTTCCTCGCCGTTGGTCGGGAGGGCTTCGAGACGGCACTGTTCATGGTGGGCTACGCCGAGGCCGAAACCGCTTGGCCTCTCATAGGTTTGGTCATTGGTGTCATCGCGGCCGCAGGCATCGCCTGGGCCATGTACGCCGGCGCCGTTCGCGTCAACCTCGCGAAGTTCTTCACCTATACCGGGCTGTTCCTCATCATCGTGGCCGCCGGGATCCTGTCCTACGGCATTGGCGCACTGCAGACGGTCGGGTGGCTCCCCGGCCATCACCACCGCGCCTTCGACATCAGCGCATCGCTGGACTGGTCAGCATGGTACGGCCAGATCCTGCAAGGTGTCTTCAACGTCACCCCCACCCCCACCGTGCTGCAACTGCTCGCCTGGCTGACCTACCTCGTCGTCGTGGTCGCGCTATTCCTGCGCAACCGCGGAGGCGGGGCCCGTAAGCCGGCGTCCGCATCCGCCCCAACCGGCGTCTCCGCCACACGAGCCGCATAGTCCCCGAAAGGTGAACCACGTGATCGAGTACCGCCACGGAGCGGCAACCTCGGCTGCTCTGGCAGCCGTCCTGATCGGCGGGCTCGCCGGGTGCGCCGCCAAGGAGACCACCAAGGCCGAAAACCCAAGCAAGGCCGAAAACCCAAGCGGCAGTTCGGCTCAGATCGCCGTCGACGCGTCCGACAGTGCGTGCACATTGTCGGTCAACCAGGCCGGCACTGGCAAGCGCACCTTCGTCATCACCAACAACGGCTCGAAGGTGACCGAGTTCTACGTCTACGACAAGGACGACAAGGTGCTCGCCGAGGCGGAGAACATCTCCCCCGGCCTGCAGCGCTCCCTCGATGTCGAGTTCACCGAACCCGGCACGTACCGAACTGCCTGCAAACCCGGCATGGTGGGCGACGGGATCAGCACCGACCTGTCCGTTCGCTGACCGGCCGGCCGGGGCCCCTCAAAGTCGCGCAGGAACCATACGTTCCGGCAGCGGCGCATCCACGGCTACTGTCCCCGGGTAGGGGCCGGTTACGACGTGGGCGCCTGATTCGACGACTCGCGGAGGACTATGACCGACCTGCCCCGTTCTGAAGAGCCGTTCGCCGGTGTCATCAACACCCTCGCGTCGGACTCCACACCGGCCAAGCCGGCGATCAGCTACCCGCCGCCCGGTGCGCCGAATGTCGTCGTCGTTCTCCTCGACGACGTCGGGTTCGGCACCGCGTCGACCTTCGGCGGTCCGGTACCCACTCCCGCCCTCGATCGCGTCGCCGGTGCCGGCCTGCGCTACAACCAGTTCCACACCACCGCACTGTGCTCGCCCACCCGCGCGGCGCTGCTGACCGGTCGCAACCACCACAGCGCCCACATGGGCGCGATCTGTGAGATCGCCTACGGCTTCCCGGGATACGACAGCATCATCCCGAAAAGCACCGCGACGGTCGCCGAGACGTTGCGAATGAACGGTTACAGCACAGCGTGGTTTGGCAAGGCGCACATCACCCCGATGTGGGAACTCAGTCCGGCCGGCCCGTTCGACCGCTGGCCCACCGGACTGGGCTTCGACCGGTTCTACGGCTTCCTCGGCGGCGAGACCTCGCAGTACGAGCCGGCTCTGTACGACCAGACCACGCCGATCCAGCCGTATGTCGGCAGAGAGAACTACCACCTCACCGAGGACCTGGCCGACAAGGCCATCGAGTGGATACGGCTGCAGAAGACCTCCGCACCGGACAAGCCGTTCTTCGCCTACTTCGCCCCCGGCGCGGCGCACTGCCCGCACCACGTGTGGCCGGAGTGGTCGGATCGTTTCGCCGGCCAGTTCGACGATGGCTGGGATGCGCTGCGCAAGAAGACCTATGACCGCCAGATCGACACGGGGATCATCCCCGAGGGCACCAAGCTCACACCGCGACCGTCGGAAATTCCGGCGTGGGACGCCTACGACGACCGCTACAAGCCGGTGGCCAGCAGGCTGATGGAGGTCTTCGCCGGATTCATGGCCCACACCGACGCCCAGGTCGGCCGCGTCATCGACGCCATCGACGAACTCGGGCAGTGGGACAACACCATGTTCATCTACGTCTGCGGGGACAACGGCGCGTCAGCGGAGGGCACCATCCACGGCGCTTGGAGTGCTCCGTCCTATCAGAACGGCGTCCCCGAAGATCCGGAGTGGCTGCTGGATCACAGGGACGACTTCGGCACCGTCCGCTGCGAGAACCACTACAACGTCGGCTGGGCCTGGGCGCTGGACGCGCCGTTCCAGTGGATGAAGCAGGTGGCCTCGCACTTCGGCGGAACCCGCAACGGCATGGCGATCTCCTGGCCCACGGGCATCGAGGCCAGCGGCGAGCAGCGCAGCCAGTTCCACCACATCATCGACCTTGCTCCGACCATCCTCGATGCGGCGGGCATCCCGCATCCCGATCACGTCAACGGCATCGAGCAGAAACCCATCGAGGGCGTCAGCATGCGCTACTCGTTTGACGACCCGGCCGCTCCGAGTTCGCGCACCACGCAGTATTTCGAGATGTTGGGCAACCGTGCGATCTACCACGACGGCTGGATCGCCTCATGCTTCCACGGCCGGTTGCCGTGGGTGCGCGTCCAGACACTGCCGTTCGGCGACTCCGAACGCTGGGAGCTCTACAACATCGCCGACGACTTCAGTCAGGGCGTCGACCTCGCCGGCCAGTTCCCGGAGAAGCTCGCCGACCTGCAGGCCCTGTTCGACCGAGAAGCCCACGCCTACAACGTCTATCCGCTCAATGACGAGATGAGCACTCGCGCGCAGCCCTCCAGCAGGCCCAGCCTGCTGGAGGGCCGTACCACCACCACCTTCTTCGCCGAACACGTCCGGGTGCCCGAGATGTCCACCGTCAACGTCAAGAACACCTCGTTCGATCTCACCGCCCGGGTGCAGATTCCGGACGGGGGCGCCTCTGGCGTGATCATCTGCCAGGGCGGGTCCATGGCCGGCTGGACCCTCTACCTGCGCGACGGCGTGCCGAGTTACACCTACAACTATCTAGGCCATGACATCACCACGATCACCGGCCCGCAACCACTTCGGCAGGGCCGGGCCACCATCGCCCTGTCGTTCGACTACGACGGCGGCGGGCTCGGAAAGGGCGGCACCGCCACGCTGAGCGTCGACGGGAATTCCGTGGCGAGCGACCGAGTGGAGCACACGGTGCCCTTCCTGTTCTCGATGAGCGGGGAGACCCTCGACGTCGGCGTGGACACCGGTTCCCCGGTCGGGCCGTACCCCAACGAGTTTCCGTTCACCGGAACCATCGACCGCATCGATGTTCAGTTGCGGCCGGGTATCGAGGATCACGGTGACGCGGTTGCCCGGGGGCAGCTGCGCGGCGCGCTGGGCACCCAGTAGCTACCCCCCGGCCGCGGACCGGCGGCGCCTGGCCCACTGCGTGTAAATGAGGCCGACCAACGCGGTCACCACCAGGTAGAGCGCGATTGCGGCTTGTACGTCGAGATCGGGAAAGTTTGCCGACGCCAAGGCCAGTGCGGTCGCCGGGTGCCGGCAACTGGCGGCGAAGGCCAGGATTGCCGCGTCCCCGCCATCCGGTCCGCCCAGCAGTTGGCCGGCGGCGAACGTGCCCACCACGAACAGGCCGACGGCGGTCATCGTGTGGCTGCCGAGGAGTGCCCTGATATTGGGTACGGCGGAGACCAGCAGCACGATCATGGCGATCGGCAGCAGCCAGCGCTGCATCCGGTCGATCGGACCGGAAAGTCGTAGCGCCGTCGCTGGTGACATCCGGGCGACTGCCATTCCGGCCAGCAGAGGGAGCAGCACGGCCAGGATCAGCGCCCGCGCGATCACCCACGGAGTCACGACGTACTCGCGCCCGAACACCGCACTCAGGATCGGTGCGGCCACCGCAAGAGCCGGAACGGCGAGCACTGCGAGCACGAAAACCAGGCCCTGACCGTAATCGGCTCGCCCGCCGGCCTTTTCGCCGCGATGGGGCAGCAACGGCGGAAGCGGTGAGAGGGCCAGTGCCACCAATGCGACGGCCACCTGCACACGCAGGTCGAACACCTTCACCAGCCCGACCGCAAGGACCGGCGCCACGACGAGCACCGCGACCAGCGACCGCACCAGCAACGCCGGCCTGCGCAGCAAGCCGACGACATCGTCGAACCGGGCGCCGAGTCCGGAGCCGAAGACCATAACAGCGAGGCTGACCCCGAAGGCCAACTTCGCGGCAGCGGCCCAGGTCACGACGGACAGCCTGCCACGTCAGTCCGACGAGTGCCCTCGTCGGCACGCGTAGGGTGGCGATCAGTCAGAGCAGTCGACCGCAGGGAGCCCCCATGGCAGAGGAGGGGTGAAGCGATGACGGGTGTGGCCGACATCCTGGATTGGGCCAGGCAGAAGGTCGCCGCGCGGGTTCCCAAGGCCGATCTGGACCAGCGTGATCCCGACTACATCCGGGACCAGTTGCCGGGACTGTGGCTGCTGGCGTCGCTGTACTTCCGGGCCGACGTTCGCGGGCTGGACCGAATTCCCGCCGCCGGCCCAGTGCTGTTGGTGGGCAACCACAGTGGTGGCAACGTGCCTCCGGACACCTTCGTGTTCACCCTGGCGTTCTGCTCCTACTTCGGTGTCGAGCGGCCGTTCTACCAACTTGTGCACAACCTCGTCGCCCTCTACCCGGCGTTGCGGTGGCTGCCGTCAGCTGGGTCGAAAAAGCCAGGGCCCGTGGCATTCTCAGCGCGCCGCCCAGCAGTGGGGCTACCGGCGGCCGCCTATTGATCACAGCAACGGGCCGCACCGATCAGTAGTCTCGATCGCACGTCCGGTGACTGCTGCGCTCTGCCCCTACGGGTCGGCGGGATAGGCGTGAATAAGTGCCGACGACAGCTTCGGTACCGCGTGAGTGAGGCTGTGTTCGGCGTTGTGCGCCAGTCGGTGAGCCTCGCCGAGGCTGAGGTCGGGGTCGATGTCGAGTTCGGCGTCGGCATGCAGCCGGTGCCCGATCCAGCGCATCCGCAGCCGCCGAACCCCGAGCACCCCGGGCTCAGTGGCCAAAGCCTTTTCGGCCGATTCGACGAGGAGCGGGTCCACACCGTCGAGCAGGCGGGCGAACACATCACGTGCCGCGGTGCGTAGGACGATCAGGATCGCCGCGGTGATGAGCAGTCCGATAATCGGGTCCGCCAGCGGGAAGCCGAGCCAGACACCGAGCGCACCGAGAACGACTGCCAGCGAGGTGAATCCGTCGGTGCGGGCGTGCAAGCCGTCGGCGACCAGCGCGGCCGAGCCGATGCGACGGCCCACACGGATCCGGTAGAGCGCCACCAGTTCGTTGCCGAGGAAGCCGATGATGCCGGCGGCGGCCACCCAGCCGAGATGGTCGATCGTGATCGGGTGCAGGAGTCGACGCACGGCTTCGTAGCCGGCGATGATCGCCGACAGCGCGATCATCAGCAGGACGAACAGTCCGGCCAGGTCTTCGGCCCGGCCCAGTCCGTAGGTGTAGCGCTTGGTCGCAGCCCGCCGGCCCAGTGCGAAGGCGATCCACAGCGGGATGGCGGTCAGCGCGTCGGAGAAGTTGTGGATGGTGTCAGCAGCCAGGGCGACCGACCCGGACAGTCCGACGATGACCAGTTGGAAGATCGCGGTGACGGCCAGGGCGATGAGGCTGATCTTGACCGCGCGGATGCCCTGGGCGCTGGACTCCAGTGCGTCATCGACGCTGTCGGCGGGGTCGTGGCTGTGCGGGGCGAACACGTCCCGAACCGCGCCCATCAGGCCGCCGCCGTGGTGATGGTCGTGGTCGTGGTGATCGGCCGGTTCGTGGGTGTGGTGGCTCATCGGGTCACCGCCTTGCGGGTACCGGAGTCGTGCAGACGGGCCAACTCCCCCTCGCCACGATGGTGGCCGGGGATCCCGGGGCCGGCGTGCTCGGCGTTGAACACCGCGTCGGTGACCAGTTGGCCGACATGGGTGTTCTCGATGCTGTAGTAGATGGTGGTGCCCTCCCGGCGGGTTCGAACAAGGCGCGCCATCCGTAGTTTCGCCAGGTGCTGGGACACCGATGCCGCCGGCTTGCCAACCGTGTCAGCCAGTTCGGTGACCGACATCTCCCGGTCGACCAGAGACCACAGCACCTGCACCCGGGTGGCATCGGAGAGCATGCGGAAGACCTCGACGACCAAGCCCACCTGGTCGTCGTCCAACCGCCGCCGACACATATTCTTATCTGCGCGCATAGATAGATACCCTACGGGATGGGAATGCCGGCCGCGCCGCTGAACCTAGCGGGCCAAAGTCCGCTTCGCGGCGCGGATTTGGCCCGTGGCCTGGAAGATGACCCGGCGGGAGATTTCCACGGCGTGGTCGGCGAAGCGCTCGTAGTAGCGGCCCAGCAGAGTCACATCCACCGCCGCGGCCGTACCGTGCTTCCACTCCCGGTCCACCATGACGGTGAACAGATGCCGGTGGAGGTTGTCCATCGCATCGTCGGCTTCCCGGATGTATCGGGCCCTGCGGAGGTCGCACGAAACGATCACCTGGTGCGCACTGTCCACCTGGTCGAGGGCGATGCGGCCCATTTCGGCGAAGTATCCGTTGACCTCATCGGGAAGCGCGTGCTGGGGATGGCGTCGGCGGGCGATCTCGGCGACATGGAGGGCCAGTACGCCCATCCGTTCGATGTCAGCGACGATTTGAATGGAACCGACGATCGCCCGCAGATCCCGCGCCACCGGGGCCTGCAGAGTCAGCAGCACGAGTCCCGTCTCCTCGACTCCGGCCTTGGCAGTCGCGACACCCTCATGGTCGCCGATCACCTGTTCCGCGAGGGTCAGATCGGCGTTGAGCAGGGCCTGGGTCGCGCGTTCCATCGCGATGCCCGCCATCCGGCACATATCGGCCAGTTGATCGGTCAGGGCTGCGAGTTGCGTGCCATAGGCGGTCCGCACGGCCGAAGTGTATGGGTCGCAAAGGCGACGACGACCGACGGCGATTGAATTCGAAATGAATACTTCGCTAATTCGCACACGGGTTGGACAGTGGCCTTCGGAACCTCAGTGAGTCGCCTTGTAAGCCAACGAAAGTGCCAGCTTCCCCGGCTTCGGGGAGTCGACAGGTTTCACGAGCGCGGCGAAGGCCTCCTCGCCGAACTCCTTCATCCGGCCGAGCTCGTCGGCGTTGCGGGAGTTCGCGATCTCGGTGTTGCCGGGCAGTGCGACCATCGCCTTGGCGATATTGCCGACCAGGGTCTGATACGCCGGCAGCTCGGTGAGGGTGGCGTTCTCCGGCTTGAGGCTGGGGTCGTTCTGAGTGCGCAGCCATGTGCCCCAGTAGAACTCCTGAAATGCGGGGCTGTTGTCCTCCTGGGAGTAACCGACGTCGCGGACGAAATACAGCACACCGCGGTACTGGTCATTGGCGAACTGCTTCAGGCCGAGGCTGGTCGGAAGTTTCTGCGGATCAACGGGTTTGCCGTTGACGTCCTGCAACCACGTCCATCCGCGATCTTTCATCTCCTGCCAAAACGCCTCCGGCGCAAGCGTGTTCAGGTTCCCGGCAACCTTCAGCCGGATGTGGGTGCCGGGCCCTCCGCCGGGCGCTTCCCAGAACGACGTCAGAGTGTGGTGGCCATCGGTCAGGTAGACCTGGCCGCCGGGTCCGATGACTCCGGTCTTCATCTCGGCTGTGGTCTCAGCACTTTCCGAACCGACCGGCACCTCACAGGTGAACGACGTGGGGTCGGCGATCGTGGCTGCGGGCCCGGCGTCCTTCAGCCCCTTCTGGCCGTTGGTGGCACACCATGCGTCCAACAGCTGCTTTCCGGGCTTCGCGCCGAGGGTATAGCGACCGAGCCGGTAGTAGACCTCGTCGTAGCCCAGGGAGGGCTGGGTCGGCCGCAGGTCGCCGAGGGTGACATCCAGCAGGTCCCCCACCGCTGCGGTGCAGTACCGCTGGTTCTCCGCCGGACACGGCGCACCCGCGGCCGGTGCGCCGTTCTTTGCGGCACACGCCGTTGCGGCCAGCAGCACGAACGCCCCTGCTGCGGCGAGACCACCCTTGGCTGCCAGGATCATTCGATTCCCCTTCGTCGGTCTCGGTCATGCATCGCGAGGCATCTCGCGCTTGGCTGGATTATGCGCTCAGTACCTCCGAGGGGAATTTCGCGATTCTCGCGGCCGGCGCGCTCGGGTTCTCGGCGCGCTCAGGACACCGTGACGTGAACGTGGTTGAAGTGATTCGCCACCCGCCACATCGTGTACACAACGCCGAACCGTCCCGCCTGGCCTTGAACGTCGGCGTTGATGGCATCGCCCAGACCCATGTCCGAGCCGATCATGATGTCGATGGCGTGGCCGCTGGGGTGATCGGGAATCGGATCCGACCGCACGCCGCCGATGGACTGCACGCCGGGGTAGGTGTTGATGATGTATGCCGCTAGCGCCCTGGCGTTCGGGACGACACCGCCCATCCCCACCGTCGGAACGGCGCCACCCAACACGGCCTGCTCAGCGGCGGGAGACATGGCGTAGCTCGCCGTGTCCTCCAGATCATCTCGTACGGCGGCAGCCGTCGTGAGCTCCGCGGCCGCTGCGAAGTTCTCCACCTCGTCGCGGATAGTCAACTGCGCCTTGGCCGCGTTGAGCGCGGCCGGATCATCGGCGTGCTTGTTGTCGGGTCGGGCTGATTGCCCGGCCTGGGTGGGTTTGTCAGCCTGCTGGCGCGACTGGTTGCGATTTGGCCCCGCGTCCTGGCCTGTATCGGCGTACGCAGTGCCACTCAACGCCGCGCTGAAAGCCGTCAGTCCGACGATCGAACCGACGAATCGCTTGCGCACAACGGATTTCGCCGCGAGCGTTGTGGTCAACTTCAAGACTGCGCATCCTTTGAGCGTTGAATCAGGTAAGACTCGGCATCAAACCACAGGGACCCTGCGATGACGCGGATTTAGCGCCTA
>Ga0194063_10002869_pt1 | contig 10528 bp, 15 predicted proteins | sample SepL3720m_MetaG_FD_155459 | JGI IMG/M metagenome (GOLD analysis project Ga0194063, IMG submission 155459) | Anoxic zone freshwater microbial communities from boreal shield lake in IISD Experimental Lakes Area, Ontario, Canada - Sep2016-L373-20m | ecosystem: Environmental > Aquatic > Freshwater...
GGGCTTTGAGGCAGGGAAGCTCATTCGGGCCGTTCTCGATGAAGGCGGCCGTGTTCATCAATGGGGTGTTGGTTGGAAAAATCTCGCGCCGCAACGCGCTTTCCACCAGTGCCCTGAGAGTTGTCCGCCGCCGGGCGGCGGCAGTCTTCGCCTCGATCAGCAGCGCGTCCGGAAGGTCTAAGGTGGTTTTCATATGGGTGATAATATGGTTTTATGGCTCGCCGTCAAGAAAACCATCGAAGGGGCAGGCGACATAAAAAATCTGAAAGCTGAAACTTGAGACCTGAGAGCGGAAGGAGCGATGGGGTGGGGCATGGGGACGAAGGTTTTCGGTGTTCCGTATTCAGCTGAATCCTTGGCATCACTTGGAAAATGGTTTTCTTGCCGCGTGGCGAATATGCAGGATCACCACGTCATCACAGGAAATTTCGTAAAAAACGAGATAATTTCCAACGGGCATCATCCGGTGCTGAAAATTGTAGATGGGAAAGGCGAAGCGTTCAGGGAAAGCCTTCAACGAAAGACAAGCGTGATATAGTTTTGAGAGGAGATTTCGGGCGGTATCCGCGCTTGCGGACTCGCGAGTAATGAACGCCTCTATTTCGCTGAGGTCATGGTCGCTTCGCGCGGAAAAAACGACACGGAAACTCACAGCGAAAGACGTTCCTTCATCTGCACGGATGTGAAAAATTCTCCGCAGCGGTAGTTTTTCAGCCCTTCGGCGCAAGCCGATTCGATTTCGGATATTTCGTCCGCTTGGATGCCGGATGCCGCAAGAAGAGCGTCGGCTGCATTTCGAACCAACCTGATCTCCTGTTCGGGGGCCGCACGAAGTATTTCGATCATTTCCAACGCACTCATGTTAAGATAATCCTGCGAAAAATCGGCAATGTCAAGAAACCGTGAAACTGGGGGTCAGCGTGGAATGGCGCTTAAGCGAACGTAGAAGTGGCGGATTTTGGATGTGAGGAGAAGGAGAAAGTTGAAATGGCAGGACGAAGAGGATTCTGGCTCGTCGCTTGGGATTCTCCATTCTCAATTTCCCTCGGCTCGTTATTCTCCGAGACGTTGGCCAAGCCGTTGAACGAGATCCATGTTTTCGTGGAGGATGGCCAAGATGACGGGAATATTTTCATTCCACACGAAGAAGATGTAATGGTGTTGGCAACGGTGGACGAACGCATCTGCGAAGCGTTTTGAGAAAGCTCGCCCGGCAGCCTGTTTTGTGGCGATTTTTTCGAGGCAGGCTTCGATCTGTGCAGCATATCGGGCCGCTTGGTCCTCCCCCCACCGATCAAGGGTGTATCGTAGGATTTGTCCTGTGTCGGATTCAGCGCCAGAAGTGAGGCGGTAAGTTTGGTTCACAGAGCGGATTTCCTGACGGTCTGCCAGATGTCGGACACGGACTGGTTGGACAAATCTCCCGCTCGGGCGGATTGGATGCGTGGTTCAAGGAATGCCTCCAGTTCTCTTATTGCCCCCGCATCTTCCTCCTCGTGGCGGGGAAGAGCCCGGGACAGAAAATACTCTTTCAGTGACTTGCCGGCCAACGCCGCAATCGCTTTCAGTTGCCGGTGTTGATGGGGAGTAACGTCGATGGATATTCTGCTCATGAACCCACATTATGCACAAATATGTATTTTGCGCAAGTCGTGGTCGAGAAAATCGCGAGAGGCGGTGGACGAGGAAAACTGGGGGGCAGCGTGCCTATTCTTGCATTTTTTTTGCTCTATCGGCAATCGGATCGGTGTTCAGTTTTCAGGAAGAGGGGGGAGGGAAGGCGAGAAGAGAAACTTGAAAGCTGAAAGCTGAAACTGGAAAGGGGATCTGGCGTGAGGGGATCGCGCGGGGGAGCTTGCCGCTGGCAACCGGCACGGCGACATGAGCGGGAGCGAGGGAGGCAACATTGAATAAGTCGAGGGGCGAAATGTTTTCAGCGCTCAGTTTTTCAGCTGGATTATTGGCGCGAATGTGGAATGGGCAATCCTGAATTTTGATGTCAGTTTTCAGGCGGTGAGCCGGGCACTTGAGAGCGAACTCGTTTTACCCTGCGGAGTTCAACCAGAAACTCGTTTGGAGATACGGAAGAGAACTCCGTGTAAAAGAGATCGAGGTCCAGAAGATGAGGGTCGTAGCTAACAAGATGTGACGCCGCTCCATTTATGGCGCAGAGCAAGAAAGAGATGTCCTCCTCATCCACCGGATAGTGCCGGAAATGAAAGAAACGAATGTCCACCGCCTCCGCGAGCAAGAAAACATTAGTCATGAATGAGACAATCTTTTCGCGTTCCACTCCCCGATCCTTCAACTTTTCGGCATATTCTGCCGCAATATCATCGGAAATCAGCAAGACATATTCCCGATCAATCCAGCGCTTGAGAATTTCCCTGTTTGGGCTTTCGGGGCACTTCGATCTGCCAGCTGCAACCACCACGCTCGTGTCAAGAACCGCGCGGATCATTCCTCTTTCAATCGCGAGCGTCCGTTGGGAACTCCTCCCAAAGCCGCATCAGTTCATCCGAGACCGCAGTTCGATCGAATCCCGTTGATGTTTGTGCCGAAGCGCGAGATTTGGCAAGCGCCACCATTTCAAGGGTTTCTTGTCCAAACCGTTGCTCGCGAAGCTGGTGCCGGCGAACTTCAAGCCTGATGAAACGCGTCAAACGCTCCGGCAGACCTGGAATCGCCCGAGCCTCATCGGCCAAGTCGTCTGGAATTTGAATCGCCTGCATAGAAAAAGTTTACCCTGCCAACAAAAAACCGCAAGACCGGATTGAAAGCTGTTTTAAATCTCCGAGTGCGAACTGGGGGGCGGTGAGCCCCCAGCCGAGGCCGGCGAATTCCGGGCGGTCAATCCTCCGCCGGCGCAGGAGTTCGCTCTGTTGTTTCGAGCGAGCAACTTCCAGAAATCAATCCGCCGTGCGGCGGATGCGTGCTTGGGCGATTTTGTATGCCTGGTGCTCTTGGGGGGTGGCCGGACGAAAGCCCAAAACGCGAAGTCGCGAGTCAAACTCCGCCTCCAAAGGAAAAGGCCCCCTGAGCAAGGGAACGGGAATCATGCGCGACTTGCTAGCCTTTTTTGTAGGAATGCAGGTAGTGTTCATGGCACGGGAAGAAATGGAGAATGTAAAATGTAAAATGGCGGAAGTGCGCTGATTCTGACTCGGGGCCGGAGATTTTCAATTCTCCATTCTCAATTTTTCATTTCCCTCGACGGGAAAGTAGGCGGGGTGCACGGGAAGAGGAAAGCGGAAAGCTGAAATTTGAAGAAGTCAGAGAGCAGAGCGTCGAAAGGCGAGATCAGTGGTCAGGAAGAAGAGAAACTTGATGAATTGATTGCCGGTCGTCAGTTGATGGTTCTCTTGATCCAATACTCTGGCCGTCGGCTCGCGTTGGCAATGGCCGCGATGAAGATCTCGGCGTCTTTGACAAAGTAGGCCATGTAATAAAAGGGGGATGTGAAGCTTCATCCTGGAAAACGTCGGTCGAGTTCGGAAAACACTTTCTCGCTGCTCTTGTATTCCGCAGTACCATCTTGGATTCCGGCAATCCTCCTGCCAATCTCCTGCTCCCATGCCTCCTCAATAGACGGATCAGAGCTGTCAAGCGTCTCCGAAACATCCAGCAAGATTCTTGCAAGCGTAAACCGCTGGTTTGAAGGTAGATCCAGAGCGTCTTTTGCCACGTCTGCCAGTGCTTTCATGTTTTCAATATACTACACCGAGTAGAGCGATGTCGAGCAACTAAACCGTATCGAAGGTGCCAGTTCTTGCCTATTGACATTTGGATGTCGGAACACAGGAAGAGGGTGGAAGAAAAACTTGAAACTTGAAGAGAGGGCGGCGCGGGGCGCGTTCCTGGTTGTTCGTTGTTCTTGGTTGGCGCAGTGGGTGAAACTGCTTTTCTGAATTTCACTCCGGGAGACGGGCAATGTAGTCATCGAGATCGGCGACAGCTTTTAGCAATACCGGCGTCCATTGGCGGCAGAGTTTGAACGTTTCGGAGATTGTGGCTGCCTTTCTTGAAGTCAAGGACGGGCTTGTTTCGATAGGAAAACGGTGCGGTTTGTCCAGTTCGCGTGTTTGTTGGCCAACCACAGGCGGAGCAATGCGGCGGCGATCCCTGCCGAGTCGTTCTGGGCAAAGGATTTGCTCGAAACAAACACGACGCCCGCATGGTTCTCCCCAGCCTGCGCCATCTCCTGGAGCAGGGGTGGGATGGTATTCACATCAAACGTCACAAGAGTCATCTTCTCCCGCGCTGCCTCGCGCAGGATGCGCTCGTCACATTGCCCGATGAGAAGACCGTCGCGCCAGCCGTGGAGCGATAGGACCGTCAACCGGGCGTCCAGCGCGCGGGCGATGAGGACGATTTCCGGCGACAGGTGCTCGTCGAGCAAAAACATGGCTATACGGCAAACTCTTCCAGGCGCGGCAGCTTTTTGCGCAGTGAGGTTGAGTCGAGCAGGTCTTTCTCGTCACGGGCGATCTCCTCCGCGTATTCCCGCATGTAGCCGACCGTCGATTCGGACGTCCAAAGCGGCCAACCGTAGTGTTTTGAGAGCCTGGCCGGGTCAAATTCCCACTCGCGCGCCAGGCGGCACGCCAAAGCCATCTGCACCCTGGTTCCCTGCACAAAAGCCACACGACCGAGGGGAGTGTCGCGGAAATCAACGCCTGGAAAATCCTCCTTGCGTCTCGCCTCCTCCAAAAGTCGCGCCGCCATCCCGCCGACGCTGCCCCGCGCCTTTGCAAAACGCTCGAGCCAACTCCGCATGTCCTCCGGAACCCGAATGCTCAATGTGACTGAAGCCATGTCACCATGATCCGTGAAAATTGCGTGAAATGCAATAAAATATGACACGCATTGGAAAAGGCGGATGTCAAACCGGCGGACGGAAACTGGGGGTCAGAACTGGGGGTCAGTGTGCATATTCTTGCATTTTCGGGAAGTTTTCAGTTTTCAAGATCATTAGTGCTTGGTGTGACTGGCATCAAAAGGGTTCACCAACCGAACCCCGGCGTGGCGGAAGTCGGCAATGTTCCGCGTGGCGACAGTCAGGTCATGTGCCAGCGCGGAGGCTGCGATGAGGCTGTCATTGATCGGCATGGAATGGCCGCTGGCTTTCAATCGCGCGAGGAGTCTTGCCCAGAGCGCCCCGGTCGGTTGATCGAAATCGACAACTCTCAATCGTTCGCAGCCTGCCGCGAACCATTCTTCAAGCCGCCGACGTTTTCTCCCGGGTGGCAGAAGCAGAATTCCGTATTCCATTTCTCCAAGAACAATCGGGTTGACGGCAATGCCCTGTTCGTTCTGGCGAAGCCAATCCAAAACCCTGCCATCCGGGTGCGGCTTGGTGGGCTCGCTGAGAACATTGGAATCGACGAGAAACTTCACAAGGAATCGGTGGATTCGGATTCGATTTCCTGAAACCAGCCCTTATCCGGACAAGCCAGCAGCCAGTCAACGAGGCCGGCATTGGTTCCAGATTCCTGCCGATGGAAAAGATATTCCCCGGCTTCCAATCTCTGAATGGCGAAGCGCTGCCCCGGCAAAACCCGATCCTGCTTCCTGATGTTTGCAGGCAAGACAAATTGCCCCTTGCTGGAAATTGTGGCAGTCATGCTTAGTAAGATGACGCCTTACTCACGTGGCGTCAAGCGTTCAGAAGGGAAAAACTTATCGAAGTCGCATGGGGTGAGCCCCCAGCCGATGTCAGTGAATTCCGGGCGGTCAATCCTCCGGCGGAGGATCTCCCCATAGCCCCAAAACGACATGAAGATCAGGAGAGACCAGAAAAAGACGGGGAAGCAGGAAGGAGTCAACTGAATACCGGAGCGCAGCGAAGCGTTGTCGCACCTCCGAAGAATTGCGGCTCATCCGTTTTCCCGACAGGTCAGGATGTCTGAAAAGAGAGGCTCAGCGGGATGGTTCAGGCGCGAGCGGCGAGCCGTCCGCGCAAGAGGTAAAGTGCGACGAGCCCAAAGGCCAAAAGCGCGTAGGTGGACGGTTCGGGAACGGCCGTGTAGGAGAGATTTCCGAGATTGGCGGGGGTATCCCAAGCGAAGCTGAAGTTGCCACCCGTGAACTGAAAATTGCCGGGGCTGAAATTGCCGCTCCAACCTCCGAGCATCGAAAAGAGGGTCCACTTATGGTTGGTGTTCCAGAAGGAATTTGACCCATCCGGGCCGCTGACGAGGGAAAAGTCCGCGTAGATTGTGAGAGGCTTGGATTCCGCACCCAGAATAGCACTGCCTGAGCTCGCGAATTGGAGGGCGTTCCATCCCGTTCCTGCCTGGGAGGTGGAATTGTCCACCAGGTTATTGAGCTGCCAATAGAACTTAGCGCTGCTGAGATCTGCGGCTCCGGTGAAGTTCAGGATGCCGGTTGTCGATCCGGCCTTGATATCGCCACCCACCGTCGCTGTCCCGGCGATGGTTCCGTATCCTTGAAGGATGGCTCCGGGCTGGACTCCTGAAGCTGCGGCCATGCTCAGGCCGCTGGCCGCGACTCCTCCGGCGAGAGAAACGGTGCCGGAACTTACCGCCGTGATATCGCCCGAGACCCTCGCCCCGTTATTGATCTGCAGTTTGGCGCTGCTTTGGACGTTAACACTTCCTGTTCCCGTGGCGGATGATCCGCCGGTGTTGGCCACAATGAGAGTGCCGCTGTTGACGTAAACCGCGCCGGAAAGAGAGGCGCTGTTGTCCGCGCTCAAAGTCAGTCCGCCGGGCCCGAATTTGACGAGCCCGGCTGTGCCGCTGACGGTGGAGGAAATCGTCCCTCCGCTCTGGCTGGTATAAATGTCGGCCTGGGCTGCTCCAAATTGCAACTGCGGGGAGATGGCGCCTCCATTCAAGATGAGGCCGGCCACATCACCGGTGGCCTGGCTGCCAATATTCAGCGTGGTGCTGGCACCACCGACCGCGAAGGCACCGACCTGCAGGGCATACATGGCGATCAGCGGGTTTGAGGCCGTGACGTTCGAGTTCACCTCATAGACGACGTTAGTCGTAAAGGGAGTCAGGGTGTTGATGTCCGCTTCGCTCGACTTTGTCGTCGAGGCGGCATGAAAGCCATTGGCTGAGTCATAGTTCAGGAACGCTCCGGACTGTCCCGCGTCGGAATCCTGCCCCACGGTGTAGGGGGAGACCATACCGTTGTTGACCCCGGGCAGATTGCCTCCCGATCCAGCGACCTTGAGTTTGACGCTCGACCCTAAAAGGGCGAGCCCTGCGTCTGTGGTGATTTCGAGGCTGCCCTGATTGTTGCGGGTGATATTGGGCGCTGTTCCATCGGTATTCCCGCCGAGGGTCACTGCGAGCGCGGTGTTGTTTCCTTTTGTGAGTCTGAGGACAAGGCCGCCGTTATCGACAGCCAGAGTGGAGTTGCTGCCCGACGCCAGAGCGAGGCTGATGTCCGCAGGGGTCGAGTCGGCGGGCTTCAGTTCGAGAACCGAGGTCCCGCTGCAAGTCATTGACCCGGTCCCGAAAGGATTCCCGGTCGTGACCGTGCTTTGCAGTGTGCCGCCGCCCAGGACATTGCTGCCGGTGAGGATGTTGGAGCTGGTGAGGGCCAGCGTTCCGAGCCCTGCCTTGGAGAGGCCTCCGGATCCTTTAAGAGCGGCGATCACGGAGAGGTTTCCGCCGTTCGTATTGATCGCCTGGCTCGAATCGATCTGCCAATCTCTGATGCTGTATCCCGCATCGGTGGGTAGAGCGGACTTCGAGACCGCCCAGGATTGGCCATACTGGAGAATTCCCTTTGGGTTGGTGGAAGCATCCCCCCGGCTGCTGGTCTGAATCTGCTGGTATTGGTCCGCAGGGGAAGGCAGGAATTCCACAGTCCAGGAGGAGGGCAGATTCGTGACAGAAACGGTCTGCGGGTTCGAGCCTGGAATGTTGCTCGCGGTTGAGACGAACGAGGAAGGGAGCGGGTTAAAAGTCGTCAGGGAATTCGTGTTCCCGGTGGTGGCATCGACGACATCCACGAAGTGGCCGCCATCACGCACATAGGAATTCGTGGTGCCGATCTGCGAATACCACCCGACGAGAAGATTGGTGAAGGTGATCGTGGAAGGGCTGTCGATCTTGTTGTTGGCGAGTTGCGCTTTGAACCAGCTCGCCGTCGCGGTCGTTTGAAGCGTGTAAGCAAACTGGCTCTGATCAATGCCTTTGGCCGAGAAGTAGAGATGCACCGCCGAAGCGAGCAAATCCAGGTCTGTCCCCCCGGTGGAGGAGGTGTTTCCCAAACCTCCGAGGATCTTCATCAGATTCGCGGCGGCCGCAACATCCGTCGGATTACCCGAAGAGTATGAGGAGGGGGCGATCTGCGAAAAGCCATTGGCTCCCAGCCAATAGAGATCCATGGCAATCGCGGTCGGACCGCAGTATTGCTCGCCATTTCCCGGCAGTTGAGTGCCGTAGGGGCCAAAGCCAATTTGGATGAATGAGGGGGTCGTCGTGACGGGATCCGTCCAAGTGGCCGCGAAGGAAGTCGCCACAAAAAGGCCAAGGAAAAACGAGGTGGCCAGCGTGCGGAAATATCGCCCGACGACGACACGTGGCTTTGCGTCGCGGGAAGTCGTTTTTCCAAGCACCCGGGAACACGGGAAGAGATTCTTGCGTGAATGCATGGGAGTAGTTTTCCTTATCATTGGCAATATTCCCTTGCCGCCTCCGAGTCAAAGGGTTTTCTGAGGACCAGCGCGAGAGCGAGGCGTTCACCTACAGGGCAGAGTGGTTAGCTCACGAGGATCGCATGGAAGTTGCGCAGAATCTTGAGCAGCCGGCGATGGCGGGCGGGCGCGACAGACAGGGGAGTGGCCGGTGCTCATAGCCCGCAGAAGTGATTTTCAGCCGCCGGGAGCCATTCGAAAACATCCGGCCCGACGGTCACGCTGACATTGGCCCCAGCCTCTACTCGCCCAGCAGCAGGCCGTGGTCGAGTCTCTGGAAATCCGCTTTGATCAGGGTTCCGATGGATTCCACTCCCCGGCGCGGCGGGTCGCCTCTTCATCCTTTTCCCGACGGCTCCGAGCCGTTGAGATTTCGTAGCGATCACGCTCAGAGGAAAAAAAGGAGCGCAGCTCTTCCAACGTCGAAGGGGTTCTTGCCTGTTGACATTCTGAAGAAAGTTTTCAGGAGGCGGTTTTCAGGGGCGTTCCGACGCGTTGGATGTGCTCGCGGAGGGAATCCTGTTTGATGAGGTCGAATGGGACAACATCGAAGTGGTAGGGGAGCGGGAGGTCATCCAGTTCGGCGGCGACGGCCTCGGCACGCAGAGCATCCACGCCCCACAGCGCCAGATCGACATCAGAGCGGGCCGTGTGGGTGCCCTTGGCGCGGGAACCGAAAAGTTTAACCGCAGAAACCTCGGGATGCCGGCGGAACACGCTGGCGATCAATGCTGTTTCCCTGTCGGAAAGCGATGTCATCGGTTCCCTTCCCGTGCAAGGAACTCATGCAGGGATGCCATCGCAGGAAGATAGAGGCTTGCGATGGCTTCCACTGCCTTCTCAAAAACCGAGAAATCATAGGTGTGGGAAAGAAGGTTGCGATGGTCCAGCATGTCAATCCAGATCTGCCCATCCTCAATGAGTTTGGCGGCGAAGGCGTCCTTCACTACCTGTCGCGGGGTGACCGGGGCGATAAGAACTCCATTCTCCTCCAAATAATCCTTCATGCTTTTCCATGCCAACTCAAACGTGTATTCGAACCGCTGGATCACCCCTTCCTGTTCGAGTTTGTTCAGGGAGCCGGGACCGTTCTCGAGGGCCTCGCGCAAGAGCAAAAAGCCCTTCTCGAAATTTTGAAAGCGTTGTTTCCAACGGGTATCCGGATTCATGGGCGCATTTTAACGCGGAATTTCACTTTTTCCGCACCCAAATTTTGTCTGTTGGATTTTGGATTGCCCGGATTTCTTTTCTTCGTGTCTTTCGTGGTGATTAATCCTGCCAGGTAGTAAACGGCGGCGGCGGTGCCGAAGAGGACGAGGAGGGTGAGGTTGGGGGCCTTGGCGAGGCGGAAGGCCATGAGGACGCCGCCGAGGGCGAGGACGACCGACATCCCCCACGCGCAGGTGAGCCCCCAGCCGCTGTTTCCAATATCCCGGCTCCCTGCTCAGATGCATCACTGCCCAGATTGTGACGAACTCGTTGCCGGATGTGTAATACAGACCGTATGGACTCATCATCGCACCCTTGCTCGCGCATCCGCCAGGACTCCTTTACCGGGGAGAATTTTGGCAACACCTAATGAAACCTCGTCACGTCGCCGCTGGATTTCAAGGAGATGGGCTTTTTCGACGCGCGGGTCAATGTCCGTCTCGATGCTCTCGACAAGTTTCTCAGCCAGGTTCGCGCGGTGGACTGTGGGCAGAAGAAGGGCTTCCTCAAAAAATTGATTTACCGTTGCAGACATGGGTGAACCTTATACCACGCCCAGCACAATGGCAATATCCAGAAGTTGGCCCTGATGTCGAATGTCGAAGGAGTCTCGAAGCTGTGTCCTTCCAAGGGGCCCAAATC
>Ga0194063_10002870_pt1 | contig 10528 bp, 8 predicted proteins | sample SepL3720m_MetaG_FD_155459 | JGI IMG/M metagenome (GOLD analysis project Ga0194063, IMG submission 155459) | Anoxic zone freshwater microbial communities from boreal shield lake in IISD Experimental Lakes Area, Ontario, Canada - Sep2016-L373-20m | ecosystem: Environmental > Aquatic > Freshwater >...
GCTGAGCAGGGCGGGCGGGGCGGCCGGGCGGCGGCTGCGGCGCAGGGCCCGCCGCATGCTGCCCATGGCCTGGCCACGAAGGTCACTCACAACGCAAGGTCGGCGGCCGCGGCGACCTGCACCGTGGTGATGCCGTTGCAGCCGCGCTTGATCAGGCCGCTGAGCACGTTGCCCGGGCCGATCTCCACAGCGGTGTCGATGCCGCAGGCGCTGAGCTGGTCCATGGTTTCGCGCCAGCGCACGCCGCTGGTCATCTGGTCCACCAGGCGGCCCTTGAGCACCTCGCCATCGGTTTCCGGGCTGGGATCGGTGTTGCTCAGCACCGGGATGGTGGCCTTGGCGAAGGGCACGCTGGCGAGGCTGGTGGCGAAGGCCTTTGCCGCTTCGGCCATGAAGGGGGAGTGGAAGGCACCGCTCACCGCCAGCGGAATCGCCCGCTTGCAGGTGAGCTGGCCGCTGACGCTGGCCACGGCTTCGGGGGTGCCGGACAGCACCACCTGGGCACTGCTGTTGTCGTTGGCGATCACCACCCCCTCGGTGGCGGCCACCAGCTCCTCCAGCTGGCTGCGCTCGAAGCCGATCACGGCGGTCATCGCCCCACCGCCGGCGGCGGCCATCAGCTCACTGCGGCGCTGCATCAGGGCCAGGCCGGTGGCGGCATCGAAGACACCGGCGGCGTAGAGGGCCACCAGTTCGCCGAGGCTGTGGCCCGCCACCAGATCGGCCTGGCGGCCCTGCTGGCGCAGCTGGTCCACCAGCAGGCTTTCGATCACGAACAGGGCTGGCTGGGTGTTGCGGGTGTCATTGAGGTCGCTCGGCTGGGCCGTGCTGTCCGTCGCCTCGCCGGCGCAGATCGCCAGCAGATCACGGCCGAGCAGCTCGGAGGCGGCGGCGAACCGGGCCCGGGCCCCCGGCAGCTCCAGCACACCGGCCGCCATGCCGGCTTTCTGCGAGCCCTGACCAGGAAACACCCAGGCGATACCCATTACGGCGCTGACGCAGTGAACGGCAGGAGATTAGATCCCGGTTGCGGCGGCACTGGTGCAGCCTGTCTCAGGCCAGAGGGCCGCTCCAGCGCAGCAGGGCGCCGCCCCAGCTCAGGCCGGCACCGAAGCCGCTGCTGGCGATCAGGTGACCCGGTTGGACCCGGCCGTCGCGCACGGCCTCATCGAGCATCAGCGGGATCGTGGCGGCGGAGGTGTTGCCGTAGAGGCCGAGGTTGCTGAGCACCCGCTCCGGGGGCACGGCGAAGCGATCGGCGACGGCGTCGAGGATGCGCTGATTGGCCTGGTGCAGCAGCAGCCAGTCGAGGGCACTGGCCTCAATGCCGGTGGCCGCCAGCAGCTCGGAGAGCACGGTGGGCACCTCGCGCACCGCGAACTTGTACACCTCCTGGCCATTCATGTGAATCGGGGCGAAGCCCCCCACCTGGGCGGTCAGCCCATTCACCAGCGGGCGATGCTCCGCTGTCTGGGCCAGGGTCAGGCAGGCGTTGCGGCTGCCGTCGGAGCGCATGCGAAAGGCCAGCAGACCGTCGTCGGCCTGGTCACAGGCCTGCAGCGCCACGGCCCCGGCCCCATCCCCGAAGAGCACGCAGGTGCTGCGATCGTCCCAGTCGACCCAGCGACTGAGCTGGTCGGCGCCGATCACCAGCACCCGCTCGAAGCTGCCGTTGCGGATGTACTGGCTCGCCGTGATCAGGGCGAACAGAAAGCCGCTGCAGGCGGCGGTGAGATCAAAGGCCACCGCTCCCCGGGCGCCGATCGCCGCCTGCACCCGGGGAGCGGTGCCGAACAGGTCGTCGGGGCTGGAGGTGGCCAGCAGGATCAGATCCACGTCCGCCGGGCTCCAGCCGGCCTGTTCGAGGGCTCCGAGTGCGGCCGCACTGGCCAGGCTGGTCACCGTTTCGCCTGCACCGGCCACCCGCCGGCTGCCGATGCCGGTGCGACTGCGAATCCACTCGTCGCTGGTGTCGACCCGTTCGCTCAGAACCGCATTGCTGATGCTGGCGCCCGGCAGGGCGCTGCCGCTGCCCACCAGGGCCATGCCCCGGTTGGGCCTCTGGGAGTTGCCTGCGCCGCCTGACACCGGAATCCAGCCACCGTTGCTTCCGGGTCAGTCAACCACAGGCGGCCGCGCCACTGCTGTTGGTCTGGGTCGTGTCGGCGGACGTGGCCGTGGCCGTGGCGGCGCCGTCGCCACCGAGGGCATGGAGGTCGTCCATCACGCCGTGGCTGGCGGCTGAATGGGCCAGTCGCAGGGCGCTGACCACCGACAGGGCCTTGCTGCTGCCATGGCCGATGACGCAGATCCCATCGACCCCCAGCAGCAGGGCGCCGCCGTGTTCGGCGTGGTCGAGGCGCTTCTTGATGCGCACCAGGTTGCTGCGCAGGAAGGCCGATCCCACCTTGCCGCGGCGGCCGCGGGGCAGTTCGGCCCGCAGCACATCGAGCAGCACGCTGCCCACCGATTCCAGGAATTTCAGCAGCACGTTGCCGCTGAAGCCGTCGCAGACCACCACATCGAAATCGCCGGAGAGGATGTCGCGCCCCTCACAGTTGCCGGCAAACACGAAGCGGCTGTCGCCCGCCAGCAAGGGGTAGGTTCTGAGGCAGAGCTCATTGCCCTTGCACTCCTCCTCGCCGATGTTGACCAGGCCGATGCGGGGCTGGCGCACCTGCAGCACATCGCGGCTGTAGATGTTGCCGAGCAGGGCGAACTGGTGCAGCCATTCGGGCTTGCAGTCCATGTTGGCGCCGACGTCCAGCACCAGCACCTGCTGGTCGGGATCCTTGGTGGGGAACAGGGCGCCGATCGCCGGCCGATCGATGCCCTTGAGCCGCCCCAGCCGGAAGATCGCCGCGGCCATCACGGCGCCGGAGTTGCCGGCGGAATAGACGGCGGTGGCCTCGCCCCGCTTGACCAGGTCCATGGCCAGGTTGATGCTGGCGTCGCGCTTGCGGCGCACGACGGTGGCCTCTTCGTTCATGCCCACCGAGGGCCCGCTGGCCACGAGGTGGATCAGGCCGCGGGCCACGGCCTCATTGAGCTCCTCCTGCAGCCCCATGGCGCTGATCGCGGCCTGCAGGGGCTCGCTTTCGGCGACGAAGCGGATGCGCAGGGGCAGCAGTTGCACGGCCCTCAGGCAGCCTTCCAGGATCGGACCGGGGGCGTGATCGCCGCCCATGCCATCGACCGCCACCCACAGCCGCTGGCGATCGTCGATCGGCCCATCCTTGGCCAGAACGCCGCCGCCCGACCCCTGCTGCAGCCGCCGCAGCGGATCGAACACCAGGGGTTGGAGCACCGAGCCGGCCACCGAACTGGCGGCTCCGGCAACGGAGCTGGCGGCGCCAGCCATGGAGCCGGCGGCATTGCCGGCGGCTCCTGCCATCGAGCCTGCCATCGAGGCCGTGACGTTGGCGGTGGCGTTGGCGGTGTCCACCAGGGCTGAGGCGGTGTCCACCAGCGTGGTGACCGCCGCATTGCGGCGATACCAGATGACCAGGCGGCGGATCGCCCGGCTGGGTTTGGCACGGACCGGCTTCGCCCGGTAAGGGGCGGCGGGCTGGTCGGTGGGGTCAGGCTCCTTCGTTGGCAACGGGTTCGACGCGGGGTTCGACGAGGCGCTGAAACAGATAACCGGTTCCCCTGGCTGTGAGAATCAGCTCGGGATTCGCCGGATCATCCTCCAGCTTGGAACGCAGCCGGGAGATGTGGACATCCACCACCCGGGTATCGACGTGACGCTCGGGGGTGTATCCCCAGACCTGGCGCAGAATCTCCCCCCGGCTGAAGGCCTCTCCGGAGCGGCTGACCAGCAGCTGCAGAAAGCTGAATTCCATGCCGGTGAGCCGGATGCGCTCGCTGCCCTGGAACACCTGACGCTTGTTGGTGTCGATGCGCAGGTTGCCGATCTCGATCACCCCGGTGCTGGGGATGCCGGGGACCTGCTCCTTCTCGACCCGGCGCAGCACGCAGCGGATGCGGGCCTCGAGCTCCTTGGGGCTGAACGGTTTGACCACGTAGTCGTCGGCCCCCAGTTCCAGGCCGGTGATGCGATCCGCCACATCGCCGAGGGCGGTGAGCATCACGATCGGCACATCGGAATCCTTGCGCAGCTCCTGGCAGACGCCATAGCCATCGAGTCTGGGCATCATCACGTCCAGCACCACCAGATCCGGCAGGCGCTGGCGGAAGAGTTCCAGGGCCTCTTCGCCGTCGCAGGCGGTGATCACCTGGTAGCCGATCATCGACAACCTGGTTTCCAGGATGCGTCGGATGCTGGCCTCGTCGTCCACGACGAGAATGGTTTCCCTGGCGGGGGAGGTCGTGGTGGCGGGGGGAATCGCGGTCATGCTGGAACGGGTGGACCCCACCGGGCGCCGGATGGCGCTTCAGCAGAGTTCGCTTCTGGAGGGTCTTTGAGGGGTGGCTTGCGGGGACTGGCGCCTGAATCGGCGCTCAAGAATCCATCCCACTGAAAAGCGCCTGCGGGTGCTTCATTACGAAACGCCATCTTTCTTCATAGGCCGTGTCCCGATCCGCCGCTCCCTTCGTCTGTCAGGCCTGCGGCGCCCGCACCCGCCAGTTCTTCGGGCGTTGCTCCGCCTGCGGCGGCTGGAACACGCTGGTGGAGCAGCGGGAGGCCGCCACTGACAACCGTCGCCGGCGTCCCGTGGCGGCGGCCAGCGATGCCGAGGCGCCGAGGCGCGCCCACCGCTCCGAGCCGATGGCCAGCGTCGATGAGCGGCCGCTGCAGCGCCTGGCCAGTGGCTACGGCGAGCTGGATCGGGTGCTCGGCGGAGGGTTGGTGCCCGGATCCCTGGTGCTGCTGGGGGGTGATCCCGGCATCGGCAAGAGCACCCTGTTGCTGCAGAGCGCCCGGGCGATGGCCGAGCACCAGATGGTGCTGTATGTGAGTGCGGAGGAATCGGCCCAGCAGGTGAGGCTGCGCTGGCGGCGCCTTGGGGAGGAGGGGAAGGAGGGCGGCCTGGAGCCGCTGGCCCTGCCCGCTTCAAGGCTGCAGTTGCTCGCTGAGACCGATCTGGAGCTGGTGCTGCAGGAGCTGGAGGCGTTGCGGCCGGCGGTGGCGATCATCGACAGCATCCAGGCCCTGCATGACGCTGAGCTGGCCAGTGCGCCGGGCTCGGTGGCCCAGGTGCGCGAGTGTGCCGCTGCCCTGGCCCGCATCGCCAAGCGCCAGGACACGGCCCTGGTGCTGGTCGGCCATGTGACCAAGGAGGGGGCCCTCGCCGGCCCCAAGGTGCTGGAGCATCTGGTCGATGCGGTGCTCACCTTCGAGGGGGATCGCTTCGCCAGCCACCGGCTGCTGCGGGCGATGAAGAACCGCTTCGGTGCCACCCATGAGCTGGGCGTGTTCGAGATGCGGGGGCAGGGGCTGGCGGAGGTGACCAATCCCAGCGAGCTGTTCCTCGGTCGGGAGGGCCCCTGTCCGGGCACCGCCACGATCGTGGCCTGCGAGGGCACCAGGCCCCTGCTGGTGGAGCTGCAGGCCCTGGTGAGTCCCACCAGCTATGCCAGCCCGCGTCGCACCGCCACCGGCATCGCCGTCAACCGCCTGCACCAGATTCTGGCCGTGCTGGAGAAGCACCTCGGCCTGCCCCTCTCCCGCTTCGACTGCTATCTGGCCGTGGCCGGCGGCCTGGAGGTGGAGGAGCCGGCGGCGGATCTGGGCGTGGCTGCCGCCGTGGTGGCCAGCTTCCGCGATCTGACCCTGCCGGCGGGCACGGTGCTGGTGGGGGAACTGGGCCTGGGCGGCCAGCTGCGGGCCGTGGCCCAGCTGGAGCTGCGGCTGCAGGAGGCTGCCCGCCTGGGCTTTGTGCGGGCGGTGGTGCCCCGCGGCAGTGGCCTGGGAGCTCAGGCGGCGGCCTTCGGGCTGCAGCTGCTGGAGGCCGGTTCGGTGGCCGAGGCGCTGGTGGCGGCGCTGGGGGTGGATCCGGCGGCTGAGGGCTGAGGAGGGACGCTCCGGCAAGGCCCGGCAACGGCATTGGGCCATCGCCACCGGTCGGAATTGCCGTCGTCCGGAGCGAGGACTCCCTGCGTTTCCAGGGTCACAACAAGAAAGGCCTGGCCAGAGCTGGCCCTGGCTTCAGCAGTCGTCGAAACCCCTGATCACCAGCTGAAACCCGTTCCAGCGACGGCCACTGAATCAGGCGTTGCCAGCTTCGATTGGGACTGCAGCTGGATCAGGAGAGCCTCAGAAGTAGACATCGACCGTGCTGCGGCCCGAGCTCTTCAGCCAGTTCTCGATGTCCAGATAGCCCCCGGGGTAGAGCTTCACCGCCTTGCCCCAGGTTTCGGCGGCCATGTCCAGCCAGCGGTCGGCCGTGTCCTGGTCACCGCTTTCAGCGGCGATGCGACCCCATTTTTCGTAGATCAGCCCCATGTTCTTGAGGCAGGACGGGGAGTTGGGGTTGGCCTCCAGGGACTGGCCATAGAAGTCGAGCGCCTTCTGCTCATCGCCGGTGCTCATGAAGATGATCGCCATGTTCTTGAGGATCTCGCCGCGGTCGATGGAGTTTTCTTCCAGCCGCAGGGCCTCGTCGTAGTTGTCCAGGGCTTCGGCGTAGTCGCCGTCGTTCTGGGCGGAGAGCCCGTCGCGGTAATAGACGTAGGCCTCCTTGGACTTGGCATCGATCGGCAGCAGCTTGACGATCAGGTCCGCCATCACCGTGAAGCTCTTGTCGATGAAGTTGTCGTTGCGCTGGGAGCGGGGCACGGCGGGCTGTCTGGATCTGCCCACCATCCTGCCCCGTTCCCCCGGAAGGCGGGCCGCTGGCCGGGATCTTCCTAGCCTTGGCTGCCGGTGTCCGAATTCCCGCTGCTGTTGGCCCCTTCCGCTTCCCCTCGGCCCGCCCGCAGCGAGCTTGCCTCCGGCGCACGACCTGGTCTGCAGCAGTCCGTCACCGAAAGGCCCCTCAGCGAGATGTCTGGGCGTGAAAACGTTGCACCTGGTCAGGTCTTGACGGATTCAGCGCCGCCTGCCGCTCAGCTGCCTGCCGCTGAGTCGTCCTGGTGTGAGCCTTCCCAGCCGCCCCTGACGCTGCTGCTGGAGGTGGATGGCATGAAGTGCGGTGGCTGCGTGCGCGCCGTCGAGCAGCGCCTGCAGCAGCAGCCCGGTGTGCGTGCCGCCAGCGTCAACCTGCTCACCCGCACCGCCTGGCTGGAGCTGGACCCTGGGCTGGCGATGTCTGCCGCCGGTGCGGCGTCCTCGGCCACGCCATCCCCCGCGGCCGAAGAACCACCCCCAGCCGGGGGAGGAACCACAGCGGTTGCCTCGTCATCGGCTGTCGCCACGCCGTCAGCTGGACGTGCAACCGAATGTGCTGCGACGCCCGCCACTGAAGCTGTCGTCCCGGGCGCTGAGGCCGATCTGCTCGTCCCGCTGCTGGCCAGCCTGGCGGCCCTGGGCTTTCCGGCCCGCCTGCGCGAGGGCGGCCAGAGCCTGCCCCGCAGTCTTCAGGAGCGTCGCCGGCAGCGGGACTGGTGGCAGCGCTGGCGCCAGCTGGTGGTGGCCCTGGTGCTGGTGCTGGTTTCGGGCCTCGGTCACCTGGCCGATGCCGGCCAGCTCCCCTGGCACGATCCCTGGGGTCTGCTGGCCAGTCCCTGGCTGCACGGTCTGGTGGCCACGGTGGCTTTGGCCGGCCCCGGCCGCTCGATCCTGCTGCAGGGGGGGCGTTCGGCTCTGGCGGGAATGCCGAGCATGGACACCCTGGTCGGCCTGGGCGTTGGCAGTGCCTGGCTGGCCAGCCTGGTGGGCCTGCTGCTGCCCGACAGCGGCTGGCCCTGTTTCTTCAACGAGCCGGTGATGCTGCTCGGCTTCGTGCTGGCCGGTCGCTTCCTGGAGGAGCGCGCCCGCTGGCGCACCGGCCGGGCGATCGAGGAGCTCGCCGGCCTGCAGCCCGATCACGCCCTGCTGCTGCTTGGCGATGGTCCTCCCCGCCAGGTGCGGGTGGGGGGCCTGCGGCCGGGCGACCGGCTGCGGCTGCTGCCGGGCGATCGGGTGCCGGTGGATGGCGTCGTGCGGGAGGGGGCTTCGGCCGTGGATGTCTCGGCTCTGACCGGTGAACCCCTGCCGCTGCAGGCGGCCGCGGGCACGGAACTGGCGGCCGGCAGTCTCAATCTGGAAGCGCCGCTGGTGCTGGAGGTGCTGCGCAGCGGTGCCGACAGCGCCATCGCCCGCATCGTCCACATGGTGGAGCAGGCCCAGGCGCGCCAGGCGCCGATTCAGCGCCTGGCCGACCGGGTGGCGGGACGGTTCGCGCTGGTGGTGCTGGCCCTGGCCCTGGGCACCTTTCTGTTCTGGTGGCTCTGGGGCACCCGGCTCTGGCCCGGGGTGCTGGCTGATCCGGCCTTGGCGGCCATGGCCGAGACCGGCCCCCACAGCGGCATGCACGTCGGCCATGGCGTCTTCGGTGCCCGGGCGACGACGCCCCTGTCGCTGGCCCTGCAGCTGGCGATCGCCGTGCTGGTGGTGGCCTGTCCCTGCGCCCTCGGTCTGGCCACCCCGACGGCGATCACGGTGGGAGCGGGCCTGGCCGCCCGCTCCGGCCTGTTGTTCCGCGGCGGCGACGCGATCGAGATCGCCGCCCGTCTGCAGGTGGTGCTGTTCGATAAAACCGGCACGCTCACCCTGGGGCGCCCGCTGGTGACGGCGGTGGAGGCCTGGGCTGAGGCTGAGCTCTGCGGAGGGCTGACGCCGCCGGATCGGCTGGTGCAGCTGGCTGCCAGCCTCGAACAACAGAGCCGCCATCCGCTCGCCCACGCCCTGTTGCAGGAGGCCCAGCGCCGCGAGCTGCCGCTGCAGAGCCTGGGAGCTTGCCGCACGGTGGTGGGTGAAGGCCTGCAGGGCTGGCTGCCAGCCGCCGCCACCGATGGGCCGCCCAGCCTGTTGGTGGGCCGGCTGGACTGGCTGGCCAGCTATGAGGTGCCGCTCAGCGATCGGGCCCGCCAGCGCCCGGAGGTCCTCGAAGCCGGCGGTGCCACGGTGTTGGCGGTGGCCGAAGCCGGCCAGCTGCTGGGCCTGGTGGCGGTGCAGGATCGCCCCCGCCAGGATGCCGCCAGCACCTTGAAGGCCCTGCGCCGCCGCGGCCTGCGCCTGGGGTTGCTGAGTGGCGACCGCGAGGCGAGCGTGCGCCGGCTGGGTGGGCTTCTGGGGCTGGCCGACGAGGAGCTGGCCTGGGAGTTGAGGCCGGAGCAGAAGCTGGAGCGGATCCTGGCCGCGAAGCGCTCCGGGGCGGCGGTGGCGATGGTGGGGGATGGCATCAACGATGCGCCGGCCCTGGCGGCGGCCGATCTCGGGGTGGCCGTGGGTACCGGCACCCAGATCGCCCAGGAGAGCGCCTCGCTGGTGGTGATGGGCGATCGACTTGAGGGGCTTGATGACGCCCTGGAGATCGCCTCCCGCACCATGGCCAAGGTGCGGCAGAACCTGGCCTGGGCCTTCGGCTACAACCTGATCGTGCTGCCGATTGCTGCTGGGGTGCTGCTGCCGCGCTTCAATCTGCTGCTCACGCCGCCGCTGGCGGCCCTGTTGATGGCCCTGAGCTCGATCACCGTGGTGCTCAATGCCCTGTTGCTGCAGGATGGCCGCCACCATCGCCGCCATCCTTCGGCTTGAACGCTGCTGAGCCTGCTGCCGGTTCTGCCCTCAGCCAGCCTGGGCGGGGGCGTTTCCTGGTGCTTGAGGGCATCGATGGCTGCGGCAAGACCACCCAGCTCGAAGCGTTGCGCCAATGGCTGCCTGGCAGCGGCCTGATGCCAGCGGGGGCGCGGCTGCTGGTGAGTCGGGAGCCGGGAGGTACGGCCCTGGGCCAGGCCCTGCGAGGGTTGCTGCTGCACCCGCCCGAGGCGGCCGCCCCGTGTCCTACGGCGGAACTGCTGCTCTATGCGGCCGATCGGGCCCAGCACGTGCAGGCCACGATCCGGCCGGCGCTGGAGGCCGGTGACTGGGTGCTCTGCGATCGCTTCGCCGGTTCCACCGCCGCCTATCAGGGCTACGGCCGGGGCCTGTCGCTGGCCCTGATCGGGCAGCTGGAGGCGATCGCCACCGGCGGTCTGCGGGCCGATCTCACCCTCTGGCTCGATCTGCCCCTGGCGCTGTCGCTGCAGCGCCGCCAGGGCCGGGCGGCCGACCGGATCGAGGCCAGCGGCGAGGCCTTTCTGGCGCGGGTCGCCGCCGGTTTCAGCCAGCTGGCGGCGCAGCGGGGCTGGCTGCAGCTCGACGCCAGCGCCCCGGCGCCCGAGCTGACGATCGCTTGCCGCCGTCTGATTGAGGCTCAGATAGGCCGCGGCCGCTCTGATCCGCTGATGGAATCCTGCTCGTCCAGCGCCGAGGCGCCCGAGGGCCTGGCGGGGGCTGGAGCCTGAATGGCGGAGCTGTTCGCCGATCTGCTGGGCCAGCCCAGGGCCGTGGCACTGCTCGAGGCCGCCCTGGAGCGGCGCCGGATCGCGCCGGCCTATCTATTCGCCGGTGCCGATGGCGTCGGCAGGCGGCTGGCGGCCC
>Ga0194063_10002872_pt1 | contig 10526 bp, 12 predicted proteins | sample SepL3720m_MetaG_FD_155459 | JGI IMG/M metagenome (GOLD analysis project Ga0194063, IMG submission 155459) | Anoxic zone freshwater microbial communities from boreal shield lake in IISD Experimental Lakes Area, Ontario, Canada - Sep2016-L373-20m | ecosystem: Environmental > Aquatic > Freshwater...
ATTAAAACCATCAGCTGACATATCAAAAGGAAGTGGCGCCGCTTCAGCTAAAATATTAATCTTTAAAATTTCAAGCTCAATATTACCATTCAAAATTCCAGCCTTTCTATTTCTTTCTGGGCGTTCATTAACTTTTCCATTTATTTCTACCACAAATTCTTGGCGTAACTTTTTGCCTTGTTCTAGGGCTTCTACCTGGTTTGGTAAAATAACCCCTTGAATAACTCCGGTCATATCACGAAAATCCAAAAAAATCATTTTCCCTTGATCACGTCTGATATTCACCCAGCCTTTTATCATCACTTCCTCTCCTATCTTTACCCCTAATTCTTTTATATATATTCTTTGCATTATATTTTGATTAAATTAATAAATTTTATTTTTCACTTATAAACTCAAACCTCGGAACTTGCTTATTATCTATATTTACCAAACCTTCAAATAATGATAACGGCCGAACCCAATATTTTGATTTGTCATTATCATACAAGGCTTCATAAACCACCAAATCTTCCAAAGTCTCAGAATGCTTGGCTACAAAGTGAACTTTGTATAAATTTCCTGTTTTTGAATGTTTGTATATTCCTGGTTTCATATGTTTAGTTGTTTGCGTCGAAAATTTTATTTAACTTCGTTAAAAAAATCTTTCGACATGATTTCTCTTATGGAAAAATAGTCAAAAATTTAATTAACCTTCGGCAAATTAAATCTTTCGACATGATTTTTGTGGTGCAAAAATCAAAAACGCCCTCGCAAAAATCAAAAAAGTTTGATTCTTGCGAGGGCGAACGAGTTCGCGGTACCACCTCACTTTTAACTCATTTACGGGGTTCTACTTTCTTGCGATTTCTTCCCCAAGCTCCACCGCGTCATACGGTTTCATTGCTTATCCTCCTATTTTACAATATACACTATATTTTACTAGCTTGACAAAAGCTTATTTAAAGATTATTGTTAGAAAGGGTTAGATCTATAAACAAACCTTGGAGGACGAAAGATGAAAGACAAAGAACGTTGGGATAAGTGTATCACGTGCGGGGTTATTCCCCTCGTGGACAATGTCAACCAGGATATGGGTGAAGCTGTAATGTACGCAATCAGTCAGTGTCTGATGCGCGGCATCAAGAAGATCTTCTTCTTGTTGTCTAGTTCTGGTGGGGACGGTCGCACTGCTCTTGGAATTGTAGACGCCATTCGTCTGATGCCGGGAGAGAAGAGTGTGATCGTTTGTGGCAGGGCTCATTCAGCCGCCGCTGTCATTCTTCAGGCTTTTGACAAGAGGTATGCAACGCCCAATTCCACTTTTGTCATACATCATGGTAAGACAAGTGTGAGCGTTGCTGATCTGCTGGATGCAGACAAGGTGGCCACACTATGCAAAGAAACCAAGCTGGATGAGACTCGCTACACAAAACTGTTCAGCGTCAGAACAAAAATGAGCGAGGAAGAAGTCTGGAGGTTGACGAAGGAAGATCGCATAATGTTCGTAGACGAAGCGATCAAACTTGGCGTCATTGATGGTGTTTGGGACAAACCCTTACCGTGGCATGATGAAAAAATGGAGGTGTGAATGGACACGAAAAGACCGGCGGAAAATTTTTCCGCCGGTCTTATATTTTTTGAAGTATTTAATAAATATCAACCCCTATGGCTTTTCGTATTTCCACCATCTTCTTTTCCGCCCTTGACGAAGCCCTACTGCCACCCGCTTTCAAAATATCAAAAACAGTGTCCAAATCATTGGCTAACATAGCTCTCTTCTCCCTCATAGGCTTGATAAAGGCCTCCAAAGCCTCTATAAGGCCGTCTTTAGCCTCTTTATAGCCAAGTCCACCATTCTTATATTTGGCAGCCAAAACCTCCTTTTCTGCGTTATTTAGAAGTAATTTATGAATATTAAAGATGTGATTAGTCTCCGGATCTTTGGGCTCAGCTACTCCTATTGAATCAGTTGGAATATTCATTACGGCTTTTTTAATTTCTTCATAGCTAGCAAAAAGTGGAATTACATTTCCATAACTCTTACTCATCTTTCGGCCATCAGTTCCTGGAACGGTTTCAACATTTTCTAATATTAAAGGTTCTGGAAGTTTAAAAATGTCTGAATTAAAAGTATTATTAAACTTTTGTGCCGTATCACGCGCATACTCTACATGTTGTTTTTGATCCTGACCAACTGGCACCACATCAGCATCTTGTAATAAAATATCGGCGGCCATTAAAAGTGGGTAATCAAAAATACCAACATTGATTTCTTTGTTTTTTGCTTCGGCATCTTTATAAGCGTGAGCGCGCATCAAATATGGCATAGTAGTAATACAGTTAAAAATCCAATTTAATTCATGAACTTGCGGTACATCGCTTTGTTTAAAGAGCACCACCTTTTTAGGATCAAGCCCAATGGCTAAATAGTCTAAAGCCACATCAATAATGCCTTTGGAAAGATCTTCTTTATTTTGGACGGTAGTGATGGCGTGATAGTCAGCAATAAAAACATAACTCTCGTATTCATTTTGTAACTCCACAAACTGCTTCATGGCGCCAAAATAATTACCGATATGTACCCGGCCAGTAGGCTTTACTCCAGATAATAATATTTTTTTGGAATTTGACATGAATTTATAATAGCAGACTATTTGACTAAATCCAACTCTACATAAAACTGTGAGCCTTTATTCTCCCCTTCAGATTCTGCCCAGATACGTCCGTTTTGAGCCTCGAGCATCTTCTTGGCGATGTATAAGCCCAAACCAGTACCTAGAATATTGGTCTGACTGGCCTCAGCACAACGGCTAAATTTTTGAAAAAGTAAGGGCATTGTTTTAGGTTTTATTCCCACACCACTATCTTTGATACTAAATACTACTTTGTCATTATTTTTTCTGTGTAGATTTATTTTTATGAAACCAGTTTTGGTGTATTTGCTAGCATTATCCAGTAAATTTAATAAAACATGTTTTAGTTTTGTTTTATCACCATGGACAATAAGTGGCTCCGTCGAAATATTTATTTTTAAATCTAAACCAGTGTCTATAATTCCCTTCTTCATTTCATTTACTACTTCATTTGCCAGCTGGGTCAAGTCAAAGTCCTTTTTATAATATCGCATTTCCCCCTGGTCAATTCGAGAAAGATCTAAAAAGTCATTTACCGTTTTACCCAAAGTGTCTACGGATTTTAGGATAATGTTTAATGGTTCATATAATTCCTCGGATACTACTCCATAATCACCTTCAATAATAAGAGAAATATATCCTCTAATTGCCCCCAAAGGACTACGTATCTGATGTGTGGCTAAAGAGACAAATTCATCCTTTTGTTCATTTGTTTTTTTTAATTTCTCAATTATTTTTTGGGCTCGCAGTAATTCTTCTCGTGGATTTAAGGAATTTAAATCAACGCAAAAATCTGTATTTTGATTAAACGGTTTTAGGTTATTCATTATTATTTCTGAATAAAACCACCCGCTTGTAGTTCCCAAAGATCTTTATAAAGCCCACTGTCTTTATTTGATAATTCGTCGTGCGTTCCTTCTTCAATTATTTTTCCACCCTCCATAACAATAATCCGGTCCATTTTTTTAATAGTGGAAAGTCTGTGAGCGATGGCAATGGTGGTGCAGTTTTTCATTAAATTATTTAGAGCTTTTTGGATTAAAGATTCTGAATGAGAATCAAGGCTCGAGGTGGCTTCATCTAATATTAGAATTGGGGCATTTTTGAGAATAGCCCGAGCAATAGCTATGCGCTGTCTTTCTCCACCGGACAATTTTATCCCTCTCTCACCAACGTATGTCTCGTATTTAAGTGGAAGTGTCTCAATAAAATCATCACAATGGGCTAATTTTGAAGCGGCAATAACTTCTTCATCAGTGGCTTCTGGCTTACCATAACGAATGTTATCTTTTAGCGTGCGGTGGAAAAGCACGGGATCTTGAGGGACAAGACTAATATTTTCACGTAAGCTTTCCTGGGTGGTCTGGCTAATGTCTTGACCGTCAATAAGAATTTGCCCACTAGTCAAATTATACAAACGTAAAATTAAGCGAACAAAAGTTGTCTTGCCAGCGCCAGAAGCACCAATCAGGGCAATTTTTTCTCCGGCTTTTATATGGCAGTTTATATTATCTAGTACATCTTTATTTTCGTTAAAAGAGAAATAAACATTCTGGAATTCTATTTCTCCCCTTTTTATTTTTAAATCTGTGGCGTTTTTTATATTTACTATTTCATGCGGGGTCACCATAATTTCTGTCATTTGTCTGGAGTCAGCCAAGCTTTCAAAAATATTTCTTAAAATCATATTTATTGACCAGATCTGCTTCATCAGGGATATAACGTAAATTTGGATCATTACAATTCCACCGATTGATAGTTTACCAACTTGCCAGTATTTTATGGCATAATAAAAAATAATAAACTCTACTGCGCACATTAGAAATTGCTGTACTGATTCATAAACACCAGCGTAATTCCAAGTTTTAATTATCATCTTTGCTTGCTTGATGGTGGCTTGTTTGTATGACTCAATTTCTTTTTTAAAAGAGTTAAATAAGGAAATTGTTTGACTATTGGAAAGGTTGTCTGACAATAAACCAGTGGTTTCAGAATCTATTTTTGCCGATTGAATATCGTATTTCATGCGCCATCGGTAAAAAGCAAAACTAAATGTAAAATACAAAGTAACCCAGATTAGGATAACAAGGGAGAGAAATTTTGAAGTAAAAAAAGTAATTATCACCGCTCCGATTACTGTTATAAGTAGGGGTAAAATATTAAAGACTAAGGTATCAGAAAGGCGATCAAACGCTCTGGCTTGCCTATTTATCTTTTGGACCAAACTGCCGGTAAAATTGTTTGTGAAGAAATTATGTGAATGTTTTATCAGATAGTTAAAAGAATTTTGTCTTAATTTAGCTTCAGTTCTGGCTGAAGTTGGTAGTAGGGTGAAGAAGGCAAATCTGGTAAAAAACCAATCAATAATATTTAGGACTGCTATTATGATAATGATATTTATGAGGCTACTTACCACCACCCCTTTATTAATAGTAGTTTCTAAAATATTAAAAAAGTCTTTATAAAAATAAGGAACAATAACACTAACTATATTTCCTATCGTAAAAAAAGAGACAGTCAAAATAAAGAGATTTTTTTGTGGTTTTAATCCCTGAAGATATTCATTAAATATTTGTTTTGTTGTTACTTTTGGCTCTTTTTCCATATTAAAATAATAATAACAAAATACAACCGCCCCGTCCATTTGAGCCCTTGCCACTACAATCCCTCTTTCTTCAACTCTTCAATTATCTTTTTAGCAGTTTTAGATAGACGGCTAGGCATTTTTACTTTTACTTTGACCAGTAAATCACCTCGATGATAGCTGTCTATTGGTACTCCTCTATCTCGGATTCGTAAGACCTCACCCGAATCTATCCCCTCCGGTATGGTTAGTTCTATATCTCCATCTAGTGTTTTCATGGGGTATTTGATACCCAGAAGGGCATCAGAAAGTTTTATATTTATTTCTGTTATAATATGTTTTCCTTCTTTTTTAAAGAGTGGATCTTTTCGAACTGAAATATGTATATATAAATCTCCGGCCACGCCATCGGTTATGGATTCGCCAGCACCGGATAATCTGACAGTTTCGCCGTTATTTATATCAGCTGGAATTTTTACTTTTATTTTTTCGGCTTTATTTGAGTGATTTCTAGTTAAATTAAATTCTTTTTCTACACCAAACACTGATTCCGAGAAACTGATTTCCAAGTCTACTCTGATATCTTGGCCTTTTCTGACACGTTGTCTTCTACCCATCCCTCCACCGAAAAATTCGCCAAATATATCCCCTAAATCAAATTCGAAATTATTTCCGTTTCCACCCTGAGTAAATTGAGAAAAATCAAAACCACCAAAGTCTTGACCTTGAAAACCTCCATAATTACCTCCACCGCCAGGACCAGCGGAACCAAAAGTATCATACTGCTTACGTTTATTGTCATCACCAAGAACATTATAAGCTTCACTTATTTCTTTGAACTTAGCCTCGTTACCACCCCCTTTATCGGGGTGGTACTCGTGGGCTAATTTTCTAAAGGCGGTTTTTATTTCGTCTTTAGAAGAGCTTTTATTTACTCCAAGTGTTTGATAATAATCTTTTGCCATTTGATTGATAATTATTTTTTATCTTCTGTTCCGGTCTCTTTATATTCGGCATCTTTTACATTATCTTCTTTTTTTGCTTCACCCTCTTGGTTCGGAGCGGTTTGACCAGATTTAGCCTGCTCTGCTTGTTGAGCTTTCATCATCGCTTCGCCAATCTTTTGCATTTCACCAGAAAGAGCTTCAGAAGATTTCTTGATAGCCTCTAGATCAGTTCCCTCTTTAGCTTTTTTCAAATCAGCAATTTTATCTTCTACACCTTTTACAATAGCGGGGTCTACTTTACCGCCGTTATCTTTAATCGCTTTTTCAGCAGTATAAATCAACTGCTCCGCCATATTTTTTATTTCTATTTCTTCTTTCTTCTTTTTATCTTCGGCTTCGTGAGCGGTAGCATCAGCAGTCATCTTCTTGATTTCATCTTCAGTTAAACCAGAACGAGCTTCAATTCTGATAGACTGTTCTTTACCAGTACTCTTATCTTTTGCTTTGACGGAAAGAATACCATTGGCGTCTACATCAAATGATACTTCGATTTGTGGCATACCACGCGGTGCTGGTGGAATACCGTCAAGAATAAATCGTCCCAAGCTTTTGTTGTCATGAGCTAAAGTTCTCTCTCCTTGAACAATATGAATTTCCACGGAAGTCTGACTATCAGCGGCAGTAGAAAAAGTCTGACTCTTGGTAGTAGGAATAGTGGTATTTCTTTCTACTAATTTTGTCGCTACACCACCCATGGTTTCAATACCAAGTGAAAGTGGAATCACATCAAGTAAAAGAATATCTTTTACATCTCCACGGAGAATTCCGCCCTGAACAGCCGCTCCAAGAGCCACTACTTCATCGGGATTTACCGAAAGGTTTGGTTCTTTACCAAAAATTTCTTTTACTGCTTTGATAATCGCTGGCATTCTGGTCTGTCCTCCCACCATCACCACTTCATTGATATCACCAACTTTAAAAGGTGAAGAAGCGATCGCTCTTTTGGTAATTTCAATAGAGCGGTCAATAAATTCTTTTGTTAGATTTTCCAAAGTAGCTCTAGTTAATTTTATCAGTAAGTGTTTTGGACCATCGGCGTCAGAAGTAATGAACGGAATATTTACTTCAGTTTCCATTGCCGTAGAAAGTTCAATCTTAGCTTTCTCAGCCGCTTCATCTAATCTCTGCAAAGCTAAGGGATCTTTTGAAACATCAATCCCGCTTTCTTTTTTAAATTCGGCAGACACCCAATCAATAATCTTTCGGTCAATATCACGACCGCCCAAATGTGAATCTCCATCAGTTGATTTTACTTCTACAATATCCGCACCAACTTCAAGAATAGAAATATCAAATGTTCCTCCACCAAAGTCGTAAACAGCAATGGTTTCATTTTTCTTCTTATCAAAACCATAAGCTAAAGCGGCGGCGGTTGGTTCGTTGATGATTCTAAGAACGTTTAGACCAGCAATGGTTCCGGCATCTTTTGTGGCTTGTCTTTGTGAATCATTGAAATAAGCTGGCACGGTAATAACCGCATCAGTTATTTTTTCGCCAAGTTTGGCTTCAACATCGTTCTTTAATTTCTGCAGAATCATCGCGGAAATTTCCTCTGGCTTGTAGCCTTGATTATTCATCTTGATCATCACACCACCCGTTGGTGCTTTCTCAATATCAAAAGACACACCAGTCTTATCTTTTTGTACTCCTGGATCATCATAGTTGTGACCCATAAATCTTTTTACTTGGAAAACAGTATTTTTGGGATTAGTTACCGCCTGTCTTCTGGCTAGCTGACCCACAAGGCGCTCGCCAGTTTTTGAAGTTGATACAATTGAAGGAGTGGTTCTAGAACCCTCCACGTTTTCTATTATTTTAGGCTTATCACCTTCCATCACCGCCGCAGCGGAGAAAGTGGTTCCTAAATCGATTCCAATTATTTTTGACATGTTTTTTTAATTAATTAATTTTTAAAATAGTAAAACAAAAACTCCACCACCTCCCCTCGCAGACTCGGTACTCCTCCTTAATCAAGGAGGAGATGCCGCCCTCAAAATTTCAGATCTTACTCTCCGCCTAGATTAGGAGGAGTGTCATTCTGATGACGAGGTGGTAGAAGAGTCTTAAAAACTTGGTGCTCGAGTTGGTTGACTCACTATAAAACTAAAATCTTTTAGGAAGGAATGAAGAATTTCAGAAGTAAAAAGTCTAACTGGAATAAATTCTTTTGGGCTTTTAATACAAGGTAGATATAAAATCTCTTTTTCTTCTTTAGCCTCTGGAATAAGCTGGCCGGCCACCGCTCGAGCAATAATCTTTCCATTTAGCTCTACCAGCTCAAAAGTAACCAGCGCCCAAGCCCCATTTGGCAATTGCACAGCCTTTTGTATGTATTTATTTGACTTCTGGATGGCTAACATATGGGTATTATAACACATTTTTAAAAAAATCAAGCTTTTATTTCTTAAACTAACTTCGGCCGAAATTTGCTAATTTCGACACGAATTTAACGATTATATTCTAATTCGGCCCAAATCTGCTGATTTGTGCACGAATTTAAACGCTTTTAAATTCGCCCACTACCACTTTTGGAGCAATAATTATCTTGCCGTTCATGGTATAGCCCTTCTTTTTAACTTCTTTGATCACGCCATCTTCTGTCTCGTTCTCCACCGGAATAACTTCTTCGGCTACATGACTTTTTACGTCAAATTTATCTCCAATCTTTGGTATAAATTCTTTCAAACCATTATCATCTAATATTTTTACTAATTGTGAATGAATATACTCTACGCCCACTCGCCAATTTTGTGGGACAGAATTCCACTGTTCTTTATTCATAAAAGCCATATCAAAACTTTCAAGGACGGTGAGCATTTCCTCTAGTAAATTTTCATTGGCAAACTTTATATAATCTTTTCTTTCTTCCTCTGAACGCTTTTTAAAATTTACAAAATCCGCTCGCTCTCTCTGCCAGCCGTTCATGTATTCATCTTTCTCAGCTGTCAGTTTCTTTATTTTTTCCTTCAGCTTGGCTATTTTTTCTTTTGGATCAGACATATTATCACTGTCTATGTCCGCATCATAAACCACCTCGGAAACTTCTTCTTGTGGCTCTGTACTATCTACTTTTACCCCGTCATTTTTTATATTGTCATCTGTCATAGGTGTGTATTATAGCAAAAAATAGTAAATAATCAAAAATCCGACTGAGTGCCGGATTTTGATTTGAAAAATTTATCGCTTTGACCACTGTGGAGCCTTACGAGCTTTCTTGAGACCGAATTTACGGCGTTCCTTGGCTCGAGGATCTCTCTTAAGGTAACCAGCTTTCTTCAAATCACCTCTTAGAGTTAAATCATAAGTGATAAGAGCGCGGGCAATAGCATGTCTGATAGCTTCAGCTTGAGAATTTACTCCCCCACCTTTTACCATAACAGTAACAGTGAACTTTTGTTCTAATTTTGATTCGGTGATAGCGGCGGTAACAATATATCTCTGTTCAGCTACTTTGAAATAATCTTCAATAGACTTGTCATTTATAGTAAAAGCACTTTTTGCGCTAGGAGTGATTCTGGCTCTAGCGATAGAAGTCTTTCTTCGGCCGACAGTCTCGATGTATTTATTGGTTGTTTCTGACATATTATTCTTTTATGATTAAATTCTTCAAAATCTTATCTTTAAGCTTGTTGCGGTGAATCATTCCAGCGACAGCAATCTCTAAAACTTCAGCATAACCTTTCTTGGTGGCTACTTCTTCTAAGGTTCTGGTCTTTAAACCACCTGGGAAACCAGAGTAATTTGTGTAGATAGCAGTTCGAGCTTTCTTCTCAGTAATATCCATCTTAGAAGCATTTACTACTTCTACTTTTACATCAGCGATTTCATTTTTCTGAAAATCAGCGCTTTTCTTACCAATTAAAATACTAGCTATTTCACTAGCAATTCTTCCTAACTTTTGGCCCTGTGCATCAATTTTATATTCTTTCATATTATTATTTATCAGTATTATACAAATTCGATTTGTGCCATTTTAGCAGCATCGTTTTTTCGGTCATTAAGTTTGGTAATTCTCAAATATCCACCGTTTCGGGTCTTATATTTTGGAGCAATAGTATCTACCAATACTTTAGCACTAGCTGGACCAATCTTGGCGCTGATAAATCTCTTAGCAGCTAAATCAGCAACTTTAGCTTTGGTTATAAGTTTTTCAACAATCGGCTTTAAAACTTTAGCTTTGGTTTCGGTAGTTTTTATCTTGCCATCTCGAATCAAAGAAACAGCCATAGTCTTTAACAAAGCGTTTCTAACGTTTCTTTCTCGGCTTAATTGTTTTGTTTTCTGTCCGTGTATCATAATTATTTAAGGGTTATACCAAAA
>Ga0194063_10002873_pt1 | contig 10524 bp, 7 predicted proteins | sample SepL3720m_MetaG_FD_155459 | JGI IMG/M metagenome (GOLD analysis project Ga0194063, IMG submission 155459) | Anoxic zone freshwater microbial communities from boreal shield lake in IISD Experimental Lakes Area, Ontario, Canada - Sep2016-L373-20m | ecosystem: Environmental > Aquatic > Freshwater >...
GCGCCACGCCGCTGCCGAGGGTAACATAAAACACCGGGTTCAAATCAGTCCCTGAACCGTGCATCGCTTCGCCCAGGGCGGCGACATTCGCATCGTTATCCACCATCACTGGCGCGCCGGTCAGTTCCTTGAGCCAGGCTCCCAAATCAAATTCGGACCACCCCTCGATCTGGTGCGAGCGACAGATTTTCCCCGTCTTCCAATCCACCGGGCCGCCAAAACCCACCCCCACCGCCTGGAGGTTGCCTCCACGCAACAAACCAGGAAGCGCCTGCTTGATCTGCTGCCGAATCCCGGCCGCACCTTCCGTTGGATCGACCACGAGTCTTAGCCGCTCGCGGATCTTCGCCCTATTATCCCCGAGGGCCAGTTGCAGCTTGGTCCCGCCGATTTCAAGACTGAGAATCATAAAGAGGGATGATTGAATGGCGAGATGGATCGAGGGTTCCCACTCCGCTGCGGGCCGCGATGGTCCAGGTTGCGCGTCACCCCGGCGCGACCGGAGGGTTGTACCGCACCAACAACGGGATGCTTGTCTGTGGCTGGCCGTCGAGGGAAATGTCGATCGAGTACAGCCCCGGGTTCTCGAACTTCATTTGCTGGAGGTTGACGATGAAATTGCGCGTGCCGAAGTGCATGTCTTCCGGCAGCGCCACTTCGACGGGGATCGGCGGGAAGTTGACCATAATAGAGTGTCCATCCGCATCGACAAAGTTCAGTTGCAGTTGGTGTTTGCCCTCGTCATCGCTGGAAAATGTCACCCGCAATGCGATCGAGCACTGCGGATGCACCGCGGGAAGCTGCTGGGTGTAAATCGTGTCGAAGGCCCCCAGCAGGTTGAGCTTGCCGTTGTCATCCGTCGCCGCATCGCACAGAACCGCCACTTGAATGTTCATCCTCAGACTATGAAACCACGAATCTCGCGCCGGTGCACGAAATTCTTTTGCTCAATTTGAAACTGCTTCCCGCCTGGGTTCCCGAGCCTCCCCGCCGTGGCTGATGGACGGCGATTCGAGCGGCTCGTTGCCATCCCCCGCCAGAGCGTGTAGGCTGAGAGGCGATGTGTTTGGCTATTCCAGGAAAGATTGCGAGCATCAGCGGCGAAGACCCGCTGCTGCGAAGCGGCAAAGTTGATTTTGGCGGCGTCCTCAAGGAGGTCAGCCTGGCCTACGTGCCCGAAGCGCAGGTCGGAGATTATGTGATCGTCCATGTCGGGTTCGCCCTCAGCCGCGTCGATGAAGACGAGGCCAAACAGGTCTTTGAATACCTGCGTGAGATGGAGGAATTGAGCGAGTTACAACCGAGTGGCGCAGGCGTCCCGCCTGCGAACCCGGCCCCCCTGCGCGGCCCGGTCGAACTTTGACACAGGGGTGGGGCATGAAATACCTCGACGAATATCGCGATGGCGAGTTGGCGCAGAGGTATGCTCGCGAAATCGCCCGCATTACCACCCGCCCCTGGTCACTCATGGAAGTCTGCGGCGGCCAAACCCACGCCATCGTCAAGTTCGGCATCGACGAGCTGTTGCCCAGGCAGATCACCCTCATTCACGGGCCCGGTTGCCCGGTCTGCGTCACGCCGGTCGAACTCATTGACAAAGCATTGGAGATTGCGTCACGGCCAGAAGTCATTTTTTGCTCCTTCGGCGACATGCTCCGCGTGCCGGGCAGCACCACGGATTTGCTATCGGTCAAAGCCCGGGGCGGGGACGTGCGGATGATTTACTCGCCACTGGACGCGGTGAAGCTGGCGGAGCAAAACCCGGGTAAGGAAATCGTCTTCTTCGGGGTCGGTTTCGAAACGACGGCTCCCACGACCGCGATGGCCGTCTATCAAGCCGCCCGCAAGAGTGTAAGGAACTTCTCACTGCTCGTCTCGCACGTCCTGGTGCCGCCGGCTATCGAAGCGCTCCTAAGCTCGCCAGACCGCCGGGTGCAGGCATTTCTTGCAGCCGGCCACGTATGCACCGTGATGGGTTATGAGGAGTATATTCCCATCGCCGCCAAGTATCGCGTGCCGATAGTGGTAACCGGTTTCGAGCCGCTGGACATCCTGCAAGGCGTGCTGATGTGCATCGAGCAGTTGGAAGGCGGGCGGGCCGAAGTCGAAAACCAATACAGCCGTTCCGTGCGCCAGGAAGGAAATCGCCCGGCGCAACAGCTCATCCGCGAGGTGTTCCGGGTGGTCCCGCGCAAGTGGCGGGGCATCGGCGAGATTCCCCAGAGCGGGTTGGGCTTGCGGGAGGCCTACGCGGCGTTTGATGCGGAACGGAGGTTCGGCCTCGTGGAGCTGCGCGTGGAGGAATCCTCGGAATGTCTGAGCGGGCTGGTGTTGCAAGGGAAAATCAAGCCGCACGAATGCCCGGCTTTCGGCGCGCGCTGCACCCCGGAACATCCGCTGGGCGCCACAATGGTCTCGTCCGAGGGGGCCTGTGCCGCGTACTATAGGTATCGGCGGGACCCGCGAATTGCCGCCTGAATCAATCTGAAAGTCGAACTCCGAACCAAACCCAAATGACCGAAATCCAAGACCAGCCGACAGGCGGCGGGCGGCAGTTCACCCCCGTCTGTCCCTTTCCAATCCAAGATTATCCGCAGGTTCTGCTCGCCCACGGCGGCGGCGGCAAGCTCATGCATCAACTGATCGGCAAGATGTTTCTGCCGGCGTTTCGCAATCCCCTCCTCGAATCGCAGCACGATGCCAGCGTCTTCCAAGCCGGGGGCCAGCGCCTGGCGTTTACCACCGATTCCTACGTTGTGCGACCGCTGTTTTTTCCCGGCGGCGACCTCGGGTCGCTCGCTGTGCATGGCACTGTCAATGATCTCGCGATGGCTGGGGCGCGGCCACTCTACCTCAGCGCCGCTTTTATCATCGAGGAAGGGCTCCCGATGGAAACCCTGTGGAAAATCGTTTCCTCGATGCAACAGGCGGCGCAACAGGCGCGCGTGGAAATCATCACTGGCGACACCAAGGTGGTCGATAAAGGGAAAGGCGATAGCCTGTTCATCAACACGGCCGGGATAGGGGTTCTGGAACACTCCCTCACAATCGCGCCCCAGAGCGTTCAACCGGGTGATGCGATCCTGGTCAACGGCGATTTGGGCCGTCACGGCATGGCGATTATGGCCGTCCGCGAAGGGCTCGAGTTTGAGAGCGCGATTGAGAGCGACTCCGCGCCGCTGGCGGAGGCGGTGCTCCAACTCCTGCGCGCCGGGATCGAAATCCACTGCCTGCGGGATGTGACGCGCGGCGGTCTGACCAGCGTGCTAAACGAAATCGCCGAAGCCGCCAACCTTGCCCTGCTGGTCGAGGAAAAGCTGATTCCAGTGCGCGAAGACGTTCACGCCGCGTGCGAGATTCTCGGGTTGGACCCGTTCCAGGTCGCCTGTGAGGGAAGGTTCGCCGCGTTCGTCCCGGATCGCGAGGCCGAGCGTGCGCTCGAGATCATGCGCAGACATCCGAGCGGCATCGGCGCCTGCCGAATCGGAAAAGTCAGCAACCAACGCTCCGCCAAGGTGCTGATCAAGAGCACAATCGGCGCTCAACGCATTCTCGACATGTCCAGCGGCGAACAATTACCCCGGATTTGTTGAACTGAACAGACCCTGTTAGAACCGCGCCGGGCGTCAAAGATACCAAGGGACGGGGGGAGTGGCGAAGCGCAGGCTCAACCCTGACCGAGCGGATGCGCCTCACCACGGTCAACACTTCAAAGCAGCCCGAGTTGCAATCCGTTCCTTGAATCAGCCGCTCATTACGTTATAGTCAATCGTATGAAACGACGTGAATTCTTGAAGCACACGGCTGCGGCAGCGGGGATGCTAACTTGCTTCCCCGCCACACTCTTAGGCATTGAGCGCGATTCTCTGCCTGGCCCAATTGAGCGCCGCACATTGGGCAAGACCGGGGACAAGCTCTCCGTCATTGGTTTTGGCGGCTTCGTGCTTGATAATTCTACGCCCGAGCAGGCCCGAGATTGGGTGCGTGAAGCGTTCGAGGCCAGTGTCAATTACTTTGATGTGGCACCGGAGTATGGCCAAGCCGAAGAACGAATGGGGCCTGCGTTGGAACCTTATCGCAAAAAGGTCTTCCTTTCCTGCAAGACCGGCCAGCTCAACCAGGCTGCCGCGACCGAGGAACTGGACCGTTCCCTGAGCCGCCTGCGCACGGATCATTTTGACCTCTACCAGTTGCACCACGTCACCAGGCTCAAGGATGTCGAGACCATTTTGAGTGCGGATGGGGCCATCAAAGCTTTGGAAGCGGCCAAGAAAGCTGGCAAGGTCCGATTCCTTGGCTTTTCGGCGCACTCGGTCGAAGCCGCGTTAGCCCTAATGGAGGGTTTCGCCTTTGATTCGATCATGTTCCCGGTGAACTATGCCACCTGGCACGCAGGCAACTTTGGCCCTCAATTACTCGCCCGAGCAAAGGAAAAGCAAATGGGCATTCTGGCCCTTAAGGCCATGGCCAAACGACCTTGGCCCAAAGATGCCGACCGCAAAGCACATCCGGGTTGCTGGTATGAGCCCATGACCGATCCTGCTGAAGCCTTGATGGGTCTCAGATTCACTTTGTCCCACCCGGTAACCTCCGCGTTGACCCCCAGCGACGAGGGGTGTCTCAAGCTTGCGCTCAAGCTGGCTCCAAAAATTACTCCGTTGCAGTCCGACGAGATTGCGGCCATCAAACAGAAAGCGATGACCATCGCGCCCCTCTTTAAATATACGAGCGGGGCATAGCTGACAGCAGGGATCGGCTAATGAGAATGTCATACAGGCGGCTGTTCTCGCTCATCCCTCCTGCTGGCCGCCGGGCTGGCGCAAGTTATTCATCCTGACGCGAACCATGAACCTCCTGGAACTGCTGAATGAACTTTGGGGAAGCAAGGCGGCAGGCATATCCCCCAAAAATTGGATTCAGAGCGCATTGATTGCCACGCTGCTGGCCGGCACGGCTGCCAAGGGCGAACCGATTTCATCTGCTCCTGAAAGGCCGACTCGGACGGGGGCCGGCAGCGAATTGCCCAAACCACTCCCCGATCACCCGGGCCATGTGTTTCTCGCAAGTGAAAGCGTTTGCATTCAGTTGCCGCCGACACTGACTCCAGCCTGCACCCAATGGCGTCTGCTGGATGATCGGCATCAGGTGCTGCGCTCCGGCGCTTTGCCTGCTCACGCCCCAGATCGCAGCGAACCGCTCCGTTTGGATGTCTTGCATGTCGGCTGGTACCGGCTCGAATTCGGTTCCACCAATCACCCTGACCAGACTTGGACCACGCTCGCGGTTCTGCAGCCACTACAAGCCCGCACACCGGAAGACTCGCCGATTGCGGTCGATTCCGCCGCCGCCTGGTTCGCGCACGATGACCTGACAAAACAGAAGGAACTGGCGAACCTCGGCGCCCTCGCGGGTGTGAGCTGGGTTCGCGACCGATTACGCTGGCGCGAGATTCAGCCGCAGGCCGGCGCGCTGAAGCCGCCGCCCTCCACCTACGACAGTTCCGCGGACGCGCACCGCGCTGCGGGCCTGCAGGTGCTTCAAGTCTTCCACGATACCCCGTCCTGGGCGCAGACAGATGCCCAAGGCGGCGGCCAGTTCGCCACTGATCTCCGCCAGGTATATGAACTCGGTCGGGCGTTGGCCGTGCGCTTCAAAGGCCGGGTCGCAGCGTGGGAGCCGTGGAACGAAGCCAACGTCGCCACGTTCGGCGCGCACACGGTTGACCAGATGTGTTCGTGGCAGAAAGCTGCGTGGCTTGGGTTCAAAGCCGGTGATCCGGAAGTCATCGTCGGTTGGAATGCCACCGCGGCCGTGCCGACGCCCGCGCACACCAAAGGCGTGCTTGCCAACGAGACCTGGCCCTACTTCGACACGTACAACATTCACACCTACGACTGGTCGCACGCCTACGCTGACTTGTGGAAACCCGCTCGCGAGGCTGCCGCCGGTCGGCCCCTCTGGATTACCGAAGCCGACCGCGGCACGCCGCATCTCAAGAACCCGCCATGGTACGATCAGTCGCCACAGTTGGAACGTCTGAAAGCGGAATGGATGGCGCAGGCTTACGCGAGCAGCCTCTTCGCGGGCGCACAACGTCACTTCCATTTCATTCTCGGCAACTACCAGGAGCCGAACGGAGTTCAGTTTGGATTGCTGCGCCTCGATCTGACCCCGCGACCGGCATACGTGGCGCTGGCGGCCGTGGGCCGTTGCCTGGCTGGCGCCCAGGCATTGGGACGCTGGCGGCCTGAGCCGGATACCCATGTGTACGCATTCCACGCTCGACCCGACGGCAAGGACTGCGATGTGCTGGTGGCGTGGGCGGAGAAGGAAGTGGACTGGGAAGGCCGCGGGACGACGACCGCTCACTGGAAGCTTCCAGCCCATCTGAACGTGCAAGAGGTAGTGGACTACCTCGGCCGACCGCTCGCCGCCGGCTTCCCGACGCCGCTTACTTCCGCACCCGTGTTTGTCTTTCTGCCAGCGGGTCAGGCCGCCACCTTGCCACTCGAAGCCCCACCCAAGTCCGCTCCGCCGCGCTCCGGCTATGCCTCACCGGTGGTGTTGCAGATCTCCCTCCCCCGTTCAGCCGTAATCAAGGTGGAGGACCTGCCGTGGTCGGAAGGCTACGCCTATCAGGCGAGGCCGGGCCAGGCTCTGAACTTCAAGCTGCACCTTTACAACTTCGCCACGAATAGCGCTGCGGGACATCTGGAAGTCATCTGCCAGCCTCCAGACTGGAATACATCGCTCGTGAAAGCAGACTTCAAACTCACTGGGATGGAGCGCGCAGAGTTGGCCGGGACTGTGCGACTGCCGGACCACGTTGAAACGCGCGACGGTTGGATTGTGCTGCGCGCTGATTGCGGCGAGCACGGTCGGCCGGTTCTGGCCTTCCGGGTCATCGACTGAGGCTGATAGATGGCATGGTCGTCAGTGAAAACCGCTTCCCGGCGGTCTTCCGGTTCAGCCCGCACTCTCTCTCCGGATGTCCCACGAGGCAGCATCCCCGCGCACCAAGGTCCTGCAGACATGATATCCCTTCCTGTATCAACGCGCGGCCGATCGCCCTTCGCTTACGAAGGGCATTCGTTGAGCATGTTGCGCCGCGTGGCCAGAGTTTTGAGCGCAAAGGTGCGCGTGGTCCTGGAGCCAGAGGATGCGATGCAAGTGGCTCCGACCAGACCGTCTGAGACACCACAACCTGTAGGGGGCAATTACGACTTGGAAAGGATAAAGGCCGCCCATCGGGTGGCTAACTTTAGGTGAGCAGGAGGTGGTAACATTTCCCTTAGCGCCATCGCATACGAGCTTGTTTGCGAAAGCACTCTCAACTTTGGGAGAATTCTTAGGTGGTTGGGTCGATTTCGCCCACAGGTGGCTGGTTTTGGTCCGTCCGGTGACACCCATGTAGATGCTCCAGGCCATAGAGCCGGAGTGTTTCTGCAAGGCTTGTTGGTTGATCAGTAATCACACCGGACTGAAAAAAGCAGCCACCGACCCCGTTTACGGCCCGGGTTGCCACTTGCCTACCTTCCGCCGCAAGCAGTTGCTTCGTGAATTGCACCGGCGACTAAGCGCGCTGCAAGAGTCCGGAAGTCTCCACCATGATGAGGCTGTGCTGTGCGCCAAGCTGGCGCAGCATATTCCCCCGGCGCCAACCGAGGCTGAAGTCGAGCAGGAACTCTCGGAGCTGCGGATTGCGTGGATTGCGAGGCAGAAAGACAAGCCGCTAAAGGAAGATGTGATTGTTCGATCTGCCAGCCACCCGCCAGGCACGCAGGGGTTTGATGTGGCGTTTCAAGTCCGCATTGGAGACCATCCCGCGGGACCGCAGCATGTCGCTGCCAGGTGCAATTGGGTAGGGTCACTGATGGATTAACCGGGAGTGAAATTGAAAGTGCATTCATCGATGCCCTTTACCTGGCATTCGATGAGGAGAAGGAGCCGATGGACCTGGATATTGCCCGAATCCTGACTGAATTCGTTCCTTTTGTGGAAACTGATGGCGGAGCAGATCACCGGGTTCAGGAATTGGGCGAAGGGAAGACCTAAACCACGTAAGAGATTTAGGGAATAAAAGTTGCAATCTGCCCGGAAAGGCGTAATAAAACGGCAGATATGGAAAATCTGCCGAAAGCGATTCTCCCTGACCCGCGTAGCGTCAAAAAACAAATGAACTTTAACCTGTTGCGGTTTTGGTGTTTCTGGCGGTCAACCATCAAGTATATCACCCTGCTGGCAGCCGGTCTGGCGGGCCTGAGCCAGCCGGTTTCCGGGCAGTTGACGGTCCAAATCGTCAACGACAGCGGATTGTCTGACACCAATATCTACATCATGGTGCCGGGGAAATCCGGGGCGACGCTCAATCCGCAGAGTTTGTTTGTGGACAAGAATACCGGGGTCAACACCGCGGCCGCGCTCGCAACCTTGGCAGCCAATAGCTGGGGGACTTTCACCCTCGTTTCGCCGGTTTCGGGTAACACGAACACGGTCTATTCGTTCCAGGCCAACCATATTTCCTCGGGCACCATCTATTTCATCTACAATAACTCCTTTGTTTTCACCAACGGGATTACGCCCAGCCCGTCGCCGGACGGCGGGAACGGCGGCAGCGGTTATCGCTATGATTATGCGGAACTGACGTATAAAGGGACGGAAGGCAACAATGACGTTGACCTGACTTATGTGGATAAGTTCGGGATTCCGCTGCAGTTGGAATGGTTCCAGGGAACCAATACGGCGGCCACCAATCTGCAGGCCGGCTCGTATGTGTATGCCTCGACCAGGACGCTGGCGGACCTCTTCGGGGCCAATGGCTTCGCCAACGCTGTGTTCGGCTTGACCAATGCCGGCACCGCCAACGGGAACATCACGCCGGGCTGGCAATATGCCGCGGGGACAAATCCCTACGCCAACTTCGCCCGCATCGTTGCTCCCCAGAAGGCCAGCGGGACCGGCGCATCGGTTTCTCCGTACCCGGGAGTCACCAATTACCTGAATTCTCTGGTCAACTATCCGTTCACGCTGAACGGGGCGAGCGTGCAGGGCGGAAGTGTGAGGGTCACATTTGATGTCACGAACACCATCATCACCAATTTTTACTATTACTATCTCGGATATCAGACCAGCGTGGCCACCAACAACGCCGGCGGATGGACGTTCACCCTGTCCTACCACCCGAACCTTGTGCCGGCGAGTTATGATCTTGCCGCGATGGGAGCGATCGCCAACAGCACGACCAATGTTACGACCAACGGCATCACCATCGTGGTGAACTTGCCCGTGCAATACACCAACACGATTGCCTTTTCCTTTCCTGACACCAACACCACGATCTGCGCGAGCGCCTTCATCTACGGTGCGCCGGTGGGCACCTATTATTCGGTCAACGGCACGCCGGTCACCGACTCAACGCACCCCAGCTATTCCGTGGAGGTCTGGATGCTCGGCGATGTGTTGTCGGCCGTCAATTTTGGCTTTGCGGGGGGCATCTACGGATCGAACTCGGAGCAATGGTTTTCGAAGGTGGAGTGGACTTCATATCCGTATGGCTGGGCGCAACCGTCTCCGTACAACAACCCCACCAACGGCTATTTCAATCCCTACGCCGGCTTGATGTATTATGAGGCCGATGCCTACACGTTTGCGTTTTCCGAACGGATCACGCCGGATGTCGGGTTGCCGGTGGAGAACGGCGACGTGATCCGCATCACCCTGCTTCCGGATGACCGACTGGATTCGCCGATCCCGGTAGTGCAAACGAATCTGACCACCGCAAATTCCATCACCTTGAGCTGGAATCCGGTGGCCGGCGCGACCGGTTACCGGGTCAACATGCTCCGGCCGCTGGGGATCGCTTCGGCCAACATCACCTCCACCAGCCACACCTTTACCGGGCTCGCAGCCGGCACACCTTGCGTGATGTCGGTGCAGGCGGTGGGAACCCAAAACGGAAATCCCATCATCACCCCCGCCCGCCCAATTTCAGCCACCACCGCCGGCACCTACGTGCCTGATACCAGCGGAACGCTTACAGCCGTCCAGGTTAGCATTAGCATATCAGATCCCTTGTACCAGGTGGGTTATGTCTCGCTCAATGGGGTTCAGCTTTTCCGGACGAATAGCGTCAATCCGAGTCCATGGATGACTCCCAATGGTGTCCCTGCGCGCTGGCTGGCGGCAGCGGGGACCAACCAGGTTCCCGTCACGGTGTATGATAACAACGGCAATGTCCTCTTTAACGACTGGTTCGCGTTCGTGCTTACCGCCACCAATGCTGGCCAATACGTGGTTTCGGATTACCTTCTCTACGGCCAAAAGACCGGAACGCTGTCGGCTCTGACCTCGGCCAATCCCTTTTCCCCCTCCACCAACAGTTACAACCTCCTTTTTACGTTGAACTACATACCGGCTGAAATCCGCAAATATGCCCCCGTCACCATCGCGTCCACCAACTCACCTGTGACCATTACGGCTGTCAGTTCATTGCCGGGCGGGGGAATCCGGTTCAACTTCAATGTG
>Ga0194063_10002874_pt1 | contig 10521 bp, 8 predicted proteins | sample SepL3720m_MetaG_FD_155459 | JGI IMG/M metagenome (GOLD analysis project Ga0194063, IMG submission 155459) | Anoxic zone freshwater microbial communities from boreal shield lake in IISD Experimental Lakes Area, Ontario, Canada - Sep2016-L373-20m | ecosystem: Environmental > Aquatic > Freshwater >...
ATTAACGAGTATACCGACCGCCGATAGTAAAAAGATTAATGACGTGCCACCATAGCTAATAAAAGGAAGTGGGACACCAGTCAAAGGAAATAGGGAAAACATAGCCCCGATATTAATCATCATCTGCGCAAAGAGCCATGCTGTAATTCCAACTGCAACTAATCTCGAAAAAATATCAGGAGCTTTAGCTGCTATCCGATAACCGCGCCAAGCGATAAATAGAAAAATTAAAATAATGACTGCTGCTCTTAGCAAGCCCAGTTCTTCGCAAATTATTGCAAAAATTGAATCAGTGTGAGCCTCAGGCAAATATAAATATTTCTGCTTGCTCTGCCCAAATCCAAGTCCCCATAATCCACCAGAGCCAATCGCAATTAATGCATTTCTAATATGGTAACCAGCACCCAAAACATCTGCGTCAGGATTCAAAAAGGTAGTAAAACGCTTCATCCGATAAGGCTCTATTTTGATCAACAACCAGACCAAGAATGCTCCGCCGGCACCAGCAACAGTCAATTGCGACAATGAGATTCCGGCAGTAATCAAGATAGATGCCGAAATAAAGATAATTACCAAGAGCGTGCCCAGATCTTTCTGCAGCATCATCATGGCTGCAATTGAAAGTATCACGATTAGAAAAGGCACAAATATCTTTCCTACCCGTCGCAAATCCTCACCCTTACTCGCCACCCAACCCGAGAGATATAATATCAGAGTTAATTTGGATAACTCTGCGGGCTGAAATGAAAGTGGACCAATATTAATCCAGCGAGCACCAACCGCCTCATTGCTACCCATATGGAACATAAAGGGCAACAACAAAAAGAATACTGTGATAAACAACATTGTCACTGAATGTTTTTGCCAAAAACGGTAATCGATTGCTTGAAAAATTACCCAAGCAACCAAGCCGATTAACAACGAACCAAGTTGCTTAGTCAAGTAATATTTGTCTGTTACTCCGTCAGTCTGTTGTAGGGAATAATATTTTGACACAGAATAAATCATAATCAAACCAAAAGTAATCAAGGCAAATATTGCCAATGATAACCAGTAATCGGAATGTTGTTTTTTGTTCGTGTTCATTGATGATTCAAACTATTTTTTAATTGCAATACAGCCGCTTTAAAGTTCTCCCCTCGATCCTTATAGTTTCTAAACATATCGAAGCTAGCACAGGCGGGCGAAAAGATAACCACATCATCTTTTGTGGCTCTTTGGTATGCTTGCAAGACTACTTCATCTATATTTGTGGCGCCCTCGACAATTTCTCCTTTGAATTCGGCCGCACCAAGCAAAGATTGCTTGATTTTAAACGCTTCGACGCCTATTAAACAGACTACTTTGATATTATTTGCCACTATTTGCTGAGCAAGTTTATCAAAATCAGACCCCTTGGCGCTTCCTCCCAAAATTAGGATTTTATTTGCCTCAAAAGATTTTATAGCTGCGATTGTTGGCTCAGGATTTGTCGCAAAAGAATCATTAATAAAGGTAACATCATTGATTTTGGCCACAAATTCGATGCGATGAGGTAAACCTACAAAACTTTTTACCACACGACTAATTATCTCTGGCGATATTCCCAAACTATCTGCGACCAGTGTTGCTGCAGCAATATTTTCTAGATTATGTTCACCAAATAAATTAATCTCACTACGTTTACAGATTTCGATTTTTCGATGATCTGGATCAAGCACAACCCTATCTTTCAACACAATTGCCGCTTCATTATTATGACCAAAATATCTTATTTCAGATGAAATTTTCTCAAGATTATCTACATCAAAAGTTGAATCATGATTTAATATCGCCAAATCAGATTTTTTTTGATGGGAAAGTATATTGAACTTTGCTTCGTGATATTCCAAGACACTCTTGTGATAATCCAAATGATCAACATAAAGATTGGTAATCACAGCAATATCGGGACTACTCGACAGGTCTGCCAATTGAAAATTTGACAGCTCCAATACAACTATATCTTTTTTCGTTAGCTCTGGAATTAAATTAATTGCCGGATAGCCGATATTTCCCGCAAGGTGGACCTCCACAGTGCGCTCGCTTACATTATTCGTAAGCTGATAATTGTGACTCAATATTTCATATATTAAAGATGCCGTAGTTCCCTTGCCCTTCGTACCCGTCACGCCGATTATCTTGCATGGACAAAGATCAAAAAATAGTTGAATTTGGGAGGAAACTAATATGCCGCGTCGTTTTGCTTCCACGAGAGCATCGTCATCAAAATAAAAAGAGGGTGAGCGATAAATTATATCAAAATTATAGAGATTATCCAGATATCTCTCGCCAAAGACAAAAGTTATTTTCTCACTCTTAATTACTTTGAGTATTTTTTCTTTCAGGTCTGAATCAACTTTTAGGAGAATTTGCTCAAGTGGCGTTTTTTCAAGCACAAAAACGCTTTTGGCTTTATCTTCCAAAAAATCACAAAGAGCTACTCCCTCGATCCCTAGGCCGATAATCGCTACTTTTTTCTCTTGTATATCCATAGTATCAATTTTATCCCAAAATGAGCGCAAATGCCAATTAATAAATGTTCCCGCGGCCAATCAACGCCACTGCCAAGCCGGCGACTGCGGAAATCGCACCGATAATCCAAAAACGCATAGTTATCTTTTGCTCAGGCCAGCCGATTGCTTCGAGATGGTGATGCAGTGGTGATGACAAAAATATTTTCTTTTTACGAATTTTCTTGGATAAATACTGAACGATGAAGCTAAGCCCCTCGATCAGAAAGACCAAGGTAATTATTGGCAAGACCACAACCGAATTTGTCAAAAAAGCCACCACACCAAGCGTCATGCCAAGAGCCATTGATCCTGTATCCCCCATAAAAAATCGTGCTGGTGGTATATTGAACCACAAGAACGCCATCAACGCCCCCATAATCGTCGCACACATTACGGCCAAACCGGTTTGTCCCTGAACTAAAGCTATGATCGAATAGGCGCCAAACGAAAGAGCAAATATACCTCCTGCGAGTCCATCCAAACCATCAGTTTCGTTTGAGGAAAAAGCCATCCAAACAAGTGTAAAAACAAAGAGTGGTATATACCACAAACCAATAGTATAATCGCCCATTCCGGGAATATGAATAGAGTGCCAATCAAGTTTAAAATAAAACCACAAGCTACCCATCAGCGCAATGATTGCATACAATGGCAACTTCTGACGCAACGATAAGCCACCACCCTTTTCGCCAATACCACGAACATTCATGATATCATCTATCGCCCCGACTATGCCGGTAGTAATCAAGCAAAACAGTGGCAACCAAGTCGCCTGTCGAGAAAGATTAAACAATAAAGTTATAATTGCGACAGTAACCCAGATCAAAAGACCGCCCATTGTTGGGGTGCCCGCTTTCTTGGCGTGCAGAGCCGACATAATAGGTGCATCCTTGCTTTCGCGGATACGTTTACCAAGTTTATTTTTGTACAAAAAACTAGTCAATATCGGTGTCCAGACAATTGCGATTATAAATGCTGCTAACGCAAACCAAAACATCTTCGTCATATCTTCCGGCCTCAACACAAAAGTTTTTATCAATTCCATACGGCTCCCAATTTATGCTTAATTTTTCTTACTCATCCAAAATTTTGACTGTCTGACCAATAAATCAGAAACATTTTTCTTATCTTTTAATAAATATTTAACAATTTCTTCAAAGTAATTACCATTTTGCGAGGCCTTGATCAGGACCAGATCTTGGTCCATCAACAGTTGATCTATGGAGGTCAATAGTTCTTGACGACTTGAAAACTTCCTCACGCTCTTTTGATTTGAAACATTATCGTACATAATTTCAGAATTTCTTCCAACTAAAATCAGAAAATCACATCTACTTTCAGCATACTTCGCCAGATTGATATGAGCCTCTTGCTCAATTTTACCAAGCTCGTTCATATTTCCAAGAATCGCCACTTTTCGGCCATTATAATTTATTTCCGCCAAGGTATCGAGCGCAGCTCGCATCGAAGTCGGATTAGCATTATATGTATCATCAATAATAGTAATATCTCGGACACCTGGAAGCAAGGACATTCTGCCATGATAAGGCTCTATCTCTTCCAATGATTTCTTTGTTTTCAAAAAATTTATACCAAATATATTAGCAATCGCGAAAGCGAATAATTGGCTATAGATAAAATGTTTGCCCAAGACTTTGCTCTTGATTGAAATTTTCTGGCCTATCGTTGCCAAACGATACTCCGTTCCCCGCAAGCTAATCTTGTAGTTTTCGATTCGATAATCAGCCGCATGGTTTGACAAAGAAACGCTGACAATGTTATTATCTGGCAGATTTTGCAAAGCTTCATCGTCAAAATTCACGATGATCTTACCGTCAGGCAAGATATTGTCGAATAATTTTAATTTTTCCTTTCGATATTCCTCAATTGAAGCGAAATTTTCCAGATGTGCTCCATCTAGATTTGTTATTACTACAATATTTGGTCTGACAATAGCCATAAAATCCTCAATATCCCCTGGCTTATCAATACCCATCTCCAAAATTAAGTATTTAGGATACTTTTTGACTCTGGTGCGAAACCATGCCAAAAGCAGGAAAACCGGCCAAGCGTAAATATTGGGCACTTTTTTGTATCCAAGAATTGTTAATGGAATACCAATATGAGCATTTAGATTGCCATAATTTGCCCTCACTTCGGAACCAAACTGATCGCTCAAGACTTTGGCTATCACCTCTTTGGCCGAGCTTTTACCGACGGAGCCAGAAATAGCAATAACAAAAGGCTTGTGCAAATTGATAACCTTAATTGCATATGAGGCGAGAACTCGATAAATAAATTTTAAAAACCATTTTTTCATAGAAAATATTGCATTGTTAATTGATCGGTTTTGTTGGTTTCTCGCGATAATAATAGTTTAAAAGAAAAGGGTGCTGCCGTTGATTCAGCATATTTGGCAGTTTTCGGTTTTGTTAGCTTTACTAACAACGCATACCTAGGCTTATCAGTAGGTGCAAATCCGGCTAAAGAGTGATTATAGATACCCAGTTTGTCCGGCGAATCCTCATAACCAGTACCATCTGGGTTTGGAATCTGAGCGGTACCAGTCTTTGCCCCAACATTAAATCCAGGAACTGCCGCCAATTTTGAATGTCCCAGCTCTACTACTGATCGTAACATATCTCGGACTTGTGCTGCAACACTTTCTTTGAGTACTTGCTCTCCCTCTTTTTTTTCGATTTTCTTCTCAGTGCCATCAGGCATAATAATTTTATCAACTATGTGCGGATAAATATACTTACCATTATTTGCAATTGCAGCATATGCCGCCACCATCTGGATCGGCGTGACTGAAACACCTTGCCCAAATGACAAAGTGGCCCTAGTAATATCCTTCCATTGTTTTAATGGCTGAACGATACTGTTTGACTCCGTATCCAAATCAATCCCAGTTTTATCCAAGAATCCAAAGGATTTTAGATACTTGTACATCATATCATTACCCATTTTTTCCGAAAGCCATACCATCGCAACATTATCAGAATTTTGCAAAACCTGAGTCATAGTTTCTTTGCCAAAAGCCTTGCCCTCTGCGGTACTAATAGTATGATTGCCCACCTTAACAGTCGCGTCAAACACTCCCTCTGTCTCTGGCGTCACTACTCCCTGGTCAATAGCTGCTGCCATTGTTATTGTCTTGAAGATACTGCCAGGCTCGAAAACCGAGCTAATAGCTGGATTCGCGAATAAACTTTGATCATTTTGAGCCTGATCACGATAATTATTGGGGTCAAAATCTGGAGAGTTTGCCATTGCAACAATCCCACCAGTTTGAATATCCATAACTACGACCGTCCCTGATTCGGCTTGGTATTTCTCGATCGCTTCCTTTAGCTTTTTTTCAACATAATATTGGACTGATCGATCCAAAGTTAAAACGTAGCTCACGCCGTCCTGAGGATCATTTTGTTGCAAGAGATTAATCACTCGCCCCAAAGTATCTTGTTCCCCTTGAATACTGCCGTCCTTCCCCTTTAGCTCGCTATTATAATACCCTTCAAGGCCATACTTTCCATCTCCTGTTGAGTTCACAAAGCCAAGATCCTGCGAAGCAAGTGATCCCTCTGGGAAGTATCTGCTGTATTCAGGCATCACAAAGACTCCTGATATTTTTTTATCGGAAATTACATTTGCTTCATCATATTTAAGACCCCGCTTTATTGGCGGAATATATAATTTATCATTGTTTATTTTACCAAATATTTCATCCTTACTAATCCCAGTAGAATCGGCCAATATTGTAGCAACATTATCCTTGTTCTTCACGTTTTTGGGCACAACCCAGATTGCATATGTCTTCACATCAAAAGCCAATGGATAATAGACGCTATCCTCACTCATCGAATCATGCACCAATAATTTTCCTCTTTGAGCCATCTGAGCCTTGTCAAAGCGTTGCTGACCAAACGCCAATCCCAGATAATAATTGTGTTGAGCAATTTGCAGATTGCACATTCTCCAAATCAAAATGCCCACCAAAAACATGGCGAGTATTAACAAAAAACGTATCCTCGTGACGATAGTTCCCGTATATGCATTCATATCTCAATAATACGATAGAAACTTGCTACTGGCAACCCATTTGATTTTTTATTGAAGATGATTAACATTTGTGCCAGGCTCCAAAACTTGATTATTTTTGACAACTCCACTGTCAATCTCCTTTAGTGATTTCAGCCTAGTCTGCTCAGATTCCAATCGCTCCTTCTGCAAATTTAATTCAACCTTTTTGCCCTCTAAATCACTTATCTTCATACTTCGGTTTGCACCCGCTGTTGATTGGTTTAAATATATTATCGCCAATATGGCCAAGATTGCGATGGCGATAAATTTAATTGCTGTTGAGCCGATTACGATCTCTCGGCCAATTGTCTTCTTTCGACGTCCAGCTATATTTGAATTGCTATTTGTTACAGTTAAGATACGACCCACAAACCCTCCATTTATTTAGTCTTTAAGCGAGAAGCCAGCAAATTTTTGCTTTTGATTTTTTGCCCATGATTTTTGTTTTTGTTTTTAGCGCTTTTTCTCTTTTGCCCTCCTCCGGGAATGCAAACGAGTCGGCTTGTTTTTGCGCTAGCTTCTCACTCAATGACTAAATTGTTAAATTGCTAATAAATACCTTGTAATCTAGAATCCGATCTCTGCCAAATTCTCTGCCACTTCCTCTGAATTCTTCTCCATTTCATCCTTGAATGAATTCCATTTATCCTCTGCCCAAATTTCCAATCGCGTATGCATTCCTGTTACTACCACCTTGTTTTTGATACCTGCATAATCAGCTAAATACTTTGGCACATTAACGCGCCCCACCTTATCAAGCTTCAGGTCCATTGCTCCCGATAGGATAAACCGGCCAAAAGAACGCGCATTCTTCTGTGTTATTGGCAACTTTGAGACTCCCTCAGCGATTTTCTGCCACTCTGTCTCAGTGTACAACCACAAACAACCATCGAGTCCACGAGTCAATATCAAGCCCTTCGCCAATTCATCTCGAAATTTTGCGGGAATAGATAGGCGATTCTTATCATCAATTGTATGGCTATATTCTCCCAAAAACACATTGCCTCAAATTCTTTTGGTTAGTTAAGTTTGCTATTTGCTCTTTGATGATTTCCCACTTCTTCCCACTTTCCAACACTATTTATCTATTTTAATGCTATTTATGCATGCCGTCAAACCCATAGCTTCAATAAAACTGTGGACACAAAAATACCCAGTCTTTTTGTGAGTATCAGACTGGATATTTTTATAAAATCAATAGAATATGCTTTTCGCCCTATTTGCCCTCTATTGTTCGACCCTGTGTTCTTGCAGTTGGAGAACTATTCATCAAGAAAGCTTCCCTGACTACCGTCAAGCAGATCCTTCCCGATACACATCGAGGAGTCGAAGAATAATTGATTAACTGTTTAATTTTTCTTGAATTAGGCCAGCCACATCACTGATCAAGACTCTTTCTTGTGCCATTGTGTCTCTGTCGCGCAAAGTTACCATCTGATCATTTAAAGTATCAAAATCAACTGTAATACACCAAGGCGTGCCCACCTCATCCTGACGACGATAACGACGACCGACGGAAGCAGATTCATCATAAAAAGTGCTAATTCCCGCCTTACGCAATGTTGTGATAATATCTTTGGCGATATCAGGCAAGCCTTCTTTCTTAACCAATGGAAAAACTGCAACTTTTGTCGGTGCAAGCCGAGGATGCAAGCGCAAAGTCACCTCGCCAGCTTGTCGTCCATCGTTGCCGTCAGATTCATCATAGGCGTCAACAATAAAAGCCAAAACCGCTCGATCGATACCCATTGTTGGCTCAACTACGAAAGGCAAATATTTTTTGCCGGTTGCCTCATCAAAATATTTCAAATCCTGTCCACTTTTGAGCTCATGTTGGGTTAGGTCAAAATCCGTTCTTTGTGCAACACCGGCTAATTCTGATACACCAAAGGGGAAATTGTATTCGAGGTCAGCAGTTCCTGACGAATAATGAGATAATTCCTTTTTCGAATGCTCTCGTCGAGTAAGATTTTTCTTTTTTAATCCAAGACCTAAGAAAAAACTCTCCCACTCGTCAAGCCAAATTTTGTACCAATTTTTTGATTCGTGATCGTTATTTTCAACAAAAAATTCAATCTCACCCTGTTCAAATTCAAGTGTTCGAAAAGTAAAATTACCAGGGGTAATCTCATTACGAAAAGCTTTGCCGATTTGTGCGATTCCAAATGGCACCTTAACCCGAGTCGATTGGATTACATTCTTAAAATTTAAGAAAATACCCTGAGCCGTTTCTGGACGCAGATAGGCTACCGATGAAGACTCCTCCATCGGACCAACATAAGTCTTGAACATCAAATTAAAATCCCTTGGGAAAGTGAAAGTGCGATTTTTGCATTTTGTGCAGATAAGACTATCATGAGCAACCAAATAGGTCATATAGGCAGGCACGCCCTCCTTCGCAATTCTCGAAAATTCAGATAATTCAGCGCTCAATGTATCGAAACCCTTGTATTCATATTGAATCTGATGATTTTTAACATACTCTTCATACTCTTTTTCGAATTGCTTCTCCTTGACTCCTTCACTTATCAGCTCCTCCTTGCTCTTTTCTGCCTCTGCGAAGAGTTTATGAGCCGTTTCATCATGATCATTGGCACTTTCCTCAGTCCGAGCCCTTAAGTCACTCCACCACCCACTCATATAGTTCCTAAAGTTCTCTTCAAGGCTCATCCCGCTTGCTTCTTCGATAATTTTATCTATCCGGAAACGCCCATGACAGCTCTTGCACTCAACCATTGGATCAGTAAAAGATGATAAATGACCGCTTGCCTCCCAAGCTCTAGGGTTCTGTATAATAGCCGAATCAAGGCCAACAATATCTTCACGCTCAGTCACAAAATGTCGCCACCACTCATCTTTGACATTTTTCTTGAGTTGCGAGCCCATCGGACCGTAATCAAATGTGTTGGCGAATCCTCCATAAATCTCGCTTGCAGGATATATAAATCCTCGACGCTTGCAAAGTGAAGTAATTTTTTCCATAACATTATTTTTTTCTGCCATATTGACCTTTTCTAAATAAATTTACAAATCAACTGTAATACTATCACATTTTTCACCATCTCGCACTATTGACAACAATACATAAAGTGGCAAGATAATATTTATTCAATTAGCTTCATGAAGCTCTGGCTTTTCAGTTCGCGCTCGAGAATTGACCGCAAATAAAGGTCAAGGATCTGATCCGCCTCTTCTTCAATCGATTTATCAAGTCGCAATTTGGCAATTTGAGATGAACTATTTTCATGAATAAATCGAAATAACTTAATCACACTATCGGTCACCTTTCGTCCGTGATGAAATTGCGAATTACACTCATTACAAATTAATCCCCCCTCCTCATTGTCCCACGAATTGTTTCCAACCGTTATCCTTTTCTTACAATGCACGCAATCATATAGTTCTGGCTTAAAACCTGAGGCTTCAATGATTTTTAATTCAAATGCTTGGATCAAAGGACCTGGCACATCGCTATCCACCTCCTCCAAAGCACTAGAGAAGAGATCGAATATTTCAGCCGAGACCTGTCGTTCTTCCATAAATTTGTCGACCAATTCACCAAGAAAAAAGGCTTTTGCCGTTTTGGACAAATCTTGATGCAAATTGGGAAACTCCTTCTCTATTACGGCCCCAGTCACGCCATAAAAAGTCTTACCCTCATAAACCAACAAATTCACCAACATAAACGGCTCAAGTGCACCAGCCAAATGTGAGCTAATCTTGCGTATCCCCTTGGCCATCATCTTAATCTTCCCCAATGAGTTCGTAAAAACAGTCAAAATCCGATCAGCCTCACCAAAATGACTTCCCCGCAAGACTATTCCCTGAGTTTTAATAGTATGCATAAAAAACCATTGATATTAGATGAAGTAGCTCCCCACAAGATCGAACAATATCAGCGTAA
>Ga0194063_10002875_pt1 | contig 10519 bp, 10 predicted proteins | sample SepL3720m_MetaG_FD_155459 | JGI IMG/M metagenome (GOLD analysis project Ga0194063, IMG submission 155459) | Anoxic zone freshwater microbial communities from boreal shield lake in IISD Experimental Lakes Area, Ontario, Canada - Sep2016-L373-20m | ecosystem: Environmental > Aquatic > Freshwater...
GAACGCAACCAACCCGGCAAGGGAGAGAAAAGCCGTCCGAATGAAATTCATGCTCCCAAAAAGAACATCAGATATTGATGTGCCTGACAACACGCCTTTCCCGAGATCTGATGGCATGAAGTCATGCAGCAGGATCCAGCGATCGCGCTTTGCGCGGTGCGGCGAACACGGCAGCAGAGTGCCGTGGCTACAGCGCCAGCGTGCCAGCGGCGCTGTGGGCCCGTTGTAGTCGCCTCACTCTGCTGAGGCGGGCTCGCGGCTTCGCCGCCATCTTTATCGCTTTTGCACTTAGAGATGCACCCAAGAGCATCCACGACAATTTCTGGACGGCCAGCCAGAGAACGTGCAGTTTCTTTTCAGCCGCATTCCAAACGGAAAAGCCCGATTTTCCCGCAAGATTATAAGCTTTCTTTCAACCCGTATGCCTTCGCAAAACCCACCTTCGAGACACAATTCTCAAGGGAGTTCGCGGGCGGAAGGATCGGGTGCCGACGCCCCGGAGTTTCAGCGGAAACTCATCGAAATCTGCGGGAAGTCCACCGCGGAGGCGCTGGATTCGATGGGGGTTGGAGCGGGGGGGCTATCCGCTGACGAAGTGGAAAAGGCGCTCGAGGAATTCGGGCCGAACGATCTTTCGCACCGCAAGGAACTGGGGTTTTTCGGGGAGATATTCCAGCGGTGCCGCAACCCGCTCGTCATCCAGCTGCTGATCATTTGTATCGTGTCGCTCTGCATGGGCGACGCCCGATCCGCGACCGTCGTGGGGGCGATGGTGGTCCTGAGCGTGGGGCTCGCCTACTTCCAGGAGCACCGCTCGGGCAAGGCGGTCGAGAAACTCCGCGAAATGGTCCAGACCCAGTGCCTGGTGACAAGGGATGGCTCCGAGTGCGAAATCCCCGCCTCCGAAATCGTCCCGGGCGACATCGTCACCCTCCAGGCCGGCGCGATCATCCCCGCCGACCTTCGCCTCGTCGCCGCCAAAGATTTCTTTGTCAGCCAGTCGTCGCTGACCGGCGAGTCCATGCCCGTGGAAAAAAGCGCGGAGCCTGCGGATATGGCCGGACGCGGAGTCATCGAGCTTCCCAACGCCTGCTTTCAAGGAAGCAACGTCCTGAGCGGTTCCGCGCGCGGCGTCGTGGTGAACACCGGGCTGCGCACGCAGTTCGGGTCGATCTCCGAAAAGCTCTCCGGCGCGCGCGCGCAGACGAGCTTCGACCGGGGGATCGCCGGCTTCACGTGGCTGATGATCCGGTTCATGGTCGTCATGGTGAGCATCGTGTTTCTCATCGTCGGCCTCACCAAGGGCAACTGGCCTGAGGCGCTCCTCTTCGCGCTCTCGGTGGCCGTCGGCCTGACCCCGGAGATGCTGCCGATGATCGTGGCGGTGAACCTGTCCAAGGGCGCGATGGCGATGTCGAAGAAGAAGGTCATCGTCAAGCGCCTCAACTCGATCCAGAACTTCGGCGCCATCGACATCCTCTGCACGGACAAAACCGGCACGCTCACCCAGGACCGAGTCATCCTCGAAAAGCACGTGGACGTCACGAACCGCGAGAGCGAGGACGTGCTGCGATACGCCTACATGAACAGCTACTACCAGACCGGGCTGCGGAACCTGCTCGACCGGTCGGTCCTCTCCCACTCGGACCTGGACGTGGACCGGGACTGCCGGAAGGTGGACGAGATCCCGTTCGACTTCCAGCGCAAGCGCATGTCGGTCGTGGTCGATTACGAGAGCGACCACGTGCTGATCTGCAAGGGCGCGGTCGAGGATATCTACAAGGCCTGCACCCACTACCAGGTCGACGACGAGATCCACCTCATGATCGACCTGATCAAGAACGACCTCCTCGAGGAATACGAGGAGCTTAGCCGCGACGGCTACCGGGTCCTCGGCATCGCCTACCGGGAATTCCCGCAGACCAAGCAGGTGTTTTCTGTCGCGGACGAAACCGACATGATCCTCCTCGGCTACATCGCGTTCCTCGACCCGCCGAAAGAATCCGCCGCCAAGGCGATCGCCTCGCTCAAGCAATACGGCGTGGCCACGAAAATCCTCACCGGCGACAACGCGCTCGTGACAAAAAAGATCTGCAAGGACGTGGACCTGGAATTCGGCGAAGTCATTTCCGGCGACCAGCTGATCGGCCTGAGCGAGGACGAGCTGGGGATTCTCGCGGAAAACAACAACGTCTTCGCCCGCCTCACGCCGGCGCAGAAGGAGAGCATCATCCTTGCCCTCCAGAAGCGCGGCCATGTGGTCGGCTACATGGGCGATGGCATCAACGACGCCCCCTCGATGCGCGTCTCCGATGTCGGAATTTCGGTCGATACCGCCGTGGATGTCGCCAAGGAATCCGCGGACATCATCCTCCTGGAAAAAAGCCTCATGGTCCTCGAGGACGGGATCATCGAGGGCCGGAAGGTCTTCGGGAACATCATCAAATACATCCGCATGGGCGCCAGCTCGAACTTCGGCAACATGTTCAGCGTCGTGGGCGGCAGCTATTTCCTGCCGTTCCTCCCGATGGCCCCGATCCAGGTCCTCGTCAACAACCTCCTCTACGACGCCTCGCAGGTCGGCATCCCCTCCGACCACGTCGATCCCGAATATCTCCTCACCCCCAGGAAATGGAACATCGGCAACATCCAGAGGTTCATGATCCAGATCGGCCCGATCAGCTCGATCTTCGACTACGCCACGTATTTCCTGATGCTCTACTTTTTCAACTGCATCCTCTTCTCGGCCGCCGGCACAGGAGCCGCGGACAAAGAGTATTACGAGAAGCTCTTCCACACCGGGTGGTTCGTGGAGTCGATCCTCACGCAGACGCTGATCGTCCACATTATCCGCACGAGAAAAATCCCGTTCCTCCAGAGCATCGCCAGCCCGTTCCTCCTGCTCACGACCGCCGTCGTGATGGGGGTCGGGGCCTGGCTGCCCTACAGCCCGCTCGCCCATTACCTCGGGCTCGTCCCGCTGCCGGGAATCTACTGGCTGTGGATCCTTCTTTTCCTTGTCTGCTACTCGATCCTCACCCATTTTGTGAAGGTCAACTTCCACAAGAGACACGGCATCGACTGATATGAAAAGCCTCCTCCACGCCTTGAACGACGGCCGTCTCATCGAGCTGCCGGATAACGACAAGACCATGGCGCTGGAGTATCTGGCCGCCCTCCTCGAAGCGATTCCCGACATCCATTTCGGAGACCAGGGCATCGCGGAAAGAGTCCTCGCCAGGGAGCAGTCGTTCAATACCGGCATCGGCAAGGGCTGGGCCTGCCCGCATGCACGGTTCGCCGGGGACGGCGATGTCGTCTGCGCGGTCGGATGGAGCCCGGAGGGCATCGACTACGGCGCGCCGGACGGAATCCCCGTCCGCTTCATCGTGATGTATTTCGTCCCCGAGTCGCAGAAAAATTCCTACCTCAAGGAGATCTCGTCGCTGGCCAAGGCGATCAGCACACTCCCCGCCCTTCAAAATCTGGAAGCCCTCACCGATCTCGCCGAGGCCCGCCACCGGCTGCTCGACGCCGTGAGCATGGCCGTGGAATCGACCGCGCCGGATGCGCGCGCCCGAATGATCCGCCTCGAGACCCGCCACGCGCAGGCCGAAGACGCCGGAGCTCCGGGCCTGCTGGACGGACTCCTTGGCGCACTGACTCCGCTGAGCATCGTCTCTCTGGCGCCGTCCCGATTTTTTGTCCTTAGCCAGAACGTCACGCTCGTCGAGGCGCTCGAAAAGCTGGATGACCTGCCCGCCAAACTCCTCAAGGACGGCACGTTCACCCATTCGGACCTCCACGTCGTCCTCCGATCCTCGTCCCACTACAAACCGGATCGCACCGTCCACGACTGCATCTGCTATTCGCTGAAGAGGACATGAAGATCCCGCTTGCAAAAGTAAGGAATTGCGTAAGGATATTTGGTATGCACGCAACGCTGACATCGAAAGGGCAAATCACCCTGCCCATCAAGATTCGCAGAAAGCTCGGGCTCAAGGCCGGTGACACGCTGGAATTCGATGAGACCGTGCCGTTTATCAAAGCGCGAAAGCCGTTTGATAAAGACGCGATGCGCAAAGCCATCGGACGGGGGAAATCGCGGAAGCCAGCCCGGACGAGTTCGGAGTGGCTTGAAGTGCTTCGAGGCCCCGTCGAGCGTCCATGACCACGGCGGTCGATACGTCGGTCTTGATTTCCATCGACCAGGGGGAACCGGATGCCGGAGCCTGGGTGGATTGTCTGGAGAAGGCCCGAGAGGAGGGCGAATTGGTGGTCTGCGATATCGTTGCTGCCGAATTTTTTGCCGTGGTCATGGATCGGGCAGCTTTCCATGAGACGCTGGACGATCTGGGTGTGCGTATGGTTTCCATCAGCCTCGAAGCCTCCTGCCTCGCCGGCTCAATCTTTCGCAAGTATCGAGATGCCGGAGGCCCGCGCGAGCATCTGATCCCCGATTTTCTCGTTGCGGCGCATGCGAAGGTTGACTGCGACGCTCTGGCTGCCGCCGACCGCGGCTATTTCCGCCAGTATTTCCGAGATCTGAAGATCCTCCGGCCCCGGTAGCGTTTGGCAGCCGGAGCGCAGCGTCCTCCACCGCAAAGGACTCGCGCGCCGCTGTTACGGAGAAATCCTTACCGCAAACTCCTCATACGAAACCTTCAGCCCGGCAATCTGCGCCGCGTATTCCAGCGCCGCGGAACCGGGCACGTTGTCGAGGGACAGCGTGATTTTCTTCGGGTAGTTTTCCGGCACCGCCCAAACCATGTTCGGATGGAATCCCTGCGGCGCATTCCGGTTGAGAAGCTGGAAAACAAACTCGAAGGCCTCGCGTGCCAAGGCATCCCGCAGGTCCACCTTGGAAACAATGATCGCATCGATTTTCTTTTTCATCGCCACCTGGCCGGCTTGCTTCGTGGCGATCTGTCGCATGTAATTCTGGACCGCCTGGTTTTTCGGCTCCTTGGCGGCCAGTTGCTCAAACATCGCCTTCGCTTCCGCAAGATTTCCGGACTGATAGGTTTTCACCGCATCCTGCATGTCCTCGGCAGCGAATACTGAACCGACAAAACAGATCGCCAGACTCACGCTCACGAACCAGCGCATCTGCGATTTCTTGCCCATGGCGCAGGCCTATTTGCGCACCGGCACGACGACGACCGGGCACGGGCAGTGCTTGAGGACGCCTGTCACCACGCTGCCGCCGAACAAATGGAACAGCGCGCCGTGCCCGTGGGAACCGAGGATGATGTAATCGGTGCCCTGGGTTGTCGCCCGGTCGATGATTTCGTCCACGGGGATCCCGAAGCAGGCCTCGCACGCGACCTCGAGGCCTTTGGAGCGGAGCGGGGCGGCGAGCTGTTCGAGGCGGCTCAGGGCGACATCCGTTTGCCCGTCGTCCAATTCGGGCGGGGACGTGGCGATCAGGTCCATGGCGGCTCCGGCGGGGACGTAGGTGGCGATCGGCTCAACGACATGGAAAAGGATCACCTTGGTCTTGAGCTTCAAGGCGAGCGATTCGGCTTCGATCAAAACCTTGGAAGCGATCTCACTGGTATCCAACGGGACGAGGATTGTGGCCATGCGGAATTTGTAGCCCATCGGCTCTTGGCTTGCCAGAAAAACCCGCGATACTGAGGGGAGTGGACGAGCTTTTTCCTATCGCTGTTTCGGAGGTCGCCGCAGACGCGCCGCTGGCCACCCGCATGCGCCCCCGCACGTTGGAAGAATATGCGGGCCAGCAGCACATCCTCGGGCCGGGCAAGCTCCTCCGCCGCGCGATCGAGGCCGACCGGATCTCTTCGCTCATTTTGTTCGGCCCCCCGGGCACCGGAAAAACCACCCTCGCCCAGGTGATCGCGGGCGCGACTCTCGCGAAATTCGAGCGCCTCAGCGGGGTCGAGAGCAACGTCGGCGATATCCGCCGGGTGGTGGCCGCCGCAGCCAACCGCCGGGCCCACGCCAAGACAATCCTTTTCATCGACGAAATCCACCGGTTCAACAAAGCCCAGCAGGACGTCCTGCTGCCGGAGGTCGAGAACGGCGTCGTGCGCCTCATCGGCGCCACCACGCAAAACCCGTTCTTCAGCGTCAACAGCGCCCTGCTCTCGCGCTCGCAGGTCTTCCAGCTCCAGCCGCTCTCGGAGGAGGACCTGAACTCGCTCATGCGCTGCGCCCTTGCGGACAAGGAGCGGGGTTTGGGAAATCTGCCGGTCGTCCTCGAGCCCGAAGCGGCCGCCCTCCTCGCCAAACTCAGCGACGGCGATGCGAGGAAAGCCCTCAACGCCCTCGAGATCGCCGCCCTCACCACCGCCCCAGGCGACGACGGCTCGATCCGCATCGACCTCCACGCCGCCGAGGAAAGCATCCAGCAGAAAGCCGTGGTTTACGACGGGACCGGCGACGAGCACTACGACACGATCAGCGCGTTCATCAAAAGCATGCGCGGCAGCGACCCGGATGCCGCGCTCTACTGGCTGGCAAAAATGCTGCACGCCGGCGAGGACATCCGCTTCATCTCGCGGCGGATTGTCATCTGCGCGAGCGAGGACATCGGGATGGCGGACTCGAACGCGCTCGTCGTCGCCATGGCCGCCCAGCAGGCGGTCGAGTTCATCGGGCTGCCCGAGTCGAATCTGATCCTCGCCCACGCGACCGTCTATCTGGCCACCGCCCCGAAAAGCAACCGCTGCACGGTCGCGATCGGCAAGGCCTCCCAGGAGGCCCGCGAAGGAAGGACCCTGGCAGTCCCGCCGCACCTCCGCGACGGCCACTACAAAGGCTCCGAGCGGCTCGGGCACGGCAAGGGCTACAAATACAGCCACGACTTCGAAGGCTCCTACGTCCCCCAGGCCTATCTCCCGGAAGGCAGGGTCTATTACGAGCCCACCGAAAACGGCATGGAAAAGCGCGTCAAAGAACGCCTCGCCCACTGGCGTTCGATCTACGAGGCCGCGGCGAAGGAATAGAAAATCAGGGCCCGGACCGGCGGGGTTCGACAGGCTTTTCTTTGTGCGGCGCGAACAGCTTGAGAAACCAGATTTTCCGGACATCGATGAGAAGTTCGTCCGCCTTCTTGACCACGTCGCCGGATTGCCGGACCAGGTTTTCCACCTGGGGTGAGGCGGTGTGGGCGGTGTGCTGGAGCTCGGCGGTCGTGCCGCGCAGCGAGGTCAGCGATTGGTCCAGCTTGGCCACCAGCTCCGGAAGCCTTCGGTCCAAAGTGTCGCTGACCGAAGAAAGATGCCGGGCCGCGCGGCGCAGATCCGCGTCCGATGCGGTGACCTCGGTGAGGAATCCGCGCGCAGTGGAAGCCGAGACCTGGAGGTCGCGGAGGATCGGCGGCACATCCTGTGCCAGCGACACGCTCAGTTCATGGACCTCGTGGAGGGACTTGCGGACATCTCCCTCCGGCCCGTTCAACTCGGCCATGAGCTGGGATGCGGAGGCGACGACCGGGCTCAGCTCCTGCTGGATGCGGGAGGTGGCCTCCCCGAAGGAAAGCTCCCGCTCAAACGGCACCAACGCCCCTGGGCGCAGCGGTGGCTGGTCGCTGCTTCCCGGCACCAGATCGATGAACGGTGTCGCCAGCGGGTCCAGCCCGGTCAACCGCGCAACCGCATTCGCCCTCAGCCAGACCGTGGGTTTTGCGCGCACCCGCATCGTGATCTCCGGCCCGCCGGCCTCGTCGAAATCCACCGCGATCACGCGGCCGATGCGGATCCCGTGCAGGGTGACGTCCATGCCGGGAAAGATCGCATCCGCTCGTCCGGGCTTCGACCGGAAAACAACCGTGGAGACAAAGAAATCCTGCCGCCACCCGAGCAGCGCCGCCATGACCAGCAGCAGAAGCACGAGGCTGGCTAGAAAACTGGTCACTTTCAGCCCGAGGTATTGGAACCTCGGATCCGAATCCTGAAGGTATTTCATAGGGAAACCTCCGCAAGTGAACCCGAAAATCCCCCGGGCAAACCCGGTGCGCAGGTCAGGAATAGCCAGGCGGTCCCAGGCAGCCTGGCCCGGAGCCATTGAAATCCACGGATCAGGTCCGCCTGCTCCCGCACGGACAGATCGCCCGGATAATGGCAGCACATCACAATTTCCGGAGCCGCCAACACCGCCCGCAGGAGCCCGGCCAGCCAGCGCTGGAGATCTTCCAGATTGTGAGGGAGGAGGAACGGGAAGTTTGCGGGGGCGGGCCACGGCAGATCATTTCCTGTCAACAGCTCGTCGAGCTTGCGGAGCAACCCGGTCTCCGAATCCGTGCGGCGGACGAGCGCGGGAAGCATGACATTGTCGCGGATATTCAGGTTGGCGATCAGCGGCCCGTCGCCCGTGAGCGTCATCGTCCGGCAGAGCAGCCGCAGGATCCCGGACTCCGGCAGCCCGGACAATTCCTGCCCGAACCAGCAGGTCCCGCCGTTTTGGACCGGCTGCAGGCCCGTGATCCCGTCGAGAACCACCAGCGCAAAGTCCGCGTCGTTGAGTTGCCAGCCGCCGCAGGCGCCGGGCTCGAGCGCGATGTCGGGGATGCTCCTGTCACCTACCACCAGGTCTTTGGATTGGAAAACCGTGTTCATCACTTGCTCAGCAAAAAGAAAACCGTGGACGCCAACACGATCGCTGCAAACCCGTGGACCACCGCCGTGCGCGTTGCCACGGGAATGCCCTGCGGCCCGCGCACCGCCCGCAGGCCTTGCTGGCAGGCCACCGCGCCGATCAATGCCCCGAAGACGGATGTTTTCAGCAGCGAAAAAAGGGCTCCCTCAGGGCTGATCCCGCCGTGCAGGAATTTTTTCATTGCCAGCGCGTAGTCCCACTCCATGAAAAAGGATGCCAGCGCAAACCCTCCCAGCACCAGCACGATTTGAAAAAAAATGCTCAGGGCGGAAACGCTGAGCATGCAGCCCAGCACCCTCGGCGCGATCAGATACTCTGCCGGGTCGATTCCCATGCGGTAAAGCGCCGCGACTTCGCCCTGCTGCTTGCAGCTCGCAAGCTCGCTGGCTATCGCCGAACCGCTCCGCGCCATCACATAAAACGCGACCACCAGGACCGCTCCCTCCTGAACAATCATCGACCGGAACACGTCCACCGTGCGCGAAAGATCCTTCGACATCACCTGGTAAAGCCGCGACGATGCCGTGAACCCGAGCAGGAGCGCTGTCAGCGACAAAAACGGAAGGGATTCGATCCCGTTGAAATAAACCTGCTTGAGAAGCACCCGCAGACAAGGCGGACGCAAAACCGCCGGGAAATGCAGGAACGCATCCGCCAGAACGCGCAGGTATGCGGACGCGTTCTCCGCAAAATATCCCGCAATCAGCCAGTTCCTTCGATGCGCCAGGGTCATCTTGCTCCAACCCTGATTGCAGGGGCTCCTGCTGACAAGCCGGATTTTTGCACGCGCCCGCATCCGGCTATCTGGCGCGCCCGCTTATTGCTGGACGTCTTTTCACCGCAGTCATCTAGCGCTTGCATGGCGGCGGGGCATCTCCTTTACTGCAAACCCCATGTCGTCGAAATCTGGATTCCCGCGAATAGCTTCCTTCAAGCACGTCCATTTTCTGGGCATCTGCGGGACGGCGATGGGCTCGGTCGCGGCGGCGATGCACGACCGGGGGTTCCAAGTCACGGGTCAGGACAACAAGGTCTACCCGCCGATGTCCACATTCCTGGCATCGAAAGGCGTGACGATCATCCCGGGGTTCCGGCCCGAGGACATCCCCGCTGCCGACGTGATCGTGGTCGGCAACGCCATGACGCGCGGAAACCCGGCCGTGGAAGCTGTCCTCAACCGGAAACTTTTCTATCTGTCGCTCCCGGAGATCCTCAAACAGTTCTTCCTGCGCGGGCGTCACAACCTCGTCGTCACCGGCACGCACGGCAAGACCACGACGACCTCCCTGCTGGCCTGGATTTTTGAATCCGCAGGGCTTGCGCCCGGCTACCTGATCGGCGGGATTCCGGCCAATCTCGGCCAGGGAGCCTGCCTGCGCGACTCGAAGCATTTCATCATCGAAGGGGACGAGTATGACACCGCATTTTTCGACAAGCGGTCGAAGTTCGTCCACTACCTGCCCGAGCTGGTGATCGTGAACAACATCGAGTTCGACCACGCCGACATCTACCGCGATCTCGACGAGATCAAGACCAGCTTCCGGCGCATGCTGAACATCGTTCCCTCCGAGGGCCTGGTGCTCCTGAACGGCGATGACCCGAACTGTCTCGATGTCGCGAAGACGTGCCCGGCCCCGATCGTTGAGGTCGGGTTCTCGGCGAATGCGGGGAACCAGATCCGGAATGTCGCGCACGGCAAAGACGGATCCACGTTCGAGCTGTTCGGAGAAAAATTCATGATCCCGATGTCCGGGGACTTCAACGTCCGCAACGCCGCGATGGCGGCCTCCGCGGCGCACTACTACGGGATCGCTCCTGCGGAAATCCGCAAGGCGCTCGCGTCGTTTCTCGGGATCAAGCGCCGCCAGGAAGTCCGTGGAACCGTGCGCGGCATCAC
>Ga0194063_10002876_pt1 | contig 10516 bp, 5 predicted proteins | sample SepL3720m_MetaG_FD_155459 | JGI IMG/M metagenome (GOLD analysis project Ga0194063, IMG submission 155459) | Anoxic zone freshwater microbial communities from boreal shield lake in IISD Experimental Lakes Area, Ontario, Canada - Sep2016-L373-20m | ecosystem: Environmental > Aquatic > Freshwater >...
GTATAAGAGACAGCATCACATCCCAGTCTACCATCTCCCGATAACCGATGCCCATGGGCATAAAATGCAGCCCCGTGGTGTGGTTGAGCGCGTGGCGTACCAGTATTCCGCCCTTGCCATGCGCGGCGAAGCCCGGCCATACCTCGGCAATGGGCATATCGTAATGCAACAGCCCGCGCTGCACCAGCCGATGCAGCAGCGTGGCGGCGACGCCCTTGGTGGTGGAGAAGACCGGGAAGAGCGTATCTCCTGTCACCGGTTTATTTGTGGCCGGGTCGACTATCCCCGCGTAAGCATCCACGATCAATTCACCATCGCGGTAGACCGCCATTTGCAGCCCGCGCTCGTGCCCACTGGCCACCAATTCGTCTAAAAATGCCTGCATCTGCTGTTGTGCGCTGTCCATTATACGTCCCTCAATTCAATGCGATAAATACTATTTCACGCTTCTCATAGATATTCCTTCTTCTCACTCAGTCCGGCTAACTTTGCTGCAGATATTTCCTTCCTCTTTTATCTGTGGTAATATGGGTATATATCATGGGGAATACTGGCTAAGGAATTTATTAATGACGCGTAGAAGTCAAATCATATATGGTTTTACCCTGGTTGAATTACTGGTCGTGATCGCTATCATAGCTATCCTGGCGGCGATCCTCTTTCCTGTATTCAATAAGACGCGCGCGAAAGCGCGTCAGACAACCTGTACCACCAACCAGCGGCAGATCGCGCTCGGTCTGCTGCTGTATGTACAGGAGCACGACGAGGTATTGCCGCCTTCAACAGACTGGATGAAGGTCTGTACCAGTGATATGCGCATCCTCAAGTGCCCGGATAACCAGCGAACGAATACCAGCTACACCTACAACGTGATTCTTAGCAATAAAGATATGGCACGTGTCAGCAAACCGACCGAGACGATGATGACAGTCGACGGATTGCACATCCCCGGCAGTTATAATCCCAACTGGGCAAAGAACCTGGTTGCCTGGTACAGCGCAGACGTCGGCATCACCACCGATGGCAGCAGCAAAGTGACGCAATGGCTGCCGCGCAATATACCCTCTACCGACGGCACTGATCTGCCTACCGGGTTTTACACTAGCGCCGATATTGCCTTGCGCCACAGTGGGCAGGCGGTAATGAGCTTCGTTGATGGCCACATGGAGAATCGCGTCACGGTACCTGAGGCGGGTGACATCGGTACCGGGACACCGATCACCCAGACAGACCCCTCCAAGGCCCCGACCCTGGATAGTAGTGGCATCCTTGGGAAAAATTCAATAGATTTTGACAATACCCCTCCCGGGCAATATCTGACAATTGCAGCCGGTGTAGGCATTAACTTCAATGTTGGCGAATATACTATCGTGCAAGTCCGCGATATGGACAATAATGGTTGGCAAACAATTCTATCTGCCCCCGGGATGGTGCTTCGTGCCGATGTATATCACACAAAATATGGTACTTTGCCTGCTAATCAATCATATGCAACATCCGGTTTTCCCACTACCCCTACGACACTCGCCTTTATTGCTACCGCGATAAAGAGTAACGGCGCAAGCTGGAATATCAATACAACTTTCGCTTCCGGTGCGACTTTTACCAGCAATTCAATACCACTCAAGGACAGCAATAACGCTTCTATTCGCGCCTCATTTGATGGCACAGCTCCACTATATCTTGGCGCAGATCTTAACAACTGGCCCCCCCCCAACTCTCGTCCTGCTGCTATGAAGCTGTCACAGTTGCTCTTCTACAACAAGGCACTCAACGCCGATGAGATACAGGCCGTCTATTACTCCCTGCAACTCAACGGTAACGCCCCATAACCACCCCTTTTATCTGCGTTTTACCAGATATGTTACACAATCTATTTTATCATATATAGCAGCAATGCAAGCAGGCCTCTACCATAGATAACCCATTCTGCTTCTGGCACTGTGGCTCGGACAAGCCATAAAACTCCTATAGTATTGCTGTGCTTATTATTATATTTTTCTGTCATATCTCACATGCACATCGACAGTTACACCAGCATAACCGCAATGCCTGGTGATAGTATATGACTATATAGCTATAACTTATTCCTTCATTGCAGTATGAGAGATTACCCTATTCCCCCGTACGCAAAAACGCTACAAAGGCGCATTCACCCCGTATTGCAGCTCCGCAGCCGCAAAATTACTCTCAAATGCAAAATTGATAAAAAATTTAACATCTTCCGCATTTTTGCTTGTTTTTTTTTACAAATAGCGGAATTTTTTATTGACAAGCGAAAAAAGAGGTGTATACTTACAACTGCAGTACATATTGCTGGTATAGGAGTTATCGAAGAAGATAATTCGTGATTTAATCTTTTCTGTTTCGGGAACTTTTTACGCAACTTGTGTGTCTAACAAGTTAATGCGTGAAGTAAGAGCGATGTATCATATCGCATGGAAAGATTTATGAAAGAGGTGCATTCTGCTTATACACGGCATTCAATCTTTTCATGTTTGGGAACTGGTAGCGTTATTTTGAAATCATCGCTAATGCTTGGTGAAAACAATGGCAGGTATGGAACATAGAGCTATATGTCGAACTTCTACCATTAATAGATACCGAAACTGCAGTCGTTTAAAATTCCGTATCCTTAGACTGTGTATTAAAGGAAAAGGGGCGTATTATGGTTCAGCATAATCGAGTGAACCCTGGATTCACACTCATAGAGCTTCTCGTCGTTATTGCTATCATAGCTATTCTGGCGTCGATCCTCTTTCCGGTTTTCTCTAGAGCTCGGGAAAAAGCTCGCCAAACCCAATGCACTAATAATCTTCGGCAAATCGCATTAGGTATTAATCTCTATACCACAGAGCATGATGACATTCTTCCGGCTACCGCAGATTGGACAAAGCAATTCAACAGCGATCAGAAAATTTTAAAATGTCCTAATATTTCTGCAGGTAATACCGGTTATACTTACAACGCCAGCCTAAGTACCAGGGTATTGGGAAGTATCAAAAAACCCGTCGATACCATGCTGGTGGTTGATGGTGGGCATGACGTTTCTGTTAATGTCAACTGGGCCAATGGCCTCGACTCGTGGTATAGCGCCAACACCGGCATCGTACAAAGTGGTACTAAAGTAATCGCCTGGGCACCCCGCACCCCACCTTATGCAGATGGCTCCAATCTCGCTTCCGGCTATTATACCGCCAGTGATGCTACTTTTCGACATCAAAATAAAGCCTGCATGACCTTCGTAGATGGCCACGTGGAGTTGTTGGCGGCAGTACCAGATAACGGCGAAATCGCCGCCGGCAGCACCTTCAAACAAATCGATGTAGCCAAAGCCCCAACATTTAACGCAGCGGGGCCTTTGAATGGCCAACCGTCTATCCATTTTGATACTGCCACCGGCACCTGGCTGCAGACAGCAGCAGGAATCGGCTGGGCGGAGTCGCCGATTAATTATAATGGTGGCGATAAGACCATCGTTATGGTGCGAAATATGGGAGTCGATGCCTATGCCTCCGTCTTATCCGCGCCAGGGTTTGTCCTGCGCGGTGGTGAAGTTATGGCAAAGGTAGCTGGCTCTCCTGATTACGAAGAAGGGCTTTTTCCTGATCAAAGTGTCAACAGGCATCTTGTATTTGTTACTCTTAAGCAGCACGGAACCGGCTACGATATCGGTACCAAATATAATGCCGGTGCCTACACACCCGGCTTCACCCTGGCTAAAAGATCATCGTTGAATGGTACTACACCGATCTTTATGGGGAAAGACCCCATTAATTGGCCCACCGATCCATATCCCGCCACCATGGATATCGCAGAAATGCTAGTGTATAACCGCGTACTATTGGAAGCGGATATGACCACCATTTACAACAAGTTTAAATCCCAATATGGTCTCTAAGAACAACCTTGTTCTAGAACATAATAGAACTGGCACCACGATTTAAGTGGCTGCTGCTGACATGCGGTTTTCGCAAAGGAGAATACCATGAACAATATTAACCTAAAGTCACTAGTCCATCAAATGACTATATCTGTTTGGGTTTTGTGCATATTCTGCCTTGCCCAGGTATCATTAGCTGGCACCTATAATTGGGTTACTTCCGGGAGTACTAACAATAGCCAGAACCTGGCTATGAGCGCAGATGGCAAAAACCAGGCCTACGAGGTATTTGACGGATCTAAATGGAAAGTCTACTATGCATCTAACCTATATACAAGCAGGACTGCAAGCAACACACTCACACAGAGTTTCAGCCCTTCCTATTTTACCAAGGGTAACCCAAGCGATATCTGGATCGCTTTTTGGGGGGCAAAATTTGGCACAGGCAACACGGGCCTTTACAATTTCAAATTTGGCGATGCTGCCCCCGTAGTAGTCGTTGGACTACCCGCAGCAAACACCAATTATCCTGTTATTAAATCAGACGGTACAGTAGTTGCATATATGATTGGTACTACCAATCAAGTCACCATCGGCTCTACGCTGATTACCCCAACAGCAGCATCATATCTGACTACTAATAGCGCTGGAACATATATCGCCTTCAAGGGAACAGATAATAACGTATATGTTTATAGCAACACTGCTAGTCAGCTATACTCCCAGGCAGTCACTGGTGGCGCAACCACCGATAAGCCCGCCGTTAGCGCCAACGGGAGTTATCTGGCTTGTCAGACAGCCACCGATCTGGTTACCCTCTTCAACTTGAACGATGGCACGCAGGTGCGCACCTTCGCTGGTAATGCTCCAGTGGCATTGTCTGCGGATGGTACATTGCTGGCCTGTGCCAGTACCATAACAGATGGAAACAAGGCGAATACCTACCTCTACAAAACCGATGGTACCAAAGTGCGTTCAATATCGGGCACTGCTGCCAGCGAACTGGCTGTTTCCACTACCGGGCCACGTATTGGTATGGTATCATCTGCGGTATTGGCGGGAAATTCAGGAGCACACAGCGATGTTTTCACCTGGGACTATGCGCTACCGACCATGTCTTTCGCTAACACCAGCTATACCGCCATTGCTGGTGTGGCAATCCCCGATGTTGCCATTGTTATCACCAATCCAGATTCAAACGTCGATTCCATAAGTTTCACGGCAACAAAGAAGAGTGGAACTCTTACCTTGCCAGTATCAATCACTACTACTGGTGCAACACGGACAATGAGTATCACTAATGGAAAAACCGCCGGTGATGAAATAATCACCGTCACCGCTACCGATGGTATAACGACACTCACCCAGGATTACACAGTAACCGTAAACAAAGCCACTCCCGCAATCACCGGTGTTACCAGTAGCCAGGCCATCACCTACGGCGCAGCATCTATCGCATTAAGCGGTACGGTTAGCGCCCCCAACGGTGTATATCCAGCAGCAGGCGAAAAAGTTCAGGTCACCATCAACGGCACCACGCAGGATGCCACTGTATCAGGTATTACCGGCGCTTTCGCTATTAATTTCACTACGCCCACCATCCCGGCATCAGGCACGCCCTATACCATCACCTATGCTTACGCTGGTGATGTAAACATGACCGCGGCTGCGAATGACACTTCAACAACACTGATAGTAAATACCAAAGCACTGACCGTTACTGCCAGCAACCGCAGTAAAACCTATGGCGATGCCGTCATCTTCGCAGGTACAGAATTCACCACCGCTGGGCTGATCAATAGCGATGGCGTGACGACAGTAACCCTCACTAGCGGCGGCGCTGGAGCCACAGCCACGGTAAACACCTATTCAATCACCCCCAGCCTCGCCACAGGTTCAGGGCTGAGCAACTACAATATCAGCTATGCCACTGGGACATTGACCATTGGCGTCAAAGCGCTGACCGTAACGGCCAGCAACCGCAGCAAAACCTATGGCGATGCCGTCATCTTCGCAGGTACGGAATTCAACACGAGCGGGCTGACCAACAGTGATACTGTTGCTGGCGTTACCTTGAGTAGCACCGGCGCTGCAGCCACAGCCACCGTGACCACCTATGATATCAACGCCAGTGCTGCTACCGGCACTGGATTGAGCAACTACAATATCAATTATACCAGAGGCACATTGACGGTAGGAACCAGAAATCTGACCATTACCGCCAATAACACAAGTAAAACCTACGGCAATACCGTCACCTTCGCCGGAAACGAGTTCACCCCCGGTGCCGGACAACTAGTAAATGGTGATACCATCACCAGCGTCTCAATGGCCAGCGACGGTACGATTACAACAGCCACCGTGGGAGACTATGGTATTAACGTCAGCGGAGCACAAAGCGCCAAACTTGCATACTACAATATCAGTTATGCCAGTGGAAAATTGACCGTTGGCACCAAAGCGTTGACTATCACCGCGAACAACACAAGTAAAACCTACGGCGATACCGTCACCTTCGCCGGTACGGAATTCACCACCGGTGCCGGGCAGCTGATCAATAGTGATGCTGTTGCAAGCGTAACTTTGGACAGCACCGGCGCAGGGGCCTCTGCCGCGGTGAATACCTACACAATCACCCCCAGCGCCGTTGTCGGTACTGGGTTGAGCAACTACAATATCAGCTATGCTACTGGGACACTGACAGTAAATGCAAAAGCGCTGACTATCACCGCGGACAACACAAGTAAAACCTACGGAGATACCGTCACTTTCGCCGGTACCGAGTTTACAACGAAAGGGCTGATTAACGATAACACGGTGACAGGTGCAACTCTGGCCAGCGACGGCGCTGCAGCGACGGCCACTGTCAGAACCTATGCAATCATCCCCAGTGATGCAACTGGTAGCGGTCTGGACAACTATGCCATCACCTATAATAATGGCACATTGACGGTAGGCCCCAAGGCGCTGACCATCACGGCGAATGGCGCCTACAAAGTCTCCGGCGACACGATCACCTTCGCGGGAACCGAATTCACCACTAGCACGGAACTGATAAATGGAGATACCGTAGACAGTGTTGCACTTGTCAGCACCGGCACAGCAGCGAGTGCGGCCATAGGAAGCTATGCTATCAATGCCAGCAACGCCACCGGCACAGGTGTCAGCAACTACGATATCATTTATATAACAGGCACGTTGAAGGTCATCGGCAGCGACTATTTCGTCATAACTGCGATTAAGAGTAGTGGCGACTTTGGAGCAAATATCACCACCGTAAACGCCGGCGAACTGCGTGGGATTGAACTCCAGGGAATTAACTTCAAACCAGGCATTTCAGTAGAACTACGCCAGGCCGGCCAGCCCACTATCGCCGGGTCCTTTATCAACGTAGACAGCCCCACCAGTATCACCTGCGATTTCTTCTTTACCTGTAATAGTCCAGGCAATTGGGATCTGTATGTGGCTAATGGCAACTACAATAGCACACTTGCCGGTGCTGTCACATTAACAGCAGACGCACCAACGGTAATGTGGATAACTTCCACTACGGTAGAAAGAAATAAGATAATGACCGGCAATATCCTGGGACATGGCTTCATCAATGGCGCTTCAGTTACCTTAAAGAAAGCTGGCCAGGCAGGAATCCCGTTACCACAAAGCTATATTACCTACTGGGGTAATAATCGTCTCGCAGTAGCAGGTCTTATCCCCGGTGGGACTCCCGCAGGTGATTATCAGGTTATCGTCACCAACCCGGATCTTCAATACAGCGTGGATAACGTCATGCTAAAAATAACTGCTGGCACCCCGCCAACAATCACCTCGGTATCACCAGTGAATCAACAGAACAACCAGACAGCCTGCCCGTTAACGATCAATGGAACTGGTTTCTCTGGTACTCCTACGGTAAAACTAGGCTCAACTATAACAGCAACTAATGTTGTAGTAGTCTCCAACACACAGCTAACCTGCACCGTAAATATTGATGGCGTGAACACCGGATGCTATGACATTACCGTCACCAATCCCGATAATGGTGCCGCTACACTGCAGCGTGCATTCACCGTGGTGTCACCTATTCTTACCGGTGTTTCGCTGACTGCAGACCCGGTTGCGCCAACTGTTGCAGGATCTACAATAAAAATATCTGCAATTTCAACATTTAATGCTGCATATGGTATTGACTATGAATACCATGTGCGGTATTATAACACTGCGTTCCAGATATGGGTAGATAATATCCTTGCGGGTTTCACGCCAGATACGGATTATCAGTGGACTCCGACTGAAGCGTTGAACTATTATCTGTACGTAATTGCCAAAGTAAGAGGCACGGGTATCCAGGTAGTGTCAGCGGAGCTGAATTACCCGATAACGGTACCAACATTAACTAGTGTATATCTGCAGTTCACGACGAAATCTGCAAATACTGTCGAGTTGAAGGCTATAAAAAACGGAAAGGCGACCGATGTAGAATATTATTTCTACGGGTATAAGAAAATAGGGACGGAATGGACCAGTTTCACCATACGCACCTACGATGGCATACCGGGAAATGATACCGTACTGTGGACGGTTCCGGCACCAGACACATATAGATTTGTCGTACTAGCGAGGACTATTGGAAGCACATCTGCATACCAGGTGGCATCTCCGATCTTTTACTGGTCGTATTAATTGTTAGGATTTCCTACAACAAGGGGGACAATGAAGTGGAAAAAAATGTATCCATTGAGTCAAAAGAAGAATGGGTGACACCGCAGTTAATCTGTATGGGACGCAGCAACCCAGAAGAAACAGCAGTACTTGCCTGTAATGAAGATGGCTTGGGCGGGCTGTTTAACGTAACTTCCTGAGATTATTATATAGCACATCGGCGGTTTGAGATATGGAATGTCTGCATATGGCAACCTATAAAATAGCAGGTATTCCGATATTGATGACTTCGGATGAAACCATCCGATCCGAAACATTTGCAGCAAAATTCAAACTTTTTAAATGGCAAAATGAGGGAGCAGCAGCACTACATATATATCACCACTTTGATCTTCCGGAAGACATTGATCTCCCGGAAGATAAGTGTGTCTACAATCGCCCACCCTGGCATATATACAAATTTGATGGCAAAGTAGCATATGAAGAAGGTTATATCCTGGAAGGACGCTATCAACGAAAGTTGCTGGCTATCTGGTCTGATAACTATACTACAGGCAATATCTATCACGTCAATACAGATAGATGGAACCAGGGAGGACTTGAACACCTGACCTGCATGCCCACGGATCAGATCTATCTGGCTTCTCTACTTTCTTATCGGCAGGGGTTCATTGTCCATGCCGGCGGCGTTGAGCTAGATGGAAAGGGCTTCATATTCATCGGTAGTAAAGGCTCCGGGAAATCCAGCACTATCCAGCAACTGATGGGTTCTGCTACAGTGCTTTGCGATGATCGAGTCGCGCTCCGCATGATGCCCGATGGCCCACGAATATATGGTACCTGGTGTAACCGCGGGATGATTCGGATTATGTCCCCCGCCTCTGCCCCATTGCAGGCGTTATGTTTTGTCGAGCAAGCGGATACTAATGAAGCGATACCGATTACTGATCCGCAGGAGATTTTACGACGATTGTTGCCCCGAATCGTGAAGCCACTGGCTGATACGGAGTGGTGGGAAAAAACACTGGCCATCGTTGATGAGCTAATTCACAAGGTGCCGGCTTACATACTGCGGCGCGACTTGAATGGCAAGGTTGCAGATGTGTTGCGCAACATGTAAGATAGGATAAATGATGGAATTACCACAAGTATTACTGGATAAATGCTATATCCCCTCGCATGATATCGTCTCGCGTGAGATCGACGGCGAAATCGTCATCGTACCTCTCACCGCTGGTATCGGCGATCTGTCTGATGACTTATTCACGCTGAACACAACAGCGAAAGCAATCTGGTTATTATTGGACGGCAATACGACTATAGCGCAAATCGTTACCATCTTGTGTGGGAAATACGAAGCATCACGCAAACAGATTGAGCACGATGTCATCGGTCTGATGGAGGAACTCCTTGCGCGTAAAATTATCACCATACGCACAACCTGAGGATCTCCCCAGCCCTGACACACTTCCGGCGCAAGTCTTTCGCCAAATTGCTGTTGGGATACTACACGACGGCAAAATGCTGCGCTTCGCTGCCTACGGCAACTCCATGCGTCCGCAGATTCAACATGGTGATATTATTACTATCAAGCCAATCTCCCACCTGCCACGCGTGGGAGATGTGATCATGCTGGTGACCGACCCGATTACCGCCAAAATAATGGTTCACCGCATCACTGCACGCACGTCGACTACGATCACCACACGGGGCGACTCCTCCACTACACCAGATGGCGAGTTCCCCCACAGTGCAATTCTGGGGATATTATCCAGAGTGGAGCGTGACGGCGTCTCCATAAATTGGGAACTACCCTGGCATGCGCACCTGCACCCACGACTCCGCCAGGTGCTGCGCAAGCTCTATTACCGGGTGAAAGGCGGGCGACCATGACCTCACCATATGCCCGCCGCAAATCCTTTCCCGAGTCGCACGTCTGGGCGAATATCCGCACTTTACGGCACCCCATCTCCT
>Ga0194063_10002878_pt1 | contig 10516 bp, 7 predicted proteins | sample SepL3720m_MetaG_FD_155459 | JGI IMG/M metagenome (GOLD analysis project Ga0194063, IMG submission 155459) | Anoxic zone freshwater microbial communities from boreal shield lake in IISD Experimental Lakes Area, Ontario, Canada - Sep2016-L373-20m | ecosystem: Environmental > Aquatic > Freshwater >...
GCATTGACTAGAGCCAAAGCATAAGCTGCACCTGATGCACCTAGTACACCAGCAATTTTGAGAAGTTTTCTCATTTGAAAAAAATAAAAAATAAAATTATTCTAAATTGAATTTTTTCTTATTAAAGAATTTAACATAAAAGAAATTTTTAAAGCAACTGTCATAGCTTTTTGACCCCAAAACCCAAATAACGCAAATAATAGAAAAGCATGTAATATTAAGATAATACCCCATAAATATAAAAGAATCCTAATTAAAAGCGAAATCCAATAATTGGGAATATTTAATAAATAAATAATTAAAATTACAACAAAAAATGTAACGAAGTGAATAAAAAAAAATTGTAAATATTTAATATTTTGAGTGCTTTCCTGATCCATAAACTAATTTGTAAAATAATTATCATCTAATATATTTGCCGGTGAAACAACTGGAGTATCCACTACTGGTGGTGGAGTAGGAGCAACATAATTTCTATCAATCGTACAATATTGAGTTGGTACCATGTTCTTGGAGCCTAGATAGCTATCTAGATATTTTTGCATGCTAGGATTTGGCATTAAATATGTTTTGATGGAAATTTCCATAGCTTTACCTTTGTCCATATCAATTGGTCTGGCAAGACGATCAGATTGATCGATGCAGACTAAATAATTTTTGGTGGAAGTATATGAAGGTACCTTGATACCAGCAATGGCCAAATCACCCCCACTATAAATAATTCCATCTGGTCTAGGAAAATCAGTGCCTGGTACCCGATCACCAACTCGTTTTACAAATTCACCGATCCATGGCTGTGCTGTGCCAAATCCAGAAGTTCCACCGCGCATGGGAGTATTGTCATTATTTCCGAGCCAGCCAACTACTACAATTTCTGGAGTATAAGTAGCAAATAATGTTTCTTTTTGATTTTCCGAAGTCCCAGTTTTCCCAGCAATATCCCGTCCATCGAAACTGACACCAGGACCACCTTTTCTACCATTTAACATATCATTGATTAAATATGTACCTCTGGCATCTGCAACTTGAGTTAATTGTGGGGTAGCCTGATATATTATATTTCCATCTTTATCTTCAATCTTTAAAATTGCTTCATGAGTTGCCAATTGACCGCCATTGGCAAATACTGTATATGCCTGGGCATGTTCAATTAATTTGACATCTCCGCCACCTACAATGACTGAAGGACCATAACCATTGGGATTGGTAAAAGTAGTATATCCCCATTTTTTCATTTCATTTACAAAATTATCTACTCCCATTTGATCTACTAAATATATGGCCGGAATATTTCTAGACTTGGATAACATATAACGAGCATCATGAATACCAGAAAATCCGCCTTCAAAATTTTTGGGTTTATAGCTACCTATTTGAATTGGAATATCAGCTAACTTTGTACCAGGTACAATTATCCCATTCATTATCGCCATGTAATAAGCCATTGGTTTCATAGAAGAGCCATATGACTGTAAGGTATCAGCTACATCGACATTAGGCTCAAAACGGCAATTTATCCCTAAAGTACAGCCTTCAGGTGAAGGCGCACCCCAATAATCCTTGGATCCCACTAAAGCAAGCATTTCGCCATTTTTGGGATTGAGTACAACTAAACTGGCATTTTCAGCTCCATATCTGGATCCATAGACATCGACCCCTTTACTTACTTGCTCTTCGGCAATTGCCTGAAAATCAGAATCCAAAGTAGTCCAAATTTTATACCCGCCAGTTTCCAACTCAGCCAATGTAAATGGAATACCTTTATTATATGGTCTCTGCTGCAGCAATTTCTCTGCATAAAAAACAAAATGAGGCGATTTGATATTAAATCTGGGATCTTTATAAGTAACTTCAGCTGTTCTGGTTTCTTCGAGCATCTCTTTTGTCAATAGCGGTTGATTAGGATCCTTAGCTAAATATGAATTGATTTTATCCATATTTTTTTCCATTTGATCAATTACATAGTTTTGCCTTATTTTTAATTTAGCCAAGCCAATTTCAGGATTACTGGATTTAGTAGGAGAAAGTAAACTGGGGCTTTGAGGAATAGACGCTAAAATGGTCATCTCTGCTAAAGTCAACTGGCTGACATCCTTGCCGAAATAAAACTGGGAGGCACTAGTCACACTATAAATATTGCTACCCTCAGGTACTACTGTTAAATACATCTCCAGTATTTCATCTTTACTATGAAGTTTTTCTATCTGAAATGCCAAAATTACTTCTTTTAATTTACGCTCATATTTTTGCTCACTTGATAAGGCAGTTTGTTTAATTAATTGCTGAGTAATAGTACTGGCACCACAACTAATTGAACTGGATGAAAAATTTCGTAATCCGCAACGAACCATAGATTTCAAATCAACCCCAGGATGCTCATAAAAGGTAATATCTTCAGCAGATAAAAAAGACCAGATCATCAGTGGAGGAACTTTAAAAATATCTACAATATCACGATTTTCCTCTTTATTAAAAACACGATAAAGCAAATTACCATTTCTATCATATATTTCACTAGCGTAATTCTTATTTCCAAAAGGTTTTTCAGGACTAGGTAAATCTCTGGTTATTTTCTGTAAATATACAAAAACACCAATAAAACAAAAAATAACAATAACTGAAATAAAAATTGAATTTATTAGAATAATATTATGGATCTTTGTTTTTTTATGTTGTTTTACTACTTTTCGAGTCGATTTCGTCCGCCATTTAGTGGATAAATAATTACGTAGGCTATGCTTCTTAGTAATTTTTTTCTTATAAGGTCGGATTTTTAGATAAGTTGTATGGGTCATTTAAGAAAAATTTGATGATATGTTGCTGAATTAATATTACAGTTCAGAAAAATCGCTGTCAACGCAGTAAATGGAAAATAGATCTGGAAAGATTATGCAAATTGAAATTTGGAAATTGCAAATTGGAAAGGAACTCCCCGCACGGGTTGCAGATCTGCAACCCCTCCGTTTCATTGGAGACGAAGACGTCTCCCCTATATAATATTTAACTATTTTCTACTTGATACTTGATAATTGATACTTGATACTTCCTATTTGCTACTTTTTTTTCAACAATCCTGCTACCCATCCTGATGCAAACGCCCAGGACAAATTGTAGCCACCAATCATTCCATCAATATCTACAACTTCACCGGCAAGATAAAAATTTTTTATTAATTTGGATTGCATTGTCTGGGGCTGAATTTCCCTGGTATCAATCCCCCCAGCAGTAAATTCAGCATTTTCCCATCCCTTTGTTCCAGTGATTTGAAATCTTGTATTTTGTAATGCACTAAGCAATTTATTGATTTCTTTTAATGATAATTTTTGAACTGGTAATGAAGCAGCAATTTTTAAAAATTCCGGGAAACGCAATGCAAATTTATCAGGTAGCAAACCATAAAGACTATATAATAACTGCTGTAAAGGACGTTTTTTCCAGCGACCAATCAACTCCTTTTTCAATTGCTCCGCTGAAAACTGCGGTAAAAAATTAAATTTAATCCAGGTATCAAAATTTTGATTACGATTTATGGCAACTGAAAATTCATGACTAAGATTTAAAATCGCCGGACCGGAAAAACCGTACTTGGTAAAAATAATTTCACCATTGATTGTTTTCACATCCTGGCTAGAAATCACTGCAGTTGCCTGCACATCTTGGTGCACGTTTTGCAGCAGTTGTGATAAAGCATTTTTGGCTTCCAGAGGAACTGCTACAGGCACAGGCGTAATAATCTGATGTCCCAAGCTTTCAGCCAAAGTAAAACCGCTACCATTGGCTCCCAATTGCGGATAGCTTTGTCCTCCAGCAGCTAAAATCAAGAATTCTGAAGACAATTTTAATTTCAAGCCTGATTCACTGGTCAAATTAACTTGAAAACCTTGCCCATCATTAAAAATTTGATCGCAATTGGTCTCGAGAAAAAATTCTACCTGATTTCGTAAACATTCATCATATAGTAAATCCCGGACTGTAGATGATTGATGGGTAAGAGGATAAACCTTTCCTAAGCCTTCTTTCTTATCTTCAATTAAAGGAATTCCTATTTCAGCAAAGAAATCGTGAATCGCTCCAAAGCCAAAATTACCAAAAATTTGATTGATAAAATTACTTTTCTGGCCATAATATTTATCAGCTGGTTTATTTTTTAAACCCACATTGGTCAAATTACAACGACCAGCACCACACACTAGAATCTTGCGTCCCGGTCCCGGGCTACGATCAATTACAGCAATTTTCAAAGTAGGATGAGCACGATAAGCCGAGATAGCTGCGACTAATCCAGCAGCACCTCCACCAATAATTATTAAATCAAATTTATTTTCCATAAATGGATTCTATCATAAAAAAAGACCGCCGACTGGAAAAGTAGCGGTCTTTTTGAAATACGCTTTAAAATATTTTAATGTTTAAATTCAATCCGGAAAGTCTGTTCGTTTTTATCAAAAACCAGACGATAAGGAATTTCTTTGGATAATGTATAAACATATTTTGTCACATGATTGGAATTGGAGACATCGAGCGATGCGACATCTCTCACTCCTAGAGCTTTATAATCACGATGTCCGGAACCACCATTGCCGACAATTGAATCAACTGAAACGTTATTGATAGTAACAGTTATTACTTTATTCTCATAAGTAGCTGTCACATTAGGATAGCCACCACTTAAGAAAAACTTATCAGTGAAAATAGAAACTGTATCATTGAAAACACGTTTTTTCAAAACAACTGAATTATCAGTAGTAGTAGAGGTGAGTGATTGATTACCAACTGCAAACTGTGTTTCTGTAGAGCTAGTATTACCAGCAGCTGTGGGCTGTAAAGTAGCAGTAGGAAGTAACACAGTAGGTAAAACAGTAGTCGTACCAGTAGTGATCACACTTTCAGTAGTAGGTGTAGTGGCCGAAATAGAACGGTCAATTTCCTGAATATCCAAAACTACTAAAGTATCTGCATTTTCATTTTGAATCACATGTAGAGCAAATGGCTTAGCTTCCGAAACCGCTATCGTATATGATTCATTGATGCCATCCACAGTATTATGAATAACCTCACTAATTACTGAATCAGAAATAACTACATTATTGTTATATGTTAATAATGATTGATCCTTTTCAATATTTTTCAAAGTCAAAGTTAGAGTCTGAGCAATAGCATCATATACAATATTTGTTAATGGATATTTCTCTGTTCCTTGACTAGTTACTGTAAATTCCACCCGGCTAAAAGTAGTGTATGATTGTACCCATAATTTTGTAATTGTGAAATTATCTGTACTTTCTTTGCCAACGCTCTGATCTTTTACGCTGAAACTAGCTATTGGTAAAGCATTCACAGCATCTGTATCAGGCAGAACAGTACCGGCAACGATTTGCTCTTCCAAAGTAGGCGTGGGACTTATCTGTGCAGTTTGATCATCTGCACTCTTTGTTTTACTGCTATCCAAAAACGTTTTCAAACCTAAGTAGGCAGCAACTGAAACTGCCACAATAATAATCACCCAAACTACAATCTTTTTGGCAGAACTATTTTGTTCTTCATCGGAATCATTACTTATGTTCTCCAACTTACTTCTTTGTAATTTAGAAGCACCAGTCATCTCTTTACGACGCTGGGTCAAAGTAATGCGTTCTGGTTCATCAATCATGATAATTGAAAATAAAAGCTATAAATAACCACTTTCAGTATAAAGAAAAATGATAAAGAGAGCAATATGAATTAAAAAAGTATCAGGTATCAAGTATCTAGTAGCTGGTAGCTGGTAGCTAGTAGCTAGTAGCTAATGTTATAAAAAGATTATAAATATCGATTAGCCCAAGTGTCATTCCGGAAGTTAGCTATTCTTAGCGAGAGCTTAGAATAGCTTGCTGTCCGGAATCTACCGATATACTACTTACTACTTACCTGTCTACTGTCTACTGTCTACTGACTACTGTCTACTAATTACCATTCTGTGATACAATATAAGATCGATTTTGCAAAAAATATCATGGATAATATAATAGTCAGAGGTGCTCGCTCACACAATCTCAAAAATATTAACGTCTCTATCCCGAAGAATAAAATCGTGGTAATTACTGGGCTTTCTGGCTCGGGCAAATCTTCACTGGCTTTTGATACGATTTATGCAGAAGGGCAGCGTAAATATGTGGAATCACTTTCGTCTTATGCCAGACAGTTTTTAGGTATCATGGAAAAAGCTGATGTCGATTCGATCACAGGACTTTCTCCAGCAATTTCCATTGACCAGAAAACTACCGGTCATAATCCTCGCTCAACTGTCGGGACAATTACTGAAATCTATGATTATCTGAGACTTCTCTATGCCCGCGCTGGACATCCCCGCAATCCCAAAACTGGTAATCGTTTACAGTCACAAACCGTTCAGGAAATTGTCGATGCAGTTTTGAAGCTTGGCAGTCAGGAAAACAAAAAAATCATGATCCTTGCTCCAGTTGTGAAGCAACGTAAAGGGACGTATGAAGAACTTTTTCGCAGGTTTTTAGCACAAGGTTATCTCCGAGCAAGAGTAGATGGAGGAATTTTTTCTTTGGAAGAAGAAATCAAATTAGATCGCTTCAAAATCCATAATATAGAAATTGTAGTCGATCGTTTACAAATCAAGTCAGATAGTAAAAACGATCAAGATTTTCTCAAACGTTTAACCGATTCAGTCGAAGTGGCTTTGAATCTTGGCGCTCGGGAATTGATTATTTTAGATGCAGATAGCAAAGCTGAAAACTTTTTCTCAGAAAAATTAGTTGATACTACGACCGGAGAGTCTTTTCCAGAAATTGAACCACATACATTTTCCTTTAATTCACCATTTGGAGCTTGTCCGAAATGCAGTGGTCTCGGCGTGATTCAAGAAATTTATCCAGAAAATCTCTATAATCCCAGACTTTCCATTTCAGAAGGTGGCATTTATCCCTGGGCCAGGCTCGCTGATGATCCTGATTCCTGGAATATGCAACTGATCAAAGCAGTTGGCGATGTAGAAGGCTTTAATACCAGAAAACCTTTATCGGAAATGAAACCGGAACATCTGAACATTCTTTTTTATGGCAATGGTGAGAAAAAATATGAAGTTACTTATTTCAGTAGAAGCAGAAGATCGATGAATACAATCAATATTTCCTTTGAAGGATTAATTCCTCAATTGAAAAGACGCTTTCAGGAAACAGATTCTGATTATATCCGCCACGAAATCGAACAATATATGCTAGAAATCTCCTGCCCGGAATGTCATGGCCAAAGACTCAGTCCCTATGCACTAGCAGTTACAATTAATAGCAAAAATATCAATGCAGTTACAGCCCTGCCACTCAATCAACTGACACCCTGGCTGGAAAGTTTAAAATTAGTAAATCAATCTAATGATCCTGATACACTGAGCCAGCAAGAAAAAACAATTGTCAAACAAGTGGTCAAAGAAATTGAAACACGTTTAAATTTTCTTTTGGCTGTGGGCCTCGAATATTTATCATTAAACCGTAAAGCACGAACTCTTTCCGGCGGTGAAGCCCAACGCATTCGTCTCGCTTCCCAGATTGGTACCGGTCTTTCCGGAGTTTTGTATGTCCTGGATGAGCCATCGATTGGTTTACACCAACGCGACAACCAACGGTTAATTGATACTTTGAATAATTTAAAAAATCTCGGCAATAGTATTCTGGTAGTAGAACATGATCAGGATACCATTATGCAGGCTGATTATTTAATCGATATGGGTCCTGGAGCAGGTATCCACGGTGGTGAAATCGTGGCAGAAGGTACTCCTCAAGAAATTTGCAAAGATCCTAAATCATTAACAGGCGCTTATCTTTCCGGCAGGAAAATAATTTCCTTCGAAAATATCCGGCAAGAAGTGGAAAAAATTGTGGGAGAAGAACCAATTAAAATAAATAACCATCCCGGTGAATTAATTTTAAAAGGTGCTACTTTAAACAATCTCAAAAATGTTGATTTGAAAATTCCTTTGGGAAAATTCGTCGTGATCACTGGTGTTTCCGGAAGCGGTAAATCATCTCTAATCAATGAAACCTTAGCTGTTGCCCTACGCCAAAAATTGAACCGGGCCAAAGAAAGTGCCGGATCATTTACAGCCCTGGAAGGATTAGAAAATCTGGATAAAGTAATTGTCATTGATCAGTCACCCATCGGCAGAACGCCCAGATCCAATCCCGCTACTTATACCGGAATATTTACAAAAATTAGAGAAATGTATGCCAGTACCAGAGAATCCAAAGCCCGTGGTTACAAATCTGGGAGATTTAGTTTCAATGTCCGCGGTGGACGCTGCGAAGCCTGTCAGGGCAATGGTTTAATTCGCATTGAGATGCAGTTTCTGCCTGATGTATACGTCGAATGTGAAGCTTGTCATGGTAAACGATTTAACCGGGAAACTCTACAAATCGATTACAAAGGCAAGAATATTTCTGAAATTCTCGATACTACAGTAGAAGATGCCATTCCTTTTTTTGAATCAATTTATGCGATCAATAATAAATTAGCTACCCTCGATCAAGTAGGTCTCGGTTACATCAAGCTCGGGCAGGGAGCGACAACTTTCTCAGGTGGTGAGGCACAAAGAATTAAACTGGCAGCGGAATTAAGTAAACGTGGGACTGGTAAGACAATTTATATCTTGGATGAACCTACTACTGGCTTACATTTCGAAGATTTAAACAAGTTACTTGTGGTTTTACATAGTCTTGTCGCCAAAGGTAATACTGTTGTCGTCATCGAACACAATCTTGATCTTATTAAAACTGCTGACTGGATTATCGACCTCGGTCCTGAAGGTGGTGAAAAAGGTGGAGAAATCATTTACGAAGGAACAGTGAAAGGAATCGTTGATTGTAAGAGAAGTTATACCGGGGAGTGGCTAGCGAAACTGTAGAATGGGAAAAAGTTAAAAGTTAAAAGTTAAAAGAAATAAATATAAAGAAAGAATTTAGGAATTTAGGAATTTAGGAGTCAAAACTATTAATAATAAGTAAAGCTAAGGTTATTTCGTTGTCAAATCTTTTGTAGTACCCATTTCCGAAATGCGAGATGCTAAATGCGAACTACTCGAGATTCGCTCTTCGCCATTCGCTCTTCGCTCCCTGACTCCCGCGCTGCGCCCTGCTACCCAACCGCTGCTCCAGGCCCATTGCAGATTGAAGCCACCACTATCGCCGTCGATATCTACTACCTCACCGGCGAAAAATAAGCCAGGGACAAGTCTCGATTGCATGGTTTCAGAATCGATTTCGGTAGTATCCACGCCACCGGCTGTGAATTGGGCACTGTCCCAACCGAGGATTTTCTCAATTCTTTCGCGGTAGTCTGTGAAAATAATGGCAATCCGATTGAGCATTTTTTTGGAAACTTGAGTATTTTTGAGTAACGGATCAAAATCAAACGCTTCCAGAATTGTCGCAACTAATTTTTTAGGTAATAATTCGTGGAAAATACTGCCCAGATTTCGTTCTGGATTATTTGCAGTACGCTGATACATCAAGGCAATTAATTCATCCTGCGACAGATCCGGGAAAAAGTTAATCGAGCAGGTGAGTGCTGCATTTTCTTCAAGATATAAAAATCGGGAAACATCACGGCTCATTTCCAGAACAACTGGCGCTGATATTCCCAGATGAGTAAACATCATTTCCCCTGAATTTTTGGCAATAACCTTGTTTTTATTATTGAAAATTTTCAATGCTACATCGACTTTAATACCCATCAAAGAATTACAAATTTTGCTGCTGATCCGGAATGGGGTCGAAGCGGGAAACAAATCAACTAGATGATGTCCGAAATTCTCAGCAAAACGATAACCATCACCGGTAGAGCCCAGTATGGCATAAGATTTACCGCCTGTTGCAATAATCAAACGATCAACTAAATATTCCTTCTTGGGAATTGCTTCCAACTGAAAACCTGAAACATTCTTTTTAATTTTCTGAATTTTTTTATTGTAAAAAATCTCCACTCCTAAATGCTCGAGTTCTTTTAATAAAACATCAATTACACTTTGGGCCTTTTGGGTCGCGGGAAACATCCGCCCGCGATCTTCTTCCACTAAAGCTAACCCCAGTTTTTCAAAGAAAGCGATGGTCTCATAATTACTAAATTCAGCTAGTACTGAAGCTGCAAATTTAGCATGCTTACCATGATAATTCTTCCAGGAAACGTTTTGATTAGTAATATTGCAGCGCCCATTCCCAGTCACCAGTATCTTCCGCCCCGCTTTTTCATTTCTTTCATATATAGTTACCCTGTATCCCGCTCTAGCAGCAGCAATACCCGCCATCAGCCCAGCAGCCCCAGCACCAATAATACCAATATGGAGACGATTTGGATGTGTTTTCATAAGGGAATTATAACAGGAATTAGTAGATAGTAGCTAGTAGCTGGTAGCTGGTAGCTCGGAACTCGGAACTCGGAACTCGGAACTCGGAACTCGGAACTCGGAACTCGGAACTCGGAACTCGGAACTCGGAACTCGGAACTCGGAACTCGGAAC
>Ga0194063_10002879_pt1 | contig 10510 bp, 6 predicted proteins | sample SepL3720m_MetaG_FD_155459 | JGI IMG/M metagenome (GOLD analysis project Ga0194063, IMG submission 155459) | Anoxic zone freshwater microbial communities from boreal shield lake in IISD Experimental Lakes Area, Ontario, Canada - Sep2016-L373-20m | ecosystem: Environmental > Aquatic > Freshwater >...
GTGATTCGCCGGCCCTGCTTCAGGAAGTGCGGGAGAGTATGGAAAAGGCGGCTGGGACTAAGCACTTTGAGGAGGCCGCCGCCCTGCGGGATACCTGGTTCATGCTGAGGGAAATCTGTAACCAGCGTGCCCGTGTCATGTCCACCCCGGCCATGAAGGCGGGGGATGCCCGCGCGGGCATAGAGGAGTTGAGGGTGGCGTTGGGACTGACGACTCCACTGAGGCGGATTGAGTGTTGCGATATCTCTAACATCTCCGGAACCCATTCCGTGGCGAGTCTGGTCTGTTCGCTGGACGGAATGCCGGCTCCGTCTCACTACCGGCATTACCGCATCAAGACGGTTCAGCAGGCGGATGATCCAGCCATGATGGCGGAAGTGATACGCCGCCGTTTTGAACGACTGAAGCGCGAAGGCGGGGCGACGCCCGACCTGCTGGTGGTTGACGGAGGACTGGCTCAGTTAAACGCCGCGTTGGGTGAAATGATGACTCTGGGAATCACCGGTGTGCCGGTCATTGGCCTGGCCAAGCGCTTGGAGGAAGTCTTCAGGCCCGGGAAATCGGCTCCCCTTCGGTTGCCCTCCGGTTCTAAGGCACTTTATGTTCTTCAGCGTACGCGCGATGAAGCCCATCGTTTTGCCCTGTCCTATCATCAACGCCTGAGGGCGCGAAGGTTGCGCGAATCGGTGATTGATGAAATTCCCAATATGGGCGATAAACGGAAGACGGCGTTGTTGAGCCATTTCGGATCCGTATTGCGGCTCCAGCGGGCTTCGGAAGAGGCCATTGCGGCTGTCCCAGGTATCGGCCAGGCCATGGCGAAGGATATTGCGAAGTGGTTACACAGAGGTGCGAAACAAGGACAAACGTCATGAAGAGCCCAGTTGAACAAAGAATCCGGGAGTTAAGGAGGGTCATGTCGTCGTGCGGCGTGGACGCCTTGATGATTCCCTCGACGGATCCTCATCAGAGTGAAGATGTCGGACCACGATGGCAAACCAGGCAGTGGTTGTCGGGCTTTACCGGGTCTGCGGGCACGCTGGTTGTCACCGCCCGGCAGGCGGGTTTATGGACGGATGACCGCTATCATATCCAGGCGGAACAGGAACTCAAGGGAAGCGGAATCAAACTCTACAAACTGCGTGAACCCGGTGTGCCTGGTTTCCTGGAATGGATTGCCCGAACGTTAAAGTCGGGACAGACCGTTGCCTTTGATGGTCGCGTTGTCTCGCTGGACACGATCCGGGAAATGAAAAAAGTGTTCGCTGCGAAGACCCTTAAATTGAGAGGCCGGGAGGATTGGGTCGATCTTGTCTGGCGGGATCGCCCGGCTCCGCCCTGTGCCCCTGCCTTCGATTATCCTGTCAACTATGCGGGATTGAATCGCGCCCGAAAACTGCAAGCGGTACGTGCCCGTTTGCAAGAAAAGAAGGCGGACGCACTTCTGCTCGCATCATTAGACGACATCGCCTGGTTATTCAACATTCGGGGCGGTGATATCGACCACTCACCCGTTGTGCTGGCCTATGCCCTGGTGGAGGCTGACAAGGCGACTCTCTATTCCAATCCTGCCAAGTTTTCACCGTCTCTGAAGCGTGACCTTCAGAGGGCGGGTGTGACGATTCGCCCCTACGATTCCATTACTGCCCACCTGAAGTCCATCTCGTCACATAAGTCCCTCTGTCTGAACCCGCGCAGGATCAACCAGTGGTTGGCGGATGCAATTCCCCGCTCGGTGAAGGTCATCGAGGACAGCACCGATATTACGACGGAGTTGAAGGCCGTCAAAAACCGGGTCGAGCAGGAAAATTTTCGCCGGGCGGCCCTCATGGACGGTCTTGCGCTTGTGAAGTTCTTCGCGTGGTTGGAGCACGCGCTCAAGTCGGGAAATCGTATCTCTGAGTACGATGCCGGAGTCCGTCTAGCCGAATTCAGGAAGGAGTCTCCGGACTATCGTGGCGATTGTTTTCAGACCATTTGCGCCTTTGGGGCCAATGCCGCGCTCGTGCATTACTCGGCGAAGGCCGACACGGCGGCCGCACTCAAGCGAAAAGGACTTCTCCTGGTGGATTCCGGCGGGAATTATTTTCAAGGGACGATGGACACCACCCGTACTGTGGCGCTGGGGAGAGTGTCACTGGAAGCCCGCCGGAGTTATACCTGGGTCTTGAAGGGGATGATGGCGCTCAGTCGTGCCCAGTTTCCCGTCGGCGCCACCGGAACCCATCTCGACGTACTGGTGAGGGCGCCGCTTTGGGCGCATGGAGTGAATTATAGGCATGGGAGCGGACACGGGGTCGGAAGCTACCTCAATGTCCATGAGGGGCCGCAGGGTCTGCTTCCGACATGGAACAGCCATGCCTTCAAACCCGGAATGATTCTTACCATCGAGCCAGGAGTTTATGTGAGGGGTGAGTATGGTATTCGAACCGAAAATATGGTTCTGGTGACTCAAGCATCGTCCACGGTGCATGGCAACTTTCTGAAGTTCGAGACTTTGACCGCGTGCCCCATTGATGTGGCCCCCCTGATTCCCTCCCTGTTGACGCCGGACGAAAAAGCGTGGTTGAACGATTTTCATCGGAGTGTTTGGCGGAAACTCTCCCCCTTGTTGAAGGGTTCGGACAGGGATTGGTTGAAGCGGAAAACAGACCCAATCTAATGGATAAAATCCATCATGAGTAAGCAACGTCTGGATGTGATTCTTGTCGAACGCGGACTCGCGGAGAGCCGGGAAAAGGCGCAGCGCTTGATTTTGGCCGGTTCGGTGCGTGTTGAGGGGCAGGTCGTCGATAAAGCAGGACGACCCTGTGACATTCAGGCCGTTGTCACCGTGGACTCCGGTGAAAAATTCGTCAGTCGGGGCGGAGGGAAACTGGAGGCCGCTTTTGAAGTATTTTGTCTTCAAGTCGAGGGACTGGTCTGTGCCGATATTGGCGCTTCCACCGGGGGGTTTACCGATTGCCTTCTTCAGCACGGGGCGGCCAGGGTCTATGCTGTTGACGTGGGTAAAGGCCAGATCGACTGGCGTCTCAGGCAGGATCCCCGGGTTGTGGTGAAGGATCAACTCAACGCCCGCTATCTTGGCAGGCAGGATATCCCGGAACCGTTTCAATTCGCCGTAGTGGATGTCTCATTCATCTCCTTGACCCTGATTCTGCCTCCTGTTACAACCCTTCTTGAACCCGATGGCCAGTTGGTGACGCTGATCAAACCGCAGTTTGAGGCGGGGCGCGAGAATATCGGTAAAGGCGGCGTTGTCCGAGATCCAGTCGTGCGTGAAGGGGTGATTGCGAGAATCCGGGAATTTGGAACAACGGCGCTACCCCTGAAGTGGATGGGATTATGCGAGTCTCCGGTCAGAGGCCCTGCCGGCAATGTTGAGTTCCTGGCGTGGTGGAGGAAAACGGTATGAAAATGCTAGGTGTCATCGCCAATTGCGCGAAAGAACGGGCGTCCGCCGCCGTTTCCCGGTTGCGGGTCAAGGCTGACGCATTGGGATTGAGATTGCTGACGGACTCCAATACCGCCACCCTGATGAACATGACTTCGACATGGAGTCCCCGCGAGGTGGTTCAGCAGGCTGATACCGTCATGGTTCTGGGAGGGGATGGCTCATTGCTTCGAGTGGTTCGTGAACTCGATGGCCGGGATGTTCCGGTTATCGGTGTCAACCTGGGATCGTTGGGGTTTATGACCAGTGTCACGGAGAATGATCTAGAGCGGGCCTTGGACTGCCTGGTGAGAAATGATTTCACCACCTCGTTGAGATCCATGCTGGATTGCTCGGTCGTTCGGCAGGGACGGGACGTCGGGTCGTTTAGGGCTTTGAATGATGTGGTCATTGTGTGTGGCGCCCGGGTGGGAACACTTCGGTTGTCGGTCGAAGGCCAGGAAGTCGGGGATTGCGTGTGCGACGGGTTGATTGTCTCAACGCCCACCGGCAGCACAGGCCACTCGCTTTCCGCAGGGGGCCCGGTTCTGATGCCGACCTCTCCAGCGATGGTTGTGACCCTCATCTGTCCCCATACCCTGAGCATACGCCCGCTGGTGTTGTCCAGCCATTCCACCGTGGAGGTCAGTGTGGTCGAGCGCGCAGTCGGATCGAATCTGTCGGTGGACGGCCAGGTGGGGCAGTCACTCGAGATCGGGGATCGTGTGCGGATCCTGCAAAGCCACGCCAGTGTCCGGTTGATCCATCTTCCGGGGTATGATTACTTTGCTGTTCTTCGCCAGAAACTGCATTGGCGCGGTTCAAACGTCTAGCCGCCAATGGCAGGCTGGCAAACGAGGTTGATCAGATGCGAAAAATGAGAGTTGGGCTTTACGGGTGCAATGGGCATCAGGTTCACGATCTTCTTGTTAACCACCCTTTGGCGGAACTGACGGCGGCAGCGGCCTTTCCCCATGACCGCATCCCGTCCGGATTGAAGCCAAGGGAGTACTCCACGCTGGATCGATTGCTGAGCGACAAGGACGTGCAGTTGGTTTCACTCTGTTCGCCGCGCCGCGCCGACCAGGCACGGGATGCGATCCGCTGTCTTGAGGCGGGCAAGCATGTCTATGCCGAAAAACCTTCCGCTTTGAACGAGACGGATCTTGACGCCATCCTGACCACATCAAGGAGAACGGGGCTTCAGTACCGGGAAATGGCAGGAGTGCTTGTCACGCAGCCATATAAGGAAATGCGAAGGGTGATCCGATCCGGGGCGATCGGCGCCGTGGTGCAGGTGCTTTCCCAGAAATGCTATCCCTGGGCCGACTGGAGGCCGGGCGATGAAGATGTGGACGGCGGTCTGTCTTTGCAGGTTGGTGTGTATTCAACACGTTTCATTGAACACATTGCCTGCGTCCGTATCGCGTCGATCGAACTTGTCGAAACCAGGTTGGGCAATCCGGTAGCCGGCAGTGAGTGCCGGATGGCCGTATCAATGCTTATGCGGCTTGAAAATGGCGGCGTGGCAAGCGCCGTATGCAACTACCTGAATCCGATCCGGCATCTCTGCCATGGATATGAAATCCTTCGCGTTTTCGGAACACTGGGAATCATCGAGTCCAATGCCGAGAATAACCATGCGCGACTGCTTCTGACGGGGCAACCACCCCATGAATTGACGCTTTCTGAACCCTCTGGCGAATATTTCACACTCTATCTGGAGTCGTTGCTCGGAGGCCCCGCCATGCCACTCAGCATCGAGGAGGAACTCAGTCCCACCCGTTGGGTCATTCGTGCAAAAACCACTCGAGATAACAATAATAGAAAGACATTCAATGAATCCAATCGATCTCTCTGACTTCAAGAATCCCGGTTCTGATTACCGGGGAGCTCCTTTTTGGGCGTGGAACGGGAAACTGGAACCTGCCGAGTTGCGCCGACAAATCCGGATCATGCGAAAAATGGGACTGGGTGGATTTTTTATGCACTCGCGTGTTGGACTCGATACTCCTTACTTGTCTGACGAGTGGTTCGATTGCGTCGAAGCCTGTGTGGATGAAGCGGAAAAGCAGGACATGAAGGCCTGGTTGTATGACGAGGATCGATGGCCTTCCGGCGCGGCTGGCGGTTTGGTTACGCGGAATCCAAAATACCGTATGCGAGCCTTGAAGGTGATAGAGAGTCAATCTTCGGCGACCTTTAAGTGGACGGCGGATACTGTCGCGGCTTTCACGGCCTCCCTCGATGGCGTCATCGCCCGTAACGTCAAACGTATTCCGCGTGGACGTCGGCCCGGTCGCCTGGATGCAGACCAGACACTCGTGGTATTTGTCGTTGAACTTCAATCTTGCAGTGATTGGTACAACGGCTTCACTTACCTTGACACCCTTAATCCCGAGGCGGTAAAGGCGTTCATCCAAGTCACGCATGAGGCCTATCGCAAGACCTTTGGAGACCGGTTTGGCGGTGTCATTCCGGGGATGTTCACCGATGAGCCGAATCATGGTAATATGCTTTCTCACAATAATAGCACCGGTGACGCTGGGGGGTTGCCCTGGACAGGCGTATTCCCTTCGGTGTTCCGAAAACGCTATGGGTATGATCTTGTCCCTCATCTCATGGAATTGGTCTATGATGTGGATGCCCGTGATATGACGCCCGCCCGTTACCATTATCACGATTGTGTAACCCATCTCTATGTGGATGCCTTCTCCCGTCAGATAGGGGAGTGGTGCGCCCGGAACAATCTGTTGTTCACGGGACATCAACTGGCAGAGGAATCGCTCTCGAGTCAGGTTGGCTTGGTGGGCAGTTGCATGCGCAACTACGAGTATATGCACGCGCCGGGGATGGATTTGCTGACCGAACATTGGAGGGTGTTCAACACGGCAAAACAGGTGGCGTCGGTGGCCCGCCAGTTTGGACGTCGTTGGCGACTGACGGAAACATACGGTTGCACCGGGTGGGACTTCCCGTTCCTGGGGCATAAGGCGTTGGGTGACTGGCAGGTGGCTCTCGGGATCAATTTCAGGTGCCAGCATCTTTCCTGGTACACCATGGAAGGGGAGGCGAAGAGGGATTACCCGGCGGGTATATTCTACCAGTCCCCCTGGTGGGAATTGTACCCGAAGGTGGAGGATTACTTTGCCCGGATTCATGCCGTTATGACGCGGGGCTCAGAGGTCAGGGATCTGTTGGTGATTCATCCTGTGGAGAGCATGTGGACCCTTGTGAAGAAAGGATGGAAGGGGCTTCCCGCTACTCAGGATTATGACGGCGATTTTGAAAAGTTGACGAATGAATTGCTGGCGGCGCACCTGGATTTCGATTTCGGGGACGAAGAAATATTGTCACGCCATGCCTCAGTGACCCGAAACGCGGGGGCGCCTGCGTTTCGGGTTGGCAAGGCAACTTACAAGACGGTTCTTGTGCCACCCCTCAAGACCATGCGCCGGAGCACGCTGGCATTGCTCAAGCGCTTCAGGGCTGCGGGCGGAACCGTTGTTTTTGTCGGTTCTCCTGCTTCTTATGTAGAAGCCATGCCGTCGGGTGACGTCGTGTCCCTGGCGGAATCCTGCCAGCGGGTCGCTGAGATAGGCTCAGAATTGAGTCGCCCCCTCGAGTCGTCACGGCGACTCTCCATTACCGATGGCGCCGGGAAGGAAATCAACGCCGCGCTCTATCTCTTGCGAGAGGACGCTGATGCCAGTTACCTCTTCGTTTGTAACACGGGGGAAGACTTTATTCATGCGCCCGGCAATCAAATGCAGCAACCGATGGCACGGGATCGTGTGCTGGCTTTCGAGGACGTACGGATACGCGGGTTCGCAGGGTTTCGTGGCGCCCCCCTGGAACTTGATCCGGAGACGGGTGAGATTCGGTCGGCCAAGGCTAAACGACACGCTGACGGATGGGAGATCGCCACCTCGTTTCCGATGTTGGGAAGCCGTCTTTTTGTCATTCCCCGGAAATCTGAAGCGACGCCGGCGGCCACTCGTCCCCTCAGGACCAGAAGCGTTGTCAAGCTCGGAGGCCGACGTTGGGATATTACTTTGTCTGAGGATGCCAATCTGGTGCTTGACCGCCCGAGTTACCGGATCGGAACACAGCGTTGGAACCCGGAAGACGAGATCATGAGAGTGGATCGCAAAGTGAGGGAGGCACTCGGGCTCAAGGTACGGGGAGGGGCCATGAAGCAGCCGTGGACAAGAGAACCGTCCAGTGAACCCAAACGTATTGCCGTTACCTTGTCCTATAAGTTTGACTGTGAGTCCCTGCCCTCGGGCGCTGTGAGTCTCGCCCTGGAGCAGCCCAAGACGTTTCGTGTCAGATTTAACGGAACGGACGTATGTGCCGATGCCGAGAGCGGTTGGTGGGTTGACCGATCCCTGCGAAAAATTCAACTGGATGGGTCGCTATTCCGGCTAGGCGAGAACGAATTAATTCTGGAATGCGATTATTCCGAAACGCATCCCGGATTGGAAATTGTCTATATTGTGGGCGCCTTCGGCACTGTTGCGAACGAGAAGAGGGTAGCCGTTACGGCCCTGCCAAAGTCACTGGAGCTCGGGGATTGGGTGCCGCAGGGTTTGGCGTTCTATTCCGGCCATGTGGGCTATCGACGCCGGGTCACGCTTGCCGCGAAATCAGGAGAGCGGGTTTTTGTCAAGGTGCCGGAGTATCGCGGGGTCGCGATTCGAGTACTGGTGGACGGTGAGGTCGCGGGTGTTTCGGGGTGGGCGCCCAACGAGGTGGACATCACGCCATGGGCAGAGGGAAAACCGGTGGATCTGGAAATCCAGGTTATCGGGCACCGCCGGAATTCACACGGTCCGTTTCATTTGACGAACAAATGGCCAGCCTGGACGGGGCCGGGTGAGTATGTGCCGGATGCGAAAAACTGGTTCGACGGTTACCAATTGGTTCCGTGCGGGATCATGAAACCGCCACACATCGAGATACGCAAGTAAATCTATTAACTCCGCACATCCCGTATGAACGACTGGTACGCTTTGAGGCAGGCGGAAAAGGCATTTTGCGAGTTTGGCGAGGGGCGCACAAGACTGGTTGACGCCGCAAATGTGTCGGCCAGTGTCCGGAGCGGGATTCCGCCCCCCGCCTGAGCGGCCCGCATGGCGCCACCAAGGGCGGCGGAATCGGGAACGGCAATCCGTTGCACATCGGCCTGGAAAATATCGGCAATCAATTGGACGATGCCGTTGCTGCGCGAGGCGCCGCCTGTGACTCGGATGGTCTTGAAATCGCCAATCCATTCGGATAGCACCCGCATGGAACATACCTGGCCCTCGACGGCAGAACGAATTTTGGTGGCGGAGGAGACGCGTCCCTGGCAAAACGCCTCGGAACCGCGCCGTCGAACACCCGGAGTCAACACTGGCGGCGTGATTTCCGGGACATAGTAGGACAAGGTCAAATTACCATCGTTACCCGGGGATGGGATATCCATGGCGGGCCCATTGAAGAATTCCCAGTCAACCCCGCACTCTTCCTTGACGCGTTCCCGGGCCAGGGATCCATTTTTAAAACAGATGAGACTCATAAAACCGCCTGCGGGATTACCGTAAATGTGTCCGCAACCTCCGGGATCCGTTTTCATGTTGGGCATGGCCGAGAAAAAGGTGTCACTGGTTCCTAGGCTGATGACGGCAAGACCGGGTTCGGAGGCGCCAACCCCGATGAGACTGCTGGGATTATCGCCGGTCCACAGGATTACAGGGATGCCAGTCTTCAGTCCGTATTTCGCGAAATAGGGGTGCAAACCACCAGCCTTGTCGGTTGCTGGACGGACGGGCGGGAGTTTCGCCCGTAATCCGGGCGCCGTCGCGTTCAGAGCGCCGTCATCCCAGTTACCTGTTTTCAGGTTCAGCAGGTTCATGCCGGCACCGTCGCCGAAATCAATGGGAGCATGTTTTCCAATCAACACGGAACACATGAAGGACGATACGAGATGGATACGGTGAGTCTTGTTGTAGCCGTCCGCATCGGTCTTGAAGAACTTGCGTATCTGGGGTCCCGTAAACCGTTCAATCGCGGGTGACCCGGTATCCGTCTGCAATCGGTTTCCGACGGCGGCCTCAATCTCGCGGCATTCAACCGACGTGGAACTGTCCATCCAGACCGGTGAACTCTGGCGTGAAAGGGCAGGGGCCACTTGATCAGCCAGCGTTTTATCGGGACTGAGTCCGGCTAGGATACCATCCGACGTTGAATTCAAATAGACTGACCCATGTTGCTGGCCCGCCCCGCTGATGGCGCGGATGGCGCCCATGTCGATCCCGGTCTGCTGAAGGCGCTGCAGGACCAGGTCCAATGCCGCCAGCCACATCAGGGGTGACGACTGTTTTACCAGCGGGTCAGGGTTCGGAAAAACACCTTCCGGGCAACCGAAGGCGGGTAGATCCTTGCCGAAATTGACAACGGAGGAGGCAACAATCTCAGCCTTTGCCGGATTGATGACCAGTGCCTTGATGCTTTGTGTACTGCTGTCGAGGCCAAGATAGTAGTCCATGATCAGCCCCTTACAGATTGTCGTTGAATACGATTTCCAGCATTTCCTGGCGTCCGCTGGATAGGCTCGGTTCGCCATTGTTCAACACCCATTTCTCGAGTGCCGTTGTGTCCATCGTGCCTTTCAGGATGCCTTTTCCCAAACTGCTCTTCCAGGTGGAATAGCGGTTGGTCACAAACTGGTTCAGGTTCCGGTCGTTCAGTATCCGGTCCGCCACGAGCAGGCCGCGCGCAAAGGCATCCATTCCACCGATGTGCGCGTAGAACAGATCCAGGGTGTCGTTGGAGCCGCGACGGCATTTGGCATCAAAATTGAATCCGCCCGAGCCGAGACCGCCCGACTTCAGGACGACCATCATGGCGGCCGCTGCCGAATAGATGTTGGAGGGGAACTGGTCAGTATCCCAGCCGAGGAGCAAATCGCCCGTGTTGGCGTCAATGCTGCCCAGTTTGCCCTCGGCGGCGGCCACGGTCAACTCATGCTCAAAGGTGTGTCCCGCGAGCGTCGCGTGGTTCGCCTCGACATTGATCTTGAAGTGATCATAC
>Ga0194063_10002880_pt1 | contig 10504 bp, 10 predicted proteins | sample SepL3720m_MetaG_FD_155459 | JGI IMG/M metagenome (GOLD analysis project Ga0194063, IMG submission 155459) | Anoxic zone freshwater microbial communities from boreal shield lake in IISD Experimental Lakes Area, Ontario, Canada - Sep2016-L373-20m | ecosystem: Environmental > Aquatic > Freshwater...
GATGCAAATACTGTTGCTACCGGCGATGCCCATAAGACTTCTGCTGGCGGCTGTATCAGTTGCCATTCCGTTGGCCAGAACGCAGGCGCCGGATTTGTTCAAGACAACACCGGCGTTCGTGCCATCACTGGCGAATTCGGCAAGTGGTCGCACCATGTAACCGGTGTAACTCTGCAGAATGCTCACTGCGCAGCCTGTCATCTGGAAGGTAAAGTAGAAGGCGGCAAAATTGTAGTTGATACCGATCACCACATGAAAGATGCTACAACTCATCTGCGTAATGCTGATACCAACGCTCTTATCGTCTGGGATCCGGCTGCACCAAGCCACAGCAACATGGACAACTTCTGTCTTTCCTGCCATGACGCTAACGGCGCAGCAGGTATCTCTGCCATTCAGGCACTTATGGTTCCAGCAGCAGGTAAAACCGCTTCCGCAACCAACCCGTTTGGCGACACAATCTCCAACCAGTACGACCTGATGGAGCGTCCGGCTGTTGTTGATGCTGCCGGTCAGTTCGCAACAGGCAACAACTCGCACCACGCCGTTCTCGGCAAGAAGTACACCGGTCGCACAAGAGCAGCAGTTGCTGGTCCTCGTACCGTTGACACAGTAGCATTCGCATCCAACTCTTCCGCAGCAATGCCCGGCAAGCGTACCACCATCTATGACGCCGGTAAATTTAACTCGACCTACGTAACATTGGCTGACGCCGCTGGCGAAGTTGATTCCCCGCAAGCCCTTACCGGCCGTAACGGTGGAACAACCCTCGGCGACGACTCCACCCTGCATTGCGGCGATTGCCACACTGTCGGTCAGTTCCGTGCAGCAGATGTAGACCCCGCAGCTGGTTCCTTCAACAAAGCTGTAATCGGCGCACACGGCTCGAACAACGAGTACCTTCTGCGTAACAACGCCGGTACCGATGCACGTCATCGCGGTGTAGAATCAACTTCTTACTCATCCGGTATCGTTGCCGGTGGTCCTTACCTGGTCTGCTTCAACTGCCACGCTGTTGGCACCTACGGCTACCCGGCTGGCGTTACCGGCGCTACTCTGGACGCTAATGGTAAAGGCAACCACGCTGGCGAATATGCTTACCGTGATCGTTGCAACTCTTCCTTCACTTCAACCGGTGCAACTACTGATGCAGGACCGATTGCTTCCGGTATTTTCGCCAACATGACCGGTGAAGGCCGTCTCCGTACAATCGTCGCTACAAGCGGCGCTAACCTCGGAAAAGCTTACTCACCAACCAGCGCCTTCTTCGGCAACATCTATGGTATCCAGTGTGCCAACTGCCATAACTCCGGCGTAAAAGGCAACATCTTCGGCGGAATCCACGGCTCCGCAACCCAGACCTACGAAGACGGTATGGGCAACACCACCAAGCACAACCGTTTCATGCCGGGCCTCGGCAACGCCATGTTCGTACCGGGCGTAAAAGGTGGCTTCACCGGTGGAACAGCTAAAGTATACGCAGCATACTCAAGTAACAGAAAAACTGGTAACTTACTTTCATATACACAGCTGCCTGTCAGAACCATTCGTGTAACCGGTGTTGACAACGCTAACGGTTCTTACGAGTACATCTCCGGCGGCCAGAGCAACGACCTGAACTGGGAGCAGTTGACCCAGCAGTCCATCGCTGGCCAGACCGACCTTCAGTCAAAAGCAATGGGTTGCTACACAGTTACTCCTAACCCGACTGTTAAGAGAACACCTACTGATCCTACTTGGGCTGCAGCCGTTACTGGCGGTGCTAACTACCAGTCTGCTGGTGTAGCTGGCCGTACTTATCCACTTACTCCTGGCGTAGTTAGAGCTGCAATAGCTAATCCTGCAGGAGAGCAGAGTTCACCGAAGGTTGCCTTCCTGGCAGCTGACGGCTATCCTGCAGACGACGTCCGCTACTCGGCTTCTTACGAGTTGATGGCTGGCGACGGTAAAGAAGTAATGGATGTCTGGGGCGGTTGTGATGATCACAACGGCGCACAGGGTGCCGGTACTTCCATCTACCGTAAAGCACTGCGTAAAACTTCTTACTAAGATTCATTGCACCACGGAGAGGGGGCAACCCCTCTCCACTTAAATGCAATCCTTGCCGGCGCCCTCAAAAAGCGCCGGTTTTTTTGTATTCCGTGAAATGACGAGGAGACCTAGTGGGACGTTGTTTGTTATTTTGCTATTGTTTAAATCTCTCCGGGTTATATTCCCCGAAGCTTGCTTCGCTGTATTTGGTGTGACATATTGGTTTTGTGAGTGAGTACATACATAAAAGTCATAATGTTTCTGTTTTGTTATACCATTTGGTTTGTCCAGCAAAATATCGTCGAGTTGTCTTCTCTGAAGAAGTCGATGCTCGGCTTAAGGAAGTTTGTTTGGAGATAGCCAAGCGTTACGAAGTCAGATTCATCGAGATAGGGACTGATTTTGACCATGTTCACTTTCTTGTGCAATCTGTGCCGATGTACAGCCCAACGCAACTTGTTCGAATTGTAAAGAGCATAACCGCCCGAGAAATTTTCCGGCTTGTTCCTTCTGTAAAGAAGAAACTCTGGGGTGGAGAGTTTTGGTCAAAAGGTTACTTTATTAACACCGTCGGCCAAAAGGGCAACGAAGAAACCATTGCAAAGTACGTCCGAAACCAAGGTCGTGAAAAAGAATATCAGCAACTACATCGTGAACAGCTTTCGCTGTTTTAAGATACCTCGTAGCTTGCTGCGAGGTAGTTCATTGACATAAAGGACGTTATGAGACAGTTAACTATAGTTATTGCCATTTGACTTTATGACTCCTGTTTGTTATTGTTTCCTCAGAGGTGCGCTATGGCAACGATTACTTTTGACACACATTTATTCGTTAGAAGACTCCGTGAAACTGGAATTACTGAACCGCAAGCTGAAGTTATAATTGATGTAGTACGCGATGCCGTTGCATCTTCAGAGGTTGCTACAAAAAATGATGTAGAGGCTGTAAAATTAGAGCTTAAACGAGATATTGAAACGGCACGCAAAGAAATAGCAGAGACAAAGTCTGAATTAGTACGTTGGGTTGTGGGTGCTGGGTTTCTGCAGACTGCACTTATTGCCGCCTTACTTATGAAGCTGATCAAGTAACACTATTCGAATAATTAGGAGTACTTAGGGGGGACGTTGTTTGTTATTTTGCTATTGTCCAAATCTGAAGAGGGGGCAACTCCTCTCCATTTGAATAGAATCACCGCCGGCGCCCTCAAAAGCGCCGGTTTTTTAGTATTCAGTGAAATGACGTGCCAGCCCCTTGATAATTAGGGACATCCATAGAGTGTCCCTAGTTTTAAACGAGAATTTGGTTCACATTACAGGTAGGTTCTGGTATTAAATACGAGGTGAAACTGCAGGCCAAAACACCTTCTGCCTGATTTTAAAATATTTTGGAGGATTCAATGAACCAAGTACGCATCGCCACCACAGTTGCACTGATGATTTTATGTGCCGCACTGACGGGCTGCAGCTCTAAAAAAGATAAGGCCGAGCAGGCGCCGCAGGCGTCACCGCCGCTGCAGGCAGCTTCGTCGAGTGCACGAAAAGCCGCTGAGGCTGGGGCTGCGGCTGCCAAAAAAGGAGTTCTTATTGTTCCGGCCAAGGACGAAGAGGAGTCATCCAAACTGAAAATCAAGGTGCTGGAGCTCCTTATGAAGAACGATTTCGCCGCCATCTACAAGGATGCGTCTGAGGGTTTCAGGAAGGTCGGCGCCGAGAAGGATTTTGTGGCGCTCTGGCAGAAGCAGTTGCAGCAGACCGGCGCGTTCAAGGAAGCGAAAGAGGTCAGTCAAGCGATAAGGCCGGAAGACAAAGCTCTAGCTATCATCTTCAAAGTGCAGTACGAGAAAGCCAGCAAATCGCTGCGACTGATCTTCGGGAGAAATAAAGACGGCAAGATGGAGCTTATCGGCATTAATCAGAGGGATCCGAAGTAGAGGTTTTAGAATGTTCAAACAACTCATTTTCTGTGCCATGCTCCTCACCTCTTTCCCTCTGACTGTTTACGCTGCTCAAGGAACTATCCGCGAGACCGATGATGCCATTATTATCGAATATTCCGGAGAGAATGACGAAGATGTTAAGGCCAGTAAAATTGTCAAGGAGCGCGAGGAAAAGCAGACAGCGGTTGATGATGAGAGGCGAAGAACGCTCATTGAGCAAAGCAAAGCAAAGAAATCTGCAAAGGAAGCGGGCAGAAATGTCGTAAGGGACGACGCTGGTGCAGAAAAAAATACCGCTCCGGACATAAATTCTGGCGAAGAAAAAACCGCTGGAGAAGAGAAAAAAGAAGGGGAGTAGATTAATTAACAGCGGGCTGAAGGTAAGGCAGGTTGAAGTATTATTGTTTTCCTTCAGCCATCAGCCTAAACACCTTCCGCCTGTTTTCACTTTCAAATGAGCGGCACATGTGGTAGAAAAAACGACTTAAAGCCAGTCTAAAGGAAACACCTTACCCCATGAAAACAGATTCAAAGTTCTTCCGATTTACCTTCACCTCTCCCTGGCCGCTGCTTGTTTTCCTGATCATTCCGTTTCTCTTTATTCTGAGCATCAGGTTTCATCTTCAATTGCCGTTGGTGGGCTCCACATCTTCCGTCCTCTATAACAACGCCTTCCTCAGTCTCTTTGTCGCCCTCCGAGTTATCTACTACCTGAGAGGTTTGACACGAACAATCAGATACGGAGCTGACAGAGGGATACCAAAAGCATCTACGGAGACCGCCCGGTCAGTATCCGAGATAAAAAGCAGATTGACTGAATCCGGTTTTCAGTTCGACAACGCCGGTAGCTACGCCGAAAAGCGGGATCTCGGCTATCTCGGAACGGCACTCCTGTATGCCGGGCTTCTTATTGTTTTCTCCACCGGCACTCTTGATAATATGCGTCAGTTCTCCGGCACCTTTTTACATGGCGTCGGGATGGCACTCGATCTGAACACAAACGATAGATATCGTGCCCTTGCCACCGGCCCTTTCACGACCGCACCGACCACTCTGCCTAAGATGAAAATCATGAGTCACCTCCTTCCGGATGCCACCTACCCCCTGGGGGCGGCTGAAGTGGTTTTCATCAATCCGACTGGCAAGGAGCACAGGGTTATCCTCAAAGCTCCCGATCCCTACCGCGCCGGAAACTTCGACATCTACATGGCCAGGATGCTCTATGAACCGACAATCTCCGTCTCTATAGATGAGCAACCCCGGTGTACAATGGCAGGATCATGCTGAAGCCTCTGGCGGCAAAAGTAGACGATTTTGGTTTTTATTCCTCATTTGTAGATGGAAATCTTGATGGAGAAGTCTATTACCAGCCTGAGAAAAAGCCGACTTAAGATGGTGCTGCGCCAGGGCAGCAATACCTTGATGGACAAGGTGCTGATTTTTCAGGTGGAACGCCAGCAAACAATGGGTAATATATCGTTCACGGTTGAAAGGATGGGGGTCTGGTCCGAGATCCATGTCGTAAAAAGGCGGCATATGCCCGTGGTTTTTATGGGAGGGGTTCTCGCACTTATTGGGCTCGGGATGAGGATTGCGATCAGGCCGCAACGGATTTGGCTGGAGGAGACGGCGGAGGGATGCAGGGTGAGGTTTCTGGGTGGAGATGCTGAAAGGCGGTTGAAGGTTGAAGGTTGAAGGTTGAGGCAAAGGCAGGTTGAAGGTTAAAGAAAGGTAGGTGGAAGGTTGTAGAAAGGCAGGTTGAATGTGGGCTAAACGTTGCAGGTTTTAAGCCTCAACCCTCAACCCTCAACCCTCAACTTTCAACCTCAATAAACCCATGTTCAATAAAATTACCAAATACTTAAGTTCTACGCGTTTCACCATCCTGCTCATCTGCCTACTTGGGCTGATGTTTATCATAGGTTTATGGGTGCCCCAGAAGAATCTGTTAAAGACGATTTATATCGAGTGGCAGAGAAATACTCCCGGTTTGGTTGCTTTCCTAGATGCGTTCGGGCTGACCTCTATCTACTCTTCGCCGATCACCATAACACTGTGGTTGCTGTTTTTCCTCAACCTGTCACTGGTGCTGTGGCAACGGATACCGCTCGTCAAAAGCAGAATTGCTATTTCAGATGCGAAGATTACCGATCCTGTGACTTCAGGAGGGTACCCGTATCGGAATTCATATCCTCTGCCGGTTGATCTGGATGAAGACAAAATTATCGAGGTACTACGTAAGAGTCGTTACACGGTACTGGGTGAAGCAACGGGTTTTTATGGGGTAAAGAACCGATTGGCACCGATTGCCTTCATGCTATTTCATCTCAGTTTCTTTCTGATTCTTCTTGGCGGACTGATAACCGTGTACACCGAGTTCATCGGTTATGTAGATCTGGCCCAAGGAGAATCATTTCAGGGGGAGTTTGCTCGTTACAATGCGAAACCCAGCCCGAAAATGCCTCAGATCGGCTCTATTCCGAATGTTTCATTTACAATCCAGAGTATTGAGCCCCAGGTGGTACGCAATACAGTTACCGGCATCCGAGTCAAGCTTGCCGACGCCGGTGGAAATATTCATGAAGTCGGCATCAATACCCCCTATAACGCTGACAATTCTTCGTTTGTCTTCAAGCATCTAGGTGTTGCACCGCTTTTTGTCCTGAAGGATGTTTCGGGTAAAGAGATACAAGGGGCATTTTTCAAGCTTGATGTTGTAAAAGGGAAGCAGGACAACTTCAGGCTTGGTGAGTTCATCTTTACGGCCGATTTTTTTACTGACTACGAATTTAAAGATGGAGCTCACACGTCAAAATCCATGGAGTTTGCAAATCCGGTGTTTGTTATTTCCGTCGAGCAAGATGGCCGCAAGTTTGCCGAGGCGGCAGTGTCGAAAAACAGTGCGATGGAATTTGCCGGGTACCGACTGGAAATGCTGGATATGCCTTTCTGGGTACGTTTTTACGTCGTCAAACAGCGTGGGCTTTCAATTTTGTATGCAGGATTTTAGTTGCTACAAATTGGCGTCATCTGGAGGTTGATTTTCTACAAGAGAGAGATTATCGGCGCAGTGCGTGAAAAGGATGGGGAACGCTGCCTGTTGGTTGCCGGGCGTTCCGAGTATTACAAGAGCCTGGCGGAAGATGAGTTTGACAAGTTGTTTAAGGGAATACTTGAAAGGCGGGCTGAAGGTTGAGGACTGAAGGTTTGAGATAACAGACCATGCGTTGAATTTCCTTCGAAATAGGCCCCGGCCTTGGCGTAGCCATAATGATGAACAACAATTTCCACGATATGGCCACCGGTCTGTTAGTCGGGAGCGGCTTCGCCCTGCATGCCATCCTCCGAATCCAGGCTTCCATGAACACGACGCAGGCAACCTGCCAAAATTTACTTGGGGCGCACCAATCAGGGCACCCGATTATTATTGTGCGTCAGCAGCGCTTTTGAGTGATGAGATTGTGATATCACGTAGCGGGATGTTAAGTATGTGGGATTTTTTCTCAGACAATGGTCTACGAGAGCGCAGGTTCATTGTAGTGGTCTGTTTTTTTGCGATGATCAGAATATTCCTCCTAAATGCCGCATACCCCGTATTTACCCCGGTAGACGAAGTTCAGCATTTTGATACGATCGTCAAACACGCTCAAGGCCAGATATTTAAACAGGGAAATATTCATTTCAACCTGAATCCCTGGTCAGCAAAAATGTGGGTTCTTTACGGATCGCCAGAGTATATGCATGATGTGCCGAAAGACACCGTCCCCCCTTATCGTGTAATGAACGACTCTGTTGCCGATGCCACCGCAAAAAAATTGGTTGGAATATTACCCAATCACGAAATTCATTCACCCCCCCTCTACTATTTCATTGCCGGTCAATGGCTCAATATCGGAAACCGGCTCATCTCGAATGACGGTTTTTTATTGTACTGGCTTCGCTTTATAAATGTGCCTTTCTACGGGTTACTGGTATGGCTCACCTACCTTTCCGGTAAAAAAATATTTCCAGAGGAAACCGCTCTTCGCATCGGTCTCCCTATGATTCTAGCCGTTTTTCCCAATGACATTTTCTTTTCTCTGAACAGTGATTGTTTTTCTCCACTGTTCTGTCTGATCGCGCTTTACCTGCTGTTTCGGATAGCCACCGGTGAGCAATCAGTTCTTTACTATACCTTCACCGGTTTGGCCATAGCCGCGACTCTGCTTGTGAAATTAACAAATTTTCCGGTGTTCACAGTATCTGTCGGCATTGTAATGATGCTCTTGTATCGGCGTTTAAGAGCTAAGAACGAGACGGTCTATGCGTGGCATTTTACTGCCTGTATGATTGCCGCTCTCCTTCCTGTTCTGATGTGGATGTGGTGGAATGTATCTGCCCTTGGTGATGTAATGGGAGTTGCAAGTAAAATGAAAGTTTTTGCAATAACTAATAAGCCATTTCCGGAGTGGTTTAATCATCCCATGTTCACCATTGATGGATTGAACGCCGTCGCAACTAACGTAAATATCCTGATTGACTCATTCTGGCACGGAGAGGTGGTCTGGGGAATGCGGACCACCGCGCCTTATGCGGCTGATTTGTTTTATTCCGCCACTTCGGTACTGTTCATTACCGCCGCATGTGTGAAGCTATATGCAACCCGCAGCAATTTCCGCTCGTCAAAATATCTGATCCGCCTAAGCTCTGCTCTGCTTTTGATCCTTTATGTCGGGTTCCTGATGGTGTTATCCATTAAGTTTGATTTTGGACACAGCCATGATCCATCACGGGAAAATCCGTTTTTTAACAAAGGACGATTTATCATTGGCGGCCTTGTGCCGTTCCTTATTCTGTATGTCGACGGATTACTGTATGTTTTGGAGAAGACAAAGCTTAAGATTAATCCGTTAGTGACCATCGGGGCTATTTGCCTGATTGTTTTAACATTCTCGATCATTTCAACGTATGGTATTTTTGGCAGCGCCTGGAACTGGTTTCATTTGTTTCTCTGAAAATGTCAGACGCGGCTCAATATGCTGAACTCAAACCCTAATAAATCGGATGAACGGAGGAATACCCCATGAAGACTAAATCCATTACTTTTGTCGGAGACTCCATAACCTCTGGTACCGGAGCAACAGCGGGAAACTCATTTGCCAGCCTGTGTAAAGCAAATTTCCCAAAGATGTTTCCTGAATATAGCTGGACCGTCTCCAACCTTGGAAAACCGGGGGCTACTTCAGATTTCTGGCTCAACGGGACCGGAGTGTGTGAAGGCGCTGTGAGGCAAAGAGAACAGAAAATACCCGCTTTATGCACGGCGAATAATTTCAGATGGATTGAAGACTTCCCGCCCAAGGCGTATCTGAAAGAAGCAGCCGATATAACGGTTTTCATGCTCGGCACAAATGACTGCGCCCCAGGCGGCATCCCGTTATATGACTTTACCATTGATATGCTTGAGATGCTTGTATCTCTGGTGACTCTTGGCAAACAGGTTGTGTTGATGACCCCTCCGGCGCTTAATGAGAAGTACTGGACAGGGGGCAGGAACAACAAGGTGTTGGCCGAGTATGCGGATGCCATAAGGAATCTGGCAGCGGCTAATAAACTCCCGCTTGTCGATAATTTTGCCACCTTTCAGGCCCGTTCCGGAAAAATAAATGATTACTTTCAACCGAATAAAATAAATGTAAACGGGACTGACCTTGATGACGGCATACACCCGAATGATGCGGGACATAAGCTGATATATGACGCTTTGCTAGCTTCAATTAAAACCATCCTGTCGACTCCCGTTCCAAAACCACCCGTGAAGGGCGCCGGTATTTCCCCTGCATCTGCGGCACTGCTTGGGTCTATGGTGTTCTGTACGTCGGAGTCACCGGTTTCGCGTCGCGCCGCGCTGAAATATTTTGCCGGAATGCTTACTTTAGCCATGATTCCGGATTCGAGTGCGTCGTTTAAGAAGCTGGTGCAATTGAAGGTTGAGGGTTGAAGGTTGAAGGTTGAAGGTTGAAGGTTGAAGGTTATCGATTATATCTGGCTAGAGGAGATCAGCGTGCGCAATACTGTCGTAATTTGCATGACGCTGGTTGTTGTTACCTGTGCCATCTATTTGCAGGTGGGAAACCACCCGTTCATTAGTCTCGACGATTATCCCTATGTAGTGGAAAATCCGCATGTCGCAGGCGGCATAACCGGCAAAAATATTGTCTGGGCCTTTACATCCGTTGACGCAGCCAACTGGCACCCGATAACCTGGCTATCGCACATGGCGGATGTCCAGATTTATGGTTTGAACCCTCGTGGCCATCACCTTACCAGCGTTTTTATTCATGCTGTCTCCTCCCTACTCCTTCTTCTTCTCCTGCTCCGTATAACCGGTTCACTGTGGCACAGCTCATTTGTCGCAGCTCTATTCGCGCTCCATCCCCTGCATGTGGAATCGGTGGCCTGGGTGGCTGAACGGAAAGATATCCTCAGCGCGTTTTTCTGGTTTCTCACACTGCTCTTTTATTCCGAATATGCGAAAAGACGCAATGCTGCTTCGAC
>Ga0194063_10002881_pt1 | contig 10502 bp, 5 predicted proteins | sample SepL3720m_MetaG_FD_155459 | JGI IMG/M metagenome (GOLD analysis project Ga0194063, IMG submission 155459) | Anoxic zone freshwater microbial communities from boreal shield lake in IISD Experimental Lakes Area, Ontario, Canada - Sep2016-L373-20m | ecosystem: Environmental > Aquatic > Freshwater >...
GGACAATGCGTATGGCAAACGGTATCATGGTCAACCATACGCACACCTGGTGGGGACCGGACTGGGACTGTCAGCTCGACGTGGTGACAGACAAGAGCCGGGTCGGGGTCTCCCTTTTTGCCAACACGGCGAATGGTTGTATCCGCGGGAAGGACTGGCACTTCATCGGCGTTCGCCACGAGTGCCGTCTGCAGCACGAGGGGTTCATTCAGGCGCTGGCGCATAGCGATCAGAGCCTGGTACGCTCGTCCTATGCCGACGCCCTGGAATCGTTCACAGTAGGAGCGCGTATCAACCGATTGCTCTACGGTTTCAGCCCCGAGCTGGACGTGGAGGGAATGTAATCTTCAATTAAGGGGAAAATGATGATGAAACGTTTTATTCTCGGCACAGTAGCAATCTGCTTGCTGTTCGTCCCGGCTCTGGCGATGGCCGATGGTGTCGAGTTACTCAGTAAGACAACGATCTGGCATGCCTTCCAGCAAACTGGCCCGCTGCTGGTTGCCCCTGCCGCCAGCAAGCCACCAGAAGGCTGGCGGGATGATGTAACCTGGAGATTCGATAGTCCCAGGAGTCAACCTCCCGCTGCGGAATGGAAGTCTGCCGATTTCGATGACCAGCACTGGATCATGGTGAACAATCCCGCACAGTCTCGCTCAGGAAGCGATAGGACTAGCTCCACTACGCTGTACTTCCGGGTAAATGTCGGCATCAGCGATCCGGCGCAGGTGGCGGGGTTGACACTGTCATTGAGGTACCGTGGTGGTGTGGTGGTCTATGTTAATGGTACCGAGGTCGGACGCAAAGAGATGCCGGATGGTAAAATTGCTCCACTGACACCCGCAAATGAATATCCGTTAGAGGTATATACCTCGACTGCCAATGATAAAGAAAAGGCCGTTTTGCGCACGCGGACGGCTGAAATCGCCATCCCGAATACGTTACTGCGCAAAGGGATTAATGTCGTGGCTATCGAGAACCACCATGCCCCGTACCGACAGGAAGCACTCTTTGGCGATAGATTTTCCGCAGCCAGTATGGTCTGGCCTACCGCCGGAATTATCTCGGCAAATCTTAAGGCCACCACAAATGCCGGGATTGACATCCCACAGCGCCCGGCAATACGCATCTGGAACGCGGGAACATATGAGCCAATAGGCCGCGAGGTAAGTGATGCTGATACATTTGCAGCATTGAAACCGGTAACCATGCAGGCCGCCCGTAATGCAACCGCTTCGGGGCAGGTCATTGTCAGTGGTGACGCTCCCCTGGGAGTCATTACCGCCGTACCGGCAGCGTTGCAAGGGCCTAACGGCGCGACAATTCCTGCCAGCACAATTCACGTACGCTTTGCATTACCTCGTGATGACGACAGCAAGCGCTTTGCTCCACTTAGCGATACCGCGCCGGTGGATGCCAAACTAGTACCAGTGTGGATCTCTATCGATGTGCCTGCAGATGCCAAACCTGGTGTATATAAGGGCACGTTGGTGCTGAAAGCGCAGATAGAGAGCAAGGTATCGCTGCAACTGGAGGTTTTCGATTGGGTCATGCCAGAGCCAAATAAGTGGAAGACCTGGTCGCTGACATACCAGTCACCAGAGACACTGGCAAGCCAGTACAAGGTTCCGCTCTGGTCGGACGCGCACTTTGCACTTATTGAGCAATCGATGGCATTCCAGGCCAAACTAGGGCAGAAAATGGCGGTAATCTATGCCATTAACAGCTCATTACTCGCACGGAAAACGATGGTACTCTACCGACATGAGGGTGGAAAAATCGTTCCCGACCTAAGCGCCGTCGAAAAGTATCTGACACTATACCAGAAATACATGGGTACTCCTGATACAATAATGTTGCACCTCTGGGATTCAAATGTTGATAATGGCAGGATCACTGATCGCAAAGCTGTTATTCCGGTAACCTTCCGCGACGGAGACACTTTCAAAGAGGAATTACTTCCCCAATACGGCCAGCCCGGCTCCGATGAATTATGGCAGGCCGTTGTCGCAGGTATCAAGGAGATTATGGTGAAACTGAACTGGCCGGAGAAACGGCTCATGTTCGGACAGACCAATGACGAATCGACAGGTGCAGAAGTAACCGCCTTTTTTGCGAAAAATTTCCCCGATATTCCATGGGTCGTCTACACACACGGTACGCCGCCCAGTGCACCGCTGAAACTCGGCTTCAAAATCTCTCCAGGTCAGGGCGGCGGGAGAAATAATCCGGGCTGGGTCACCCGCGAGTACCCGCATATCACCAATTTGCGCCAACATCTGGAGCAACAATGCGATCCTTTCAACTATCGTGTTGGAGCATTGGTGGCGTTGATCGAGGGTTTCAATGGACCGGGCGGTATTGGACTGGATTACTGGAGTATTGATTACCTGGATGACAAAGGGCGCAAGCGGTCTTATGGCAACTTCCAGGGAGGGAATTTGGGCAATTACTGGTTCCGAATCATCCGAGGTGCACCGGTAACACTGTTAGCACCAGGTCCTCAAGGCCCGATATCTACCATTCTTTTCGAGAACTATCGCGAAGGATTCCAGGACGCGCAGGTGATGATCTATGTAGCCAGCAATGCCAAAGACCCGAAGCTACCGACAGAACTTGCTAAGCGTGCCAGCGATACCCCTGCACATTTGATCGACCAGGGTGACTTGCGAAACTGGAATCAAGGCGCGGGACATGGCTGGTACGATGAGATCGGCCGTCTCTATCGCATCGCGGCGGAGATGAAAGCGGTAATAGGCCAGCCTGAATGATCAAGCTACATTTCTGATTGACTAATTAATCCTGATGGCAACTGCTAACCGCCCTGTGCATTTTTTGCACAGGGCGGTGCTACAGACAGATACCGGGGAATTGGACGATAATACTATCAAGTGATTCGCGCACAAGAAGCTGTGAAAATTATCTTTGAATTAAGCACGATACGATGAGTCTCGCCGGAGGGGTGCTCGATCTCTTCCGCCAGCAGACGGACGGAGCGGTGGCCCATTTCGGCAAAGGGCTGGATTACCGAGGTTACCGGGAAGGGGGCGACGACTTCGTCGAAAGTAGCTACTGACAGGTCTACAGGAATAGCCAGTCCTGCTGCCTGGGTCGCGGCCAGCAAGGCAGTACCTAGCCAGTTGGCAGTGGTGGCCCAGACGGCTGTGGGTCGCTCCTTCACCAGCCATTCGCGAATTATTGTTACTGCCTGTTGGGGTACCATCTCAATATCCATCGTCAACACCAGGGATGGTATCTCGGTTACATCTGCCTCACGCAAAGCACGGGCGTAGCCACAATATCGATCCTCAGGTGTGCTGCCATGTGCAAAACGGATGAGACCTATCCGGGTATGGCCCAAAGACAACAGGTGGTTTGTTAGTGCATATCCTGCCCTCGAGTTGTCCGAGGTGATGCAGTTCACTTCAATAGCAGCGGGATACTGATCTACCGCCACCGAGGGCAGTCCGGTTCGAAGGATAGCAGTAGCCAGGCGTGTGTTATCACGCTCATGATTGGGAATAGAAAGGGGGGACCAGATGAAGCCGCGCACGCCATGTGCGCGCAGTTCCTCTACGCTGGCTAAAGCCACCTCAATATCGTCATGTACGTGACGTGCCACCATACCGTAGCCACGTTCCCGAAGTTCTTGATCAATGTGAGGTAAAATATATGCGGCAAATCCGGCGATGACGCCTATCAGGCGAGTGGAATTAGTCTCACTTGCGCCCCAATTCTCTGCCGGGGCGACGAATGTACCACGCCGTTCCTCGCGAACGAGATAATGCAGGCCAACCAGGCTACGCAGCACCAGATCCACGGTCGCAGGACTGGCAGCAAACTCCACCGCTAATTCCCGTACACCGGGCAATTTCTCCCCGACGGCCCACTTGCCTGCGCAGATTTGCGCAGTCAGTACCTGTCGAATCCCTTCCTGTCGTCCCCTTGGTTTCATCACAATCATCCCTTCACTGCCGCAGAGAACTCACTCTCTACGAAATATTTCTGTGCGGCGAAAAACACCAGTATGCATGGAATCATTGTAACAAGGCTTGCCGCCATGAGCAAGTGCACATCTGTGGAGCCGTACTTGCCGGTGAAATTTGCCAGTCCCAGCGCTATTGTTGCCTTCTCTTTGGAATTCATATAGATCAACGGTCCCATGAAGTCATTCCAAGTGCCAATGAAGGTGTAGATAGTAACTACGGCGATGACCGGCCACGACATTGGCAACATCAGTTGCCAGAAGATACGCCAATTTGATGCGCCATCTACGCGCGCCGCCTCCAGCACCTCATTGGGGATTGAGGAGAAGAATTGGCGGAACAGGTAGACGAAGAAAGCACTGCCGAACCAGGCAGGAATTATCAGTGCTGCTAGGTTATCCACCAGCCCCATAGAGCGGAAGAGGATGAACACCGGGATCATCGTCACCTGCCCCGGCAGCATCATGGTGGCCAGCATTACAATGAACAACCCTTCCCGACCGGGGAAGCGGAACTTGGCGAAGCCGAAGCCCACCAGACTGCAGGAGAGCACCTGGCCGATGACGCAGAGGACTGTAACAACGATGGTATTGGATAATCCATTCTGGAAATCCAGTTTGGCCATGGCCTCAGGAAAGTTCTTCCACTGCGCTATTTGCGGAAGTAATTGTAATGGTTTCGCCGTTTCCGCGGCGGTTTTCAGACTCGTCATGGTCATCCAGATGATCGGGAAGAGGAAAGCAAAAACGATCAGCGCCAGAAAAGCATATGTGACCAGACGGGCCGGACGGTCACTCCCCCGCCCTTCAATCTCATAACAGGCGGCAATACCAATGATAGTTAGTATTCCGCCTCCAATAAGCCCGGTCAAGCCGTAGTTAGCATTCATAAAAATCAACACTGGTACGGCTATTACAATGACTACTGCCATCCAGAGGTACATCGATTTTATCTGTTGTTTCGCTGTTGTGGTTGTTGTCATATCACTCTCCTGTTAGTTCGCGCTCTCTGAATACATCATATTCTTCATCAGCCGAAGTACTATCAACGTCACCACCAGGATGACGCCGAATAGAATCCAGGCCATGGCACTGGCATAGCCCATAAGGTAGCCCCCGAACGCCGCCGCGTACAGGTTCACCGCATAGACCCTGGTTGCGCCATCTGGGCCTCCGCCCGTCATCACCTGAATAACATCGAAGACCTTAAAGGATCCGATGATCGCCATAATAAGATTGAATTGTACGATAGGCGATATCAGGGGAAAGGTGATCTTCCAGAAGCGTTGCCAGGCATTGGCACCGTCGAGATCGGCAGACTCGTAGATATCCTGTGGTACACCCTTCAACGCGGCCAGGTATATGACCATACTACCGCCGACGCCCCACAAAGACATCACTACCACCGCAGGTATCGCCCACTTGGCGGCATCTGGGCCAAACCAGTTCGGTGGAACCAGATGGAACCACCCCAGAACGGGCCGCAATACCGCATTCACCAGCCCCTGGTCATTATCAAAGGCACGCTTGCCGATGGCCGCCAACACCACACCACCGATGAGCGACGGCAGGAAGAACGCCGAACGGAAGAAAGCAATGGTACGTAATTTTGCACTTACCAGCAACGCCAGCCCCAGCGCGACAATCTGTGAAGCTGGAACAATTAGGACGGTGAAGTACAGCGTTACCATCAATGACTTACGGAAATCTGGATCGATATTGAAGAGCTGATCGTAATTAGATAGCCCCACCCAGCGTGCTGAATCAAAGGGGGATAGCGGCGACCACTGGGTGAATGAGAGTATCAGCGACACAAGCATCGGCCCGAGGACAAATACCAGAAAGCCTAACAGCCAGGGTGAGATAAAAGCCAGTCCACTTACTTCATCATGCCAGCGTTGAATTCGTCGCCAGCGCATAGCAAAGAAAATCCCCGCGCTGACAATGAAGAGTAACAACGCGCCGATCCCCACCTGCAGCACAATGCCCCAGGGCATCGGGGGGCCGGTGGGAGGATGATTGCGCGGCATATTGCGCTCCCGCTCCCAATCCACTACCAATGCGGAAGCGGATTCACTGGTAGGCACTTTGTTATATTTCACCGAACGGTCAACATCATCAAAGAATTTCCCCAGGAAACTCTTGATGCTGGGCCAGTAGGGGATCTTCGCTACTGCCGTAGTTTTCTGCCAGACTTTAAAATTCTCCGGGTTCCCCTGTTGCTTGAGGAAATCATCGGATTCAGCCACGCTCTTCAGCACCGGGATGATATACCCTTTGCTCGCCAGCTCGGTTTGCCCTGGTCTGCCGGTGAGATAACGCACCAGCTCAAATGCTTCATGTGGATATTTACTCTTTGCTGCCACAGCCCAGCCAATGGCTACGCTGGCAGAGGAGAACTCTTTGCGGATGTGCGGTACCGGCACTACTGCCCACTTCATGGGGGTGCCATCCGTATGCAGCGCTTTCTTTTTGAAACCCGGCATCGTCCAGTAGCCATCTGGTCCATAAATGCCCGAACGGCCGCCGCAGAACAGGTCGCCATCCAGATTGCCCCCTCCCTGCGAAGCGAAACCAGAGCCGACGGGATTGTAGGCGGTATTATCTACCCAGCGTGCGCGGCGAATCTGTTCCAATGCACCCTGTGCGCCCGACTCACCGAGAAGAATTTTGGTCTCGTCTTTATCATCCGAGCCGGCGAAAATTTGCCCGCCATAATTCCAGATAAATGTCCGCGTGCCGTATTGGTGGCCACCGATAGTCCCACCATAGATACGCTTTTCCGGGTCATTACTAGGGGAAAGATCGGCGATTTTGCGCATGGCGTTATTATATTCATCCCAATTCCAACCGTTATATGGTATTGGCCCCAGCCCCGCTTTATCCCACAATTCGGTATTAACATACATGCAGAAAGGGGTAGACCAACATGGCAATGCGTACTGTGGGCCAGCACCTTCCCACTTGCCGTCAAACTTGAACCAGTTCAGCAACTGCGGGTAATAATCATCCAGCCAGGCACGGCCTTCTTTGTTCACGTCATCGGCGATCATGCCGTCGAGCTTGTGCAGTATCCCTTTATCCGCCCAGATGGAGAGGTTATCATCGGTGACATAGAAGACATCCGGCGGGGTATCGCCCACTGTGGTCACCAGCACCTTCTCGTCAAAGTTCGGCGCACCGATCACCTCTACTTCTACCTGCTTGCTGCCAGCGGGTTGTTTGCCATTGTAATCTGCAGCGTAACTGTTGGCGATCTTCTGCAGCAGCGCCGTCTCCACGTCATCTCCCCACTGTACGACACGCAGGTGTATCTTCCCCGCGTGGCTATTGGAAACCTCACGGTTGATAACATGGGTGAACGCCCAGATAATAATCACTGCCACCAGCACGCCTAATGAGATGCGTACGAATGAAGAAACCGATGCCCATGACATAATTGCTACTTCCTTTTTATTTATCTAATTCCTGCGCGTTGGCTATTTATTTCCCTCTGTCACACTCAACACCAGGCGGCCATCCTTCAGACTGATTGTCTGCTTACCGATTACTATCGTATCATCCTTAATTTCAGCCTTCGGCTCAGGGCCACCTGTCAGGCACTTGATTGTTACATCTACATCGCCAATCTTCAGCGTCTTCCCATCGGCTTTTCCAGTTGTTACCAGCAGACCCTCTGCCCCACTGGCACCAGTGAAGTCCACCGCGAAGCAAGTGCCATTGCCAATGGTGAGGATACTGATCTCGCCTTTCGGTGCTGTCCACCAGTATCGGCTGGCTCCTTCCTGGATTGTACCCCAGTCAAAATTACGTCCATATGCACGCACTTTAAGTGCCGTATCCGGTTTCGCTATCATATATCCATTTGTTCGACGCAACAGAGTTGTGATAATTATATCATTGCCATCCTGCCAGCGGTTGCGCCAGGCGTAGAAATCCATCCTGCTATCACGATAACAGAGTGGCAGCACTTCCGCCGGATAGCGCTCTTTTAAGTCAAAAGGCCAATTCACAAAGGAGCTTATCACCACCTGGCAATAGCCGGTGGCTGTATCGTATGGCCAGCCATTGCGAGTATCGGACTCAGCCATGAGATGATTATAGAACCACTTCATAGCAGCGCGCTGGTCATCATTGACCAGGCCCAGCCCCTGGGCGAAGTACCCACCGCCACACATACCCTCGCGAAGCCAAACCTGGCCAGGATAACCGCCGCGTATTGGCGATACACTCAGATTGCCATCGCGCACGAGTGTCTGGTATACCCATTTCAGCTCCATCATACGAGCATTGGGTCGCGGGCCAGTGCCGAAATCCATCCCCTTCGACACCTTCCACATATTCAATGCGGTTACGAAGGCCTCCTGTGAGGACATTGATCCGGTGCCGTCACCTTCCTCGAAGAAGCCGCCATCACCCCACCCTTCGGACAGATTGCGAACCATGCTCGCTTCGCTTATCTTCAGCAGCTTGTCGATGCGTGCCTGGTCTACCCACTTGTCACCGGTAACGGCCAGCAACGCGGTAGCGGCTCCGCCGACCATCATGCCAAAGTGATTCGAGCCTGGTGGCATAGTGCCACGCACCAGGTTTTCCAGGTTCATAACCTCGCCGGCGTCCTTAGTCTCTTTTCCTTCGTCATATTCTGCTATCGAACGGCAAAACTTCTCCCGCGTAGCATCATCCCATGCTTCATAGCAAAGGTCATATGCCAACGCGTATGGTGCCAGCGACGGCCCGGCACGCAGACAACCACCCGGCTTGCGGAAACCATAGCGGTCATCGCGATCGCGGATGCCTTTCAGGCCTAGCTCGAAAGCCTCTTTGGCCAGGTCGGCATACTTCTGCTCTCCGGTCAATTGATAGAGGAAGCCGAATCCGGCAGCGGTGCTCACATTGTAACAGCCATCCGATAATCCGTTGGAGCCGCCATCATATGCAGCGCGGGAATGGCTTAATATCGTGGGCATACTCTCGCCATCCTTGCCATTCAGCAAGAAACGTAAACGTGCGATAATAGCCTTGCCTTCCGGTGTTTTGGCACGTTCGCGGAGCGCAGGTACATCGGTTTTGCGGAAAAGCAGTCGTGGGTGCTCACCGGGCTGCACCGGGACAAAATCCTTCACCGGGATCCACCATGGCAGGTCTGCTGTCGCGTCATGGCGCTGCACTCCTTCATACACTTTACCGTCAAAGCCGCCCTCTCTGATAACTGGGTCAGCAACGCCATCTATGGCCACTGACACCTTATATGCGCCGATGATATTATTTTCTACAAAATGACCATCAATGATAAAGGTATACGTACATGGTGTCAGATCAAGTGTCTTAGTAGCTATTGTTATTGTGCCGGATACTGTATCACCATCGTAAGTTACTGCATTTTCTGCCAGGGTAAACCAGCCAACTCCATATATATCGTCCTTTTTGCTCAACGTCCCATAACTTGAGGAGATGAGTTTATTATCTGCATAACCCAACTTCACTACCATGCAACGCTCGCCATATGTCGGCAATCCACCTACCAATGCGCCTTGCAAATTGAGGTTGAATGTCATCTCTTTCGGACGTACTGTGGGAACATATGTTTTGGTAGCGCCAGTGATCTTTCCTCCTCTGCCGATTGAGCGTGCTGATTCATCCTTACTATTGATCTTTCCTGTTGTGTACGTGCCATCCATCTTACCATCAGCGGTAACAGTGGCATCAATGTCGACAGGTACACTAAAGGGTTTAAAGTCCGTGGGAATCCACAAGTCAGAGGTAAGATAGACGATTGCATGCCCCTTGACCTTGCCATCTTTGATAGCAACCTGCGACATGTCAACGTACTCATAACTCCTGTTGAAATTCTTGCGACTGCTGCCCATCGCCGCTACCCACTTGCCATCACGCTCATTTGCATAGATATAGAGTGGCTTGGTACCGTTACCGAAGAAACCCGTAAGGGATATATCCCAACGGCGGGGTGTTTGTTGCGCAACAGCAGGAATTATGGTACTTACCATAAGAATGACCAACAACAAGTGATAAACAGAAATTGATCTCATTGCGAAAAGCCTCCTCAAAACATATACATGCAAATCTGGGGCATTGTTTGAGAAAGCATCCACCAGCATATTTGGTATTGCTTGCTCTCTCATATGGTTCGCCAATCATATGACTCGCCACTAGAATGGTCGTCCATTTACAAAGCACCATGAACGAGCACATCTGCATGCCAACAGGCCATTAGCAATAATTATACTTGTCCTAGTACAGTAAGTCAAGTGCAACCGTAACGACTGGTGATTCATAATTCGTTGCCAAACTAACCTGTAAACCAGTACAATTACTACACGTTTGCATTGCGACAGATATTCCAGTCGTATAAAAGGGACAATATTTAGTTGAACAGCCAGGTAACTATGATAGGAAGCGCGGAACTTAAGGTAATCCAGGCTACTCTGCGCGTGGATGCAGGACGCGATGCTTCGATCAGAGAGACTGCCGGTAAGCAACCTGACTGGCGTAAAGT
>Ga0194063_10002882_pt1 | contig 10497 bp, 7 predicted proteins | sample SepL3720m_MetaG_FD_155459 | JGI IMG/M metagenome (GOLD analysis project Ga0194063, IMG submission 155459) | Anoxic zone freshwater microbial communities from boreal shield lake in IISD Experimental Lakes Area, Ontario, Canada - Sep2016-L373-20m | ecosystem: Environmental > Aquatic > Freshwater >...
ACCAGAGGCGTCAAACTCAAGACCGAGCCAGATGGACGCATGTTTCCTGTCACCGATTCCTCCCAAACCATCATCGACTGCCTCATGTCCGCCGCAAGGAAAGGCCGTGTTCTAGTTCTGACCGAGACAGGCTTGAAATCAGCCCGTCAGCGAGAATCTGGCGGCTTTGACCTCACACTCACAAACGGCAGCACCCTCGAGTGCGATCGTCTTCTTTGGGCCGGCGGGGGATGCAAGACAGAATCCCACCCCGCAGTGCAACTAGGTCACACACTCGCAGCCCCAGTCCCCTCGCTTTTCACCTTCCATGTGAATTCTCCTTGGTTAAGAGAACTCGCCGGGGTCTCACTCGATCCCGTGCAGGTGAGCGTTCCCGAAACTGACCTCAAGCAAACCGGCCCCGTTCTTTGCACCCACACTGGGTTAAGTGGGCCGGCAATCCTGCGACTCTCAGCCTGGGGCGCTAGAAATCTTCACGACAAAGGCTACCGATTCGATCTCCAGATCAACTGGCTTCCAAAAACATCTCCCGAATCGCTTTTGGCGGAAATGCAATCCCGTCGCGAGACAAGTGGCGGTCAAACCCTGTTACGCTCACGATGGAATCCTCTCCCAGCTCGTCTATGGGAGCAACTCATCGGACAAGCTGGTATCAGCGATGACACTCGATGGGCGAAGTTCAGCCGCGCCTCCGCCCTTGCTTTGGTGAAAGCTCTTTCCTGTACGACAGTCAACGTCACCGGAAAAAGCATGAACAAAGAGGAGTTCGTCACCTGTGGCGGGATTCCCCTTCCCGAGGTTGATTTTAAAACCATGGAAAGCCGACTAGTGCCTGGACTCTATTTCGCCGGCGAAGCCCTCGACATCGACGGCATCACCGGCGGTTACAATTTCCAAAATGCCTGGACGACAGGCTGGATCGCTGGACAAGCCATGGCAACGAGGTGAACCAAAATCAACCGTGCGGAGATCGTATAAAGAGTGTCAAGATGCCGCCGATACAAAGAAGTGTGCCTGATGCAATAAAGGACGATTGGAAACTGCCTCCACTATTGGCAGTGAGAATCTGCTGAACTTTAGGGAACACGAGCCCACCGACTCCCCAAGCAGTGAAGAGAACCCCATAATTGATTCCAAAGTTTTTCAGCCCCCAAAAATCTTTCGCGAAGGATGGGAAAAGAGCGAGGTTCGCGCCGTAGTTAAAGCCGATTAGCGTAGCCAACATCACGATGACGAATGGCAAGGTTTCCTTACTCGAAGTCACGGGGATTGCGATAAACATTAAGCCAGCTTGAATCAACAGAACGAGCATCAGAGTCCAACGCCTGCCAATTTTATCCGAGAGGATTCCAGCAATGACGCGCCCTCCGGCGTTGCCGATAGCCATGACAGCAACGGCAATAAAAGCTTGCGAACCCATGCTCTTCTTCGCCATTCCGCTCACACTGGCAATGACCATCAAACCTGCGCCTGCGCCGATGGCATAGATGACCCACAAAAGATAAAACATCGGACGACGGAGGATTTGACTGGCGGTAGCATCATTGACCGCAGTTTGAGCCACACTGGAGGAGGATTTGCTCGCAGCACTAAATCCCAGCGGAGGATTTTTGAGCATTTGAGCGAGTCCACAAACGATCACGGTAAAGGCAGCGCCAAATAAGAGCATCGATTTTTGAAGACCGAAGTGAGCGAGCACATATTGGGAAGTCGGAGCGAGATAAACAGGGGCCAGTCCAAATCCTGCCACAACGATCCCAGCTACCAACCCGGTCTTCGCTGGCGGAAACCACTTCAGTGCAGGGGGAGTCGCAGAGGAGTAACCAAAACCGATTCCCATTCCTACAAGAACGCCGAATCCGAGCAACCAGACCGAGTAACTATTCGAGGTGGAAATCAGCAACATTCCAGCCCCTACGAGTAACCCGCCAATGGTAGCAGTCACACGCGGACCAAACTTATCCTGACAGCGGCCAGCCAAAATCATCGCAAAGGCAAAAACGAGACAACACAACGCGTAAGGATCGTTGAGTTGGCTACCCTGCCACCCAAACTCTTTACTGATCGATTCCTTAAACATGCTCCAGGTGTAAAGCACGCCAAGCGCCAGATTGATCCCAAGGCCAGACAAAGCAACGATCCAGCCGTGATTTTTTGAGAGATTGGGGGAGTCCATGAATGATCTCAGAAAATATAAAACCCAAAAGCCACTGGCAAACTAACAAATTCTTGCGGCCAGTAATTTGAGCACGTCAAAACCCACCCACACTTACGGTTGGCACATTTGATGCTGAACAAAAATTGAACGCAGGGTTGGACAACGGAAACCGAGCTTACGTTCAAAAATTGCCGCTAACAAAAAACACCTCCCATGAAAAAAACAAAAACTCTCGCCGTAGTCGCCTCCGCGCTCGTATTGCTCGGAGGAGTCGTTTGGAATGAATCAGGGAATAAAGCCTCCCCACAAAAATTAGCGTCCCCTGCCCTGCCTAACGCATCGCATTCTGCGGGACTGACTGATTCCGTTCATTTGCCGGAGGGCGGGTCATCAGGCGCGCAGAGCATTGTTCCACCCTCGAGTACATCGGTCGCTTATTCCGGAACACAGAACACAACTCCCGCTTCAACACGTAGTGAGGACACTTCGTCCAACTCGGATCCAGCATCAACGACAACTCCCACCACAGCCCCATCCTCAACGGCGGCTCATGCGGCAGAAGAAAAGATGAGGTCATCCAAAAGTGCGTTTGAGGTTCTAAATGGGATCTCACTCAGCGATCCCGACGTGCGGGCGCTGGCCGTAGCTAGACTGACCGAGCTTGAAGATGCGCGAATGGCAATGGTTCTTGAGCAGGCCGACAATATGGGAATCCCTGTGCGCATCGAAAGCCCGCATGGCAAGATTTCGATATTGCATTCCTTTGAGGGTGATAGGCCAGTTTATCGAACAACAAACAACAAAAATGCGGCCATTAGCAGTGGAGCAAACCTCATTCAATCGAGCCCCTATGGATTAGATGGCACAGCCATCAAAGTCGGTGTCTGGGATGCGGGCTCCATTCGAGCCACCCACCGAGAACTCACAGGACGCATCGAGTTAAATAATCCTACTGCGCCCAATGATGATCACTCAACCCACGTGGCTGGAACAATTACCGCCTCTGGAGTGAATGCCGACGCCAAGGGAATGGCTCCCAAGGCTACGATTGCTTCCTATGACTGGGACAATGACTATGCAGAAATGACGGCCTCTGGTGCGGCCACTGCTGGGGATACCACAAACGTTCCCATCTCCAACCATTCCTACGGATACGGTGCCACAGCGAGCGATATGGGTCGCTACGAAACTGAGGCGAGTACAACGGACGCTTTGGCTGCCGCTTTGCCCTACTTCCTTCCCTTCTGGGCTGCCGGCAACGAACAAGACACTCTGACGAGCCTCGGGGGCTACCAGTCGATCACTTACAATGGCCTTGCAAAAAACATCATCACTGTCGGTGCCGTGAATGACGCCGTTTCGGGAGGCATCCGCTCCATTACCGCTGCCACAATAGCCTCCTTTTCGAGCATGGGACCTTGTGATGATGGTCGCATCAAACCGGATCTGGTTGCGAACGGGGTGAATCTCTATTCCAGTGTTTCCTCAAGCGATTCCGCCTATGATGGAACTTATAGCGGCACAAGTATGGCTACTCCCTCCGCTGCGGGATCCGCAGCTCTTGTCGATCAACTCTATCAAAAGTCATTCGCTGGGATGCGGCCTCGCGCCAGCTTGCTCAAAGCCCTTCTCATTCATACAGCGGATGACTTGGGTCGCCCTGGCCCTGATTATCAGTTCGGATGGGGACTGGTGAATGTGAAGGTAGCCTGCGATGTCATTCTTTCACATAAATCCACATCCACAGCCCCAAAAATCTTTGAGGCCAGCCTGACGAATACAGTGAAAACCATCACCCAATCTTTCGTTTGGGACGGCAAGAGCCCAATTCGCGCTACTCTTTGCTGGACCGATCCTGCGGGAAAGGCGCAGACAGTAGTTCACAGCCGGACTCCCAATCTCGTCAACAATCTCGACCTCAAAATCACAGGGCCCGACGGGACTATTTATATGCCATTTGTGATGCCCTTTGCCGGAACATGGACCCAGGCCTCGATGTCGGCATCAGCAACCACAGGCAAAAACAATGTCGATAACGTCGAGCAGGTTCTGATCTCTACACCAAACCGTGCCGGAACCTACACAGCCAGCATCTCCGTAGATGGTACTATCTCCGGCAGCCAAGCTTACTCGCTTGTGATCACTGGATCAACCGCAGGCGCAACGCCAACGCCAACGCCAACGCCAACGCCAACGCCAACGCCAACGCCAACGCCAACGCCTACCCCAACGCCTACCCCAACGCCTAATCCAGCCCCAACGGTATTCTTGACAAGTCCCACCAATGGATTTTCTACCCTCATTGGAACCTCGGTAAACATTGCCGCTACAGCTACGGATTTGACATCCAATGGCGCACAAGGAGTAGTAACAAAAGTCGATTTCTACAATGGATCGACGTTGATCGGTTCGGATACCGCAGCTCCCTACACCGTGAGTTGGACACCATCGCAAGCGGGCAGCTACACCCTCTCCGCAGTTGCGACGGATTCCCAAGGCGCCTCCTCAAAGTCCAGCGGCATCTCCGTTGTCGTTGTGTCTTCGCAGCAGACGCCATCGATTACATACTTCTTCCCATCTTCAGGAACACCCGGGGCTGAGATTTACATCGTGGGCACCAATTTATCGGCTGTTAATAGTGTCAATTTCAACAAAGTAGCCGCATCCACATTCAGCGTGGACTCCTCAACGCTTGTTATTGCCAGAGTGCCTGGCAGCGCCACCACTGGCCCAGTAAGCGTTTTCGGAGGAGGATCCAATGCCCAAAGTTCGGAGAAATTCATCATTCTTCCAACCAAAAACACAGTCGTGATCAGCCAGATTTACGCGGATGGTGGGCGCAACTGGGCTGACTACACCCACGACTTTGTCGAACTTTACAATCCCGGCACAGTCCCCCTGAGCCTGACAGGTTGGTCACTTCAGATTGCGATGCCGGGCACCAGCGCTTGGTGTGTTATTCCGCTCATCGGAACGATTCCCTCGCGCGGATATTACCTCGTCGGGCTTTCTGGGAAGAACAGCTACAGCAACCTGCCTCAAACCGACGCCAACGGAGATTTCGACTTAGGTGGTCGCCAAGGCAAAGTCGCCCTCATGAAATCAATCACCCCGATTAAAGGTCAATCCCCCGTTGGAATATCCACCCTTTTGGATTTTGTCGGATACGGCCAAGCCAATGCCTACGAAGGAAGTTATGCCGCCCCCGCTCCAGATAGGTATTACAGCATTCTGCGGGAGAGAAATACCGACACGAATACAAATGGTTGGGATTTCATACTCGATTACGCAAACCCCCGTAATACGGCCACACCCGTCATTTCGACTGAACTCAGACGTTAATCGATTCGAAGACTGGCTGCTGATTTGCACTTAACTGCATGAAAAAACGTATTGCCCCTTGTTTCAAAGGCAACCGCGAGACACCATGTCATCCATGGAAAGTCATGAATGGTCGGAAAACACAGACGAAGGGAAAATATACTATCGGGCAAACCACTTGGGTCAGCGGTGGACCATCATGACGACCATGGAGAAACGTGATCCGACATGGACCGATATCAAGCCTGTGCCGCTTTCTGTCTGGCGCGAACTGCGAGATATCGTTTGGAAAAAATACCAACGGCGACGGTGCACATGGGACCGGGTGGCGGAATTAGATCGAATTATTGGCGATTAGTTTTTGACCTCGAGCAGTCGTGTAAAAAAATAAATGTAGCCGAATGCAAGGATACCGAGAATGACAAGAGCAGGAAACAAAACCGAGATCCAATCGAGGCTGGTCTTTTCTTTCAAGAGTGGGATTTCTTTTTTGACCTGCGGAGATGACTCGCGCTGAATGGCTTTTTCGAGAGCAAAGGTGAGATGCTCAATCAATTCAGGGTAGGATGCGTAGCGTTTATCTGGGAGCTTTGCCATCATTCGGTTGATGACATAGGCGGTCTCGTTGGAAACTGAGGGCGCAAAGCTTTGAAGACTCACGGGGCGGCTTTTGAGCTGCTTGAGGGCGACCAGCGAGGGACTCTTGGCATCATAAGGAGGGCGACCTGCCAGGGCGTGAAAGAGCGTGCCACCCAAGCTGTAGATATCGCTTCGGTAATCTTCCGGCTTTTCATCAAGTTTCTCTGGCGCGATGTAGTAGGGCGTTCCCCAGATTTCGTCGCAAGAAACCGGTGAGTCGTTCATGGCCGTGGCGAGACCAAAATCCACCAACTTGAATGTCTGCGAATCAGAACACAAAATATTCGCCGGCTTGATATCGCGGTGAATGAGACCTTTTTCAAGAGCGGCATCGAGGCCTTGAGCGATCTGGATACCCAACTTCAGCACCATGACCTCCGACACTGTTTTTCTTTCCTGGATGAGGTCGTCTAAAGATCCACCGCTTATTAACTCCATTGCGAGGTAAAATTGCCCTTGGGCCTGACCGAAATCGAAAACCTTCACCACATGCGGATGGTTGATGAGGGCAGTAGTGCGAGCTTCTCGGGAGAGATTCTCGCATTCAACAGGGTTATCGTGAAGTGAGATTTTTAAGGCTTTGAGAGCAACGGGCCGATCCAGATTGATATCGACGGCGGAGTAAACGGTGCCCATGCCACCTTGTCCGAGAAGCGCGAGAACGCGGAAATGATTAAAGAGCGATCTGGCTTTGAAAGATTGCCCACACTCCGGACAACACACATCGGTGCAGGGAGGAATTCCCGTTACATTGATAGAAGATTGACAAGACGGACAGGATTCTACGAGTAGATCAGAATAAGACGAATCGTCAGGTGTCACATTTAGGGTCCGCTATTTTTGGGAGAAGTATTTACCCAGCCCATATGGGTGAGTAAGGTGAGTAAGTGGTAGATAATCTGTATGCGCCAGTCTGTGCAATTCAAATCAATTTATGGATACAATAGTCAAATTTGCTGTCGGGCTCGAGGATGCCGACGAGAGACTGGATCGCTTTCTTGGTCGGATGTGTTCCGATTTTTCTCGTGTACGCTTGCAGGATTTTATTCGCGAAAAGCATGTTTTGGTTAATGGAGCGGCCGCCAAACCTTCACAGCCCCTGCGATCAGGCGATGAAGTGGCCCTGATCGCACCGACCGCAGTCGAACCATCCCCCCTTTTGGCTCAAGATATCGCTCTTGATATCCTGTTTGAAGATGAGTCGATTCTTGTGATCAATAAGCCTCCAGGGTTGGTCGTCCATCCAGGCGCCGGAAATCATGAAGGAACAGTCGCCAATGCGGTCCTTCACCATTGCGAGGGCATCGCTGTCGTCGGCGGAGTCGAGCGCCCCGGGATCGTCCACCGACTTGATAAAGAGACATCCGGTTGCCTCGTTATAGCCAAGACAGAGAAGGCTCATCGATTAATCGCCGACGAATTCGCTTCGCGCGGTGTGGAAAAAGCCTATCTCGCACTTGTCGACGGCACTCCACGCATGCCCCATGGCAAAATCGATGCCGCTATCGGTCGCCACAAGGTCCACCGCCAGAAAATGGCCGTTGATGAGCGTGGCCGTGAAGCTCTCACCCACTACCGTGTCCTTGCCTCCAATGAGAGCAAGGCTCTGGTCGAATGCCGTCCACGCACGGGGCGCACCCACCAGATCCGAGTGCACCTCAAACACCTTGGGCAACCTGTGACGGGCGATCCCGTCTATGGACGCCGAGGATCTCATGAGCGCCACTTCCTTCATGCCTGGAAGCTCACCCTCACTCACCCCGAGAGCGGAGAGAGAGTCTCGTTCACGGCACCAGTCGCAGAGGATTTTCCAGCTTGGGCAAAAGAAGCCGCCTTGAATTATGATGCCACTCTGACGAAAAAACTGACCGCTCAGCATGCGCCAAATGACAATGATTAATCGATTGGAAAAATGGCTTGGACCATACGCCATCCAAGGTCTGGTCAGATATGTCGTAGCGATGAATGCGCTTGTCTTCATTCTGCTCACGATCAACCCCGCTTACGTGGAAGCTTTAAAATTAGACCACTCGGCCGTCCTAAAAGGTGAGATCTGGCGCCTCGTTTCGTGGATTTTCATCCCCGAAACGACCGGGATGTTTTGGATCATTTTCTACCTCATGTTCACTTGGTGGATCGGAGACATGCTGGAAGAGACTTGGGGGACATTCCGACTGAATTTGTATTACTTCAGCGGCATGGCGCTCTGTATTGCTTCGGCATTCTTCTTTGGGGCATCGGGCGGCAATTTTTTTCTGAATTTGTCGCTCTTCCTAGCAGTGGCAACATTGATGCCGGACTTTGAGATTTCCCTTTTTCTCATCCTGCCGGTCAAGATCAAATGGGTGGCCATCTTTAGCCTCATCGGCCCTCTCGGCTATTTGGTATTCGGCGTGCTACCCCTCAAGATGATGGTGGTGATGTGCCTTGGAAATTACCTGCTTTTCTTCGGTCCGGGATTCCTCCGCGATCGCATAGCGGGCAGAAAAAATACGAATCGCCAAGCCAAGTTCAAAAAGGCCTCGATCTCAACAACGGAACCGCTGCACCACTGCGAAACCTGCGGAGCCACCGAGCAGAAAAATCCAGACGCGGAATTCCGGGTCACTGCTGACGGGAAGGAATACTGCATCGAGCATCTCCCCTCTCGCCAAGTCTAGACTGAGAGCTCTTGATCAGGCCAGAGCAGACACAATGGCCGGAATCTCGTGCAGGCCACGGATAACGTGGTGAGGCTTCACATCGGCGAGTTCCTCTGAGCCCGGGACTTGAATCCAAATCGCAGCGGCGAGTTTCGCGTTGAGAGCGCCGGCGATATCGCGCTCCAAGCTATTACCAACCATCACGGCACGATCTGGCGTTACCTGGAGTTCGTTCAGGAGCAGATGGAAAATTTCTGCTCGAGGTTTACCGATGCCATGAACCCCGGAAATGGCGATCGCATCAAAAAAACCGGCCAACCCCGAGGCGGCGATTTTTTCACCTTGAAGGTCCGGCGCCCCGTTGGTGAGGAGCGCAATCTTATGCGTGGCCTTAAGGCGCGTGAGAGTTTCCACCGCATCCGGCATGAGACGCTGTAGCTTGCGGCGGGACTGGCTGAAATGGTCTGCGAGTTTTTCAGCCGTATCGTCATCGGTGATATTCTGTGCCCGAAGCACAGCACTGAAAACACTCACTCGATATGGATGCGCCCATTCACGAAGCTTCACCAATTCAGGCTTATCTCCTTCAAATTTCCCCCACAGACACTCATGGTAACTGATGCCGATGGATCGGACATAATCGTAGCACGGACCCTCTTTCCATAATGAGAATCCGAAACGCTTACAGTCGCTAAGGAAAGTCGCGTTCTCAGTACCGGCGAGTTTCGCTGCAAGTTGGGCTGTGGATTGGAGTGCTTCCTTGGAGACAGCCTCATCCACAATGAGGGTGTCATCCAAATCAAAAAGAATCGCGTCGATAGGCATCCCCTACCCCATTCCATAGGCGGGGCAATCTGTCGATAAAGTAAAGCAACAGATCGCGGCGGTGATTTTACTAGAAAGAACTCAACCGCTGGACCAAAGCCGAAAATCGCTGAACTGACTTCCTGTTGCGAACAGCCGTTTCGAGTGCTTTTTTTTGCCCAATGAGGACGACCATGGACTTTCCCCGGGTGACGCCCGTGTAGATGAGATTGCGCTGAAGAAGGAGGTACTGCTGCATCGCGAGAGGCATTACCACTACGGGAAACTCCGATCCCTGGCTCTTGTGGATCGTGATCGCATAGGCGAGCGAGACCTCATCGAGTTCATTAAAATCGTAAACAACACAACGCCCGTCAAAGAAGATGCGAATTTCGCGTTCCATCACATCGATGGCTTCCACAAAACCGATGTCACCATTGAAGACTTCCTTATCGTAGTTATTCCGCGTCTGAATAACCTTGTCGCGGGGGCGAAAGTGCCAACCGAATTTCTCCACCTCGGGTTCCCCACTCCGGGCGGGATTCAAGCGTTCCTGAAGATGTTTGTTCATTTGTATGGCACCCAAGGACCCCCTGTTCATAGGGCAAAGGACTTGGATATCGCGAATGGCATCAATGCCCAGCTTGCGGGGAAGACGGGCGGCTACCACATCAAGCAAGGTGGGCGGAATTTCCTCAGGTTCCTCACGCTCAATAAAGAAAAAATCCGAATCCGCGACCGTTTCCGGCATTTCCCCATTATTGATGCGGTGGGCATTGACAATGATACGACTGGACGCGGACTGACGGAAAATCTCGGTGAGGCGAACGACCGGCACGACGCGGCTCTCGATTAAATCTCCGAGCACTCTGCCAGCCCCAACGCTGGGGAGTTGGTCCACATCGCCAACCATTATCAGGTGGGCGCGCTCCG
>Ga0194063_10002883_pt1 | contig 10493 bp, 14 predicted proteins | sample SepL3720m_MetaG_FD_155459 | JGI IMG/M metagenome (GOLD analysis project Ga0194063, IMG submission 155459) | Anoxic zone freshwater microbial communities from boreal shield lake in IISD Experimental Lakes Area, Ontario, Canada - Sep2016-L373-20m | ecosystem: Environmental > Aquatic > Freshwater...
AGGTGCTGGTGGTGGCCGGCACCCACGGCAACGAGCTCAATGGCCCCTGGCTGATCGATGCCTGGCGGCGGGATCCCAGCCACCGACCCGTCAGCGACCTGGCCCTGATGCTGGCGATCGGCAATCCCGAAGCCCGCTCGGCGGGTCGGCGCTATCTGGAGCGGGATCTCAACCGCAGCTTCGATGCGGTTCGCCTCGCTGATGCCGCTGCCCGGGAATTGGAGACGGTGCGGGCCCGACAGCTGTTGGCCGACCACGGCAGGGAAGGGAGCGAGCCCTGCCTGGTGGCGCTCGATCTGCACAGCACCACGGCCAGCATGGGCAACAGCCTGGTGGTCTACGGGCAGCGGCCGGCGGATCTGGCCCTGGCCGCCGGCCTGCAGGGCCGCCTTGGCCTGCCCATCTATCTGCATGAGGCCGATGCGGCCCAGACGGGCTATCTGGTGGAGCGCTGGCCCTGCGGCCTGGTGATCGAGGTGGGCCCGGTGCCCCAGGGCGTTGTCCACCCAACCATCCTGCGGCAGACGCGTCTGGCCCTGGAGTCGGCCCTGGAGGTGCTGGCTGAGGCCCGTCGCGGCCGGCTGCGGCTGCCACGGGAGCTGGTGCTGCACCACCACCTCTGCAGCCTGGATCTACCCCGCCATGGCGATGGTGCACCGCGGGGTGTGATCCATCCACGGATCCAGGGCCGGGACTGGCAACCGCTGCGGCCCGGTGATCCCCTGTTCCTGAGCGAAGCCGGCGCGACCCTGGTCTACGAGCCACCGCACGGGTTGAGCCGTGAGCCCGTCTGGCCCGTGTTCATCAACGAGGCGGCCTACGGCGAAAAAGGCATTGCCCTGAGCCTCACCCGACGGCGCCACTGGCCGGTGCAGCAGTGCTGGGGGGAGGCCCTGGCCGAGCTGGCGGCGCAGCTGATCCCCGAGTCCTGAGCAGACCGGACTCGGGCCACGCCAGGGCCGTTGGTGCGATTCAGTTGAGCTGACGGGGTTTGCCGTTGTACAGCACCTCGAGCACCTGACGGCCATCGGCAGAAATCAGGATCTCGCTTTCAACCGTGGCTGGTTGGTTCTGCTCCTGCCAGCCCGGAGGCCCTCCCAGGAAGCGGAAGACGATGCCGTTGGCATTGCTGCTCACCAGGCAAGGACCACCATTGTCTTCGAACATGCAGCGCTGGGCGCGATAGACGATCAGCCCGCCGTTGATCGTTTCGGCTCGCATTCGGGCCAGATTGACGGCCCGCAGGGTGCTGAAGCGGGGTTGGTACTGCTGCTGCTGCGCCCGGGCGGGGGTGATGGCCAGTTGCGGCACCACGACGACGGGGGCGAGCAGCAAGCCCGCCAGCAACAGGCCGCGGACGAGGTGCCGCTGATCGGGGCCACGGTGGTCAACAGGATTCATCGTCAGCCGCAGGCGAGGGTGGTTTGTTCCTGGGTGCATTCCAGATCGCTCTGGCTGCCATCGGCCCAGTAGATGCGCAGCCGATTCTCGCTGCTGCCGGTGCGGTAGGTGAGCGATGTAATCCGGCCGACCGGCTGTTTGCCGTTGCTCGGGGCGGGGTGCTGGGCCGACACCTTGTTGAGGCGGCTCTCGAGCTGCTGGATCTTGAACTCGAGTTGGTCGATGCGCTGGCTTTCCAGGCTGGGCTTCTTCTCACAGCCGACCAGGAGCAGGGTTGCGCTGAGGGCCAGGGCGGCAGGCCAGGCCAGGCCAGGGCAGCGGGCCAGGGCCGCGGGCGCCGCCCGCCGGGCTCCGCCGGATCCGGGTCGCTGGGAGAGGGGAACTCGGATGGGCATCGGCGAAGCGGGCCTGGGCTGGCCTCCTCCTAGCAACGCCGCCAGTCCCTGGCCAGGAGCCAGGCCCTGACCAGGGATTGGCGGCCCTCCGATTTTCTTCATGAAGGCCGCTTTACAAAGCGCGCAATCTTCCGTTACATTCGCTTTGGCGGGATTCCGCCCTTCCATCCCGTCCCTGATCCAGGCCACTCGACCTGGCATCGCGGACATCACCTCTCGACCTCATGACCGCCACAATCCAACAGCGCTCCGGCGCCTCGGCGTGGAATCAGTTCTGCGAGTGGGTCACCTCCACCAACAACCGCCTCTATGTGGGCTGGTTCGGTGTGCTGATGATCCCGACGCTGCTGGCCGCGACCATTTGCTTCATCGTTGCTTTCATCGCTGCTCCCCCCGTCGACATCGACGGCATCCGTGAGCCCGTTGCCGGCAGCCTCATGTACGGCAACAACATCATCTCCGGTGCTGTTGTTCCTTCCAGCAACGCCATTGGCCTGCACTTCTATCCCATCTGGGAAGCCGCCAGCCTCGACGAGTGGCTCTACAACGGTGGTCCTTTCCAGCTGGTGATCTTCCACTTCCTGATCGGCATCTACGCCTACATGGGACGTGAGTGGGAACTCTCCTACCGCCTCGGCATGCGCCCCTGGATCTGCGTCGCCTACAGCGCCCCTGTGGCCGCTGCCAGCGCCGTGTTCCTCGTCTATCCCTTCGGTCAGGGCTCCTTCTCGGATGCCATGCCCCTCGGCATCTCCGGCACCTTCAACTACATGCTGGTGTTCCAGGCTGAGCACAACATCCTGATGCACCCCTTCCACATGCTGGGAGTGGCTGGTGTCTTCGGTGGCAGCCTGTTCTCCGCCATGCACGGTTCACTGGTCACCTCCTCGCTGGTTCGTGAAACCACCGAGTCTGAGTCCCAGAACTACGGCTATAAGTTCGGCCAGGAAGAAGAGACCTACAACATCGTGGCTGCCCACGGTTACTTCGGTCGCCTGATCTTCCAATACGCCTCCTTCAACAACAGCCGCAGCCTGCACTTCTTCCTCGCTGCCTGGCCCGTCGTCGGCATCTGGTTCACCGCCCTGGGCGTGAGCACGATGGCCTTTAACCTCAACGGTTTCAACTTCAACCAGTCGATCCTCGACGGCCAAGGCCGTGTGCTGAACACCTGGGCTGATGTGCTGAACCGCGCTGGTCTGGGCATGGAAGTGATGCACGAGCGCAACGCTCATAACTTCCCGCTCGATCTGGCTGCTGCCACCGCCACCCCCGTGGCGCTGACCGCCCCCGCGATCGGCTGACCAGCTGCGCTGGTTGCACACTCTGGAATCCCCCACCGGTTTTGGCCGGATTCAGCCCCCCTCCTTTGAGGGGGGCTTTTTGCTGGGGGCAGATCCCAGTATTCGAGACTGGGCCAGAACCTCGCAGCCTCGCTCGCTGATGACCTGGGCCCTGACCGTGCGCATGGCTGGGGGCCTACTGCTCTTCTTTGCGGTGTCGGTGTTGGCCGTGCTGGGTGAGCGGGCCCTCCTGCCAGGCCTCAGGCGGCGCCGTTGACCCGGCTACCCAGAAGTCCGGCGGAGCAATCAGGCCTTGCACCAGACCACCGGGCTGCGCCGCCTGGGGTAGAGCTCCCGGCACAGGGGGCACACGGTGCCGTCACAGCCGCGGGCGGTGCAGTACTCACGGCCGTAAAAGATGATCTGCAGGTGCAGCTTGTTCCAGGCCTGCCGCGGGAATAGGCGCTTCAGATCGGTTTCCGTGCGCGTCACGCTGGCGCCACTGCTCAGCCCCCAGCGCTGGGCCAGGCGATGAATGTGGGTGTCCACTGGAAAGGCGGGCACAGCGAAGGCCTGGGCCATCACCACCGACGCCGTTTTGTGCCCGACGCCCGGCAGGGCCTCCAGTGCGGCGAAGCTGCGGGGCACTTCGCCGCCGTGGCGCTCCAGCAGCAGTTCCGCCAGACGTTTCACATGGCGGGCCTTGGTGCGGGCCAGGCCCAGCTGACGGATATGCGCCAGGATCGTGCTCTCCGGCAGGGCGGCCATCGCCGCCGGCTCGGGTCCGGCCGCGAACAGCGCCGGCGTGACTTCGTTGACCTTCCGGTCGGTGCACTGGGCACTGAGCAGAACCGCCACCAGCAGCGTGAAGGGGTCGCGGTGGTCCAGGGGCACCGGTGTCTCGGGATAGAGCTCCTCGAGGCGCTGCAGGATCAGAGCTGCCCGTTCCTGTTGTCGCAAGGCCGGTTGCTGGCTTGATGGAGATGAAGCTAAACAGCCGGCAGCTCCATCGCTGAAGAGCCGAGCTGCCGCATCCGCTTTGTAGGCTCGTCCAAGCATCGACGGCCCATGGGCAGTAGCTTCGGCGACCTCTTCCGCATCAGCACCTTCGGCGAGTCCCACGGCGGAGGCGTCGGCGTGATCGTCGATGGCTGTCCGCCGCGACTACCGCTCGACCTGGAGGCGATCCAGGCCGAACTGGACCGGCGCAAACCCGGCCAGAGCAAGATCACCACCCCCCGCAAGGAGGACGACCGGGTCGAGATTCTCAGCGGCCTGCTCGATGGCGTCACCCTGGGCACGCCGATCGCCATGGTGGTGCGCAACAAGGACCAGCGGCCCCAGGACTACCAGGAGATGGCGGTGGCCTTTCGCCCCTCCCATGCCGACGCCACCTACCAGGCCAAGTACGGCATCCAGGCCCGCAGCGGCGGCGGCCGCGCCTCGGCCCGCGAAACGATCGGCCGGGTGGCCGCCGGCGCGATCGCCAAGCAGCTGCTGGCCAAGGCCCATGGCACCGAGGTGATCGCCTGGGTGAAACGCATCCACACGATCGAGGCCTCGATCGATCCGGCCTCGGTGAATCTGGAGGCGGTGGAAGCCAACATCGTGCGCTGCCCCGATGCTGAGGCCGCCGAGCGGATGATCGAGCGGATCGAGGCGATCGGCCGCGACGGCGACTCCTGCGGTGGCGTGATCGAATGCGTGGTGCGCAACCCGCCGGTGGGGCTGGGCATGCCGGTGTTCGACAAGCTCGAGGCCGACCTGGCCAAGGCGGTGATGTCGCTGCCGGCCACCAAGGGGTTCGAGATCGGCTCCGGCTTCGCCGGCACCCTGCTGCGGGGCAGCGAACACAACGATCCCTTCCTGCCCACCGAGGACGGCAGCCTGCACACCGCCACCAACAACTCCGGCGGCATCCAGGGCGGCATCAGCAACGGCGAGGAGATCGTGCTGCGGGTGGCCTTCAAGCCCACCGCCACGATCCGCAAGGAGCAGCAGACGATCGATTCCGAGGGCAACGCCACCACCCTGGCCGCCAAGGGCCGCCACGACCCCTGCGTGCTGCCGCGGGCCGTACCGATGGTGGAGGCGATGGTGGCCCTGGTGCTCGCCGATCACCTGCTGCGCCAGCAGGGGCAGTGCAGCCTCTGGTGAGGGGCTGGGCAGGACCCAGAAGCGGTCGTGCCCGGAGTGCCTGAAGGCCTTCGGCAGGCGGTTGAGCTGATCTGTGGCAACCTGCCGAACAGTCGCTGCGCAACCCCGATCGGGTGATAGCCCGAGTGATCGACATCGGCGACTTCAACAGCGGCCAGCTGCTGCGACAGCCTGTGGGCGATGGACTTCGGGCCGAGTGCTGCAAGCGGGCCGAGGCGGGGTGGTTCTCGCCGCGTTCCTGGACCATCTGACACCACAAACTCGCGTTCACCACCTTCGGGACTAAATCCTGCCAGCACCAAAACCTGGCGGGCGCCGATCATGTTTCACAACAAGAACGCGAATCTCAGTGTTGTCTTGTCTGTAAACAAAGGTATAAGGAAAAATCGCCATTGCCCTTCCACGCAGGCCTCGAACTCGCGGCGCTCCGAGCTCAGGATAAGCGGCGATGAGCTCTACGATACGCCGAAACTCATTGACAAATCGAGAGGCGATGAGCGGTGATCCCTGCTGCCGATAGAAGGATGCTGCTTCGCTGACATCATTCTCGGCGCTTGGATGAATCGCGACCCGCATCAGGGGAAAAGGCTCTCAAGACGGCTGATCACCAGTTCGGCAGGCTCACACTCGAGCCGTCCTGATTGCACCTCATCCAAGCGCCGTATCGCCAGATCATCCCAGTCACGTTCGAGGGGCTCATCCTGATCCAGGCCAGCGATCAGTTGTTCGAGCAGTTGCAGCCGCTCTGCCGATGACAGGCCCATGATCTTGACCTGCAATGAATCCAGTGAGCCGCTCATGTTGGCTACTCGTCCGTCGAATTCCATTCTGGCGAGGATGGCCAGGAAGCCACGACGTCTGCTCCTGGATCACGGATCCACGGTGCAGCCACCATGGCTCGGCCAAGGTGGCACCTTCTCATCAAATCGGTGGTTTTCGCCGAAGGTGGCCCAGCCCAGTTGAATCCGGCCGTGCGGTCAGCGTCTGGAGCAGGCGGTGCTGGCTGGGACTGACGGCGACAATCCACAAGGCCCAGCAGACGATTGATTCCAGCGGCAACGCCACCACCCTGGCCGCCAAGGGCCGCCACGATCCCGGCGTGCTGCCCAGAGCCGTGCCGATGGTGGAGGCGATGGTGGCCCTGGTGCTCGCCGATCACCTGCTGCGCCAGCAGGGGCAGTGCAGCCTGCAAGTCGGTAGGCAACCGCACCTGCAGGCCTGGTCGTTGGCGTGGAGAAGGCATCGGCGCGTTGCTCATCGGCCTTGCGGTCGAACGCGCTCTGCAGGCTCGCCAGTCCGTAGGCGGCTACGCCCTGCTGGTGGAGGCCAAAGGAGAAGAGGCCAAAAGCTTCTACTGCCGCTACGGCTTCCGGCCCTACCTCAACACCCCGAACAGCCTTTACCTGCCATTAGGAGGGCAGGGGAGGCCCAGCTGAAGCGATCTGAGTTTCGCGAGCAACCGGTGGATGGCCATCTCCGAAGGCCTGCTGGGGAAAAACTATGCGGGCCTGGCTGGCCTCCTCTTGGCGGCTGCGACGCGAACGGGCGATCCAGCCACACGCCAGGACGACCACGGTCATACGCCCGGGTCGATCCTGGCCAAGGCGATGCCCGGGTTGGCCGCTGGGGGCGAAAACCTGGGGGAGGGTGCTCCAGCAGGGCTCCCAGGGGCGCACCGGACCGCAACAACAGAATTGCACTTTGCTATAGCGAATTTACGGCAAACTCCCGTGGCCTAAAATACCTTATAACTGTGCCTGCATGGACTCCTTACCACCCCCGCTGGGCATCGCTGGCCAAGTCAGCCCTTGGAGCTGCAGCGGCAGGGGAGGGCGGTTACCGCCGGCCGGGCCCAGGCCTTGGTTCTGGGGGCAAATGTGGGTGGTCAAAATTATGATGTGAACACATTTTCCGGAAGCCACGACGGCAATACGAGCAGATTGGCCCTGCCGTGCTCAGCTGGAGTGATGCCTTGGCCGGGATCCTCTTCTGTAGCTTCTCAGTTCACGACGGCCGTAGGCTTTCCTCTGGGAACCCCTAACCTTGGAAATGGTAGTCCCTTATTTAGCTATTCTGCTCCTGAGAGTACTGCTTACTGCAATGGCATGATTGATGGAGATTGAGACGAAACTCCATCAAATTATGTTGCTATTTGCGCCCAAGTCGAGCGAATCTCGGCCCCCGCCTCCCCCTACCCTTGGCGCCGCCGCTGCCTTCGGCTTCAGCCGCAAGCTGAGGATGCGCATCAAAGCCAACAAAGCGTGAGCTCGATAGCTACACCTGTGTGATTCCATCGGGCGAGGCTGGCGCCTTAGAGCCCCCATCCGTCCTGGGACTATTAGTTCCATGGCACAATTAAAGGTCTCTTTTGCTTCGGTGGCCTTTTTAGTGCGACCCTTATGCCCAGTGGGAACAACGTCCTTGGTTGTATACGCATTTTTCGACCATTGCAGCGCAGAGCAATAGAGAAGCTGCAATCATCGGGAAGTTGCTGCTTTGCGGAAGGGGCCATAGCCTTCTTGTTCCGGCCAGATCGAGTATCTTCATACGGCGAAAAGGCTTCTATCCGTGCAATCCAAATCCCCAACCCCCATCAGCACCGATCCTTCCTTGGCCGGTGTGTTGGAGGCCCTGTCGCTGGCGCTGTTGGGGATCTTTCTGGCAGCCGTTGTGGTTGGCACCTGGCCTCCCAAGCTGCTGGATCCCCAGTGGCAATTGGGCCTCACGGCAGACCTGATCAACAGTGGTTCGCTCGCCTTGGTGGGTGCCCTGCTCACACCCCTGGCCCTGGCCTTCGATCCAGGCAGCGATCGGCTGAGGGCCCGCCGCAACGCCTTCCGCCGCTGGGCCCTGGCCGCCGCGATCGGCTTCCTGCTACTCATCCCCCTGCAGGTGTCCGCCGGCTGGAGGTTCTACCGCACGGTCAGCAGCAACGCCGAACAGCAGAGCAGCGAAGCGGCCGGCAAGCTCGCCGAACTCCGCCAATCCATCGCCACCGCCGCCAGCACCCAGGAGCTCCAGGCCAGGCTGCAGCAACTGGCGGGCAACAACGCAAGCCTTACGTCAACCCAGCTGCGCACCCCGATCGATCAACTGCGGCAAGACCTTCTGGCTAGGGCGGATCAGGCTGCCAATCAACTCCAACAGCGCATCGAGGCCCAGTCCTCGTTCAAGCCGGATCGGCTGTTCAAGGAAACCATTCGCATCGCCATCTCGGCGCTGTTCTATGCGGCCGGCTTCGCCTACCTCTCTGGCGCCCTGCCGCGCAAAGGCCAACGACGGGGAGTGGCCTTTGGCTGGAGGTCCCGAATCAGCAACAAGGAGTACCTCCGCCAGCTCAGCGGCGAGAAGAAAAGCGGAGGTTGAGCCGGCCCATGAGCGGCACCCAGCCGCCGATCGGCAGCCCCTTTCAGCCACGCTCCCATGGTCCTGTCGCTGACCTGATCCAGCTCTCGACCGATCCTGTTGGCGCCGCCGAGGGCCGGCACGATCCCGGCGTGCTGCAGCGGGCCGTGCCGATGGTGGAGGCGATGGTGGCCCTGCTGATCACAACAGGGCGAAGGCACAGAGCTCGGCGCCCTGGGCCATGGCCGGGCGATCGGCTCTCGATGGCGTGCCGTTGGCCTCGGTTCGGGGCCCGAAGCCAGCCAATGCTCAGCTGGAAGCTGCCTCGCTGGTCGCCACCGGAACCACAGCGGCTGGGCTGCTGACAGCCACGGAGCTGGCGCCGAGACGGCTCACCGCCTTCGCCATGCGCTTGGCCACCGAGCTGCCGCCCTTCGCCGTACGAGCCCGCTTTGCCGGCCTCGGGGCCGCCTTGGTGGCCTCTGGTGCGATCAACTCAGCTGCGCCAATGCTCGCTTCGGCGGCGTTGACGGCTTCTGCCGTGATGGCTACCGTCTTACTGCTAGCAGTCTTACTGCTAGCAGTCTTACTGCTAGCAGTCTTGCTGCTAGCAGTCTTGCTGCTTGCAATCTTGTTGCTTGCAGTCTTGCTGCTTGCGGACCTGTTTGCGGCGCGGCTGCCCCTGGCCTTGGGCGCCGTGGCCTTGGCGGCCGCAGAGTTGCCTTGAGTCGATCGGCCACTGCCGGCGCTGCTCTCAGCGACCGCTGCGGCGGATTTTGACGCCGATCGGGCCGCGGCTCCGGCTTTGACAGCGGGCTTGGCTCTGGTCGTCGCGGTGGCGGCGGCACGGCGGGAACTGGCTGGCGACACGGAGGTTGCCGTTGGCTTGGACGCAGCTGTTGGCTTGGCAACAGCCGTTGGCTTGGCAACAGCCGTTGCCCTGGAACCCGCCTTGGGCTTGGCGGCCGTTGACTTGGCGGCAGCTGTTTGCTTAGCGGCTGCCGCTGCGGCAGCACCCCGGCCGGCTGGCTTGGAGCGGCTGCTGCGGCTGCCGGGCGCCGACGCTGAAGCCGTGCGGCTGCGGTGGGACAGAACGATCGCCCACTCGGCATCGGTGAGATTGGCGGGCTTGGCGCCATGGGCATCGGCGATCTTGGCGGCCTTCTCGATGTCGGCGATCAGGTTCTGCCAGGAGGTGGCGAAACGCTTGTCGGAGTGGGATTTGGCGCCACTTTCCACCAGGGTCTCGATCACGCCCGCGGCGGAGACCTTCTTGCGGCGGCGATTGAAGATCTCCTTCTGGAGCTGGGCGATGAGAGCATCAGCCTTATCGCTGAGCTTGATCGTGAGCTGAGACATGGAAGAGAAGATTTCTAACCAATGAGTAGCACTGCGGCCTGCCAACGGCAACCTCAGCCCCGCTGATCAAGGACTCAATCCAACTCTCAAGCCCGCCAACAACGCCTGCAACGGCGCCGGATCGAAGCCATCCACCAAGCGATCAACTCCGCTTGACGTCGGCGACAGTTGCGCCGAGGCACCAGTCAGCAGAGCCGATCCCAGCGCCACCGCATCGACGCCAGCCGCCAGCCAGGGGGCCACATCCGCCGGCGCCAGCCCACCGGCAGCGATGCAGAAGGGCAGGGGCGCCCCCAGGGGATCCTGAAGCCGGCGCCAGTAGCCAGGGCCCAGAGGCGCCGCCGGGAACAGCTTGACCAGGCGCGATCCGCACTGACGGGCGCGATGCACCTCGCTCGGCGACATCACCCCCGGCACGAGGGTGAAACCGGCGTCACTGGCCACCTGCAGCAGCTGGGGATCGAGAATCGGCGACATGCCATAGCCGCAGCCCGCCGCGATGGCGGCCTCGAGGGCATTGAGCTCGGTGATCGAGGCCGCCATCGCGGCGGGC
>Ga0194063_10002885_pt1 | contig 10492 bp, 8 predicted proteins | sample SepL3720m_MetaG_FD_155459 | JGI IMG/M metagenome (GOLD analysis project Ga0194063, IMG submission 155459) | Anoxic zone freshwater microbial communities from boreal shield lake in IISD Experimental Lakes Area, Ontario, Canada - Sep2016-L373-20m | ecosystem: Environmental > Aquatic > Freshwater >...
GTATTTTCCCGTGGCCGGGTCAAAATAGGAAAACCGGACGCCGGGTGTCCGCGTCTGATCCTGCCGCGCGATGAGGGCGAATTCAAACGTCTTCTCCCCGGTGAAACCGACGGCGTCGGTGGACTGGAATTTATCCGATGGCGGATACGACCTCCACCCTTCGTCGCCTGTCAGGGCCGGCGCGCCCATGCCCTCGAAATTTCCCTGGCCCGAAACCGTCACCTTGAGGGTGACCGGCTCGCCTGCAGAAACTTTCTTGGGGGACACGCTGGCATCCATGGTGAACTTGCCAACAGCTCCCGAAAAATCCTCGGGGCGTCCGTCTTTCGGAAGCGGCAGAACCTCGATCTGCACAGGCTTCGTCTTGAGGGTCACCTCCCGGTTGTCCGTGAACATCCCCTGAGGGAGGGGAAAATTGCTGAAAAAATCCCCGAGGCCTTGCGGGGCCTTGCCGGGGAGCTGAAGGCGCGCCTCCAGCGTCGCTTCAGGAATTTCCAGCGTCCCGGATTTCACGGCGGTGATCGCGCTCTGAAAGCTGAAGACCACGTAGTTGGTCTCGTTGACGACTTGCTCGCGCTTGGCCGCGTTGGAAAATTTCTGGACCGTGAACCCCTCGCCTCCGAAGCTCGGCTTCTCGCCCACCTGGCCTCCGATCCGCGAGTTGAAATAGAACCGGAACTCGACCGGCACGACCTCCCCGACATAAACCTTCTTTTTCGAGAGGATGAGCTCTGCAAAAAACGGCTGCCCCTCATTGGCGGAAGCCGGTGGCGGACCGGAGGGAAGCGGCGCGGCGTTCTGGCCTTGCGGAAGCCCCGGCATCTGCGGCACGGACCGGCCGGACACCACGAGCCTCATGGCCTGGGTGCGGGCTGTCTTCCCTTCCACCTGGACATCAAATGGCGGGATCATGAAATCCCCCTCGACCTGCGGCACCACGATGTAGGTGTAGGTGAGCGTCGAGCTCATCTTGAAATTGCGCATCTCGAACTGCGTGGACCGGCCGGCAAGGTTGATCTGGAGCCCCTTCACCGCGAGCGTCTGCGGCACATCGGCCCCTCTCGCCCCCCGCACGGTGACCATGAGCTGGACGGGCTCTCCCACCTGGGCCTGGTTGGCCGATAGCCCTGCCGCGACATCCTGCGCGCGCAGGCACAGCGGCAAAAGAAGAGCCACAATAACAAAAAGACGTTTCATAGATTTACCAGTCACGCAGGACCTCCTGGGAAGCGGACTGCTGGATGAGATTCACTTTTTCCTCCTCGGAATTCAAGGCCTTGAGAAGCGCTCGCGCCTGCGCCGGGCTCATCTCCCCGTCCTTCCCCTGCTCCTCGGCGGCGGCGGCCGCCTGCTGCTCTTCGGTTTTTTGTTCCTTTTTCTCATCGCCGGCATTGGCTTTCACGTCGCCTTCTTTCTTTTCTCCAGGCGTGGGAGTCGGCGCGGAGGCGGGCTTTTTGTCGTTTTGGGAATTCTGGGACTTAGGGGACTGATCTTTTTGATCCTTGCCCTGCTGGTCTTGTTTGTCCTGCTGATCTTTTTGGTCCTTGCCCTGCTGGTCTTGTTTGTCCTGCTGGTCTTTTTGATCCTTTTTTTGCTGGTCTTTTTGGTCCTTGTTCTGCTGGTCCTCTTTGTCCTGCTGATCTTTTTGGTCCTTGTTCTGCTGATCCTGTTTGTCCTGCTGATCTTTTTGGTCCTTGTTCTGCTGATCCTGTTTGTCCTGCTGATCTTTTTGGTTCTTGTTCTGCTGGTCCTCTTTGTCCTGCTGATCTTTTTGGTCCTTGTTCTGCTGATCCTGTTTGTCCTGCTGATCTTTTTGGTCCTTGTTCTGCTGATCCTGTTTGTCCTGCTGATCTTTTTGGTCCTTGTTCTGCTGATCCTGTTTGTCCTGCTGATCTTTTTGATCCTTGTTCTGGTCTTTTTTTTGATCCTTCTGGTCCTGCTTTTTGTCCTGCTGCTTCTCCTGTTTTTCGAGTTCCTCGAGGAGCTTTTTCACGATGTCGCGATTTTCCTGGGCCTGCTTGTTCTTTAAGTCGAGGTTGAGCGCCTCGGTGTATTGTTCGATGGCGTTTTTCCAGTCGGCTTTTTTAGCGGTTTTGTCGGTGGCGGCCTCGCCGCGGCGGACGAGGGAATTTCCGAGGTTGTAGGCAGCGTCTTCGCGCAGCTTGTTGTTCTCCGACAGCAGGGCGCTCGTGAAGTGGGAGATCGCCTGTTCAAAATCGCCGAGCTTATACGCGGAAGCCCCTGCGTTGAACTGCACCTCGCGCGAATCGGGGGACCCCTTGAGCTGCTGCTCGAACACCTTGCGGGCCTTGTCGAAATTTCCCGACTGGTAATCCTGCAGGCCCGTGGATGCCGCCTGGAGCCCGGGGCTCAAGGCGAGCGCAGCAAGCGCCGCCGCAACCTTGCGAAGCGGACGAACCCTCTTCCTTTCTCCCAGCAGCAACCAGAAAATCAGGAACCCCACGGCAAACCCCAGCGGCCACTGGTAGCGTTCCAGCGGCTGCCGCGCGGAGAACAGCCCGGTTTCCGCAAGATCCATTGGCTCGATTCCCTTCTGAAATATGTCCCGCGCTGCATCCGGGCCGATCGGGACGAAGAACCCACCGGTCGTTTTCGCGATCTCCGTCAGACGGTTTTCGTCGAGTCGCGTCTGCACGGGCTTGCCGGAGACATCGCGCACGAAGTCCTGTCGCCCGTCATCGGAACGGAAGGGAATGAGCGATCCCTCGGAAGAGCCGATGCCGACGGTGAAGATCCGGATCCCGTGCTCAGCCGCCTTTTTCGCAGCAGCTATTCCATCGGCGTCGAGCTCCTCGCCATCGGTGAGGATGACCAGCGCGCGGGTCTGGCCCTCCGCCTTCCCGAAGGCCTCTTCGGCGGTTGCAATGGCCGACGCGATATTGGTTCCGCCTTTCGGGATGACATTCGTGTCTAGCTCGTCAAGCGCATTGATCACTGCGGAGTAGTCGAGGGTGAGAGGCGCCTGAAGAAATGAGGAGCCTGCAAATGCGATCAGCCCGACCCGGTCGCCTTTGAGCAGGCGGATGAGATCCTGCGTGAGAAGTTTTGCGCGTGCGAGCCGGTTCGGCGCGATGTCTGTCGCGAGCATGCTCTTCGAGGTGTCCACGGCGACAATGATATCGCGGCCGCGCTGCTTGACCTCCTGCTGGGTGAACCCGTATCGCGGCTGCGCGAGGGCGACCATCACCAGGCCCAGAGTGAGCACGATGAGAATCCCCCGGATGACCCTGCGGACCACGCTCACGGAGCCGGCAAGCTGGTCGCGGAGGCGGGGCGCCACCACTTTGGAAATGAGGGCGCGCCCGCGAAGATGCGACCACACATACAGCGCGGCGAACACCGGCAGCAGCAGCAACCCCCAGAGCCAATGCGGGGATCCGAATGTCAGGGCAAGCGTCTCCATAATGTCTGTGAAAGCAGGATTTCGGCTCCGAGGCACGCGAGGCCGGCTATCAGGAACCACGGGAACAGGTCGCGATACTGGGCGATTTTTTCGACCTCGACCTTCGACTTCTCCAGCTTGTCGATCTCGCCGAAGATCTTTTCGAGCGATTTGGTATCGGTCGCCCGGTAGGCGATCCCGTTGGCGATCTTGGCGATATCCCGGATGGTGTCCTCCTTGAAATCGACCGGCACGTTTCTATAGACCGTGCGCCCGAACGGATCGGTGAACGGGAACGGGGCTTCGCCCTTCGTGCCGGCACCGATCGTGTAGATGCGGATTCCCAGCGCTTTCGCCGCCTCGGCTGCGGTCAGGGGCATGACCTTGCCCGCGTTGTTGTCGCCGTCGGTGAGCAGGACGATGAGCTTGGTTTTCGCCTCCTTGTCCTTGAGCCGGTTGGCCCCCGACGCGATGGCCGAACCGATCGCCGTGCCGTCCTCGACGAGGCCGATCCGGGTGCGATCCAAATTCTGGATCAGCCAATCGTGGTCGAGCGTGAGCGGGCTGACAAGATACGGGCGACCCGCAAATGCGATGATCCCCATGCGGTCGTTGGGGCGCTTGCGGATGAACTGCTCGGTCACCTTCTTGACGACCTCGATCCGGCTCGCCCGGCTCGACCCGATGGAAAAATCTTCGGACAGCATCGAGCGGGACACGTCGAGAAGGAGCATGATGTCAACGCCGCTCGCCTGGACGCGCGTGATTTCGCTCCCGAGCTGGGGACGGGCAAGAGCCACGATAAAAGAAGCCAGCGCCAGATACGAAAGCGCCGCCAAAAAGGCCCCGGCGCGCGAACGCCGGCGCATCCCGAGACGCAGCAGGGACGCGGTGCTGGAAAAGGTCACCCCGGCCGTCCCGCCGAAACGCCCGCGCAGGAACGCGATCGGCGGAACAAGGAGCAGCAGGAGGAGCACCCATGGATGGGCGATGGTCACACCGAAAAGCGTCATGGCTTCGCCCCCGTGGATTTCTCCGGTTGCACCTCGGCGCGAACAAGCCGGCCCGCGGTCTCCAGCAGCCCGATCATTTCGGACTCGCCGGCTTCGGCCCGCGCATATTTCAAAAGATCGGTTTTCTCCAGAAAGACCGCGAGGCCGGCCTTCTCGTTATCGGTGAAGACGTGGTTGTCGCGGATGCCTTCCAGAAATTCCAGCGACGTCTGGGTCGTGGACAGAAGCCCGTGCTGGTCGTGGATATAGTTTCTGATCGCATCGGAAACCGTGATCCCGAAAGCGTAGGGGTCGGCTCCTGCCACCATGCTCCGCAGCTTCTCCAATGCCGCAAGCGCCAGCTCCTTCGCCGTCGGCGGTGTCTTCCTGTTGAACATCGCGCGAAGTCCCCACATGAGACCTGCCACGATCAGGACGGCCCCGAGCGCCACGCACGCGACGACCCATGCCGGCCAGGGAAAAAACCAGACCGGCCCGACGATGTCGTGGATGGGAACGGGCGTTGGTGCTGGAGCGGCGGGATTCATGCGGCAAGCCTGCGCTCGCGCTGTTCGAAAAACGCGCGCAGCGGCAGAAGGTAGTCCTCGGTGGTCGAGAGCGGCACGATGTCCACCCTCCGGGCGCGGAAGAGATGTTCGAGCGACTTGCGCCGCAGTTCGTCGAGATCCGCCAGCCCGCGGCGAACGGATTTGCTTCCGGTGTTGATATCGATCTGCTGACCGGTCTCGGCGTCCTCCAGCGTGATGATCCCCACGTCCGGGAGCCCGGACTCGCCGGGGTCGCTCACCGGCATCGCCACCACATCGTGCCGGCGGCTGGAAACGGTGAGGGCTTTTGAAAAATCCGGGGCGATAAAGTCGGAGATCAGGAAGAGCACCGCGCGGCGGTTGATCACGCGGTTGAGGTAGTCCAGGGCGCCCGCCATGTTCGTTCCCCTCCCCTTGGGCTCAAAATAGAGCATCTCCCGGATCAGCCGCAGCGTATGCAGGCGGCCCTTTTTTGGAGGGATGAAAAGCTCGACGTCGTCGCTGAAGAGCAGGAGCCCGACCTTGTCGTTGTTGTTGATCGCGCTGAACGCCAGGATCGAGGCCACCTCGGCCGCCAGCTCGCGCTTGCTCAGCTCGACGCTCCCGAATGTCCCCGACGCGCTCACGTCCACCACCAGCATCACCGTGAGCTCGCGCTCCTCGGTGAACTTCTTCACGTAGGGCGTGTTCATCCGTGCGGTGACGTTCCAGTCGATCGAGCGGATCTCGTCGCCCGCCGCATACTCCCGCACCTCCTCGAAATTCATCCCGCGCCCCTTGAACACGCTGTGATACTGGCCTGCAAAGCCGGCGTTCACCAGCCGCCGGGTCCGCAGCTCGAGCCGCCGGATTTTTTTCAGGATTTCTTTTGGGTCTCTCATGGAAGGGCTAAGTATTAAGTGGCCTCCAGCGGTGCCGGTTTTTCTTAAAACTTAATTCTTAATACTCGTTTTTAGGGGACCGGGAGCCCGGCGAAGATCTGCTCGATGATCATCTCGGATGTCACCGATTCCGCCTCGGCCTCGTAGCTCACGGCGATGCGGTGGCGCATCACCTCGAGCCCCATCGTTTTGACGTCCTGCGGCGTCACATACCCGCGTCCCGCGATGAAGGCGTTGGCCTTGGCCGCTAGCGTGAGGTAGATCGTGGCGCGCGGGGACGCCCCGTAGCGGATCATCCCGTCCAGCTTGAGTTTTGCGGCGGCGGGATCGCGGGTCGCCCAGACGATGTTGACGATGTAGTCCTTCACGCGCTCGTCCACGTAGATGTCGTTGACGATTCCCCGAGCACGGATAATTTCATCCGCCGTCACGACGGGACGGACATCCAGGCGCGGGGACGATGTGGACATGGCATCGAGGATCGCGCGCTCCTCCTCGCGGGTCGGATAGCCAACATGGACTTTCAGCATGAAGCGGTCCAGCTGGGCTTCCGGGAGCTGGTAGGTGCCTTCCTGTTCGATCGGGTTCTGCGTGGCGAGCACCAGGAACGGATCCGGCAGCTTGAAGGTCTGGTCCCCGATGGTCACCTGACGCTCCTGCATCGCCTCGAGCAGGGCGCTCTGAACTTTGGCCGGAGCGCGGTTGATTTCGTCCGCGAGGATCAAATTCGAAAATATCGGGCCGAGCTTCGTGGTGAACTGGCTCTCGCGGGGATTGTAGATCAGGGTGCCGATGAGATCCGCCGGAAGGAGATCGGGCGTGAATTGAAGCCTCTGGAACCCGGTGTCGATCGAGCTCGCGAGCGTCCGCACGGTCAGCGTCTTGGCCAGGCCGGGAACGCCTTCGAGCAGGACGTGGCCGTTGGTCAGAAGCCCGACCAGCAGTCGGTGCACGAGGTTCTTCTGCCCCACAACGACCTTGCCGACTTCGGAAAGCAGCGGGTCAACCCACTGGCGGTTTTCTTGGACTTGCTGGGTGAGTTCGGATGTATTGATGCTCATAATTTAGAATTTACTTTGTAATGACAGGACGATGTTGGAAATTGAGACAGACCACAGGGAGATTTCGTTCAAAATAGAGAAAGGAATTTTCTCCCGACGGAGCACAGAGCGCGCCAGAAAAATGGGTCGTGGGTATTCGCCTCATGGCACGGTCGGAGGAATCAGGGGAATGGTTTCGTCCATCATCTCTGGAACTGGGAAAAATACCAGGCGCTCAGCTCGCGTCCGCCGAAGAGCCAGAGCGCCGCACCGAGGGCGAGGTAAGGGCCGAAGGGAAGAATGTTTCGCGCCTTCCCGCGAGCCAGAAGAATCCCCGCGATACCTGCCGCGCAGCCGATGATCGAGGAGGCGAAGATCGTGAAGAGGACCGCCTGCCATCCCAGAAAAGCACCGATACAGGCAAGGAATTTCACGTCGCCGAATCCCATCGCCTCGCGGGGGATCACGAGGGACTCGAGCGCCCCGCTGAGCGTGTCCAATTTGTCGAGTTGGAGTTCCTCGTCCCCGGCCTGGACCCGGTCGTAGTGGAAACGCAGCGGCCCGGCCGGCAGCTCGCGCCCGTCACAAATCACAGGCCCGCCCGGGTTCAGGACCAGCACGTCGCTCTCCCGGCTGAAAATGTCCTCCCACCGGTGGGTTTCCTCGCCGACCACAAGATCCGCGCGGTCGCCGTCGCGGACCCACCGGAATTCCCGGGCGCTCTCAAAAACGTGTTTTTTCCGTCCGAAAGCAAGCTTCCCGCCCTCGACAACAAGCCAGAGAAGCCCAGCCCCCAACGCCGCGCCCGCCAGGGAAAGCCCCGTGGAAACGAGCCGGGAATCCGTGTCCATGAGCGACGGGATGGCAGCGGCGCAGGCGAGTCCGGCGGCCGTTCCTCCCAAAGTGATTTCATCCGGGATGATGAAATGCCCGATGTCGATGAATGTGGCCGCGATCAGCAGCGAGACAAACACCCAGTAAACGGGAGCGAGAGGCAGCCCGTATCTATCCCACAGTCCGAGGAAACAGGCGGCGGTGAGGATTTCCACGAGCACGTAGCGCGGCGAAATCCGCGAGCCGCAGCCCGAGCAGTTCCCCCAGAGCATCGTCCAGCTGACAACCGGAATGTTCTCGAACCAGGGAATCAGCTTGCGGCACGAGGGGCAGAACGAGCGCTTCGGGTCGCTGAGGCTGATGCCGAGCGGCATGCGGTGGATGCAGGCGTTCAGGAAGGATCCGGTGATCGCACCCAGAACCGCGGAGAAGGCCGCGAGGACGGTTGTCATTCCTTTTCCAGGCCCGGCTCGACCAGCTCGCAGAGGACATGGAGCAGGAATTTGTGCGCCTCCTGGATCCGGGCGGTGACCGTCCCCGGGACTAGGATCTCGATGTCCGCGGCCCCTTTGGTAAACCCTCCGCCCTTGCCGAGAAAGACGATCGTTTTCAATCCGATCCGCCGCGCTTCCTCGACTGCGGAAAGCACGTTGCGAGACATGCCGCTCGAGGTCAGCGCGATGAGGATATCCCCCTTTTTTCCATACGCCCGGATCTGCCTCGAAAAGATATCCTGGAAGGAATAATCGTTGCCGATCGCAGTGAGCAGCCCGCCGTCGGCGGTAAGCGCGATCGCCGGATACGGGCGCCGGGCGCCCATGAATCGGCAGGTGAATTCGGTCGCGATGTGCGCGCTGTCGGCCGCGCTCCCGCCATTTCCGCAGAAGAGTAGTTTGCCGCCGAGCTTCAAACTGGAGAGGACGGCATCCGCAGCGGCCGTCACCGCTGGCTCGAGCGCCCCCAGCGCATGGAATGTCTCCGTCGCCTCGCGCAGGGAATGAGCGAATGGCGTTACGGGGTTGTGGTTTTTAGGCATAAGCGGGGATCCGTGGAAACGAGGCCTGTGAGGTGCGGCCAGTCGGTCATTCCCATCGAGGTGAAAAGGTTCAGATATGCCATGACAGCTCCCGGCGGGAATTTTGTGAGGAGCATCTCGACGGCTTTGTCCACATCGCCGGCAGGCGGCTCGGCGGGAAGCGACTCGATCAGGCCTTTCCCGTCGTGGGGAACCTTCAATTCATCCAGAAACCCGCAGACCATCTCCCCTTGAGCCCCGAGGATCCACGATTGCATAATTTCGGTCGCGAGGTCGGCATTGGCCGGCCTCCCGAGGTTCTCCGCCATCCAGGCATTGCGTTCCGGCCTCGGCTTGCGCTCCACAAAAACCGGGCGCAGCTTGCGACGGCCGGCCAACATCCCCGCGCAGGTCCTGTGAGCCGTCCGGTCGTGTTCGTGCAGCCATTCAAGGATTCCTGCAGTTTCGGAAGGAGAAAGCCTGGCGAACAATTCGTGTGCGGTCATGAAGAGGTAACCCTAGCAGAAGAGACTCCTGCCCAGTCAAGCCCGCCGCGAGGATTTGAGACTCGCGCCGCCTGAAGCGCACCAAGGAATTTTGACGAATAATTTCAGCCTTGCCAAAACATCCGCCGCCGGTAAATTTTTCGGCTCACCCCAATTTGCTCGGGTGGTGAAATGGCAGACACGTACGTTTGAGGGGCGTATGCCGTAAGGCATGGGGGTTCGAGTCCCCCCCCGAGCACTTCTTTTTCCAGTACTCAAATCACCCTGGAAACCGCATAAACAAAGGCTCTGATGGCGGTCAGTGATTTTTTCCGAATTTGCAGTCAACTGCCGCTATTTGCAGCTTTTTTGTCACAGGTTGTCACAGGATTTTGTGTCTCCCCTATTTCTTGGATCTCGATTTTGCCGAGAGTCCTCCAGTTTTCAGACTCTCGATCGATGATTTATTTGAAGTTGCCCCGCCAGAGGCACTCCCTTGAGTCGCATGTTCCGGCCATCGAACAACGCTGGCCCGGAGTGATTTCCAAGTCCCCTCCTCTTCCAGAAGCAATGAGAAATACTCGCGCACAACCCTACCGGATGTTGAACGGTGCAGGCGGGAGAACAACTTGACCTCGTAGTGACGGGCTTTCTTCCCGAGAACAAGCGCAAGCTGACCCGGCGCGGGTTCGCAGCCTTCGAAACGAAGAGGATCCTCCAATTTTTCAAAGGAAATCAGCGGCATAGATTTTTCCCTGCATGTGACCTCCGACTCCACCTGCTGGCTGTCGGCAACATCTTTGAGCACGGGGTGCCCCTCCCCCAGGATTTTGCGAAGCTCTAGACCACTTCTGGTGCAGCTATTGACGAATCGCGGCCTGTTTTCCCTCTCAGCTAAAGCGAAGGCCAGTCCTTCTAGCTTGCGATGCGCTCGAACTCCGCAGAAATGGAGGAGAGAAAGGATTCCGGATCACCAGCGAACCGGAAGATCAGCTGCACGCCGAATCCCCATGGCACTCATCTTTTTTGTTCCCGGCACTGCGCAAACTTCTCTCAAAGCACAGGCAAAAACGGCGAGCAAACATCCTTGTTTTTATGGATCGCAGCTCCAGTTTTGCTAGTGTAGTGTCGCTCAAATAGCTTTACGTTGCATTTTTCTTCTTTTTCCCTCTGGGCTGGGTGCAACCGGGTTTGATCTCTTCCAGCTTCGCCCTCGCCCGATCAATCTTTTTCATAATGTCCTCGACCTTTGCGGTCCAGATGAAGGGTTTCGGCTTAAGATTCCAGTTCTCTA
>Ga0194063_10002886_pt1 | contig 10490 bp, 11 predicted proteins | sample SepL3720m_MetaG_FD_155459 | JGI IMG/M metagenome (GOLD analysis project Ga0194063, IMG submission 155459) | Anoxic zone freshwater microbial communities from boreal shield lake in IISD Experimental Lakes Area, Ontario, Canada - Sep2016-L373-20m | ecosystem: Environmental > Aquatic > Freshwater...
ATGAACTGCGCGCTGCCAGCAACAAGGAAGGCTACGACCGCATCGCCAAGCAGATCATGAGCGCCATTGAGGCACTGTGAGATCGAGGCCATCACCTGGATTCATTCCATCGGGTGCCATGCGCGGGCTGATGAAATTTTGAGTCGTGGCTTGATTGCGGCCGCAGCTGTGGTTAGATCGTTGGCGTGAAAGCCTACCTGGATTTGATGCGCGACGTGCTGGAGAACGGCGAAGTGCGGGCGGACCGCACGGGGACGGGAACGATTTCCGTTTTTGGGCGACAAGCGCGCTACGACTTGCGCCAGGGATTCCCGTGCGTGACGACGAAGAAGCTGCACCTGCGCTCGATCATCCACGAGCTGCTGTGGTTTCTACGCGGAGAGACCAACACGCGCTACCTCAAGGAAAACGGCGTGACGATCTGGGACGAGTGGGCCGATGCGGAGGGCGAGCTCGGGCCGGTATACGGCAAGCAATGGCGGTCTTGGGAAACGCCTGAGGGACGGACGATCGACCAGATCCACCTGCTGATCGACGGGCTGAAGGGCAACCCGCACTCGCGGCGGCACATTGTGTCGGCCTGGAATGTGGGGCAAATCCACCAAATGGCGCTGCCGCCGTGCCACTTGCTGTTTCAATTTTACGTGCATGAGCCGACGAATGGCGGCGGGCCTGGGCTTTCGTGCCAGCTATACCAGCGCAGTGCGGACTTGTTTCTGGGCGTGCCCTTCAACATCGCGTCCTATGCGCTGCTGACCCAGATGGTCGCCCACGTCTGCGGATACGAGCCGCGCGACTTCGTCCACACCTTTGGCGATCTGCATCTTTATTCCAATCACTTGGAGCAAACGGAACAGCAACTGGCGCGCGAACCGCGGAGCTTACCGACGCTGTGGCTCAATCCCGATGTGACCGAGATCGACGGCTTCACCATCGACGACATTCGTTTGGAAAACTACGATCCGCACCCGCACATCAAAGCGCCTGTGGCGATTTAAGCCGATGTTCCGTTACGAACAACGCGAGGACGAACTGATCTCCAAGGTCGCATTCCTGCGCCGTCTGGGGCATTCGTTTTTAGTGGTTGGGATCCTGATCGGAGTGTCGCTGGGCGTGGGAATGATGGGGTATCACGAGTTCGAGCGGCTTGACTGGACGGATGCGTTTCTCAACGCCTCGATGATTCTGGGCGGAATGGGGCCAGTGAACCCGATGAACACAGAGACGGGAAAGATCTTTGCCGGGGCCTATGCGCTTTATTCAGGATTGGCGTTTCTGGTGTTAGCGGGCCTACTATTTGCGCCCGTCGCGCACCGGATTCTCCACAGTTTCCATTACGATTCGGATCAAGAGGAGAAAAAATCATGAGCCTGCACCTGACCGCCATCGTGGCGATGACCCCGAAGAGAGTGATCGGCCGCGCGGGAACCCTGCCGTGGCATTTACCGGAAGATCTGGCGTTTTTCAAACGCACCACCTCGGGACACCCGATCGTGATGGGCCGCAAGACCTACGAGTCGATCGGTCGCCCGCTGCCAAAACGGCGGAATATCGTGCTGACGCGCGATGAAAACTGGACCGCCGAGGGGGTGGAAGTGATCCATCGGCCCGAGGAGCTCGCGAACCTCGCCGATCTCGACGGCCAGGTCTTCATCATCGGCGGGTCAGAGATCTATGCAGCAATGATGCCACAGCTGGACGAGCTGCTAGTAAGCCATGTTTATGAGAATTATGCGGGCGACACTTGGTTTCCGATGTTTGAAAATGAATTCACCAAGTCGGTAATCATGGAAAGTCACGCAACCTTCGAGGTGCGGCGCTACAGCCGCTGAGCGTGCCGAGTTTCGACTTGCAACTTAAATATTGCGACATTACAAATGTCCGCACAGCTTCTGACGAAAGAAAGGAGTGGGTCTCGTACCCACTCTTTTTTGTCCCCAGACCTCAGCAGAAACCTCGCAGAAACCGCCGCCATGACCAACGACATCATCGCTCTCATTGAGTATTACGAAAAAGAAAAAGGAATCGATCGTGATAAGATCGTTTCTGCTCTCGAATTTTCTTTCATCTCGGCTTACCGCAAAATGGTTCCAGGCGCGGATGCGATCGAATCCCTGCGGGCGGAGGTCAACACCAAGAAGGGCGAAACCCGGATTTTCGCCGCACTGACTGTGGTGGCGGATGAGGATTATGTGAACAAATTCAACGAAGTCCCCCTCTCCACTGCCGTCAAAAAGAACCCGCAAGCGGTCGTGGGTGATATTCAGGAATTCAACGTCACGCCGAAAGATTTCGGTCGAATCGCCGTGCAAACGGCAAAGCAAACGATGATGCAACGCCTCCGCCAAGCGGAGAAGGAAATGATTTACGAAGAATTCAAGGACCGCGCGGGTGATGTCGTTTCCGGCACGGTGCGCCGCTTTGAGCGCAACGATGTGATGATCGACCTTGGCAAATTTGAAGGCATTATGCCAAATCGCGAGCGCGTGCAGGGCGAAGACTACAACATCGGCGACCGCATCCGTGCTTACGTCCTAGCTGTTGAAAACGAAGGCCGTGGACCGGAAATCATCCTTTCCCGCAGCCACCCGAACTTCGTGCGCCGTTTGTTCGAGGCCGAAGTAAACGAAATTTCTGACCGCACCGTCGAGATCCGCGGGATCGCCCGCGAAGCTGGATTCCGCACGAAAGTCGCGGTCTGGAGCAGCGACCCGAAGGTGGACCCCGTTGGCGCTTGCGTCGGCATGCGCGGCGCACGGGTCAAAAACATCGTCCGCGAACTCAACAACGAAAAGGTCGACATTCTGCGCTGGAGCGAGGATCCCGCGGAGTTTGTGCGTGAGGCGCTTAAGCCTGCCGAACTGCGCTCGATCACGGTCGATGAGGCTGCTCATGTGGTCCATGTCACCGTGGACGAAATAGATCTCAGCAAGGCGATTGGTCGTAAGGGCCAGAACGCCCGCCTTTCCTCCCGCCTGATGGGCTGGGACGTCCAAGTCCGACGCGACGAGTCGAAGGAAGAACAATTCAAAGAAAAAATCGGCGGCGCGGCTCACACCTTGGGCGAACAGTTGGGCATCACTGACGAGCTAGCCAACAAGCTCACCCTGGCCGGTGGATTTAATCCCGAGCTTGTGATCGACATGCCTGCCGACTATATTGCCGCCGCATTGGAAATCACCGAGGAAGCAGCCGAAGAAATTCTCGTCCGCGCTCAAGGCATCCTTAGCGGCTCACAAGTCGCTGTGGCCAATGACTAATATTTCCCACATCGACCACTTTTTATTTCAATTCACGAACACTGCAGACAAGCCGGATGCCCAAAAATAGCGACAGCTCTCCTAAGACAAGCAAGGTCCTCGATCTAATCGAAGAGACCAAGAAACCTTCGCGCCGTGAGCGCCAGCGCAAGGAGGCAGAGGTTGTCCCGCCAGCTCCGAGTGTCCTTGATGCCCAGAAGGCCAACGCGCTTGATCTCTTCACTGACGAGAAAAAGCCAACGGTCCGCAAGACGGCACGCAGCGGCAAGGCGGTTTTGGGTACGATTTCCAAAGTCCTCGATCAGGATAACGCACCTGAGCCCGTCGCAGTGCCCGTCGTCGTTGAGGCCGCCAAACCGGAGATCATTGAGACCACCGAGGGCACTGAAGTCAGCGATGATCCCAAACTGATCATCATCAAGCCCCCGATCCTCGTCCCGGACCTCGCGAATCGCCTGGGACTGAAGCCGTTCAATATCATGGCGGACCTGATCAAGATCGGGGTCTTTCCTGCACCGAACCAACCACTGGAGCCGGAAATCGCCGCGAAGATTTGTGAAATTCACGGCTTCGTCTTCGAACGTGAAAAACGCGACAAGGAAAAGGGCTTCCACAAGGTTGAGGAAGTGATCAAGGAGCCAGAAATCGTGAAGGCCGAGCCTATCGACCTCATGCTTGACCGCCCACCGATCATTACGATCATGGGACACGTCGATCACGGCAAAACCTCGATCCTCGATTACCTGCGCAAGACGAAGATCACCGCAGCAGAAGCGGGTGGCATCACTCAGCACATCGGTGCCTATCAGGTGATCCACAACGACCGGGAAATCACTTTCCTCGATACCCCCGGCCACGCCATTTTCTCTGATATGCGTGCCCGCGGTGCCGACATCACCGACATCGTAGTACTCGTCGTGGCAGCCAACGACGGCATCATGCCGCAAACAATCGAGGCGATTAAACACGCCAAGAAAGCGCGCAAAACCATCATCGTCGCGATCAACAAGTGCGACCTACCCACCGCCAACGTAGATCGGGTGAAATCCCAACTCGCCGAACAGGGCTTGCAAACCACTGACTTTGGTGGCGACACCGAGTTTGCCGAAGTATCCGCACTCACCGGCGCCGGCATGGACGACTTGCTGGACCTTATGGCGCTTCAATCGGAAGTGTTGGAACTTAAGGCCAACCCCAAGTCCACCGCTCGCGCCGCGATCATCGAGGCCCGCGTGGTGCCAGGTCGCGGCACGACGGCGACCGTCATCGTCGAATCCGGGACTCTCAAGGTCGGCACCGCATTCATCTGCGGTCCTTATTCGGGCAAGGTTCGCTCGCTGATCAACGACCGTGGCGTGGCTGTTAAATCCGCCCACCCCGGCATGCCAGTGGAAGTTATCGGCTTCGAGGAGCTGCCAAACGTGGGCGATCATCTCACCGAGATGAAAACCGAACGCGAAGCCAAATCTCTGGCCACCGAGCGCCAAGAGACCCAGCGCCTCGCCCGCCTCAAGCCACAGCATCGCAACCGCATGCAGGACCTCTATTCGATGGTTCGTGATGGCGGCGGCAAGGCCCAGCTCAAGCTGATCCTCAAGTGCGACGTCCAAGGTTCCGTGGAAGCCATTAAAAAGGCCGTGCTCGCCATCGAGTCCGACAAAGTCGAGTCCACCTTTATCACGGCTGCCGCCGGACCGATCACCGAGTCCGACATTTCCTACGCCGCATCGACAGACGCGACCATCCTTGGCTTCAACGTCAAGGTTGAGGCTAAAGCCGTGAAGTCTGCCAAGGCGGCCGGAGTCGAAGTCAAACTCTACTCGGTCGTTTACGAACTCATCGACCAGGTCCGCGAGGCGATGCTCGGCTTGCTGGAGCCGCTCACCCGCGAGACGGTCATTGGCCACGCCGAAGTTCGCCAGATCTTCAAACTCAACCGCGGTCGAGTCGCGGGATCATTTGTTACCGATGGTCGCATTCATCGCAAGGCTCATGCCCGCGTCATTCGTGGTGGCATCCCCGTTTTCGACGGTCGTATGTCCACGCTCCGCCGCTTCAAGGACGAAGTCGAGGAGGTCCGCACCAACTTCGAATGCGGCATCCGCCTCGGCGAATTCAATGAGTACCAGGAAGGCGACATCATTGAGTGCTACAAGCTAGAGAAATACGCGCAAACGCTCTAACCGCCGCGCTGTCGAATTAAAGTCGCCCATGACGATTTGGAACCACCCAACTCGTGCCGGTTGTTTTTCCTAGATTTAGAATCTTTCCCATATGTCCCGCCGCCTTGATCGAGTCAATGAGCTCCTCCGCCGTGAAATCGGCCAAGTCATTCAGAAAGATTACGAATGGCACAACCGACTCGTGACTGTCAGCGATGTCGAGGTGACGCAAGATTTGAAGGAAGCCAAGGTCTGGATCAGCGTGCTGGGCGGCGAAACGAATTCTGTTTTGACGAAGTTGAACAAAGACCACGGGGCCATCCAATCGAAAGTGATGAAGCGTGTGGTGCTGAAATCCACTCCAGTTCTACGCTTTGCTCACGATGCCTCAGCCCTCCGCGGCGTGGAAATCGTCAATCTTCTCGAAGAAGTCGACAAGCTGCCCAAGGCGCCGGAAGAGGACGCTTAGTTCCCCCTCAACTCTGGAACGAAATCCGACTCACTCCCGGCAGTTTTCGAATCGCGCCCGCGATAGATCCAGCGAGATCCGCCATCCCGCGTCGCTTATAAATCAGGTGGAATGTGCTGCGGCAAGCACGGTCATCCAACTCCTCGACGAGGTCAGTTCCCGTGACGATTACCCTTAGGGGCTTCAGGACCTCGATCACTTTTTCCAGCGGGCACTCCGACGGCAAGTGCCAAACGGTCAAATCCGAATACTGATCTTGTTGGATCATCAATTCCAGCGCCGGAATCACCGCAAGTATCAACAATGATAGCAGGGTTGCGACAATCCCGACACCAATCGCGCCGGCACCAAAGGCCAGCCCGATGATGGTGACAAACCAAATCGCGGCTGCCGTGGTTACCCCACGTACGATGTGATTGCCCTCGCGAATGATGACCCCTGCTCCCAGAAAGCCCATACCCGACAAGACGCCAGCCGCCAGCCGTGCCAGATCTGGATGCGAGCCTCCACCCGTCGGGAAACGCGCTAGGCTTTGCTGGTAAAATGAATCCGACAGAATCATCGCAATGCAGGCCGCCAGACAAACCAACAAGGTCGTCCGCAGTCCAGCGGCCCGGCCTCGGCGCTCTCGCTCGATACCAAGCAACCCCCCTGCTAGCGCGGCTAATCCCAAACGCAGCAATACCTCCGACGTAATCCCAGCCGACAATAAAGACGGCCAGTCCAGCGCCAAGTACTCGTTAAAAATCCGATTCACCAGATTCGTAACATACACGGATTGCAGCCCTCGGACAATGCAAAGTCCGACGGACTTATGCCTCCGCCTCTTTCAAAGAAAGCCCCGGCTTCTCGTGACGGTGAATCCAGACACTCTGCACCAACCCCAGCAGAAACATGCAAATAACCACAAAAGTCCCAGAGTAACTGACCAGCGGCAACGGAATCCCAGTGATCGGCATGATCAACACACACATGCCGATACTCTCGAAAATGTGCGCGAAAAACGCTGCAACAATCAAACACACCAGCATTCGCCCCATCACATCCCGACTGTAAAACGCAATAAAAAGCCCTTGGATCAATAGCAGTGAAAATGCCGTCAGCAGCAACAAACTGCCGCGAAAGCCCAATTCCTCGCCGATCACTGCGAAGATATAGTCGTTGTGCGCCGTCTCCAGTGGGATGAAACCCTTGGCATTGAGCGACCCCTGTTCCACCGTCGCATTGTAGCCCACCCCCTTCCAGCCCGCCTTGCCGATCGCCATCGATACATTGTGCGGCGCCCAAGCGTTGCCGCTGATATCCACTTCTTCGCCCTTCATCATGCGCAGCCAAATGTCGATCCGCTCCGGCCCCCGCTTGGAAACCAATGGCAAAGCCACAAAATACAATAGAGGAATGGTCCCGGCACCTATCAACCCTATGAAAGTGAGGTGCCGAAACGGCGTGCCACCGATCAAGAGCGCCACGATCAAGACCGGAATCCAGACCAAGGCCGACCCCATATCACCCATCTTCATCACCATCAAAAACGGAATGGCTGCGAGAATGCCGATCGTGCCAATGCGCACCATCGGCGCGGCGAACCAGCGGTGAACCCTCGGCAAGTCTTGAACCAACCAGGAAATGAGCAAAATCCCCGAGCTGATCCCAAGCTGTGCCGGCTGAAAGGATAAGCCACCCAGTCTCAACTGGTACACCGCATCGTTCTGATGCATGGCCAGCACCATCAAGCCCATACTGATCACATAAATCGGCAGCCCCAGCCAGCGAATCCAGCGGTAATCCATGAACGCCGCGAAAAAATACGCCGCGCTGCCGATCAAAATGAACATCTTCTGCTTCGACGCAAAGTAAGCCCCTGCACTGCCATATTGACTCAGGTTCGCACTGGTCATCGACACATGACGCGAGGCGCTTTCGATCATAAAAACGCCAAAAACCAACAGCCCGTACATCACCAGCATGAGCATCCAATTCATCCCTAGGATTTTCCTTAAAAATGGCGTCATAGCGGCTTGGTCCTCCCAATATACCCAGCTCCACCCTCATAGCAAGGCGGGTCTGATATCCAAGCGCCGAAAAGCCCACATCCGTCATCGACAACAAATGCCCTACGTCTAAACTTTGCGTAGCAAGAAGTCACCGCCAAGCCTCATGTTACTCAAGACCCTCGCCACCTACCTTGCCTGCCTGACCCTCGCCCACGCAGCGATCGGTGTGAAAAGCGTCGCTACCGGCTTCGATCGCCCCGTCTGGGCCGGCGTCCCCCGTGGCTCTGAGGGTAAACTCTGGGTCATGGAACAAGCCGGACAAGTCTGGATCGTCGATCAAACAACTGGCCAGCGTGCCGCGGAACCCTTTCTCGACATCCGCCAAGACGTCAGCCGCAAGGGCAATGAGGAAGGCCTGCTAGGCCTCGCCTTCGCCCCCGACTTTACCCAGAGCGGCCGCTTCTACGTCAACCTAACCGACAAAAACAAGCAAACGCGCATCGTCCGCTACACCTCGCCCGATCGCCTGACCACCCCACCCGCCAGCGGCGAAATCATTCTCCAATACCCCTCGGAATTTGAAAACCACAATGGCGGCTGGCTCGACTTCGGCCCTGATGGCATGCTCTACATCGCCAATGGCGACGGAGGATCAGGCAATGACCCTAACAAATATGGGCAGGCACTCGACACCTACCTGGCAAAAATCCTGCGCATCGACGTCTCGCCGCCATCGGGCTATAAAGTCCCCGCGGACAATCCCTTTGTAAATCGTAAGGACGCCAAACCCGAGATCTGGGCCTACGGCATGCGCAACCCGTGGCGCGGCTCCTTCGACCGACTCACCGGCGACTTCTGGATCGGCGATGTCGGCCAGAACACCAAAGAAGAAATCGACTTCGTCCCCCACGGTAAAGGTGCCGGCGCCAACTACGGCTGGAGCCTACGCGAGGGCGACCAAGAAACCCCAAAACCCGGCACCGGCGGGCCCGCACCCAAAGATGCGGTCGAACCGGTTTACGTCTACACACATGGCAGAGGCGACACCCAAGGCAACTCCGTCACTGGCGGCTACGTTTACCGTGGCCCCATCCCGGAGCTCCAAGGACGCTACGTTTTCGGCGATTACAGTAACCCTCGCATCTGGTCCTTCAAGATGGAGCAGGGCAAGGCCACCGACTTTAAGGACCACACCTCCCAACTTCAGCCTCAAGGCGGCCGAATCAATCACATCGCCTCCTTTGCTGAAGACCCGCAAGGCAACCTCTACGTCGTCGACCACACCGGCACCATCTACCTCATCGTCCAGCGCTGAAAACACTTCTCCAAACGTCTTTTGTCCCCCTCCAGAGATCCGTTGTCCTTTTCCCCGAAGGCGTTGCCTGCTCCCTGAATGGGTCAGCGTTAATCGGAGGCAGCTCACGCGCAGGTGCAGAGACGCGGAGGGGGGGATCACAGGCCACCTTGGCGGCACTGTGAACTCCGCGTCTCTGGAGCTACGCGTGAGAGTCTCACGCCTCTATCACTTCTTCTCCGGAGGCGTCTGAGGGGCGGCTTCGTCCTTTTCATCAACGTCTTTCATATTCATAAACATCGGGCACGACTCCATCCCCTCGCGGTTCATCTGCATATGCCACATCGCGTGTTTCATCATGCTGTCGGCCATCTTGGATCGTCGCGCATCCATGGCGACGCGCTGCTCGACCAACAGTGTCACGGCTCGAGCCAAGAGCGGGACCTTCTTGTCATCGGGAGCGCTGTTGATGCTGGCGACGAGATCCGTCAGCTCCTTGTCTTGAGCACTGGTGTCAGCCATCATTTTCTGACGGGCTTCCATCATTTTCCCCTCCATCATTTTTCCCTCCATCATCTGCTTGCCTTTGCCCATTTCGGCAGGCTGGGCGTGGAGGGATGAGGCGATCGCGAAAACGATGGCAAGGCCTGAACCGATCCGAAGTCTTTGGGTAATTGGCGTTTTCATGAGCTGTGGTTTTCTAGGGAGGAGGTGCTTGGCGTCGCATTCATGAGCGAGAATCTCCGAAGCGATCAGTACCCTCTCAGCGGATGAAGGGCCAATCGGCAGCATAAAAACCCAAGCCTCTCAGCGTAGGCGCATTAAAACCATCTATCCCTTGTTAATCGCTGCGCTGGGCGGGTAAGCTCATCGCAATATGCACGACTCCCGCCCGTGAATCATGCACTTTGCCGTTTGCGAAAAATCCTACGGGAGAACGAAATAGCGATTCAAGTCTTGGAATTCACCGCCCGGTCCTGCCATGATCGACCGGTTGCCATGGGCGACATCCCCCATGAATACCCCCCTCCTCGAAACCGCTCTGGTGATCCTGCTATTGTTGATCAATGCCGTTTTTGCCATGACCGAGATTGCGATGGCGGATTCAAGCTGCTAGCGCAATCAGGGGTGGCGCTGTGAAAATGTCATGCGGGGTGGCATAGTCGAGGCATTTTCTCGGCCGGAAGTTGAGCTTGTCCTGAACTGCGGATACCTCCGCTGCGGTGAGTTTGCCAAAACTGCTGCCCTTTGGGAAATACTGGCGGATCAGGCCGTTGGTGTTCTCATTGAGCCCTCGCTCCCACGAGTGGT